>Ga0169931_10000301_pt1 | contig 81056 bp, 60 predicted proteins | sample Kivu_15m_20L_FD_129675 | JGI IMG/M metagenome (GOLD analysis project Ga0169931, IMG submission 129675) | Freshwater microbial communities from Lake Kivu, Western Province, Rwanda to study Microbial Dark Matter (Phase II) - Kivu_15m_20L... | ecosystem: Environmental > Aquatic > Freshwater > Lake... | reverse complement strand
GTGAGGCCAGGCCTGCGCCGCCGGGTTCTCCAGCGGAGCAGACCGATATGCTTACCACTCGAGAGGAATCGTTTAACCCGTGTGCCGTGAGGCCAGGCCTGCGCCGCCGGGTTCTCCAGCGGAGTAGACCGATATGCGTGCCACCCACTCAATTCAACACAACTTTAGTACCTTGAGATGCATCACGTTTCTTACCTTGTGATGATTACCGAGACGCTTCGGTAAGCGTATAGCCGAAGCGTCTCAGTGTATAGAAAAATTTACCCAGGGCTCAACTTACCCGCATAATCTCAAAGCCTTCGCGCGGCTTGCGAGCAAAGAAGGATGAAGCTTGCTCATCGCCCACGAACTTCTCCTCCTTGGGATTCCAAGTAAGCTTGCGATTCAGCCGAGCTGCAATCGCTGCTAAATGACATGTTCCCATCGCTTGCACATGGCTGAAGACGTCAGAAACGGTTAGCCCACCTTCGCGGATACAACGATAGAAATTCTCCTTGTGACCCTCGAAAGGCTTGTCTCGATAAAGCTTCATAAGATCTTCGTTGGTGAATTTTCCTTCATCCCATTTCTCCTCGATCGGCGTGCCGGTGATCTTGCCGCGATTGACGAAAATCTTACCCTTCGTCCCTTCAAACAAAATTCCATTATCCCCACGACTCGTGATCGTCATCACAATACCATTGTCATACTTGCAATGCACCGCGTAATCATGCGCCGTATTGTAAGAATCATCCGCAGTCGGATAACCATCTTTGAAAGGGACGGGATGCTTTGCATCCGTTCCATCAATCTCTATCGGTCCCATACCTTCTTTATCTTGCGAGATCGCCCAGGTCGCGATATCGACATGGTGTGCACCCCAGTCGGTAAACTTGCCTCCCGAGTATTCGTACCACCAACGGAACTGATAATGACATCGCTTATCGATGTAATCCACCATCGGCGCTTGGCCAAGCCACATATTCCAATCAAGATTCGGCGGAGGAGCACTCTTCTTGAACGGACCACCCACGTCACCGCCGTTGATACCTACCGTAATGTTCTTGATTTCACCCAACAGCCCTTTCTGAACCATGTTGATCGCGCGCAAAAACCGATCTCTATCGCTTCGCTGCTGCGTGCCAACCAGAAAAACTCGGTCACTATACTTTTTACAGGCGTTGCGAATGAGTTGATTTTCCTCAAGTGTCAACGTCAGCGGCTTCTGACAAAAAACGTGCTTCCCGGCAGCTAAAGCTTCAATGGCAATTTTGATATGCCAATGATCGGGCGTCACGATACTCACCACATCAATGTCATTTCGCTCCAAAATCTTGCGATAATCGCCATAAGCATCCGCCTTACCTTTGCCGATTCGAGGGTCGTTCTTCGCACGATCCGCATGCGTCGAATCAACATCGCAAACCGCTAGAATATCACCAAAATTGTTGTGACCATGCGCATCGCCAGTCCCCATACTCCCCACCCCAATACAGCCGATTCGCGGACGATCATTGGCTGAATGGTTGGCAAATGCCGATTGCGACCATGGAAAGTAGGGAACAACTGCCCCGACTGCTGCAACTGCGGTGCCGGTCTTCAAAAACTGCCGGCGCGACTTCTTGTTCTGATTCATCATTCCACCAACTAAAGAAATGGAGAGAAAAGTTAACCCAGCCTCTAATGTACTCACTCACAAAGGCCTTCGGCAACCTGCCATTCGCACACCCCCATTAAGACGGACTCGAAACCCTTAATCCCCCGGGTGAAACGCATTTTCAAACAACTTGTCTGTGCACTGAAAGCACTTTTCCATCTTGCTTTCCTTTTTCCCTCGATGTACTTTCCCCGCCACTACCCTGTGCAGCCTACTATCGGGTGCAGCCCACTGTCCGCACGCGCTTCGGACAAAGCCGGCTTCCATAGTCCATTTTCAAAAACATCGCTTGCCCAAAGTTGCATCGCGACGCATTCCGAATCTCGCTCGATCGCCTCCATCACTAGAAACCTCAGGCCCCAATGAGACTCCAACTTTACCGAGGCGATCAAGAACCTCTACCACCAACAAATGATCAATTTTTGGGACAGTTTATTCCGCTCCATTATCACTATCAAATGCTGCAAGACGTCGATCGTATGCGAGCCTTCAAAACGGCTATTGAAGCGCTCGTTTCACCAGGTATGTCCGTCCTTGAACTAGGCTCCGGAACCAGCGTCTTGTCCTCTTTCGCTGCTCGATGTGGCGCGAAAGTTCACTCGATCGAACGCAATCCAGAATTGGTCGCCTGCTCGCGTAAACTAATCCAAGACAACCGACTCAGCGATTCTGTTACCATCGTTCACGATGATGCCGAGCGTTTTGTGCCGAATAAGCCGGTCGATATCGTCATCTGCGAGATGCTTCACGTCGGTCTCTTGCGAGAAAAACAGCTTCAGGTCATCGCCGCCTTCAAAGAAAATTATTTGAACGCGTTCGGCCCACCCTTGCCCCGCTTCATTCCCGAAGCGAGTTTACTGACCGTACAGATGGTTCAGCAATGCTATGACTTCGAAGGATACATCGCACCGATTCCCATCTTTCAACCGCCAGCCGCCGAAACGACTGGAACCTATGAAATATCGAGTCCCTATCGCTACGGAGAAATTATCTACAGCGATCCATTTCCGATGCAATTCTCGGTCGATCGCAAGATAAGAACCGAAAGAACGGGAATGTTTAATGCCCTTCGCTTGCTAACTCAAAACATTTTTTCGATCGACGAGCATATGGGAACCTTTGTCAGTTGGGCAAATCAATTTTTAGTATTGCCGATTATTCAACCTATGCAACTCTCTGCCAACGACATGGTCCCCATCAAGTTTGCCTATCGCAGCGGCGATGAACTGTCAACGTTTTGCGAAAGCCTATCCACATCTCTTCCGTTATCGCAACGCACATCCAAGGCTGCATAATCCAAGCGATGTCTTGACTTCTATGTCGAGCTATCCGGATTGGTATTCTCGCTTTCGCTCGACAGCAGTTGCGCATCAATGGCCGAGCCTTGCCACCATGCAGCCAACATAGCGCCGGAGACACTCATCCACGGCCCAAAGATGGCTGCAGGCAATGCAATCTGCGTACTCTTCAACACCTGAATGGCTAAGCCGGTGGCCATGCCACAATTTTGCATTCCAACCTCGATAGCCACGGTTCGTCGTGCCGATTCATCAAGACCTGCAGCATAAGCTCCCCAGTATCCAAGCAGATAGCCTAAGCCGTTATGAGCAATTGCGGCTAATATCAACAAGTAACCAACCGTCAACAAATCGTCACGCGACTCCGCAACAATAATCGCCAGCACGATGGCAATTCCGACCATCGATACGATAGACAAACAACGATCGAGCCATGCTCCACGCAAATTCAAGCGTTTCAATAACTCGTTGGCGATCAAGCCACCTCCGATCGGGATGACAATCATCCAGATAATCGAGGAAAACATGCTTCCAAAATCTACCGGGACAATCGTACCTGCCAGCAGACTCATCATCAAAGGAGTCATCAGAGGAGAAGCTAAAGTGGAGCAAGCGGTCATCGTCACAGATAATGCCACATTCCCTTTCGCCAAGTAAGTGATGACGTTAGACGCAACTCCTCCCGGAGCGGAACCGACAAGAATCATGCCCGCGGCTAGTTCCGGTGAAAAGCCCATGATCTTTGCGATTCCAAAGCCGAGCAAGGGCATCACCGTAAATTGCAATAGCAAACCGCAGAGCACTGCCTTTGGCATCTTTAAGGCACGCAAAAAATCATCAGGTCCAAGCGTTGCTCCCATACCAAACATGATGACTTGAATTAGCGGAAAAATGAGCGATTTGGTTTGGATGGATCCCCATGTTTTGCACCACTCTGGAAAACACATCGCAAATAGGACCGTGAGTAGAATAAAAATGGCAAAACCAACTCCGCCGTACTTAGAGCCCATGCAAAATGCCTTCCTCACGCAATAACTGTTGCACCATCGGCCTCGCGTACTCCGCCGCGCCACGATCCAACAATCCCAATCTCGTTCGCCGAAAGAGTAAATCCTCGGTAGTTCGCGCCATCTCATGGCGAATTCCCCAAAGCATCTCAGCTCGAGTATAGCCATACCCAGGTGCCAAAGGATTCCCTAACTCTGGACGCTCATGGATGAGCGCAGTTATCTTATTTCGTTCGTCTCCATAAAGACTGAGCGAAGAAAAATTGCTTTCGTTTGAACTTGCGACAATAACATTGCCTGAATCCATCGCGCCAATTAACTTCATCTCCGCTGTACAACTCGGCTTGGCCTTAAATCCATGGGCCCGCATTGCCGTATCGATCACATCTTGCCCCATTTTACGATACGTTGTCCATTTCCCGCCGGTGATGGTTATCATTCCGGATTCTTCAACCACAATCGTATGGTCGCGCGATAGCTTTGAAGTTGCTTTGGATTTCGCCGCTTTTACCAGCGGACGAATACCCACAAAAATCGATCGTATGTCCGTACGCTGAGGCCGCTTCGACAAATATATTCCAGCATGCTCCAGTAAAAAGTCGATTTCACTCTCTTGGGGTTGCGGATCGTACTCCGCTCGATCGATCGCAGTATCTGTTGTTCCTACCAAGATTTTGCCATGCCAAGGGATGATAAAAATAACACGGCCATCTGAAGTCTTCGGGACGATAATCGCCGTATTGCCTTTTAGAAAATCATTGTCCAGTACGAGATGAATGCCTTGGCTAAATGCCAACATTGGCTTTTTATCACCATCCTCCCATTGCCGAACCTCATCAACGAAGATTCCTGTCGCATTGATCACACATTTCGCCTGAATCGCAAAAGCATTTCCCGATTCCGCATCCATCGCTTCAAGTCCACTGATTTTCCCCTGCTCTTTCCTCAGTCCCAGGACGGGAGCATAGTTGATGAGGGTTGCACCGCATTGATGGGCGGTCCTGGCTAGTGCGATGGCCAAACGAGCATCGTCGAATTGCCCATCCCAGTACGCTACCCCGCCCCTCAAGCCTTTGATTTGGATACCGGGCAACCATTCCTGCACCGCCGCAGAACTCAATAATCTGGATCTTGGCGATGCCTTGCTGCCAGCTAAAAGGTCATACACACCCAGGCCAAGTCGATAGTAAAGTTTGTCCCACCAACGATAGCAGGGAACGACAAAGTTGAGCTTATGAACCAAGTGCGGCGCATTGCGGCATAAGCGAGCGCGCTCAAGCAAGGCCTCTCGAACTAAACTGACATTTCCTTGTTCAAGATATCGTACACCTCCGTGAACTAGTTTGGTGCTTCGACTCGACGTTGCCGAAGCGAAGTCGCGACGTTCCAGCAAAATGGTCTTTAACCCGCGCGAAGCGGCCTCAAGCGCTGCGCCAAGTCCAGTCGCGCCGCCTCCGATAATGGCAACATCCCAACTTTGCTTTGTTTGTGCGCGCTGTAAGCCCTCTTCCCGTTTCATACCCACCTCAATTTTTAGGGTGTTCCGGAAGGGGCACTCTCAGCCGCCTTCAACGCATTGTTCCATCCCGACAGCAAACGCGCTCGTTCTGCCGGTTTCATCGTCGGCTTAAACGTCGCCTCCATCTGCCATTGCTTGGCTATTTCTTTGCGGCTCTTCCAGTAACCCACTGCTAAACCCGCAAGATAGGCAGCACCCAAAGCGGTTGTTTCTTGAATGCGTGGACGAACCACGGGTGTCTTCAACAGGTCCGCTTGAAACTGCATCAACAGATTATTGCTGCACGCACCACCATCGACACGCAATTGCTTCAATTTAATCTGACTATCAGCTTGCATTGCAATCAAGACATCATTCACTTGATAGGCAATTCCCTCCAGGGCAGCGCGAGCGATGTGGGCATTTTTTGTTCCTCGTGTTAAACCGGTAATGGTACCACGCGCATCAGGATTCCAGTGCGGTGTTCCCAAGCCAGTAAATGCCGGTACAAAGTACACTCCCGCAGTATCCGACACCTCTCGCGCCAATTCTTCAACATCTTTGGACTGCTTGATGATTCCCAGTCCATCGCGCAACCACTGCACAACCGCACCACCTACAAACACGCTCCCTTCCAAAGCATATTCCGTTTTTCCATCGATTGTCCAAGCGATGGTGGTCAACAACCGGTTCTTGGATCGCACCGGGGTTTCTCCCGTATTCATCAACATAAAGCAGCCTGTGCCATAAGTGTTTTTCACCATGCCCGGTTCATGACATGCTTGTCCAAACAAAGCTGCTTGCTGATCCCCAGCAATCCCGGCGATCGCAATGGGACTTCCCAGTAAGTCCGTGTGGCCATAAATTTCCGAGCTTGAGCGAACCTCGGGCAGCAACGATGCGGGAATCGAAAATATTTCTAGCAGTTTGTCATCCCATTGTCGCTTATGAATATTGAACAGCATGGTTCGAGATGCATTGCTGGTATCTGTGGCGTGCACTTTGCCCCCAGTCAATTTCCATAGTAACCAGCTATCCACAGTCCCGAAGGCTAACTCCCCTTTTGCAGCCCGTTTTCTTGCATTTGGATCATGCGCTAACATCCACTCCAATTTGCTGGCTGAAAAATAGGAATCAACCACTAGACCTGTGCGTTTGGTAATTTCCTTTGCGGCTCCAATTGCGACCAATTCTTCGCATCGACGTGCCGTTCTTTTATCTTGCCAAACAATCGCAGGACAAATCGGCTCACCCGTTTTGCGATCCCACAGAACCGTCGTCTCACGTTGATTCGTGATGCCGATAGCGGCTATATCAGAGGGACCAACATGTGCCCCCTGGCAAACCTCTTGCATCACCGCGAATTGAGTCTGCCAGATTTCATTTGCATCATGCTCAACCCAACCAGGCTGCCGAAAATATTGTCGAAACTCCTGTTGAGCAACATGCGCAACACGCCCTTGCGAATCAAACAAAATAGCTCTGGAACTAGTTGTTCCCTGATCTAAAGCAAGAATGTAAGACATAGATAACCTCATTCGTTTCGGGAGAGAAGAAGCGACGAGCAAAATATCAGCAATCTATCGTTTTAACGATCGCGCACGTAACGATTCAACCATGAGACCATTTCCATTTGCGTATGCAAGATGCTTTCACGCGCCCGATAGCCGTGCCCTTCAAAGGGTAGCAAAACCAATCGACAACTACCACCATTCCCCTTGATCGCTTGGTACATTCGCTTGGACTGTATCGTTAAAGTGCCGGGATTATTGTCATCATCCCCGTGGATGAATAGCAGAGGACGCTTGATTTGATCGGCATAAAAGAACGGGGAAAGTTTCTGATAGGTCTCCTTGGCTTGCCATAACGGCCTGCGTTCCGCCTGAAATCCAAAAGGAGTCAATGTACGATTGTAGGCACCGCTGCGAGCTATACCCGCTTTGAATAAATCGCTGTGCGCCATCAAATTGGCAACCATAAAAGCTCCGTAACTATGGCCACCCACACCAACCCGCTCACGATCAGCAACTCCCTCGCTTACGGCAAAATCGATTGCCGCCTCCGCAGAGTCAACGATTTGCTCAATAAATCGATCGTTCATTGTCTCCGGGTCACCCACCACGGGCATGGTTGCATTGTCCATGATAGCGAATCCCTGCGTCAGCAAACTGAGGTGACTGCAACCGCTCAATCGCGTAAACCGATCCGGACTTCGGGTCATCTGCCCTGCCGTTCCAGGATCGCTGTACTCCAATGGATAAGCCCACAGCAATAAGGGTAATCGCTCACCCTCTCGATGATCCCGCGGCAAGTAGAGAGTTGCCGAAAGTTCAAGCCCATCTCGTCTTCGATAGCGAACGAGCCTTTTCGGAAACTCGCGTAGTTCCGGCAAAGGATCCGCAAAGCGGGTGATCCAAAACGATGTCGGACCATTGAGTTGATGCGCTCGACAATTCGGAGGTGAATCCTTTGTTTCATATCGAGTCACAACCTCTAGAGTCCCTGAATCGTTTAGCTCCCGAACATGAATGACGGACTCGTAGCAGCCTGGTTCGCATTGCCAGACGCGTTTCGCTTTCCACTGATTAAGATCCCACAAATCGAGAAAAGGTAAAGCACCTTCAGGAGAAGCTCCATGTCCGGATAGGGCCAGTGCACCGCCGACCTCCAAGGCAACTCGGCAACCTTGCTGGTCACGAATAGATACAACGTGCCCAGGGGCACCATAGTGATCATGAATATTTCGATCGCTGAGCACACGGGGTCTGGCTTCTGGTGATTCGATATCATGCAAAAATGTACGAGTCCAACGCCGATCGCGATCGTACTGAGTCACCAACAGCAAATGAGTTTGAGCGAGCGATAATCGACCCGTATATCGATGCTCGATCCGAAGTATTTCGTCTGCTGGGGTTTCAGACGCTAACTTTTTAGTCATCAGACGATCACGATGCTCTACGCTTCTGCGCGGGTCACCCTCATCAAGTGCCTCGCACCAAATCAGAGTTGCATCGGTACCCGGCAACCAGCCGACATGTCGAGGTCCAACGCGCACACCCTCGATCGGTATTCGGTCCGCCAAAGGCAAGTCGCATACCTCGTAAACTTCCTCTCCCAGTCGGTTCCAAACGGCTTTTTTGATTGGAAAATACTGATAGGGTAGGGTGTACGAAAATGGCTTTTTCAATTCCGAAATCAAAAAATACTGATCGCTGGGTGAGGAAACGCACGACAAATACATGCCCGGCTGACCGATGCAGCGTTTTTCCGTTGACCTCGGATCTACAAGCACGATTTGCGTTGTGATCAATTGCTCGAATAATTCAGCATCGGCTTGATTGGTCAACAAGTCCTGATACGTTCTCGCTGGCGATTCAATCGCAGAGGACTCCTCAATGATGGGTCCAACGGGAACATTCTCTGGCGCTGCCGCTGATTTCTCGGCAAGATGCGGTACAAAACAAATCAGCCGTTCCCCATCGCTTGCCCAATCAAATTCGCACAATGCCTCCACGACTTGCGAACAAACACATTTTGGTTGTCCAGGATCCTCAACGGCAAACCACCATAACTCCGTTCGTTCCTCAAAACAGAGGGTAAATGCTACTGCATTACTCTGATGCGACCATGACACCCGCCCGATTTTAGCGTTGCACTGCAGCGGAATAGTTCTACTGCTGCCATCTCGGAACCCGCGCAGTTCCATCGAATTCCAATACTCGGTTTGGAAAGCGTTGCGACTTTGCGGCTGAAAACGATAGCCCGCTAGTTTCGCAATCGGTTTGGCAAGCTCCGTTATGGGTGGGTGAGCTTTGCGAGCAAGAATCAATAGCCATTCATAATTAGAGCTCGCAATTACAGAAGGCTCCGGCGGAGCATCCACCCACCGAATGATGTCGCTAGGAGGTAACGAGTACGTACCCGAGAGATTCATTGGATAATCTACGATTGGCTAAACCGATTCCTTCGGAGCGTTATTGACTTCCCTTCACCTAGCTTGCGTCAGGCCAAACCGCAGCGTTCTCTTGCATCTTTGAGTGATTGAGCAATTTCAAACGGGGCAGTTGTCACATTGCCCCTTGGGATCAAACGGCAAATGTCGAGGATTTCAATAATCTCCGGCCTCATCTCGCAAAAGACAACGCGACCACCACCAATCCGACGTCGCACAGCCAAGAAAGCCAACAGCGCCATGCTAACCATCAACTTCAGATTGCCAAAATCAATGATCACGCTGCGCGCTTCGCTGGCATCAATAGCCTGTAAAATAGACGTTCGCAGAGAATCCACGACCAGAGGGTCACGAATCTGCGAAACCAAGACGGTCGCAATCACGACCCCATCCTCGACAGCACATACGACAGGAGAATTCTCCGTTTGCATCTATATTTACTCCCATCGAGTATTTAGGGCGAATTTTTAGTGTCCAAGCAGATTGCAAAGTATTTTGCCATAAGCTTACATGGTAAACCCGAGTGACTCAATGAAATAAAATTGCGATTTGCTGGATCTGTGATGCATAATTCAGCTGATTCGGACAGATTTCGCGTTGGATTAGCTTTATTGATACCGGTCTATGGCCGAAACGGCCTTTTTTTCGCAAGCGAGACTAGCACTTTGTTGCCTGCCCCCCCACCCCTGCTAGTGAGCTATATCACTTTCCACAAATCTGTGCGGCGTCCTAATTTTGGCTTGCATCCTAATTTCGGTCGTTGCCCTAAGATGTCCCCGCTACAAATCGTCCGTCTGCTCTGCTTGTACACCATTGCTTTGTTCAGTACTTTATTTTTTTTGTTCAGTACTCCATTGTTTGGTGGCGACTGGACGACTTGGCGTGGCCCAAAGATGGATGGCACCACCGACGAAAGCCAAGTTCCTGTTCGCTGGGATCATGAGAAAAATGTGGCCTGGAAGGTAGCACTCCCTGGACCAGGGAACTCCTCTCCGATCGTTGTCAATGATCAAGTGTTGATCACACAGTCGGAGAGCGATGGAAAAACGCGATCTCTCGTATCATTTTCCACCGCGGATGGCAAGCAACGCTGGAAATTCACGGTCGCCGTAGACGCTCCGGAACCCACTCATCCCACCAATCCACACTGCGCTGGTTCGCCAGCATCCGATGGCAAATATGTTATTGCCATGCTGGGAGCCGCGGGTGTCGTTTGCTGCGACCTTGAAGGTCGGTTGCTCTGGAAAAAAGAGCTAGGAAGCCCTCAGCATTTGTTTGGACAAGGTGCTTCACCCATGATCTACCAAGATGTTTGCATACTAAATTATGGTCCTGGAAAGGAACAGTTCTTTATCGGGCTTTCTCTGGACGATGGTTCAGAATTGTGGCGGATTGAAATTCCCCAGTCGGATGCCCCTAACCCTTTTGATCAACCAGGGGGCCCGCAATTACCTCCCGGTTCGACACTCCGAGACCCTTTCGGAACCTGGGCTACCCCGATCGTGCGAAAAAACGACGACCAGCCTGCTGAAGTCTTGCTGAGCCTTCCAAAGTCGCTTCGGGCGGTATCACCGCGCGATGGCAAGACTGTGTGGGAGTGCGCCGGCAACGGGGATCAAGTTTTACCATCGCCTATCGCAAATCAAGAATATGTTGCGTGCCTGGGCGGGTCAGCCTTTGTCGTCAAACCACAAGGAAACGGCGATCAGTTGGCCAATCGACTGTGGCACACAGAAAATGATAACCAGAGAATCGGTACAGGACTCATTTACAACGGTAAGATTTATGTAACGACTATACAAGGAGTTCTAGAATGCTTAAGCCTCCAAAGCGGTGATCGCATTTGGCATCGCCGCCTCAGTCGTTCAAGCTCGGGTGGAACGACATGGTCATCACTGGTTCGCGCGGGGACTAAAATCTACGCGATAGATCAATCGGGTACGACCCATATCTATGAGCTTGAACCGGAATTTCTTGAGATATCCAGCAATCCTTTAGGTGAACCAACCAATGCGACTCCCGCCATTGCCAATGGGCGTATCTACATTCGAACGGATATGCACCTATGGTGTATCAGCGAAGGAAGTTCTCTCCCAAAATCGAATTAAGAGCCTTCCGAAACCCCCGAATACCAAAAGTTAGGCTACGGCGACCCATAGCTAATTGGATTGACGCTTCGCTGCTAGGTTGAAGCCGCGGCTCGGATAACTGCGGCTAATGCCGTCAGCCAATTTCTCTCGGACAGTCACTGAGCTCATTCATTCGATAGAATCGCTACCACCTGCATCAATCCAGGGCGACCACCTTTGGACCCAAAAATAACGGAAGCTCTTCGGTAAAAAGAAAGCTACTTTACCAACGGAGGATTACCGAGCCTCCCAGGATAGTTCTACTTATTGAAGAGCTATTACAAATAAACTTCAGGATTTATGAAAGCCCCTATTTGTTTTAAAAGGTTGGAAAATGACTTCCAAGCGACCAGCCTTTTCGTTGCTGGAATTGACCATCACGACGATGATTATTGGCATATTGTGCGCTGTCGCCCTGCCTAGCCTGCAACGAAGTACCGAAGGACGAAATATTGAAGCGGCCTCTCGGCAATTCTTCGCGGAACTTCAGGCATGTCGCAGTCTCGCTCTGCGGGAAAATCGCCGTATTCAAGTTGAACCAACAATCGGTAGCCTCTCCTTTAGCATTCGCCGCCTCAGCACATCGGGCGCCACACTCTCGACCGAAGTCGTTAATCTGAGTTCAGGCTCAACCCCCATCGCTGTCATCAGCACCTTCAGCGCTCCTCCCAACACTTTTATCGACATCAATCATCTCGGCGAGATTAATCGTCCGACGGGCAATGTTAGTCAACTGACCACCGAAAGCATTGCCTTCATAAACTTCACGAGTGGCAGTCAAACGAAGACTGTGCAAATTTCCCACTCCTTGACACCGCTACCTTGAGGATATTCGTAATCATCATGATGTCAAAGCTTAGGGCGCATCGACAATGCTGTTCTGGTTATGTTGTACAACAACATCCTGTGCAACGTGGGCAACGTCGAGCGATGACGATGGTCGAACTCACTGCGACAATGGCCGCCAACGGTGTTCTCATTACCGGTTTAGTCGCGAGTGTCTTGATGTCTCAAAAGTCGCTGCAAATCACCGCATCCCAGCAACAAGGAGTCATTCATCAACGACAATCCATCGAGCAATTGCGTGCCGACCTCCGCGAAGCTACGAAACTAGAAAACACCAATGCGAATACGCTCACATTGACGGTGCCTGACCGAAACGGGGATAGCACTCCTGATGCCGTGACCTATACGTTTCCTACCGATGGTAGCGCAACGATCAACCGAGTTGCCAATAACGTCACCACACCGTACCAAATGGGCACTGTCACTCGCACCAATCGTTCAAATTACTTTGTACCTCCCGCACCAGCACCACCATCGGAAACCACTCTCAAGGTTACCGGATTCACTTCAGCTCTTTCCAACGCCGCAGTCAATTCCTTAGTCGTCCCGCCTCTATCCAACACATCAAACGGTGATCTACTTATCCTTGTGATAGCAGCCGATGATACCTCCGGTACTTTCTCGCTTACCTCTGGCGACTGGAACCCTATCCTAATAGGTAAAGCTAATGGACTTCAATTACGCTTAAATGCTAGGATCGCATCGGCAAATCAAACACCAAGCGTAACCGTAACTTGCACAAACAGTATACGAATGTCAGCAGCGGTCATTCGCCTATCCGGACACAATAACATTGTGTATCATCCTAACTCAGTAAATACCGCTAGCAGTATGATGCTTCCCGTAGTAACTGGTTGCAAAACCATGGTCAACAATTCCATTGTCTTCCGATTCCTTGCCGCACGTGACAAAAACTGCATTCCCAATTTCACAGGTCTTACCAATAATAACAATCTGATAATGCGTGCAGGTGATACATCCAGCAGCGCTCTTACTTTAGGCATAGGCTATGTGAAGCTACCGACGGTGACCCCGGCAGCAACTGATCGCTTCTATCTCACCGACAGCGAGAGTTACGTCGGTGCGAGCATTGCTATAGGAGCCTTGCAAAATTGAACTTAAAAGTTTACGACAAAGGCTACGCCATCAAAGTGCAATTTGACGCACGTATCTTTGTGCGTCCACGAACCGCGAAACTGCATGGCTTTACGATGATTGAAACGACAATTTCAATCGCACTTGTATCTATATTGCTTATTGGTAGCCTTAATACTTTCGCTTACACCACCAATACGATTAATCGCGACATGGATGGACTGCGGGCGTTAGGGCTAGCAGAGGATTTATTCTCCGAGATTTCGACGTTGCACTATGTGGATCCAGTTGAAGCGACTTCGCGCCTTGGTATGGATTCGTCTGAAACTTCATCCACACATCGAACTTCGTTGGATGATATCGATGACTATAACGGTTTTTCGGAGTCGATACTGAGATATCGAGACGGAACTATAATACCCAATCTATCAGGCTGGACACGACAGGTCACAATAACCGGTATAGACGCCACAACTTTGAGCACGACTTCAGTCGTTTCAGCTCCGCTTCGCCGGGTCACGATCACCATGCAGAAATCGCAAGGACGCACCTACGAGTATCATTTTTTTGTTTCCAGAGATGGATTTCGAACTCAGCGTGAGCTTGCATCATCTGTAAGACCTGTCTTTCAGACTCAATGGCAACTGGGCAATAGAAATTATTTTTTTGGAGTTCCCCTTCGAAATATGCCACTAGCGCAATGAAACGAATTAACACCATTTTTCTATGCTTTTCTGAGGTTTTATCATAACTAGCCAACGCTTGAATCGAAAAATACAACGGGCTTGCCGAAGAGGTTACACTTACATCGCCGTCATGATGACTGCGGTTGCCGTTGCTTCGTTGGCTATGTCGTCCGCTTGGATCGCACGAGAAATTCATCTCGAACAAACAGCCGCTGATGAAGCTTTCGAACTAGCGAGTGAAGCCGATTCGGCGATTGAGTTAGCCTTAGCTAGAATAGCTACGAATTCCTCTTGGCGATCCACCCATGTTCACAATACCGAATATGGCCCATTCGCGTTGGGTAATGTAAATCTTTTTTATCGCCTTTTAGACCCGAGTGGCAATATCGGCACGGGTCGATTGCGGGATGTTACCGTTATTGGAATCGCTAGACGAGGCTCCTCATCCTACGCTGTACAAGTTGATGCAACTCCCGCTGGTTCTGCTCTTACATGCCTGAATCATGGTATTGCAGTGGAGAGCAATTCCACCCTGTCTTACCGAACCACATGGGTTACCAACGGCGGCATCTACAGCAAGGGCAACATAACGCAGAACTGGGAAGCGTCGATGACTGGACGCATACAAAGCTCAGGAACTATCTCCGGTACGTTACTAAATGGCACCACAACGGCACGTGTCCCTAAAGCTTCCTTTGCCAATGCATCAACGCTTCAGCGTTACGTTTCGGAAGCGACGAATATCAGCATTTCCTCACTGCCAAGGTCGTCGCCCAACGTTCTACAAATTCGCAACTGCTTGCTGTCACCCAATCACAATCCTTTTGGAGGCAATCTAAATCCTAAAGGTGTTTATCGAATCGACTGCCAAAATTTGCAAATTCGAATTGAAGATTGTCGTATTCTAGGGACATTGATCCTCGAAAACATCGGAACTCATTCAACATTGAATCAGAACGTACTGATTCAGCCTGCGGTGGCAAACTATCCTTCCTTGCTAGTCAACGGAACTCTCCAAATCAATTCGCGATGGGGAAACTTCTCCGAAGCAACCTTAGGCGTGAACCTTAACCCCGCTGGCGCCCCCTATCAAGGTCTGACTAATGACACTACAACCGATGTTTATCCGGCACGTATCGAGGGCATTTATTATTGCTTTGGCCAATCGTACTTTATGTGGCTATCGGAATTGGAAGTGGAAGGTATCTTTGTAAGTTCAACCGTTAACTTAGCCGAAACAGCATCATCCCTGCGTGTCAATTACGACTCAGCGATCGCCGCCAATCCGCCGCCTGGTTTCCTTCAAGATACCCGAATGCTTCCAATTCGCGGTACCTATCGCCGCGTTGCAACTCCCTAAAAAGCCGCGATGGGGCATTTCTCCAGCAGCATTTCCAAATTATCCTAGTCGTTTGCACACCTGCACCAAAATCTCATTCGTTATCCATTCTTCGGAGCGTTTTCGGATGGTATTACCGTATTCTCAAGCGTTGCGATCCCACGTTACTTTCGCTCTGATAGTTAGCCTTATCTTTGCGAATCTTTCAACTCTAACAGCAAACGCAGACGAAGGCATGATTCCCATCAGTTCCATCGACCAGATCGACCTGAAAGCTCGCGGTATTGAGTTAACCGCAAAACAACTTTTTAATCCGACGTCCGTTAGCTTGGTTGATGGTATTTGTCGAGTTAACGGCTGTACCGGCTCTTTCGTTTCCAGCACGGGTCTTATCATTACCAATCACCACTGCGCCTTTGATGCGATTCAGAAGGCGAGCACAGCTGAACGTGATCTACTTACACATGGCTTCATGGCTGCAAATCTTAAAGAGGAAATCCCTGCACCAGGTTACACCGTACGAGTCACTGAAGACTATATCGATGTATCGGAAAAGGTTTTAGCCGCGGTTCATGACAAGATGTCGGGCACCGAACGCGCGAAGGCGATTGAACAACGTCGCAAGGAACTTGAACTGCAAGCCGAAAAAGAACACGTTGGCCTTAGAGCCGAAGTCGCGGAAATGTTCGCTGGCAAAACCTATTTTCTCTTTCTCTACACCTATTTGAAGGATGTGAGACTTGTTTTTGCACCTCCCGCCTCTGTCGGCAACTTTGGAGGTGAAGTCGATAATTGGGAATGGCCCCGACATACGGGTGACTTTTCCTTTATGCGAGCCTACACAGCTCCCGATGGCAAATCGGCAACCTATTCTCCAGAAAATATTCCCTATAGCCCCAAACGTGTCATCCAAGTGAATCCTACAGGCGTGGTTGAGAATGATGCGGTCTTTTTGCTCGGATATCCAGGCCGAACCGTACGACATCAAACTGCTAGCTTCCTCCGCTACGAACGCGACCTTAGACTTCCCACCATTGTCGAACTTTATCGTTGGCAAATCGGTGTGATGGAAACTGCCGGCGCGCAAGATCGAGCAATCGCCATCAAACATGCCACAAGAACTAAATCTCTTGCGAATGTAGAAAAACGCTCGCGCGGACAATTGCAAGGAATCGGTAGAGCAAAAATTGTCGAACAAAAGCTGGCAGAAGAAGAAGCGATGCAGAAATATATTGAGGCCGATCCAGCCCGAAAAGCCAAATACGGCGATACCTTATCGAATATCGCGAAGGTCTATCAGGAAATTTCAGCTGCTGCCCCGTTGGAACTAAACCTTAACGAGTTGCGATTGGCCTGCCGTGCAGCGTCCTATGCCTGGTTTATCGTTGATGCAGCCTACGAACGACAAAAGGCCGACATCGATCGCGAACAACCTTACATGGAGCGAAATTGGGAACAGTCTCTGGCCAGCCTCAAAGTATCGCACGCCGACTGGCACCCTTCGACCGATGCAATCATGCTCGCCGGCATGCTCGATCGCCTGAAACGTACTCCCAAGGCCAAAGAAATCGCTCCACTACAGGCTATCTTGGCTGGCAATGACTTAATCGCCATGTCCGAAAATATGATGGCTTCTACCAAACTCGGAGATTGGAAGTTTGTTGATACTTGTCTGAAAAGTACTCCTGAACAACTAGCAAAAATCGAAGATCCATTGCTGAAAATTGTAATGGATCTTTATCCGACCTATCTTCGCATGCGTGAGAATGGAAAAGAGCGAGAAGGAAAGCTCAGCCAGTATGCGGCCGACTTGATCGATATCAAACGGACCTTTCTGGCGAATCAGTTCGTGCCTGATGCCAATGCAACGCTCCGGTTCACCTCGGGGCACGTCAAACAATACAACCCGACGGATGCGGTGATCAAGCGACCGATTTCGACACTGCAAGGCGTTATTGAAAAAACCACGGGCATCGATCCCTTCATCACGCCAGAGCCAATTCTGAAAAAATATGCGGCCAAGGAATTTGGCCCTTATTTACATCCAGAATTGAAGCAGGTTGCCGTTGCCATTCTCTACGATACCGACACTACCGGTGGCAACTCCGGTAGTCCCGTTCTCAATAGTCGCGGTGAATTAGTCGGCGTTAACTTTGATCGATGTTTCGAAGCCACCATCAATGACTTTGCCTGGAACGCAGACTACAGTCGTTCGATCGGTGTTGATATTCGATATGTCCTCTGGATCACCGGCACCGTCTATGGTGCTGATCACTTAATGAAGGAAATGGGGCTGCGAAACGAACCTTCACACTAGCGCGCCACCCAGGCTCGCCGTCGACGTTGATGGTCCTCGGCGAGCATTTCTACAAGCGCTGCGTCGACATGCGTCTGTAAACGATCTTCCTGGATCAAATCAACAAGCATATCAGGCTGCTGGTAACTCGATAGAGTATGGCCTCTTTCATCTTCACCTTCCCCCTCTGCGGCAGCACCACCGAAAGATCTCGAATTTAATCGATTGATCACAGCCAGAGCATCCACCGCGTTTAGAACGAAGTCCCCATTTACGTCAAGATAAGGGGGTGCGAAGTCGGTTAACACGTTCAGCGGCCGCGCCCCTCCCCTTCGATTCAACTCGTTGATGATGATCAAAGCATCGATCGCGGTAACATAAAAGTCACCGTTGACATCGAAACTCTGCTGCGGGTTTGTAAAGCTTCGATTGAGTACGTTCACTGTAACGCCGGTTGCAGGAGATACCAAGCCCAGTTGATTGGCGACCGTGTAGGAAAAACTGATCGTACCTACATAACCGCTGGCTGGCGTGATTCGTACTGAGCCGTTCTCAATTTGTGCCGTCCCCGGAGGCGTTATGCCGATCAACGTTAGAGTGCTGATATTCAACGGCGATAGCAGTTGAACATCATTCGCCAATACGTCGGCAGTGAAGCTCTGATTTTTGGCCGTGAAAAACGTGTCAGGGACAGTTTGCGGGTTCTCCTGTAGCAACAAATTTACAGTTGCGATTTCCGATTCCAAACCTTGCGTATCGCGGACCCGATACGTGAAACTATCGGCACCAACTCTTGTCAAATTTGGCGTAAAGCGAAGTTGTCCGTTATTTACGGTCACCGTACCACCTGCCGGTTGAGTTACAACCTCCAACGCTAAACTGTTGCGGCTATCTTCCACATCAGAATCATTTTGTAAAACATCCAAATTGGAAATAGTGTTGATAAAGAGCTCATAATTGTTTCCGAGAGCAATAGGCCGATCGTTTACGGAGCGAACCGTGACAATGAAGGTCCTTGTCAAACTGAGATTGCCATTGGGCGTCCCGAGGTCATTATCCAACCCGCCGTCGGTTACAGCGATCGTAATCTGAGATGTACCAAATCGATCCTGAACTGGAGTAAATCGAATGGAACCTGTGGAATTTGGCGAACTATAAGTGAGAATCGGAGTAGGAATTAAATCGGTGTTGCTGCTGGTAACCACGACCAATAATGGCTGCGATTCTCCACCACCTGCTGTAATACCTGACAAGTTAATGGTCTGTTCCAGTGCATCTTCATCGATCGTTACATCAACAATCGAAGTCATCGTCGGGATGTCGTTGACCGCGTTGACTGTCACCGAGAACGACTGGCTCACGATGGCGTTGTCGCCCAACGTATTGAGATTACCGTCCAGTCCACCATCTTCCAAAAAGACCGTAATTATGGCAGTACCCCACTGATCCGGCACCGGTGTAAAGGTCAATGTCCCTGAGGCCAAAGGCGAGATATAATTTACCGAAGGATTCGGAATAAGCCCAGGATTGCTGCTGGTTGCCATAACTCGAAGCGGTTGTGTCTCTCCTCCACCCGCTGAAACACCTGCAAAGCTCACAGTTTGTAGAGACGCATCTTCCAGAATAGATCGATTGCTCAATGCCGCAAGCGTTGGCGTATCATTAATCGATTGGACAACAACTTGGATCGTGTGGATCAAAACTGAATTATCGGCTGTGGTCTCAAAGTTTCCATCGAATCCGGAATCCTCTACCCTGACGATGATATTGGCTGTTCCCGAAAGCTCTGGCGTCGGCCTGAATCCCAAAGTGCCCGAATTCGCACCAGCGATGTAATTCAGAGTCGGAGTTGGAATCAATCCTAGATTATCGCTAGAGACTGTGATCCGAACATTCTGTATTTCGCCTAGGCCAGGTCCAATATCGGCCAGAGAAACCGTTTGCTGTACCGCATCTTCCAATAACGAAATCTGCTCAACGGCTGTCAGAGTTGGCTTAAGATTTGCCACTTCGAAAAAGAAAGTTACAAGGTCGCTAGTAACCACTTCTCCGCCCAACAGTTTTCCGGTTGCCTGAAACGTTAGCGCGTACGAACCGAGTTTAGAAAATGCGTAGTTGTAGTGGGAATGTGAGCCAGGGATGAGCTCTACGTAATCATCGGCCGTTATTCCATCTAAGGTCGCTATGTGGACTTCAGGTGCCATGAGACTATTGGTCCATACCGAAAACTCGCCGGGACCATCGACCGAAATTAGCTTTAACTTCGCCGTTCCTTCCACAAACGTCTCTGGATCGATAGAGTCCGCTGAAATCCCCAAAAACAATTGATTCACGTTTTCCAACTCAGGCAGTACAAAGAATGCTTCGCCGGGCGCGACTCCCAAAAAATCGAATAAACTTCCGGCGGCGGCCCCTGTACGCACGAGTCGGCTTATAGCGTTTAGTATGAACTGAGCGTCTTCTGGATGATACTCGACATCAGACTCCTCATCGTGAACGTGAAAATCCCAATGATTTTCCTCTTCTCCATGGCTATGGACTTCTGCGCTGATATCGACATGTCCCAATACCAAGTCAGCATCAAAAATTTTGCCAATAGCCTCGACAATAGAAACGTTTCCTACAATGAGGCCCTCATAAGGATCGTGAAGTGAATAGGTAAAACTATCTGCTCCAGCAAAAGTTCCCGAGGGAACGTACACGAACGATCCATCAGCACGCAAAGTCACAGTTCCCTTTGTGGGTTGCGATAGAACTTGCGTAGTCAACGAATCGCCATCAGGGTCCGAATCATTGAAAAGCAAGTTTCCTTGTAGCGAATTATCTGGACTAACCACAAAACTGTCATCTGCCGATTGCGGAGAATTGTTACCGACGCGGAAGAAAATGGATGTTGCCACACCCTCTATCTCGGTTCCATCGGCCAATCTACCGAAAGCTTTAAAGACGATTTCATAGTTCCCACGTTTGGAAAACGCGAAATTAAAGTGCGCGTGTGAACCTTCCACTAGCGTGATGGAATCAGCCTGGGTAATTCCGTCAGAGGTGGCGACTCGAACCGTGGGTTGTAGGGCCCCAGAGTTCCAGATAGAAAACTCGCCTGGGCCGTTAACGCCAACCAGTTGCAACCTTGCGATTCCGCTTTGCAATGTCCCCGCTTCGATCTCCTCGGTACTCAATCCTAAATACAACAAGTCAGGATTCTCGGTCTCGGGCAAGACATAGAACGCATTTCCAGGGGCCACTCCAAGAAAATCAAAAAGTGGGCCGGCCGAAGCACCCTGACGAATGACTTCAGCCTCATTGCCAACAAAAAGTTGAGCTTCATAGGGGTGATATTCCGCATCATCTTCTTCGCTATGAAGATGCAAATCCCATTCGACACTGCCAGTGCCGACATTTTCCTCAATCTCCAAACCGATATCCGCATGTCCTTGAAGCAGGAAGGCCTCAAAAGATCGAATGGCAGCTCGGTTGATAGTGACCGTGGCAATCGCATTTGCCTCGAAACTGTCCGTAATGCGATAAGTGAAGGAATCGGTCCCACTAAAGAGAGCCGATGGCGTGTACACGAAAGAACCATCGGATCTAAAGACCAACTGTCCCTTGCTCGGATCGGTAAGCAATTCAACCGAAAACTCATCCCCGTTGGGATCGCCATCATTAAACAGTACATTGCCCTGGAGCTTGTGGTTTAGATCGACAAAATAACTATCATCGACTGCGATCGGATCGTTGTTGCCAACTCGAAAATAATAGGTCACATATTCGCTGATTAGTTCACTTCCATCCTGCAAAACGCCAAATGCCTGGAAGGTTACTTCGTAAAGCCCTGGCTTGGAAAATGAAAAATTATAATGAGCATGCTCACCTTCCAAGACATTCAAAAAATCTCCAGGCCCAACTCCATCAGTTGTGCTCATCTTCAGGTTGGGCTGAAGCGTTCCAGCACTCCAAATGGAAAAATGGCCGGCGCCATTGACCGAGATCAATTGCAATCTCGCGATACCATCGAGCAATGTACCCGGTTCGACTTCTTCTGCTCCTATTCCCAGGAACAGCAGGTCGGGGTTCTCAACTTCGGATAGGACATAGACTGTTTCTCCTGGTGCAACACCCAGGAAATCGAATGCGGGATCAGCCGCTGCTCCTTCACGGATAATTGCCGCTTCATTTCCTACAAATAACAGCGCTTCATCGGCATGGTACTCGGTTTCCGATTCCTCATCATGAATATGCAGATCCCATTCTTCTTCGGGACCATCATGACTACCGATACCCAATCCAATATCTGCATGCCCTCTCATCAAGTTGACATCAAAATTTCGTGGTATCGCCGCGGAGATCGATACAATTCCGATCGAAGAAGCAGCTCCAAACGGATCATTGACAACGTAAGTGAAAGTATCCGTGCCGTCGAATGAATCAGAGGGTTTATAGGCGAAAGAACCGTTTGAGTTGAGGGCAAGATTTCCCTTCGTGGCGTTGACGAGGAGCTGTACCGTCATGGCGTCGGCATCAGGATCTGTGTCATTGAATAGGACATTTCCAAAGCTGATGTTTCCTGGATGAACAACAATCGCTTCGCCCGCTGCGTTCGGTCCTCGATTTCCTACTCGGAAAAAGAAAGTGACGTTTTCGCCGTGAATCTCTGTTCCATCCGCCAAAGATCCTTCAGCGATCCATGTGATGAAATAATCACCAGGGGCAGAGAAAGCATAATTGAAATGTGCGTGGTTCCCCTCGATAACCTCAATAAAGTCATCGGATGAAATGCCATCCCAAGTCGCCATGCGGACGATTGGATTGGGTGTGGAAGAATTCCAGACGGAAAAATATCCTGGTCCGTTGACAGAGACCAATTTCAAAAGTGCTGATCCACCCAATAGCGTTCCAGGCTCAATTTCCTCGCTGCCGATTCCCAGAAATAGCAGTTCGGGATTCTCTGTCTCGGGGAGCACAAAGAATGCTTCGCCTACCGTCACGCCGAGGAAATCGAAAGCCGGGTCGGCAGCTGCACCTTCACGAAGGGTTCTCGCCTCATTCCCAACGAAAATCAGCGCTTCGTCTGCATGGTATTCGATGTCACTTTCTTCATCATGAAGATGCAGGTCCCATTCATCGTCTTCGCCAAGGCTTCCATATCCATCTTGATGAGCCCCAATGGCCAAGCCGATATCTGCATGCCCTCTCAGCAGGATAGCTTCAAAATCGGGAATCATAGCGCGGACCAGCGTGACCTCTGCCACCGTGAAGTCACCGCCGGACTGTGTGAGACGATAACTGAATGTATCTTCTCCCGAGAACGAATCGCCCGGAATGTATGAAAAAGCTCCATTGGCAAGCAACGCGAGTGTCCCATGCGAAGCATTCGCTTCGAGACTCACTATTGGGGTGGTCAAGCTCTCATGCCATTGATCATTGAGAAGAACTGACCCATGTAATTCGGTCAAACCATAAATTGAGAACTCGTCTGCAACCGCCCCTGTACCACCATCCACAACAGACAATATGAATGTTTCAGTGGTAACTTGGCCAGCCTCATCGGTAACATAAATGCTGATTTCCGTCGCTCCGATAACATCAGCATTCGGAGTGATCGTAACTGTTCTATTCAGTCCACTTCCGCCGAGGACAATATTTTCGACCGATACGATGGTGGTATTCGATGAAGAAACCGACAGCACAAGATGATCTGCCGCGGTTTCAGTATCTCGAATATCAAAAGCGATCGGCGCTGTCGAATAATTTTGCACCACAATCTGATCATCAATCGCGGAAATTCTTGGAGGATCATCTACTGTTAAAATGAAACTGTCCGTTGCAGATTTCCCCCCCTCGTCAATCACCGTCAGGGTAATCGTTGTGCTGCCGGACATGTTCGCGTTGGGGAAAATCTTTACAGTGCGATTGGCCCCACTACCACCGAGGAGAATTTGATCATTGATGACCAGTGCGGTGTTAGAAGAGGAGGCGGACAGGATAAGATTCTGCGTGGAACTCTCTCGATCGGCGATGGTGAAGGGGATTTCCGCGGTTGCCGAATCTCTCCGGACGATCTGATCGAGCACATCGGAGATCGATGGCGCTTCGTTCACGTCGCCCACTGCCAGTACAAACGACTCAGAAACTGTTCTTCCACCTTCATCCATCACCACGATAGTGATCGTTGTAAAGCCTGATAAATCGAACGCAGGCGTCACAATCGCCGTTCGATTGGCACCAGTTCCTCCAAAGGTAATATTCGAATTCGGTACCAAGTTTTGATCCGATGAGAAGCCGCTGACGATCAGCAAAGCGGCATCCGTCTCGAGGTCACCAATCGTGAATGCAATCGGTTGAGTAGGCGTATTCAAATCGGTGGATTGATTGAAAATTTCCGATATCGATGGAGCATCGTTCACCGATTGCACCGTTAATACAAATGTATCGCTCGCCGTCAAGCCTCCCGCATCGGTGACCGTCAGAGTAATTGTGGCCGAACCCGATTGCTCAGCGTTCGGGTTGATCCTTATCCAGCGATTTGCACCTGTCCCCCCTAAAACAATATTTGCATTAGAGACTAAGGTCATGTTGTCCGAAGTCGCCGTGACGATTAGATCGCCGGGGGCTGTTCGCGAGTCATCGACTGTGAAGGCAATTTCCCCTGTGGGAGTATCCTCATCGGTAGACTGATCGGTCACATTGGAAATAGTTGGCGGCGTATTTTGATCATCATCATCAATGGTGATGTTGCTAGTTACGATGCTTCCCAAAATACCATTCGAGTCGGATTCAACCGTTCTCACATAGTTATCGATGTTCGCTGGTTTGGGGCTTGAAATCAGCAACTTGAAGGTTTCGCTGCTCTCTTCGTCCAAATCGTTTAGGATTGGAATGACAATGGTTTTTCGAGTTTCGCCATCTAAAAACTCAAGCGTTCCAGAAGTTGCCGTATAATCTCTTCCTGCAAGCGCAGAAGTATCTGCCGTGGTATAGTCCACTGTCACTCTACCGTCGCTGCCGCCGGTGCGAATGACATCCACAGATACCGTTCCGGCATTCTCATTGACCGAATAACTAGATCGTTCCACATCAAATTGCCCGACACTCATTACGGAGAAATAGAGCGTTATTGGAATACTTTGGCTGAAGCCTCCGGTGTTGGGGGTGGATAAGCCATCATCTCCAAAGTAGGTCGATAGCCGGAAATCCACTTCATAGCGTCCAGGTTTGGTGAAACCGAAATTGAAGTGTGCATGGCCCCCGGCAATGATCCAGAGTGCATCATCGTTCGAAAGGCCATCGGTCACATCCAAACCATTACCATCGGGATTGCTGATACCATCGTTATACGAAGACATATAGACCGTTGGGGTACCGAAAGTTCCCGTTTGCCAAACCGAAAAAACACCATCACCAGTCGCCCCACTCGGGGTCGTGTGTCGCACATCATTTACACTGGCTTTTACCCACCGAGCATTGCTGGTAACGCGTCCTTTTGACTCCGTTGTGGGTACATAACGATCCACTGTAGCTGAAGTAACACCATAGGCCGCGAAGCCCAAATAAAGCAAATCTGTATTCTGAGATTGAGGCAGCAGATAGAAATCAGCACCCGCGTCAACGCCGATGAAATTAAACGCACTTGCTGATGGTCTAGCTGCCAAAGCTGGGGCACCAACATACATCGCCGCCTCATCGTTGGCATATTGAATGGGAGGTGTTGCATCGGAATCTCGAGGTCCGAAATTCCACTCTCCCGCAGTATGTTGGATATTCAGGTCGGTATGCTCTTGAGTGAGAAAATGAATCAGATCGGCTACCATCAACCGCCGATTCTCAAGCTGCTCCGACACCAGCACTCGCCGACGTTGCTTTTGTTTTTTTGCCCGATTTCTCCGATCCTTGGTCGCTGCTCCATCACTTAATAACCATGGTGCAATATTTACCAATGACATCTTTAACCTCAACCAATCATCAAAAAGCGTGCGCGTGTTCGTTTATTTCAAGGGTATGCATAATCGATCAGGGTACGTCAGGGCAGAGACTGGGCAGAGCGAAGTTGATTCCAGCATCCGCCCAAGTTTTGATCTGTTGGCCAGGAATCAATTCCACATGCCCATCAGCAAATAAATAATTGGCATATCCGGTGCCTCGCATTGCCAGAGCTGCACCTCTTGGCGCTCCGCTAAATCTATCCGGTTGAATATCCGCTAGGATCCTTCCCCATGAATTGCTTAAAGGACGCCGAAACCAATTTCGAGAGTGAGTATGATCATCTGTAATCGTCGTTCCTCTAGCGTCCGATGCGGTAAACACCATGATCGTCCTAGACGTAGATTCGAGAAAATTGATACTCAACGCCTCGTCGGGTCCAGGTTCGCAAATATACTCGTTGAGCAAGTAACTCGTTCCCTGATTCTCCATCCGATCTCGGCCATATGGATCTTCGGGGCAAATCCGAACGCTGTCGACGTTTTCCATGTAGGGAGCTAACGTGTAGATCCAAGTTTCTTCGAAGTTCATCGTCGAATGCGTTGAACGCGGGAAGCGACCGCGATGAGAATTGCAATGCATGTGAATCGCCAAACCGATCTGCTTTAAATTATTCGCGCATTGAACACGCCTAGCAGCCTCACGTGCCTTCTGCACAGCTGGCAATAACAATCCAATTAGGATTCCAATAATAGCCAAAACCACTAGGAGCTCGACCAACGTAAAACCAAAGCGTAAAGCGCGCCTTCCTCCGCTCAGTCGTCTTGCTGAACGATTGTCTAACATATTCGATGCATTCATTTTTTTCGACCAGTCCGCAATATTCGTCGCGTCATTTAACTCTAAGCCCCTTAGCAGAAATCGATATCTTTCTCAAACTTTTCTCTATGAAGGCGCCCCGCCGCGAAGCATCAGTTAATCGGGTTGGTCGGACCATAAACCAACTGCTGCATTCACGGCAGGGCATTATGAATTCAATGGCAAGCCGTTTAAAATTCTGCCCTTAAATTTTCCGCCTCATCTTCTGCTTAAGGATCCAGGGTCCAAAACGAATCTCAAGCAGAATTCGGTTCGTATGCAATAAGAAATAGATTGAGCAGATTCCAGCAAGATGCATTCCAAGCGCGGTTGCATTCCCAACAGAATCGATCCAAATAAAGTCAGTTCCAAGCAGACTCTCGAGTGAACCACATACTCTCTAACGAGCATCGTGAATCGAGAACGGCTGACATAGAGCCCATCTAACCCTCAGTCGGCTTCGCGTGAGCCGCAGATTGAGAATAAGCTCTCAACGAGATAGTCGTTAGGCAACGACCGGCGGACCACGCGGTTGCTGAATGCTGTACGCACTCTTAAGACAAAAATGGCACTGAGTAAGCACAGAAAAATAGGAAGACTCGGCGAGCATTTCCGCATTCGCATCCGGCCCCAATGCGCTTACCGAATGGACCAGGGATTGGCATAAGATACAATGCTCTTCATCATGGGACTCAATATCGACCTCTCGAATAGTCAAAGAAGTTACGTCGCGCAACTCTCTAGCTGGCTGAACGTTCTTTGGCTCAGATTTCGTAACAACGACGCGGCAAGTCGAATGAAAGTGCTCGCAATGCCCAACGTCCGCTTCAGAAAAAGTCTCGAATTGTTCCGCACCATGGAACTCGACGAAATGAATCCAAGCCGGAATATGCCCTAACGAGAGCAGTCCGCAAAGAAACAGTGTTAAAAATGGTCGGACGCGCGTACACATATCGATGAAGCGACGAAAAGAACTAAGGACAAATGGTCCGACCAAAGACATTTGTCATTATACTATCCTAACATCCAGGCTCTCCGTCAAGCTTCATCTCCTAGATTTCAGCTCAATTAGGACCTTGCAGCCGACACGGATGTTGGCCCGCAAAAGTGTACCAAAATGGCCAAATTTCGCTCCAAGAGGGACTGCCTTGCAATGGGCGATGCACCAGAAACACTCACCATTCGTTCATCAGTCTGAACTGAAACATCTTTTTAAAGACCGCTTCGACCCTCTCTTCATTGGAATTTTATCTTTAGTCTTAGGCATCGAAATAATCATTCGTGGTACCATTTCTATCATGCTTACAAATCGCCCGGATCCCAAAAATCCGTCGCTCGTCAATCCATATCGCAAGGCAAACAGGGAGAGGAGCCTGATGACTTACCAAGCTATTGCATTACTAACGATATCGCTTGTTGCGATTCCTCAGACGTTGATGGGAGAGAATGAATTGAATCCACAACTTCAGCAATACATCGCTGCAAGATGCAACGAGTTTGAGACGATAAGCTCAGATCGCAGAGCGATTCTGGAACAACTCAGTGACTTTGTTTCGAAGGAACTTGCCGCAGGCGAAGAAGTTCGCTTGGTTTTTATTTGCACACATAACTCCCGACGCAGTCATATCAGCCAGTTGTGGGCGCATGCGGCGGCGACTCACTTTAAGATACCTGGAGTCACGACATTCAGCGGCGGCACTGAAGCCACCGCTTTCAACCCGCGGGCTGTGGCCACTTTGCAGAGAGCAGGCTTTGGGATCGAAAAAACCGCATCCCAAGATAACCCGGTCTACTTGGTTCGACTCCATTCCGGAGCGGATGCGTTAGAGTGTTTTTCAAAACGCTATGACACACCCCCTAATCCAACGAAGAATTTCTGCGCTGTAATGGTCTGCTCCCAAGCGGACACATCTTGCCCCATCGTCGCTGGCGAGAAAAAAAGGATTCCTATACCGTACGAGGATCCCAAAGTTTCCGATGGTCGGGATGATGAAGCGAAAGTTTACGACGAACGCTGCGCACAGATCGCCCGCGAACTGCTGTATGTTTTTTCGAAAGTTAAAAAATAAAGCTGGCTTTTCTGACCCTCAGCTTTTTACATGACGAACTTGCCTACAAGAGAAGCCTTCGCACTATGGAAAGCGTTGCCCCATGAACGAGTCTTTTCGACGCTGTTTATTTTCCTTTTTGCTCTGTTTTTTTCCGTTTGGTAACCTAGTAGCACAAACCACACATTCGGCGGATGTCGTGATTTATGGAGGCACCGCCGCGGCGATCACTGCCGCGATTCGCACAAAGGAACTTGGGCACTCCGTTCTAATCGTTTCTCCCGATAAGCACTTGGGTGGACTTACGGCAAGTGGTCTTGGTTGGACCGATACTGGAAACAAAGCCGTCATCGGCGGATTGGCTCGAGAGTTCTATCATCGCATTTGGTTGCATTATGCGCAGCCGGAATCCTGGAAACATCAGACACGCGGCGAGTACGGTAACAAAGGCCAAGGAAATCCGGCGATCGATGGCGAGCAGCGAACGATGTGGATCTTTGAACCCAGTGCTGCCGAAAAGGTGTTCGAGCAATGGATAATGGAAAAAGGCTTGACCGTCTTTCGCCCTTTGCTGCTAGATCGAGAGCATGGTGTGCAAGTTGAAAATCACCGCATCACTTCGATTCGAACACTCGATGGCCAAACATTTCTCGGCAAGATTTTCATCGATGCTACCTATGAAGGTGATTTGATGGCCGCGGCCGGCGTAAGCTTTCACGTCGGTCGCGAATCCAAGACTCAGTACGGTGAGCAGTGGAATGGTATCCAAACTGGGGTGCTCCATCATCGCCATCATTTCGGTGTGCTGAAGAAAGGTATCAGTCCGTACGTTGTAGCCGATGACCCAGGTAGTGGAATATTGCCCAACGTGAGCCCCTCTCCCCCGGGCAATTACGGTGATGGGGACCAGCGCATTCAAGCGTATTGCTTTCGCATGTGCTTAACCAACCATACCGCCAATAGAATTCCTTTTCCGAAACCGGACGGCTACGACCCAAAACAGTATGAGCTTTTGAGGCGAGTTCTCATCGCGGGTTGGCGCGAGTTGTTCGACAAATATGATCCGATACCAAATTTGAAGACAGACACAAATAATCATGGACCATTCAGCACGGACTATATAGGAATGAATTATGATTATCCCAACGCTTCCTACGAGCGTCGCCATGAGATCATCACCGCCCATCGCCGCTATCAACAAGGCTTACTCTACTTTATGGCTAATGATCCAGGAGTTCCGGCAGATGTTCGGGAGGCGATCTCCAAGTGGGGTTTGGCGAAGGATGAATTTTTAGATAACGAAAACTGGCCCCATCAAATCTATGTGCGCGAAGCTCGCCGAATGGTTGGCGAATTCGTGATGACCGAACATGAACTTCTCAAAACCAAACCGGTCATCGATCCGGTCGGGATGGGTTCCTACACCATCGACTCACATAACGTTCAACGCTACATCACGACGGAAGGCTTTGTGCAAAATGAAGGTGACATCGGAGTTTCCGCCAAAGGCCCCTATCCAATTTCCATGAAGTCCCTCATGCCGAAAAAAGCAGAGGTCGAAAACCTGGTTGTTCCAGTTTGCATTTCAAGCTCGCATATAGCCTTTGGATCGATTCGTATGGAACCAGTTTTCATGATTCTTGGTGAGTCAACCGCCATCATTGCTTCGATTGCGATTCAGAACAAAAGCAGCGTTCAAGATATAAGTTATGCTGAATTAAAACCTAAATTAATCTTAGCGGGACAAGTCCTTGAATATCGGGCGAGCAAGAATTAGCCGAGATAGGAATTAAATCTGTCGCGGGGATGTTGCTCCCAATCTCACGAACGGATTTGCCGAAAGGTTAAGTTAATTCTCTCTCCTACTTGCAGCTTCGTTTTGGGCACTTCATGTTGCCAAAAACGCTGCATCGTCCCCGCCATGATGATCAAAGTGCCGTGCCCTGCGAGAAATGTCTCTGTTTCTCGCGATACGTTGTGTCGGATACGAAACTTTCTGGTTGCGCCTAACGACACAGAACCAATCACCTCCCCAACCTCGGGCTCATCATCCGCATGCCAACCCATACTGTCGCTACCTGAACGATAGCGATTCAACAAGCAATAGTTGTAAAGCCCCTTGACTGTCTCGACGCGAGATTTAATTTCTAGCAATACATCGCACCAGGGCAGGGCGGGGTAATCTGCTCCGGAATACCGATACATGACTCCAGGATCACCGTGCGAGCAAATCAATCGAGGCTGCATATGACCGAAGATACCGGGTCGCTGTTCCCAGCGACAGCGGTCGCGCAATGCACAAAAATATTGATCCGCTAGATCGGACCGAATGAAGTTCTCCATGTACAGGAGAAGTCCGCCATCTCGAAGTTCAATATGTTCCATTTGGCGATACTATTATCGAACTGAAAACTGCTCGCTCCATAGCTTTACCATTCGATTCACCCAATCCTCTTGTTGCTTTTGTAGACTGGGTAGAGGATGAAGGTACTTATTCGTGGTACCATCTTTGAGCAATCCGCTAAGACATTTCATCGGCAGCAAACCCCGCTCGCAGCGTTCGATCAAAGGTTGAAGATGAGGACTCACTCCCCAAGCCCGTACAACTGGGACATCGGAGTGTTTCAACATTTGGTGCCTGAGTTCGTTGCGTCTCTGAGTCGAAAAAATAGTGTGCGCATCAAACAAACGCTCCTTTTCCAATTGCTTGAACTGCGCTATGAAGAGTGGACTCTTGGTACACCGCAAGTCGGAAAGGTTTAAGACGCGGACATGCCGAAGATCAAAGCGATGCATGAGCCGCATGACTTGATATTGGGTAGTATCGGGTTTCGTGGGCACTAACGAAATGGATAATTCCGAAATTTGATTCGCTCGAATTCGGTAGTCGACCTCCACAAGCGGCTGTGAGGAGCCTGGATTCATCATAACGAAAATGGCATCCGGCTTTTGCTTTGGAATGGACCGCAGTTTCAAAGCGGTTATCGGTTTGGCAACAATCTCCAAAACGTTTCGGCATTCGATGATGCAGGAAGGTGCAACTTCTACCGAATAAAAATTGCCCAAGATTTCATATTTTTCTTTGAGCGTTTGGGCGGGTACGAAAGCCACACACATTGTTGCTTACTTTGCAGGAAAAGAGGGCACCGCGCCACGGCGAGCCATCAGAAAGCGGATGGGGAGGGATTCGAACCCACGGTAGCTGTTAGACTACTCCGGTTTTCAAGACCGGTGCGATAAACCACTCTGCCACCCATCCAGTTGTTTAAAACCTTAGTTTTCCTAAAATTTTTTTGAAGTTATCACGTGACCGACTCAGCCTGTTTAGCAACTCTTTAGCCGAAACCAAAGCGACCATGTCAATCATACGTCAACAGCTTGTATCGCTCGTAACGCACTCATCAATCCGCATTGTAATGCTTGCGGCTTAAAGTCGCGAGACCCGTTTCCTAAGGTTTTTTAAATCCGCACGATCCACCCAAGTCGATTCCTTGGGAGCCTGCGTACATTTTTACTAAATGCCGAGTTGACCCAACAACCAGTTAGTAATCAAGGCGAATAATAAACCATATCCGATCGAGCGAGTCACGCGTCTAGGGAGTGATCGGCGGGGCCAATGCTTGATACACCACAATCGATAGGGTAGTTGCAAAAGAACCAAAATTGCAAAAAACGGTCCAACGCGATGAAAAGCGAACGCTTTAGCAAAGTCCATTCTTGCAAACGAAATAAAACTCCTGGTCAAACCGCAGGCTGGGCATTCGAACCCAAATAACTCGTAAGACATACAGAGGCCCGGCACTACCCAGGCCTTATAAAGTCTTAAACAAACTTCACCCGTCGTATTGATCGTTAGCAAACAGGCAGCTAGGGAAATGCACAACGAAACAACGAACATTTCCACGTGAGTTTTCTTCGATAACGACTTTTCCTCTCTGGAACCAACATCGCTGGCAAAACTTCGATTAGTAGACACTTTGAATATCATTGCCCAAATATCATTGCCCAAATATCATTGCCCAAATATCATTGATTGCGTGCGGCCGTCGAAGCGATGCGTACTGCTGCCCAGATAAGCATAAAGATCACGGAGATACCGATCATTTTCGGGCCGGTTGACTTACCTTGAATGGTCCGCATGATACCGACGCCGCATTCGATACCGGAACACAAAATACAAATCAACCAATCGACGACTGTCAATTGGTCCGGTTCAACTGGAACATTCGGTGTAAATCCCTCGCTGCTGGGGGAGCTAAACGGATTGTTGCTTCCTGGACCTTGCGGCATGCTCATGACGATTCCACCCCATGGACAACATGCGAATCATAAAATAGTCAGAATTCTATAGTATTGCTCCTTCCATTCAACGGCTCCAAAAAATACCTAATCTGAATTCACTACATCATCCAATCCGTAAATAGGTGGTGTGGGCAACCCAATAGTCTTCCGCTTGTGTCAGAAAGCGGATGGGGAGGGATTCGAACCCACGGTAGCTGTTAGACTACTCCGGTTTTCAAGACCGGCGCGATAAACCACTCTGCCACCCATCCAGAGGAATTCTCTGTATCTTCTTCAAGGTTTTAATGTCAAGCCATAACTGCATAAGAGACCCTTTTCTGACCTTCCGGTTCAATGATTTCCAACCGAGACGCTCACAAGAACGAATTCAATCAACGTGGCTATAAACGCAAATCACGGAGGAGATTGCACTGTTCGCGCTAATCAGAATTTGCTAACTACCCCTTCGGCCGGTTTAGGATCAGGTCCTTGCCGCCCCCAGAAGAACATACGAACACTGCACTAGGAACGCGCCATGACTGGCCCCTTTTCATCTCCACCTGAGCACCCAGCCCTACCTAGCCATCCATCGCTTACCAAAGGTCGCGCCAAGTGGCTTCAGCGGTTGATATGGCAAGTCGCTTCGCTCTTAGTCGCATCCTTCTTCCCCCTCCCATTGTATTCGCAGAGCCCGACCATTATCGGAGGACCTGGTACAGTTCTCATGAAGCACGGAGATGTTATCTCCGGTGAATTGGCTCCGTTGGGAGACCAAATTTCGATCCGCATCGATGAAAACAACTCCGTCCTCATACCCCTGCGACAAATCGAACATTGCGCTGGATCGGTCGTTGAGATTTATCAATATAAAGTGAAAAAATATGGACGAATCGGTACAGGTGAGCACTACCAATTGGCCTTGTGGTGCCTCAAAAACAAGCTGATCGATCAAGCCATCTTTCATTATGAAGAACTGAAAAGAATGGTCCCAAATGATCCAATCGTAAAGCGGCTCGCGTTTCAACTCAAAGAAACGATCCTGCAAGAACCTTGGGCCAAGGAAATGATTCGCCAACAACACCAACATCAATCTGAAAATTCCAATCATTCGCGCGTCGTCACCGCCAGTGGTGATCGCGGCCAAATGGGCGGAGTTCAGAGAGCTGGCGGAACAAATCCAAACGCGCAGACGCTATCAAAGGATCGAGAATCTGCAGCTCCATCCAGCAATCCTCCACTCCAATCAATACCGCGTTCAACAGCGAAGCCGCAACCTTTTTCAACTTCTGATTCCGCCACCAAACAGTTAATTTTTGAACCCTACATTTCTGAAGATGCGACCAAGCTATTTCGCTCGCATCTTCAACCGATTCTGCTTCAGAAATGCGCCCAATCGGGCTGCCACGGCACACAAGCCACCAACGACCTGAAGTTGCTGCGTCCAACCTCTAATTCAACCAAGAAGACCGCCGATGGGAACATCGCCTCGCTATTGCCCTTTATTGATGCGGCTGAGCCCCAAAAGTCTACACTGTATCAGATGGCGACAAAGTCCCACGGTCCAATGAAAACAGGTGCCATCGGACAAATCGATCATGATGGCAGCGACGAACTACTCGGCTGGCTCAAACTGATCACATTTCAGACAGAGCAAAAAAATATCGGCCTCGCTCCATCCAATTTCCAAAATAATGGTAACTCTGCCTCCCTGGCAACCAACCCAAATTCCTCCGCACAACTCTGGCAACAACACCTCGATCGGATACCGGGTGGTACCGCTGGGGTGCTTCGAAACGGCGAGCGTCCCAACCTCAACGATGCTCCGGTCGTTTCCGTACAAAACTACGATAGCGCAACCCATCAGCCGTTTTTGCCAGATATTTCGAAAGAAATCACCCCCTCCGAGCTAGACAAGCTCGAAGAAGAGATTCGACGCGCCGAGGCGGCCGAAAAAGGGGAAACCATTAACCTGAATCCATCCAATTCCGCCGACCCTTTTGATCCAAATGCCTTCAATAACCAATATCGTAAGCCAGAATAAGGTAAGCTTATTGATTGGCGAATCGTCCGATTTCTTGTTCATTTATTCACTAAAAAATGGGTGAAAACCCGACAACGGTTCACCGCCGCTGACTAGGCTCGCTGTTCAGCTTGCGAAAGTCGAATAAAATTACGGTCCGTCTAACGCTTCATTTTAAGCTTCATCATTGGTTCACTTAAGGAAGAATTGCTTTGTTGCGAACGCATACATGCGGTCAATTACGAGTTGAAAATGTTGATCAGGAAGTCACACTCTGCGGCTGGGTTGACACCACCCGCGATCATGGTGGAGCCGTATTTCTCGATCTTCGCGATCGTTACGGAAAGACTCAAGTCGTAGTGGCTCCCCAAAGAGGCCAGGAAGTCCTGGACACAGCCAAAAGCCTTCGCGGCGAAGATGTTGTCCTGGTTCGAGGCATTGTCTCCCATCGACTCGAGGGAAAGATCAACAACAAAATTTCGACTGGCGAGATTGAAATACGCGCAAACTATGTTGAAGTCCTCAATCGCTCTGCAACGCCGCCATTTTTCCCTGGCCAAGAAGAATTGCCCGGTGAAGATCTCCGTTTGAAGTATCGCTATTTGGATTTGCGCCGCGAACAGATGCAAAAGACGTTGATTTTGCGCAGTCGCATTGAAAAGACCATGCGAGATTACTTTGAGGAACATGATTTCATCGATGTAGAAACACCCATATTAGGGCGAAGTACCCCAGAAGGCGCTCGGGATTATCTCGTTCCCAGCCGCGTGCACTGGGGCCATTTCTATGCGCTCCCTCAATCGCCCCAACTATACAAGCAAATCATGATGATCGCGGGGTATGATCGTTACGTGCAAATTGCCCGCTGCTTCCGCGACGAAGACCTGCGTGCAGATCGCCAGCCCGAATTTACCCAACTCGATTTAGAAATGTCATTTGTCAATGCCGAAGACGTCATCGGAATGATCGACGGTTTGATGATTCGCTTAGCCAAGGAACACTTAGGGATTGATCTACAAACGCCTTTGCCGCGAATGACCTACGATGAAGCGATGCGTCGCTTCGGTTCAGATGCACCCGACTTGCGATATGGACTCGAAATCATTGATATCTCAGCCCAAGCTAAGAAAACAGAGTTCCGCGTTTTTCGGGAAACCGTCGATGCAGGGGGTTATGTTCGCGGCTTCAATGTCAATGGAAAAGCGGAGGAGTTTTCACGCAAGCGAATCGATGAACTCACCGAAATTATTAAAAAGGATTTTGGTGCCAAAGGACTGGCTTGGTTCCGCGTCGAACCCGATTCAACGCTTTGGTCCCCGATCTCCAAAAATCTCGCGCCGGAATTATTGGCCGAAATCGGTCAGCAGTTCTCTGCGAAACCAGGAGACATGCTATTCATCGTTGCCGACAGTTGGGAAGTAACCTGCAAAGCGCTCAACGGCCTGCGTCGACGCCTAGCCGCCGAACTGAAGTTGTACGACCCGAAATCGATGCATTTTTCCTGGGTCGTCGAATTTCCAATGTTTGAACATGATCCTGAAGAGAATCGATGGGTCGCCATGCATCATCCATTTACGGCACCTCGAGTGCAAGACTTCGAGATGCTCAACAGCGAACCGGGTCGATGTCGCGCTCAAGCGTATGACCTGGTAATCAATGGATATGAGGCAGGGGGCGGAACCATTCGCATTCACAACAGCGACATCCAAAGCCAAGTCTTTAGCTTGCTTGGTATAACTCACGAAACAGCTCGCGACCGATTTGGATTTTTGCTCGACGCACTCCGCTTTGGCGCTCCACCTCACGGCGGTATCGCATTAGGCATAGATCGAATTGTTATGTTGTTTGGCGGTATGGATAATATCCGTGATTGCATCGCATTCCCAAAAACACAAAAAGCCACGGATATGATGACCGAAGCTCCAGGGACAGTTGAAACCAAACAACTAAGGGAACTCCACATTCAAATCGAAACACCTCCTGCGAATTCCTGATGAGCGCTCTGATCGATTTTATTCTGCATTTTGACAAGCATTTAGCGGAGATCATCTCTCAGTATGGCTCCGCTACGTATGCTTTCTTATTCGCCATTGTTTTTTGCGAGACGGGTGTTGTATTTCTACCGTTTCTTCCAGGTGACTCGTTGCTTTTCGCCGCCGGTGCCATGGCGGGTGCAGAACTGTTGAATATCTGGATCCTGGCAGCGTTACTTTTTGTTGCTGCGATCACTGGCGACACTCTCAATTATCATCTCGGTCAATGGTTTGGCAGACGCATGCCATTTGTTCGTGAACATCACATCCAGATGACCGAACAATATTTTCGGAAATATGGAGGTAAGACCGTGATCTTGGCTAGATTCATCCCCATCGTCCGAACACTAGCCCCGTTTGTCGCTGGCATGGGTGCAATGAACTATCGACAGTTCCTAATGTACAACGTCGTGGGAGGCTTCATCTGGGTCTTCTTGTTCTTATTCGCCGGATATCTTTTCGGTAGCCTTCCATGGGTCAAAGCGAATTTCAGATTCATCATCCTAGCCATTATCTTTATCTCGGTGCTACCGATGGCTTGGGAAATGAGGCACATGATGCTACGCCTCTTCAATAGATATATTTTGAGAAAGAATACGGCCACCCCGCACGAATGAATTGCCTCCTTGGAATTCCTCATCCACTTGCGCAAAACTAGCAATTAAGTAATTTTTCTCAATTTTATTTGCTAATTCGATAAGCCGACCTACCTTTGCATGGTTGAATTCGTTACCAACGCTTCAGGTCGCCATGTATTATTGCAGATATCGCTCGACTTTCGTGGCTTTTGCCTCTTTGTCGCTTTTGCTAACCTCGGGTTGTTCTCAAACCGACTCAAGTTCCGCCATTGTTACAGCCACCTTGCCCGAAAATCTGGTTCAGGTGGATTTTCCAAACGATCCCAAAGCGATTGTGCTACAACAGATCGTGCGGGTCGGCCAGGATGGTCCTGAAATCATCCTCGGTCAAAATATTGGCTGTGCAAGTAATCCAAGCATCGAACTGCAAAATGAACTGATAAAGCTTGAGTCCCTATCGCCGGAACGCAAACGACCGCTTCTTATCGGCCTGGACTATGGATGGGGTGATATGGATGCTGAAGCGATTCGTCAAGCGAACAAAATCCTAATCGATCATTGGCATCGCGGCGGTCTCGTTACTCTCAATTTTGATCCGGGCAATCCGAGCACGTTAAAGCCAGATCCCACCGATAACTCCCCCGTCGATCTGAGTCGATTGATACTTCCGGGAACCCCAGAAAATCGCCAATTCAATTATCAACTTCGTATTGTAGCGCAAGGTCTAAAAGAACTTCAACGCGCCGGCGTGGTCGTTCTCTGGCGCCCTTTTCATGAACCTAATGGTGGCTGGTTCTGGTGGTGTTCACACGATGAAACAACAGGTAACTGGACATCGCCCGAGCACTATCGATTGCTGTGGGAATATACCTATCGAGAACTGACGGATGGATACCGTTTGAGCAATTTGATTTGGATCTATTCTCCTGCTGCGATGAATTCCGCCGAAATCAAACCGACCGATGTGTATTATCCTGGAGATGACCGTGTCGATCTTATCGGTGTCGACATTTATACCGATTCCTTTACGCAAGAATCTATCGATGCGCGAAATGGTTTCACGCTCCTGCGAAAATTCAAAAAGCCGCTGGCGATATGCGAACTTGGAAGTCGTCGTTTAGATGGATCCTTTAATGCCCACAAAGCGTTCGAAGCGATTCTTGAGCATTGCCCTGATGCAAAGTACGTCCTCTTTTGGCATTCGTGGGACGAAGGCTCCAAACGCATACCGATGGCACTGATCGACTGCCTCGAAGCCAGGCAACTTCTTGCCGATTCCAGGGCACTGACGATATCACCAACCATCACTTCCTCTTCCAAAAAGAACCGAATTAACACCGATGAACGCGCGGAATAAATTGCGAATTAACACATTCATCGGACCATCCAAATCGTTATAACCCGCAAGATCGATTTGTTTTATCCGCCGACAAATGGACTTGGAACGATGAATATCCACAAAAAATATTTCTCCGGTTTCGTGTAGTAGTCTTCAGTAGCCTTTCCGCTTATACCCCTCACTCAAGACGCAACAAAATGACCATCGCTGCCAATTCTCAAACCTCTTCAAATATTGAAATAAACTCTAATTCAATCAATACGCATGCGGGGGCTGCCTTCTTTTGTCACTGGTTACACAAAAAGGGTTGGACAGCGACACACAGCAACCGTGTTCTAATCGCAGGATGCGGATCAGGAGATGAAGCGGCCGCAATTCAAGCCGAACTGAAAGCAGATGTGGATGCCATCGACATAAAAGACTTCGTATCCACCGACCTCAAAGCTCAATCGCCGGTCCGCTATGCGGTTGGCAGCGTTTGCGATCTCTCATTCCCTGACAATACATTCGACGCCATTTTTTATCATCATGTGATCGAACATGTTGACAATCCAGCTGCAAGCTTGCGTGAACTCCATCGCGTGCTCAAGCCAAATGGCTGGCTTTTTGTTGGCACTCCGAATCGCCATCGACTGCTCAGTTCGATCGGCGCACATCAGCAATCGGAATGGGAAGCGACTCTCGTCAACAAAGTGAAGGATAATATTCGCGACTGGAAAGACCGTATCACCGGACGATTCCGCAATGAACTTGGTGCCCATGCGGGCTTTACCCGTCGGGAATTAGATTCAATGCTCTCCGTACACTTCGCAAGCCGCGAATGGCTCACCGAAGACTATCTCCGCTTCAAATATTCGGGAGGACGCGTAGCTACGTTCATTCCCTTGGCAACTCACCCAACAATCTCTTGGTTCTCTGCCCCCGCTATTTACGCCATGTGCCAGAAGAGAAAATAGTTTGGTACAATAGGAAAATCGCTGCTATGGTGTAGCGGACCTGACTGTGGATTCCATGGTGAGGATTTTGCCAACTAAGTAAATAGCGATCGGCGTATGCGACTCCCTTTTGATCTCTCGTCATGGCATCGATCTATTCTTTTGACATGCTTGGCCATTCAAATAGGCCCACTGTCCCAGGCACAGTATGATCCTGATGCTCGTGAACCCGCTCGGAAATTAAATGGCTCCCTCGTCTTGCACGGCGGCGGTAAGCTCGACGAGCGTGTCCGAGAAACCTTTATTCAATTGGCCGGTGGCGATAAAGCGAAAATCGTAATCATTCCCAGCGCATCAGCCAACATAGCTTCGGATGAGGAATTGCTCGAAAAATGGAAAACGTATCCAACGGCTAGCCTTAGATCTCTGCATGCCGACTCGCGCGATACGGCAGAGAGTGATGCGATACTCGCCGCCATTAAAGAAGCCACCGGCGTTTGGTTCAATGGCGGTGATCAAGAAAGACTGGAATCGCTTTATGTTGGAAACAACTTCGAAAGCGAGTTATTGCAAGTGCTCGAGCGAGGGGGCGTTGTGGGGGGCTCTTCCGCGGGTGCTGCGATCGCTACCAAAGTGATGATTTCACGCGGTGAGAAACGACAAGGCTTTGACCTTCTGCCTGAATCAATTGTCGATCAACATTTTGTCCAACGCAATCGCGAAGCACGTCTGTTGAAAATGCTCGCAAGTCATCCCGACCGCATCGGAGTTGGTATCGATGAAGATACCGCGTTGATCGTGCGAGGTCGACGAATGGTTGCAGTGGGATCCTCCACTGTTGACCTTTACTTGGCCCCCAGCCAACATTTGCCACTCTTCAAAAAAACGTTGCACCAAGGCGAATTCGCCGACTTGATCGCCCTACACCGCTCGGCACTAGCACGACTGGCGGACCCGTTCCCACCATTACCAGCACCGGTCCCGTTTGTACCTAAAGGAACTTTGTTTATCGTCGGTGGCGGTGGTGTTCCCGCCGGAATGCTCGAACAGTTTATCGACAAAGCGGGTGGCCCAGACGCTCCGATTGTCTATGTTCCCTGCCTGGAACAAGAGGATGCAAGTCGAGATCAATTTGATGTAATCTTGCGGCGAGCCGGCGCGAAAAACGTAACAAAGTTACACACCAAAGATCGTAAAAAAGCGAATTCGGACGACAGCTTTCTTGCCCCCTTGCAGGATGCCCGAGGAATATGGTTCGGGGGCGGTCGACAATGGAACTTTGTCGATTCATACCAAAACACCAAAGCGCACCAATTGATGCTTGCTGTTTTAGAACGCGGAGGTGCTATCGCTGGATCATCCGCCGGCGCTTCGATCCAAGGAGACTATATGCCTCGTGGCGATCCGTTAGGCAACCTCAACATCATAGCCCCGGGTTACGAACGCGGTTTGGGCTTTCTCTGTGGTGTCGCGATCGACCAACACTTTGCCCAACGCAATCGCTTCAAAGATATGACTTCCCTCATCCAAACCTATCCTCAACTTTTGGGAATTGGAATCGATGAGAGCACTGCACTGATCGTTCAAGGCCACGTGGCGGAAGTCGTCGGAGCAGGTAAGGTCGCGTTTTACGATGCTCAATCTCCTGAATGGTTATCCGCCACAAAAGCGACCTCGCCGGAACAAGAAGATGAAAAATCATCTCGAGCCGATACTACGATTCCCGTCAAAGATCATATCAGCCTGAAGGCTGGAGAGTGTTTTCACTTGAAAGATCGAAAGATCGTAGAAAAAGCTCCTTAATGCTCTCTTTCAGAATGTTTCCCATGGATACCAGACGAAATTTCCTATCCATCGCTTTCTTGTTCGCTCTTGTATGCCAGACGAGCGTCGCATTCGCCCAGCCAGCGAGCGATTTTATCGCGACGAGAGATTGGTTGATTGATCCAACAAATTATGTTGCGCAAGCCACATTGGACTCACCACGCAACAAAGCTTGTTGCGAGCAATTCAACCCGAGGGACGCCTTGTTCTTAACGGGCAAAGCTACAACATTGGCGGATTGATCGGGCAACCCAACCATGCTTTTCTCACGGTGCCATGGCTAGCCGATCTTAAAAACGATCCAAGCTCTTTGCAGTTTGAAGGCTATAGCATCGGTGAACCACAAGAACGCTTGGCGTGGAAACGCGTTCGCTACAGTTCCTCCTCACCCTGGCCTCCCAAAGGTGTTCAACTCGAATTCAAATTCAAGTTTCCCACGACCCAACCATCTGCACAAATACCATCCAGTGCCGGTCGCGACTTGCTTTGGAGTGACTCTTTTGAGAATCTGAAAGAGCAATGGACCGTTTCTAAATCAAATCGTGACGAGCGAATCCGTTTCGCTTTACTATACGGGACTCATCGACAAAGCGACCGTTACCGACTCTAAAGGTAATAAAAAAGACATCTCTCTACAACGCGACTACTCTGCACTCATCGATGTCGATGTCCCAGCCGAGGGCATGTCCTGGTACTTGATAGAGACTCCTTAGGGTCGCAACCCATTCAGCGATTCAAGGGCAACTTTTTCAAATACTCCTTGCCACTGCGGAGCGAGAAGACAATCGCTATCTTCTTGTGCATACCCACGATTTAAGAGCTGTTCCGTTGTTGGTGCATAATAGATGTAGCCATTGGTATAGCCACAAACCATGACCGGTCCCGTCAATACTTTCTTCAGCCCGAGCCCGATTTGAACCGTCAATTCTCCAGGAAAAGTGACCAATTTAAGGTTGCCCAATTTTAGCCCGACCACTTCGACGTCCAGCGTGCGGGCACCGATATCCGCAATCTCACGCTGATGCATGCGCAAAAGCTTCAAATTGGTTTGCAAGCGACTGATCGACTCCATGGTGTAAATATTATCCAAGTACGCTTCAACCAGGCGACGATTATCTCCATCCAACTTTTTCAACCATTCGCGCTGCTGCTCTTGCTGCAGCAGGTACGCTCCCTTGTCAGTGGATGGATAGTCTGGAAAAAGAGATTGGGAATGAATCAGCTTCTGAAACTCTTTAAAATTCAATGACGTTCCCTGCAAGGACTCGACAAGCTGATTTCGAACCTGCTCGATTTCCGAAATTGTCGGCCCCAAATCGGCTAGGGGAATCGCGATTCTTGATAGCGTCCATTCACAGGCAACATCAGCCTCTGGTTCAATCTTCTTCAAAGTTTTCAGCGTAGTCAGTGCCAGAAGATTCCCGAGCTTTTCGGCCTCTCTCGGTTGAGAGTATTCCTTGTACCCAACCGGATTGATATCACCGCCGCACCCCTGAAGAAATACGGCCACCGCATCAGAGCCCAACTGCTCTTCAATCACCCGGGATGAATGGCCGGTGATATCTGCAGTATTCCCACCGGAAGGTGTGCCTTGAATGGGATGACATGCAAAATGGTACAGTATGCCTAGAATTCTATTGTCCATCCCCATAACCTTCAGCACCGTGACATCGGGATCGATAGGGCCGATACTCTCGATTTCCTCATCAGGCGGTAAACTGTAGGCATGACGATAGTCCGCCTCTTTACCACCTTTCAGCTTGACTCGTCGATTTTGGCTGATTCGCTCCTCTTTACCGATACCCACGCCAACTCTGACCGGCTCGAGTTGCTTGATCGCGATCTCGACAGCATCGAGCGTACGTTTCAGCACATCAGGCGCCGAGATTCCATGGCAATGAGTTGTATTGACGAGCACGTGATCCGGGCGAATGCCAAAACGTGATTGGAGTTCAGTTCTTAGATCGTTCAGGAAGTGCGCCGGCAACGGGCCGATGCGTTCCAGAGCAACGACGTCCAGCGACAGAATCAGATAGCGGATTTGTTGTTGTTCTAGGACAAAAGCACGAGCAAATAGAGGATCCGCAACTGGACCTGAATCGTAATGCGTGATATCAACTTTTCCAAAACCGCCTCGAATACCATCAGCCGCTTCCGCTGAAATGAGCAATGCGCATAGAGAAATCGTTATTGCAACCATTTTCCCAAAGACCTGTATCATTGGTATCAATCCTACGCTATTCGCTCTCTGTCGCCCTGCCATGCTGTGTCGCTAGCGATACAGCGATGAGCACCAAAAATCCGAGCGGTATTGTAATGATTCCAGGTTGGCTAAAAGGGACGAGTGCATCTTCTGCTTTGAGACCATAGATTTTGGAAAACGACTCGCCACTTAACAAAATCCAAGTCAGCGCACTGAGCATTCCTACGATGATAGAGGCTGTTATTCCCTGTCTTGTTGTTTTTTTCCAGAACAATCGCATGACTAGGGAGGGTAAATTGGCGGAGGCTGCAACACTGAATGCCCAACCTACTAAAAAGCTCACGTTCATTTTCTGAAAGAGTATTCCTAGTACGATGGCGATGATTCCAACAGCTACAGCGCTGATTTTTCCCAGGCGAACCTTTTCATGATCGTTCAATTTCCATTGCAGATAACTGCTGCAAACATCGTGAACAACGGCGCCGCTAGCAGCGACAATTAGGCCGCTGACGGTCCCAAGAACCGTGGTGAAAGCGATAGCAGAGATAATGGCAAACAATAATTCACCGAAGGATTTGGCGAGCAGTGGAGCGGCCATGTTGGTATCGCTCAAGTCCAACGCACCGCTTGTCATCGCTCCAATACCGATGTAAAGGGTGAGCACATAGAAGAATCCGATCGTTGCGATACCGACCACCGTGCTCTTGCGAGCCGCAGCTTCATCCTTCACTGTATAGTATCGAATCAGGATATGCGGTAATGAAGCGGTGCCGCAGAAAAGGGCTAACATCAACGAGAGAAAATCGATTTTCGGAGCTAGGTTGGGCCCGCGGATACCCTGGAAGATAGGAGCTTGTCCGGGACGAAGAATATCTGCACCCATCGTAGGCGTGGGTGAATAGGTTGTAACCTTCGCTCCCTCTGGAGTTGTGGAATTGGATGTTCGCCACAGAACAATTTCGCTCTCGCGAAAGACACGGAAAAACTCGATTGGGCCTAAAGGACCCGTCTCCTTTTCGCCTTGAGGTAACCGCAAGACTTCCCCTGCAGGCTTAAGCTTGCCTTCTCCTGGCTTATTGCCCCGAGGCAAGCCATTGATGAGCGTCGAACCATCCGCGAGTTTCATTACGGTCTGCGGCTGTGCAACAGTGTCGGGGTTAACCGTTTTGAAACCGCGATTTAAAATCAAAACCGATAAAATGAAACTGAAAAAAACCAACAGGCCACCTTTCAAAAATTGAACATAGGTGGTACTTGCCATACCGGCGGTCATAACGATGACCACAACCACAGCGCCGACGGCTACGACGCCAACCCAATGCGGGAGATTCAGAAGTGGTTGCACCAGCGCGCCGGCACCGACCATTTGTGGAATCAAGTAAAAGATACTGACGACCAGAGTACTAATCGCCGCGGCCAATTTGATACCGCGCGAATGAAACTTTGCGTCTAGGGCATCCGCAAAAGTATACTTGCCCAGTCTTCGCATCGGCTCGGCAACAACAAACAATGCGACGACCCAACCAGCAAGATAGCCAATGGAGTAAAGGAAACCATCATAACCAAAAAAGGCGATCATTCCGCAGATGCCAAGAAATGAAGCGGCCGAGAGATAATCGCCGGCAAACGCGACTCCATTGACAAACCAATGAATCTGCCCACCCGCTGCAAAATATCCATGCGCGCTTCGCGTCTTGGAGCCCAGATAAAAACTCAGGCCCAAGGTTACGATCACAAAAAAAGCAAATACGCCGATCGCTAAGATTGATGTGTCACCCATCGCTTACGACTCCTTCTTCACCGAAGGCACGGAGGGTAGATCGGAATCATGCGGTATCGATTTGCGGCAGAGCCAGGAATAGACGAGCGCCAGGACTAAAGCCAAGACGATCAAACCGACACCGTAAAGAATAGCGAGGTTTAAGCCACCCCATGGAACTCGATCCATCATTTCAGGCTGAAACGTATTGAGCATTACGAATATCGCGTACACCAGCAAGTACACCAAGAAAAGCACTCCGCCATACTTAGCGTTTCGCTGCGATTCCTTCTTCGAGGAAAACTGTTTTTCCTCAGCAGAATGCCCACTTAAATCAACCACAAAAGAACCCTGACGCAAAAGTAATTCGAGGAGGTGGGAAATGGCACGAGTTTCGAATTATGTCAAAGAGCGGTTGGACTTCCTAGATCACTGAGCGGGCGGTACTGCGTAATGAGTTGAATTTGTCTAAAATATTTGGTTCGTTCAAGTTTAAGCTGCCAGCCATCCCCATTTCTTTAAAAGAAACGAAGATTCCGCTTGCCGATCACTTCCACACCAGTATTCCGAGCTCGAAACTTGGCCAAGCATTATGAGGTTGGCGATGTTACGGTTCACGCGCTGCGCGGTATCGATCTGGAACTGTTTGCAGGTGAATTTGTGGTGATACTTGGTCCTTCAGGGAGCGGTAAATCGACATTGCTCAACATTCTCGGCGGATTGGATACTCCGAGTTCGGGTACAGTCGAGTATGTGGACCACGAATTGAGTCGGGCTAGTTCGGCCGATTTGAATCAATTTCGTCGGGATCATGTCGGGTTTGTATTTCAATTTTATAATCTCATTCCCAGTTTAACTGCATTAGAAAACGTTGCGTTAATTACCGAAATTGCCAAAAATCCAATGCGGCCGGAGGATGCATTGAATCTCGTGGGACTCGCCAATCGCCAACATCATTTTCCATCGCAATTATCGGGTGGTGAGCAGCAGCGCGTGGCTATTGCGCGAGCGATTGCAAAAAGGCCCGACGTATTGCTGTGCGACGAGCCAACTGGCGCGCTCGATGTTCAAACCGGCATCACCGTTTTAGAGACGCTTAAGAAGGTTAATACAGAGCAAGGAACGCTGACGGCTGTGATCACCCACAATGCCACGATCTCTGAAATGGCGGATCGCGTCCTAACGATGCGGGACGGTTGCCTGGTACGCGAGGATCGTAATTTGCACAAAAAATCGCCAGCAGAGTTGAAGTGGTGATTTCATGCATATGCTCGATCGGAAATTGATACGCGACATCAAAATCATGAAATGGCAGATGCTGTCAATCATCGCGGTGATTGCTTGCGGGATAAGTACCTTCGTGCTATCCACCAGTACTGTCGATTCGCTCGAGAACACTCGCCGTGATTATTATGCCCGCTATCGCTTTGCCGATGTATTTTGCGACTTGAAGCGGGCACCGGAGGCGATTGCGCAACAATTTTCTCAAATTGCGGAAATCAGTCAGTACGAAACTCGCATCGATTTACCGATTCGCGTTCAAGTTCCATTAGCACAAAAATCCGTTCAAGGTATTGCGCTTGCTTTGCCGGTACATGGCGAACCCCAGTTAAATGCAGTCCATATTCGCAAGGGTCGTTTACCGGAGGACTCATCGACCCAAGAGGTGATTGTCAGTGAAGCGTTCGCGAACGCGAATCGGCTTCAATTAGGTGAGTCACTCACCATTACCTTGTATGGGCAACAGTATCGATTGATGATTGTCGGAGTTGCCCTGAGCCCCGAATTCATCTACGAAATCGCCCCTGGCGGCCTGTTACCCGATAATCGATCTTTCGGGGTACTTTGGATAAGAAGAAATGCAATCGAAGGCTCGGCGCTGCTCGAAGGAGCTTTCAATCATGTCTCCTTTAAGTTATCACGCCAAGCCTCCGTGGAAAGCGCCATTTCAAGAATCGACGAGCTATTGAAGCCGTATGGAAGTTTAGGAGCGATCGCTCGCAAGGACCAAAGATCGCATCGATTTGTTTCGAGTGAAATGGACGAACTGCGAAATATGGGACGCGTGGCACCCACAATTTTTCTCTGTGTCTCGTCCTTCTTGCTGAATATGGTTTTGACACGGATGATCGCCGCTCAACGCGAACAGATTGCAGCGCTCAAAGCCTTCGGATTCACCCCCTGGGAAATAGCGAGCTTCTACCTGAAATTCGCTTGGCTTATCGCTATTTCAGGTGCAATCGTCGGAATGGGATTGGGACTCTACCTCGGCCAAGGCTTAACGGAATTGTATTCCCGTTTCTCCATTTCCCAAGTTTTTCCTGCAATCTCCCCTGGAGCATTGTACTGATCGCGACACTGCTGAGCGTTGGGGCCGCTACGTTGGCAGTTTCGAACGGAATTCGCGGCATCATGCTTTTGCAACCTGCCGAGGCGATGCGTCCCGAACCCCCGCTACGCTATGGTGCTACTCTGCTGGATTCGCTCTGGAAGTCGCTACAGTTATCTCCCATTCCAAAGATGGTTCTCCGACATACTTGGCGACATCCCAAAAGAACTTTTTTATCCCTGCTAGGTTTGTCCTTGGCGGTCGCCGTCCTCATCCTGGGAAGCTTTATGCAAGATGCAATTTATGGTCTCTTTGATACGATGTTCACGGAATCAAAAAAATATGATGTCCAAGTGACTTTCATCGAGCCTCAGCATCCGGCAACTTTGTTTGAATTGCAATCGATTGAGGGCATCCATGAGGTCAACCTTATCCGTACTGTGCCCATTCGAGCTAGAGCGCAGCATCGCGAACGACTGCTGGCCATCGTTGGTCTTGATCCCGAACATCCACTGAGTCCCCTGATCGATTTGAATAAACGGAGGATCGACTTACCCGCAAGCGGCTTGCTGATGTCCCAAAAACTGGGTGAAGTGCTGAAATTAAAAGCTGGGGATAAACTTTTAATCGAGGTGCTAGAAGGTAAGCAAATAAAACTTGATATTGAAGTGGTGAAGTTCATCGATGATGCTGCTGGCGAAACAATTTACATGAACCGCACAGCGTTATCTATGATGCTCCAGGAAACCCCTATGACCACGGCAGCATACCTGCGCATCGATAAACTGCGTTATCGCGAAGTCATTGAGCAACTGGAAAGACGTCCTCACGTTAGCCATGTCGTAGCGACGGTAGATTTGAAACAAAGTTTTCTCAATACGATCGCTGAGAATGTTCAGCGCATGCGTTCGATGAATCTAATTTTCTCCATCATTATAGCCATCGGTGTGATTTACAGTACGGCTCGCATATCGATTGCGGAACGAAGTCGTGAATTAGCCACCTTGAGGGTCTTAGGTTTCTCTCGAGTCGAAGTGACTTCGATCATTGTCCTAGAGCTTTCGGTACTGACACTGGCGGCCATTCCGGTTGGTTGGATAATAGGATTCGGTCTTTCCTACATGACCGTCAATGCTTTTGATCGTGAGCTTTTCCGAGTCCCCTTTGTAATCTCGGTTTCAACCTATACATTCGCTGCAAGTGTGGTTGTGGCGGCGATGTTAGGTGCTTCGGGATTAATCTACCGATTCGTTGGACAAATGAATTTTGTCGATGTTTTAAAGGCGAAAGACTGAGCCATGAAAATGATAACTATACGCAATGGATTGATATTGTTGGTAGCAACACTCCTCGGCCTGTTTCTATGGAGTCGCACTTGGTCGTCCATCGATGTCGATATCGCTCAAGTGACTCAAGGTCCGCTTAAGGTTGCCGTGGAAGAGGACGGAAAGACACGTATTAAGGATCGATACACGATTTCGTCGCCCTTGCTGGGGACTCTGCTAAGGATCGATTTGGAACCGGGAGATAAAGTTTATGGTGGTAAAACCCAAATTGCCATTTTACAACCTACCTCGCCAGAACTATTGGACGAAAGAGAGAAAGCGCAAGCGGAAGCAAGTCAACAAGCGGCCGAGTTGGCCGTTCAGCGATCACGAGCAGATTTGAAGAAAACCGAAGAAGCACTTTCGCTCGCTCGAAAAAATCGGGAACGTGTGCTAGCTCTAAAAGAGAAATCGAGTGTCTCTCAAGAGGAGATTGACATCGCGGAAACCGAGTTTCGAATTCAAACGGCCGCACTCGTCGCAGCAGAACTTGCAGGTCGAATAGCGGAATTCGAATTCGAACAAGCAAAAGCGGCCCTGTTACACCATATCTCAGAAGAAAAGAAGCCTTCTGCGTTCTCGTTCACGATCACTTCGCCGATCGATGGAGAAGTGTTACGGGTATTTCAGGAGAGTCGAGCCGTCGTACAACCCGGCGCCGCATTACTAGAGATCGGCGATCCTTCGCTGATCGAAATTGAGGTCGATGTGCTCTCCACCGACGCTGTCAAAATCTCTCCGGGCAATGAAGTGATCATAGAACAATGGGGAGACGAGAAACCGCTCCATGGAATTGTTCAACGTGTCGAACCCGCTGCTTTTACCAAAGTCTCCTCACTCGGCGTGGAGGAACAACGCGTCAATATCATTGTTGACATCGTCGAACCAGCTTCTGAACGCAGCGCTCTAGGCGATGGATTTCAGGTCAATACAAAGATTGTTTACTGGAAATCTGAACGCTGTCTCCAAGTACCTTGGGGAGCCTTGGTGCGATTGGGGGAGCAGTGGGGCGTGTACCGAAGCGAATCCGGTAAAGCGCGTCTGGTGAAAGTTCAAATTGGTCAACGAAATCGCGATAGTGCCGAGATTCAAAATGGCTTGCAAGAAGGCGATACTGTCATCGTGTATCCATCCGATGAAGTTCGCGAAGGAAGCGCTGTACAACAACGTTCCTAGAACAGCATTTGATCATGGAACAGAGCGAAGAGAATTGAATGGTGACATTTCAGGCAGGCCTGGAATCGCTATGACCAGAGTTCCAGTTTGGATAGACATATCGAAAAACGGGTGTTGCCAACAGCGTGGTCACAATTGCCATGACCACCATGATTGAAAATAACTCCGACTCAATGATGCCGCGTTCCCGTCCAATGTTGAGTAGAATCAGTTCCATCAACCCCCTCGCGTTCATCAAGGCTCCGACCGCCAACGCGGTTCGTTGATCCTCTCCAGCCAACCTCGCAGCAGCCCAACAGGCTCCCCCTTTTCCAAGAGTCGCAGCCAGCAAAACGATGAGCGAGATAAAAATCAGATAAGGCGTAGTGACCAAGTCCAGCCGTGTATTCAAACCGGAGAATGTGAAAAACAACGGCAACAGCAGGCTAACCGTAAGAGGCTCGATTTTCTTTTTTAGATCATCGGTCACAACCCCACGCGGCATAGCGCAACCGAGCATAAATGCTCCGAATACCGCATAGACTCCGATCCTATCGGTGAGAAAGGAGGCAAACATTAAAAGGCTAAGCACGAAAACAAATTGCCCCGCTGTCAGTTGCTTTTCCTTTTCGGCCAATGGTGTAAGCCATCGCAACATAGGTCGGAAAAGGACAAGAACTACAAAAGCGATAACCGTTCCACCGCCGATCGCTAAAGCCGCTGAACTCCACTCTGCCGCGAAACTCGACAGAACAATGGCCAACATACACCAGGCCGCTACGTCGTCGATCGCTCCTGCGGCAATCGCAAGAGTACCTAGGGCTGTGCCGGTGAGTTTGTTTTCAACAATAATCCGAGCCAACATCGGAAAAGCGGTGATGCATAACGATGCCCCCATGAATAGCACGGCTTCGAACCATTTGACCTTTTCCGGAAACAAGCCACCTTCATAGTAAAACCATATTCCCAAAGCTGCACCAAGGACAAAAGGAGCCATCATTCCTGCGACCGACACCGAGACCGCTGTCTTGGCTCGACTGGCAAAATGTTCGGTACGAAACTCGGTACCCACCAAGAACATGTAAAGCGATAAACCTACCTGGCTAACCGCGAAGAGAAGTGGTTTAGAGGCGGCGGGGAAAAGAGCGTTGTAGAGCGAGGGTGAGAGCAGACCGAGCAGTGAGGGGCCGAGCAATACGCCGGCGATCATCTCCCCTACTACCTGCGGTTGCCCGAAGTACTTCGCCACCGCGCCGACAACTCGGCAGGACATCAAAATAATAGCCAGTTGCAGGAAAAATAAGATCGACAGTTCTAATTGCGACATATCAGCGAGTTCTTGAGTGATGGCAATCGTGAAGCCCAACGGAGTCAATAGACTAGCAAGATACTCTGTCGTACGATAGTTGTTCGAACAACTTTCTTAACCACCTGTTTAGGGAAATTTCTGTCAATATCGCTGGATAAAATGTAACGATTAGGCCGATTTTACCGAGGTAGTCCCGACGCCAGGAGACTGCCATTTTGGCAGTCCCCACTGGAGACTCGCCTTGCAGTCGTAATTTTTATTTGCGCGGATTGGATTTAGGGGAACCGATGTCAAGGCTGTTGATTTCCCTTCATTTTCTGCTCTTCCTGGTGATGTCCTCGGGGATATCGTGGGGATGGCAAGAATTGGAAGGCACAGCATTCGAGTCGACAACGGAAACGTTTCAGCCGAACCTCCTGTGGAATGAAGCTGCAGTACCTGAATCGGAAAAGCTGAAGCAGTTAGAGCAGCGTATCGCGGACTTGGAAAAGGAATTGCTGGAGAATTCATCCACCCTGCCGGACGATTCCAAAGGGAAGGGGGGAGGTAGCGATAGGAAGGCGACGAAAGAGGAATCGAATGCGAAGTGGAATATCAAGTTGGGTGGACATGTGCAACTTGATTTTGTTCACTGGGCGGATGCTTCTCCGTCGATTCCAGACGCTGAAAACTACTTCGAGTTTCGCCGTCTCCGATTGGTCGCAGATGGAACGGGGTATGAGGTATTGGATTTTCGATTGCAGATGACCTTGGAACCTGAATCGGTGGGTGAAACACAACCGGTTGGATTAGTAACTTCGCCGGACGTCAAGGATGCCTATTTTTCGGTGAGTGAGATTCCGGGTTTCGGTCGATTTCGTGTAGGAAATTTTTTCGTCCCCTTCAGTCTGGAACAGGTCACCAACGACACGAACAACGCTTTCTTGGAAAGATCGATTCCGACACAGGGTATCTTTAGTCCCGATCGAGAAGTGGGTTTCGCATTCTACAATGCCACGAGCGACAAAAACGCAACCATCTCCTACGGCATCTTTTTGGACAGTATCAGCGAAAGCTTGAAAGAGAAAATCGACGACAATCAGGGGCTGCGTTTGTCGGCTCGCGGTACTTGGCTCCCCTATTACGATGAGTCGAGCAATGGACGTTACTTGTGGCATACGGGAATTGGCATTTTGCATACCGATGACCAGGATGGAAGAGTTCGTTTTCGTGCGCGGCCCCAGATAAAGGAAGGCCCGCATCTGATCGATAGCGGAAACTTTTTTGCTGACGAATACACCACCGGCAACATCGAAACAGCTCTGGTGTCAGGGCCATTATCCATTCAGGGTGAGGCCTTTATCTCAAGTGTGGATCGCAGGCTGAAGGATCGAACCGAAATTGGTGGAGCCTATCTTTACTTGAGCTATTTCTTGACAGGTGAGAATCGGATCTTCGAGCGGTTTGGCCAGCATGGGGCTCAGTTTGCTCGCAATGTGCCGAACGACAACCTTTTCCTGAAACCAGGTTGCTTCGGACCTGGCGCTTGGGAATTTAAAACGCGTTGGTCCTACCTGGACCTAAATAATTTGGATGCTGGACAGTACAACGATATCACCGTGGGCTTCAATTGGTACTGGACGGATCGAACGCGCGTCATGTTCGACTGGATTCATCCGATTACAACGAGCGATGCAATCTATGGTGACACAACCTCGGATGTAATCGCGCTACGGTTTGACTGGAACTGGTGAAAAACTTCAACAATCACAATGAGCGCTCGCGGCGCATCTTGAGAGAACGATTCATCGTAGATTTAGAAGGAACAAAAGTAGCTTCTCCGAGTGGAATCGAAACATTCACGGTTACAAATTCGGTTTCATCTGTAATCACTTTGGGATCGATATCAACCTTTGCATTCGAAATTCCCAGTGTGGCCAGGACACTCTTCGCTCGGCTTTCTATTTCAGCCGCCGTCGCGCCGGGCACAATGCTTTTACGCGCAGCCTCATAAACTGCATTATCTAGAGTATGACGCATCATCGATAAACGACAGAAACCCGCAGCGGCCATAAACGTTCCAAAAATAATGCTGGCCACCAGAGCAAACTCAACGGTAACCGCTCCCAAACGTTTAGGTTTACTTTGCTTTCTACTTATTGCTCTATTCATATCAGGCTGACTCCGAATAATGGTTGCGTTCGCTGAATCAATGCCATAATCATTCGGTAATCATTGTGGTTAATGTCAACGCAATATCGCGGAAAGCTTCCTTCAACTCGACGGAATTATCTGCGTGTAAATATTTCCCTCGTCCAATATCAGCGATCTGCTGCATGCGGCTTTTATCGGCCCCAGCGCCAAACGTGATCGCATGAATGGTGACACCATCTGCAGCGATTTGATTCGCATTGATGATAGGATCCTGTCCTTCATTGTGCTGTCCATCGGTCATCACCACCATCGCTCTTTCCACAAACAGTTTCGAGCGACCTGTTTGCATAATGGTAAAACCTGCGGCCATTCCTCCGGAAATACTCGTTCCCGTACCCGGAGACCTGGACCTCGCAGCAGCAGGAACCTGCTTTAAATCGGTCGTATAGCCCACGTCAACCGTAGCGGTAGAATCGTAACTTGCCAAGCCTACAAACTCTTTCGTGATCGTCTCATCCAAAATTGCCACGAAAATATCAAGCGAGTCGCACAAGTCGATATATTTTTGCCCCGCCATCGAGCCCGACCGATCGATCACTAAGACAATGTCTCTTTCCAGATACGTTGAAATAGCCTCTCCTTTTGGCTGGAATACTTTAACTCCGTGAAGTTCACTAAAGAAAAGATTGACGCCTGATGTCGATCCGCCGGCACTTAAGTCGATAATAACCTTCACTCCGTTGAATGGAGTCTTACCCGGTATGAATACAAATTTTCCCGTGTCATTTCGACTTGAGTTGCCAAATATGAAATTCGACTGATTGAGAACAAGTGGCTTACCTCCCACAAGATTTTTTTGAGCGACCGCCACTCCAGCATCCCGCGCCTGTGTGACATCTTGAGAACGAGCTAAAGTCACCGAAGCAGCTTGCGCTGCTGCGTCTGTCGCAGCTCGCAATTCGGTTCGCGAGAGGTGTAAGTAGGCGGTATCAATACTGATAGCCACCATAGCGACAAAGGCGATCATCAGTACAGCTACCAGAACGCTAACGGTTCCGCGTCGCTTCGTAAGCCGCCGATTATTTCGCGATGCAGAAAGGTGAGCAGAGTGGTTGCTGGTATTCGTTTGAGCTTGTAGCGTTTTCATGGTGTGCATCTACTGATTGCTATTGCCTGGTACCGACCGAAAAGGGTTTATCCTCACTAATTCTTCAGTCAACTTATTCTTTTGTCATCACGATCGTATGACTCACATCACCCGCAACGGTGAAGTTGTTATTGAGTATGCTGTTCGCTTTGCCGTTAGCATGAACGGTGACTCGAATGAACTCTCCCCTTTTTGCGTTTTCTATATTTGAGGGATCAAATGTAATTGTTGCCGATTTGACGCCTCGCGTCTTCAAGATTTCCATGCCCGCCGACTTGGCAGGTCCATTTTTCGCATTTGACTCAATCGCGGTTCGACATGATTCATAGGCTGCAGTCGCAAGTGATTGCTTCAAAAAAATCTTATTGGTCACCTCAACACTTCCCAGAACTACCAATAAGATCACGGGTAGCAAGCATGCAGCTTCTACGCACGCCACTCCAGACCTCCCTGGCCCGGTCGATCGCACACAGCGTTTATTTCGAATTGCGGAAATACTTTGTTTCATGAAATTGGTGAATGAGAGGTAACGTGCAATCGCCCAACAGCAATGCGAGTAATTGGTGCAGTGAAAGCGTAGGTTGAAATCCCTATTCACCCTTGTAATATGACGGCTCTCACAATGTTTTCTTCATCTACTTTTCACCTTGGAACCACTACATTCCACCCAGTCGCTACAACCGGAACAGGGCCTTCCCAGCCGAGCAAGCAGCCTGGAGATCGCTGCTTTCCATCAGCCTATAGACCCATGAGCCATTTGTGCACCGATTGTCAGCCGCATTGATAAGACATACGATGAAGGCCTGTGGTTTTGACAGCGAATGAGGCTAACCCATGTCAGATCTGGTCGTTGAACATATCACCAAGCGGTATACAACTCCTGCTGAGGATTTAATTGTGCTGGAGGATGCCTCCTTCAGCTTGAAGCAGGGGGAAAACGCAGCGATCATTGGGCCAAGCGGAAGTGGCAAATCAACGTTGTTGCACATTCTGGGGGCCTTGGATGTTCCAACGTCGGGCACCATTCGACTCGGTGGAATTTCGCCTCTCGATCTTTCGCCCGACCAACTGGCGGATTTCCGCAATCAAAAGATCGGTTTCATCTTTCAAGATCATCATCTACTTCCTCAGCTAAGCGTCTTAGAAAATGTTCTCATTCCCGCTCTAGCGCATGGCCGCCCCAAACCGGAACTCGTACAGAGGGCTCGGGAATTGATCTCCAAAGTGGGTCTAGAACATCGCGAATCCCACCTGCCGAGCGAACTGTCCGGCGGTGAGAGAGGAAGAGCGGCTGTTGCTAGAGCCCTTATTCATCGACCGTTGTTGGTACTAGCCGACGAACCTACGGGCAACCTTGATCCAGAAAACGCTTCACGAATCGCGGAATTGCTTATCGACTTGCCGCGGCGAGAAAATAGCATGTTGATCGTGGTAACCCACAGTCAAGCGCTGGCCACCATGGCTCAGCGGTGTTTTAAAATTGAGAATGGGCGATTGGTACGTGGTACATGGTAACTGGATATGATTCGATGAAGCCCAATCCGCCCCCCTATCGCTTCGGTATCTTCGCGCTTCAGCGAAAATCGTTTCGCTTTAACCTTTTGCCCAACCTCGCGGTTATCTCCAGCATCGCGTTGTCCACGGCTGTTATCGTAGGAGCACTGCTGGTTGGAGATAGTGTCCGTGGAAGTTTGAAAAATCAAGCGCTTGATCGCTTGGGTAAGATCGATGGACTCATGCTAACTCGCGGCTTTATCGGTTTGGATTCTATCCAATCCTGGAAAGCAGTTGTAGAAAAAAAATCCCCAGAAGCTTCCATCCATCCCTTTTTGCTGTTCGCTAGTTCGACAGCGGAGGTGACAGTCGATTCGAATGTTCGCCGCAGCAGCAATATTATCGCGATGGGTATCCAAACCGATTTTTGGCAACTTAGCTCCGCATCGCCTAGTAGATTCCCAGGTCCCGACGAAGTTGTTGTCAATGAGGAATTGGCTCATGAATTGAATCTTGCTATCGGTGATGAAATCACCCTCCGAATCCCCACCGAACAAGCTGTGCCAGCAGACAGTCCACTGGGCCGTCGAGATGGTCAGACGATCGGTATTCCTCGCTTAAAAATTGTTGATATCGTTCCTGCGAAAGGTTTGGGCCGTTTTGATATTCGCAATAATCAACGCATACCGCGCAATCTTTTTCTCGACTTGAACTACCTTCAAGAAAAGATCGACCGCGCAAATAAAGTTAATGCGGTTGCGGTCTCGCTCAAACGCTCCAATTCAACCATTGATCCACAGCAGGATACAGACAAGCTTAATAGACTGCTTTCGGATTTTCAGCCAAGCCTAAACGATTTGCGTCTCAAACTCTCTCGTCCGACGATAGAAGATAATGCCGGACACCCCATTTACAGCTATTTCAGCCTTACCAGCGACGAGATGATTCTCGATCCTAAGGTGCAACGCATCGTAATGGATTCGTTGCCCCGAGGCTCGGTACAACCGGTTTTCACCTATTTGGCTAATGCGATTACCAAGTCTGGCAGTAACAAAGAAGTCACCTACTCGACCATTACCGGCATCGATTCGAGCACGTCGTTTCCACTTTCCAAAGACTCTGGGATGGGAGAACGTACCGTATTGCAAAAAGATCAAGTGGTTATCAATTCTTGGTTAGCACAACAACTGAACGCCCAGGTCGGCGATCGTCTGAAATTGTGGTACTTTCTTCCTGAAACCGTTCACGGCAAAGAAGTGGAAGAATCTTTTGAAGTTGACGTGGTTGGCATCGCTCCGTTGACGGAACCTACCACACCCTACCGCCGCAATCGCCGGGCTAAATTCGAGCAATCCCCAACACTCTTCAATGATCCTGCCCTTACTCCCGAAGTGCCAGGCATCACCGACCAGGATTCGATCAATGATTGGGAAACACCGTTCGCTCTAACCAGAACGGTTTCCGCCGAAGATGATCGCTACTGGAACAATCATCGCTTAACTCCTAAATTATTTATGAGTTACGAAGCGACTCGCGATAAATTCGGAAGTCGTTTTGGTCTTGCCACTTCGCTGCGGATTCAGACAGATGCAGCCAAAGATGTTGGTGCCTTAGAAGAGTCTATTTTGGCGAGTCTCCGACCCCAAATTGGAGAACTAGATTTCAAACTCAATGCGATCAAAGCAGAAGCCCTCAAGGCTTCTTCAGGTACAACACCCTTTGATGGTTTATTTCTCGGCTTAAGCCTGCTTGTCATCGGTTCAGCCCTGATGCTAATCGCCCTTTTGTTTCGGCTCAGTATCGACCAGCGCGCAGAACAATGGGGTTTGTATTCCGCGACCGGTTGGTCCTGGTCATCCTTGCGGCGATTGTTGCTCGGCGAAGGCTTGGTGCTGAGTTTGATCGGTGCTGTGCTTGGAGTTCCACTGGGAATCCTGTACGCAAAGATTATTTTGGCTGGGTTGAGCGGTTGGTGGCTCGGCGCCGTCACCGTCGCCTTTTTGAGCTTTTATATGACTCCACAAAGTTTGTTGATTGGGGTGATCGCCGGTACTATCGTTTCTTTGCTCGCAATTTTTGTAGCCATGCGAGCTCTGCGGAAACTCCCAGCGATCACACTCCTTCGAGGTAAAACGGAAATCATTGGATCACGGCAAAATCGTGTTTCTACTTGGCTTGGCAGAATCTCGCTTCTGGTGTGGCTGTCCGGCTTGGCGCTCGCATTGGCAGGACTTACGCAGTCAGGCCAAGTGCAAGCAGGATTGTTTGTGGGTGGCGGAATGGTCTTATTGCTAGGTGCGATGGGATTAGCCTACGTTCGTTTACAACGGTGGCAACAGGGTAACCTGTCCCGCAAGGCCAGCGGAAACTATTCGTTGCTCGCCTTGGCTGTTCGAACCATCGGTCGAAATCCACTCCGCAGCACATTAACACTTGGGCTTTTAGCCGTTACCAGCTTTCTGATTTTGTCGCTCAGCGCATTTCAGATTCGCCCCAGCCTCGAAGCCGCTGGTGGATTTTCCCTTGTGGGCGAAAGCTCAACTCCCATCTATCAAAACATTGGTGATCCCTCAGTCCGCAGAGATTATTTGGGACCATCCGCTGAATCACTTTCCCAGGCGACCATCTTTGCCTTCAAGATGCGTCCAGGAGATGAAGCGAGTTGCAACAATCTTTATCAAGCCCGTGAACCCAAAATCGTGGGCATCTCTTCTCTTTTTGCGGAATGGGAAAAAAATGCCCCGCCATCTCATCGATTCAAAGTTAGCGGTAAACGAACAGAAAACGCTGCAATGGAAATCACTCCCTGGACTGCGCTGCAAACGCGTGCCACGGGCACTCAAGAGGATCCACTGCCGGTGATACTCGACCTGAATACTGCAATGTGGAGTTTACATCTGAAAGCTCAAATCGACGAAGTCTTCTCCTTCAAAATCCAAAATCGCGATATTCACTTTAAAACAGTTGGTCTTTTGAACAACAGCCTGTTGCAAGGTATGCTGTTGATCGGCGAAAACAATTTCCAAACGGCATTCCCGGATCTCAGCGGCTTTCAATTCTTTCTGGCTACCGAGACATCGATCAGTAACCAACAGACGCTCCCGTCTAGCTTAACACGCCAGCAATTAACGGACGCATTGGAAAAAGGCTGGGGAGATGAAGGCTTAGACATCACCGAATCAGAAAAAGTTTTGGAACAACTATTGGCAGTACAAAACACGTATCTCAAGGCTTTTCAGTCGCTAGGTGCACTGGGCCTGTTGCTAGGAACGCTCGGCTTGGCCATCGTCCAGGTCAGAAGTGTCTTGGAGCGCCGCAGCGAATTGGCGACACTTCGAGCTATCGGTTTCAAACAATCTCGAATCGGCCAACTTATACTGCTGGAAAATTGTATACTACTTCTTGGCGGTATTATGATAGGCGGCGGCACGGCGATCGTCTGCGTGGCAGCCCCTTTGCTGCAAAATGCTCAGTTCACGGAATTAATGCAACCTTTGGCTTGGCTTGGGGTAGTCCTCCTAGTGGGACTTGCGGCCGGGGCCATTGCCGTAAGGACCGCGGCTCGTCAGCCTCTGCTGGCCGCGCTCAGGCAACGTTAAAGTAGTGCAGAGCTTTACGCCAGATACGCCATGTGAAGGAGTCTTTAAAAAGGGCCTTTTAGAAAAAGGAGCCCCTAAAAAAACCTCCTTGGAACAGGGGTGGGATCGTTCCTTCAAACTTGTTCCTCTACAATAATGAGCAAGAAGTTTATGTTAGACAACCAAGCAGTTGCTGCTAGACATAAAAATGAACTCCCCACTGATCTGCCCCAATGTTTGCCTCATTGTGGAAAAATTTCCTCATTTGCTGAATGCTTAACCCTCTGAAAGATTTGGTGTCCGATGAAATTGAATCGCTGCCTCTTTTCCCTGGCCATGCTCTTTACTACTAGCCTTCTCGCGATCGCGACTCTATTCACCATGTCGCAGATCGCCTTCGCCCAAGAATCGACCGAAATTCCTAAGTGGACCGATCTTTCTGGTAGCAAAACTATTCAAGCAAAATTTTTACGCTTGGAGGGTGACAACGTTATCTTGGAAAAATCAGACGGACAAGAGATTGCTGTACCGCTGAACAAATTGAACTTAAAAAGTCAGGCCCAGGCAAAGCGGCTAGCCAATCCGCAGGCATTTGAGAAAAAACCAAGTTCCAGTCCCGCGATGAAACCCAAATCATCATCGACAGAGAGCAGCGGATCTGTCTCAACGGCTAAAAGTTCCAGCAGCGAATCGACGGATAAAGCTTCGGCGAAGCTTCCAACCGGAATCACCGCAACTGAAACACTCAAGTTGATTGCAGAAGAATTGAAGAAAGATAACTACGCAATTTTGATGGAAACGATGTCTGATGAGCAGATACAAGTTATGAAGGATATCTTTGCGACTGCCTCTACCAAGCTGAATAAGTCGAGCTTTGATTCGATCAAATCCTTATTCAAGCGATCGGGTAAAGTGATGAGCGAGAAAAAGGAATTCATCATGAATTATCCGAAATTACCATCGGAAGTGAAGCCGCGATTATCGGCCCATTATGATACGATCGTAGCCGTGCTTACCGATTTCGTCGCCTCGCCCGCTGCAAACTATAAGACTTGGAGCGAAGGTGATGCGGTAACTTTGTTGCCCGAAGTTATCCGTATGGTTGATATCTACGGAAGCAAAATTGCTGAAACCGAGAAGACTCTTGATCCCAATTCGCAGATTAACATATCCAATGTGCTTTCGGTTTGGGGTGCAAACGTTTCCAAAAATGATATTGTCAGTGGTAAAGTGCGCATCGCGAGTGAAAACGGCGATAAAGCGACGCTGGAGTTTGTCGGCGTCAATGGTGAGAAGCAAACGAGCGACCTCGAGCGTGTCAATGGTCGGTGGCTAGCGATCGAAAACGATGTTTCTCGCAACAACATGGCTGCTGCCAAACAACAATTGGCCCAATTGGAAGCGGTGGATGCGAGCCAAATTTCTGGACAGCTCACTCTGGGCTTGGCCGTTGTTGGGGGTCTGATCGGTCAACTGGAACGCGCGAATTCTCAAGAGCAATTCAATCAACAGATGGATCAGTTGCTGCAATCGGCGGGACAAATGATTCCGGGTGCGGGAGGTGGTCCAGGCCTGCCACCTGGTCTCCCACCGTTGAATCCCTAGTCTTCATCATCACCACCGATCTGCGTTCTTCTCCAGGCATCGAGCAAGATTCTTACAATAACTTGCCCGATGCCTTCACTTTTGCCAAAAATCGGGTCTCCCATGGCAGCTTCATCATCGAAGTCTCAAAACCCTAAGTCGTATTGGCTTGTCAAAACGGAACCCTCGACATACTCCATCCACGATTGGGAAAAAGAGAAAGAGAAAACAACTTTCTGGGATGGCGTACGAAACTACCAAGCTCGCAATACACTGCGGGATCAAATGAAAAATGGCGATGAGGTCCTGATCTATCACAGTAATGCGGAGCCTCCCGAAGTCGTTGGACTAGCGAAAGTTGTTCGCGAAGGTTATCCCGATTTCACAGCCTTCGATCGGCAGCATCCCCATTTTGACCCGGAAAGCAAGCAGGATAATCCGCGTTGGTTCATGGTGGACCTGCAATTGATCAAGTGTTTCAAGAAACCATTATCCTTGTCGCAGGCAAAGGAACTCGAAGCCTTACAGGGGATGGAGCTATTGCGTAAAGGCTCGCGACTGAGTGTTCAACCGGTCAAGCCCGCGGAGTTTAAGACGATAATCGAATTTTGTACCTAAACGATGTGAACTAACTGCCCCTAGAGTGGTGCTTGACCATGCGACACTTTTTTCTCGGTCGACGTGTTCTGCTGAACCTACTTCTCATTCTATTGGGGGCTTCAGCATTTGCGGAAACTATCCAGCCTTCAGAAAAGATCAACATCATTCTGATCAATGCGGACGATCTGGGTTACGGTGATTTGGGCTGTTATGGCCAAAAACAGATTCCAACTCCGGCTCTGGATCGTATGGCTCGAGAAGGTATGAGATTCACGCAGTTTTATGCTGGATCGACGGTCTGCGCCCCATCGCGGAGTGTCTTGATGACAGGGTTCCATACCGGTCATACTCCTGTTCGAGGAAATGGAAATAGGGAACAACAAACGCTTCCCTCCAGCAGCGTCACGATCGCTGAACTCTGCAAAAAGCAGGGGTATCGGACTGCTCTGATTGGGAAATGGGGCCTGGGTGAAGAGAACACGGAGGGGCATCCCTTGAACCAAGGTTTTGACTTTTTCTACGGTTATTTAAATCAAGTTCACGCACACAATCACTTCCCTGAGTTTCTGTGGAGAAATGAAAAGCGTGAACCATTGCCTAATGTGGTGAAAAAGCCTCCTTCCCAGCCCAATTCATTAGGAGGTATGGCGATAGAAAAAAAAGTTTTTTCCAACGATCGCTTCATCGCTGAAAGCTTGGACTTCATTGAAGCCAACAAAGATCAATCCTTCTTTCTTTATCTGGCATTAGTGTTGCCACACGCCAACAACGAAGCCCGAGGCATGAGCGGTAATGGTTCCGAGTCACCAAATATCAATCGATTTGCGGATAAACCGTGGAGCGAATCGAGCCGAGGTTTTGCTGCTATGGTTACCGATGTGGATGATGCCGTACAGAAATTGATGGCTACCGTTGAAAAGTGTGGAATCGATCAGAAAACGCTGATACTCTTCACTAGCGACAATGGCCCTCATCAAGAAGCTGGCCACGACTTGAGTTTATTCAATAGTTCTGGTGGCTTGCGTGGTACCAAACGAGCTTTGTATGAAGGTGGTATTCGCGTTCCACTGCTAGCTCGATTACCAGGAAAAATAGCTCCGGAATCCGCAACCTCCCATATCTCCTATCAAGCTGATATCTTTGCCACGATTGCCCAGTGGATCGGCGAACCGGTCCCAGATGACCTTGATGGCTTGAGTTTTCTACCAACGCTCGTGGGTCGCCCAGAGGAACAAAAAGTTCATCCCTATCTCTATTGGGAATTTTATGAGCAAGGTTCACGCCAAGCTGTCCGATTTGGTCAGTGGAAAGCTATACGGGAACCAATGTTGACAGGTTCCGTACAATTATACGATCTTTCAACCGATGAGGCCGAGAGCAACAATCTCGCTCAATCGAACCCTGAGTTAGTCAATCAGGCGAAGGCTATGATGAACCGAGCACATCGTCCAGATCCTCGGTGGCCCATTCCTAAGAACAAGAAGTAGTTTATGATTGTCGCCTGCGACCTAGTGAAAAGATTCACCAACGGCACCAGCGTTGTTCAGGCGGTCAATCGTGTTTCTTTTTCAGTAGCGACTGGTGAAGTTTATGGGTTGTTGGGGCCCAATGGTGCCGGCAAAACGACCACGCTGCGAATGGTGATGGGTTTGCTGGAACCGGATGAAGGCTACGCTGAAGTTGGCGGCGTGAGAACCGGCTCGGAGTCGACTTTAGTTCGGGGACGCATCGGGCATGTATCCAGCAATGATGGCGTCTACCCGTGGCTCACCGTGCGGGAAATGCTTCACTATTTCGCTGACTTGTATGATGTCCCTGTGGAGCTCGCGGACCAAAGAATCAGCTACTTGTCGGAACTCTTGGACCTCAAGAAATTCATCGATCAACGAAGTGTTACGCTCAGTACCGGTCAAAAGCAACGAGTAAGCCTCGCCCGTGGTTTGATGCATGATCCACCGGCAATGCTGCTCGATGAACCGACTCGCGGTTTAGATGTCCTGGGAAGCAAAGTCATTTTTGAATTTATCGGGATTCTACGTCAGCAAGGAAAAGCGGTCTTGGTGTCGACGCATCGACTGGATGAAGCCGAGCGATTTTGCGATCGATTCGGTTTACTACATCGCGGCGAACTGGTGCATGAAGGTACGTTAGCAGAGATCCAGCAAGCGACCGGACATCAACACCTAACCGATATGTTCCTCGATTTACTTGGTTATCGCGGATCGCTGGAGACTGTTCCATGGCCAGCGTAATGTCCAGTCGACGCCTCCGAAGACTATGCGTGAAAGAACTCAGAGAGACTTTGCGCGATCGCCGCACGATCATTACTCTCGTATTAATGCCTCTTTTGGTATACCCGCTTCTTAGCATGACCATGCAACGATTTTTGCTAACGTCTGCGACGAAACAAGAGAAGCCGGTTTATTCTATTGGAGTGGACGATGACCGAGTTGCTCGTACTATTCTCGGAAACTTAGAAATCGTCCAGTCACTCCAATCGCGAAATTTAAATCCAACCTCCGTCATCGAAAGACGCGACTTGGATAGCCCTGAAGCGATTGGTCTTCCGAATAGTGCCGAAAAGCCCGATGCTTCGACAGACAACGTCCTACCAGCGGAAAAACTTACCTCAAAGGTGGCTGAATTCCGCGTCTACAGTCAGGAAGGAAATTGGAGAAATCTCATAGCAGATGGTACCTTTGATCTTTTTCTTGAAGTCATTTCGGAAACACCACCGAGCCAAGAAGTCCGCTGGTCCCAAATACATTATCGGGTTCATTACGTCGAAAATGATTTGCGCAGCGAACAAGCTTTGTTTCACTTCCGGCAATTGGTAAACATCATTGACGAACAGTTTGCGTCTGAGAAGCTATCTTTGCTTGATCGCCCGCCTAGTTGGCCTCTCAGGCTTACTGCAACTCCAGTCGCTATACCCAAAAGCGGACTATCTTCACTGGTGACCATGATTCCGTTGGTCCTGATTCTGATGACGATCACCGGCGCAGTTTATCCAGCCATCGACTTGACTGCAGGCGAACGCGAACGCGGCACCATGGAAATTCTGATTGCCTCTCCTGCACCACGCTGGTCTTTGCTATTTGCGAAGTATGTCGCCGTTGTCAGTGTCGCTCTGCTGACGGCCATTGCCAATCTCGGTTCCATGTTTACAACACTATATGTAACCGGACTCGGTAAAGCGCTTTTGGGTGAACAGGCGCTTTCATTGGTTGTGCTTTTTCAGGTATTTTGCCTGCTGATACTTTTTGCCATGTTCTTTTCGGCTGTCATGTTAGCGATAACCAGTTTTGCGAAGAGTTTCAAAGAAGCCCAAGCCTACCTGATACCTGTGATGTTGCTTGCTTTAGCTCCAGGAGTATTGAGTCTTGTTCCCGGTATCGAATTCACGCCGCTGCTGGCCTGTATTCCTTTGGTAAATATTGTACTGCTTGCCCGCGATCTACTCCTAAGTAAAGCGGACCTTATGCTTGCGTTAGCTGCGATTGTGTCGACGATGGTTTACGCGGCGGCCGCCATCGGAATCGCGGCTCGCTTATTTGGTAATGACGCTGTCGTTCACGGTAGTCGTGGATCGTGGCGTGAGCTCTTTACACGACCTTTAGAAGCAAAAGATGCTCCTCGATTCGATCAGATGGCTTTCTTTTTGGCGATATTGTTTCCCTGTTACTTTATTCTATCAAACTTGATTGGCCAACTCAGAGATAGCTCCATCTCTTTTCGCTTGCTCTTGACGATGTTGATTACAGCACTGTTATTTGGCCTGATGCCATGGCTGTATTGTCGCTATGCAAAAATCCAAACGTTGACCACGTTCCGCTTGAATTTTCCGAAAGCCAGGTCAGCTCCTGTCTTCTTTATCGCTTCCCTGTTTTTAGCGACCAGCTTGTGGATGGCAGCCCATGAATTATTTTTGGCGAGCCAGTGGCTGGGCATTCAAATATTGCGAGATGAGCAAGTAAAAGCAGCCCAAGCAATGATTGCTCAATTTCGTAGCATTTCTCCTTGGCTTGTCCTGATTTCATTTGCCATTACGCCAGCTCTGTTCGAAGAATTCTTTTTCCGAGGTTTCGTCTTCAGTTCGCTGAATCAATTGAGTCGCCCTGGAGCTATCTTGGCAACGGCAGTTATTTTTGGATTATTCCATGTCGTCACTGGGAGTGTTCTGGCGATAGAACGATTCCTCCCTACGACACTGATGGGTATTTTTCTCGGGTGGCTCGCCTTTCGAACTCAGTCTTTATGGCCGGGCATTGTGTTGCATGCAGTGCATAATGGCCTGCTCCTGATGACCACATATTACTCAGATAACCTCAAAGCTTGGGGAGTTGGAGTCGAAGAACAAGCTAACCTGCCTATTATGTGGTTGGTGGGTGGAGCGGTTGTGATTGTCTTCTCGGTGGCTATCGTCGAATTACTTACGCGATCGCGGGCCACCTCCATTCCCCTCCGATAATTCCGGCGAAAGCGGATTGTCCGGCCATGAATGTTTTGGATAACGACGCTTTAAATCCTTTCGCACTGTTTCATAGGTATTTGCCCAAAAACTGGCTAAATCTTCTGTGATCTGCTGACATCTTTGATTGGGCGCTAATAAGTGTAACTGCAAACGAACTTTTCCCGCTGCAACGCGAGGCGTCTCCTTCCATCCGAAAAAATCCTGAATACGGGCAGCTAGAACGGGCGGTTTTCCCTCTTCATAGACAATCTTGGCCCGGTGGCCATTGGGTAAAGGCATACGCTCAGGAGCATGTTTTTGCAGAGCCTGAAGTTGCTCAGCGTTCAACGCTCCTTCCAAAGCTTCGCGCCAGGGAGCCGCACGTAGTTCGGAGATACTTCTTCGACCAAAGCAGAGATCTTTCAGCACCTCTAAAATATGGCTGCGATCGAAAGCAGGAAATTGAAGTTCCGGCATCCATTGATGCAAAAATCGAACCCGAGCTAACCAGCCTCCGATGATTTCATCATCCTTGGGAAACAATAAGTCAAAGTCGACTGCTGCATTCTGAAAGAGCAATTCGGCTACAGCAGCGGTATCCTCCGCAGCAATAGGCGTTTCATGGATCAACAGATCATTCCAGTATCGTCGTCTGCGAGCGACGACTTGCTTTTGGCTGGGATGATAGAGCAGTTCATCTCTATCCTGTAAGGATGGACCAACCAACCATTCCTGTTCGATGGATGATACGATACGGGCCATCGTATCCCCTTGATACTCTCCGCTAACCTGCAAGCAAAGGAATAGTTCAGCATCCTGCACATTGGATTCCTCAGTAACGCGTACACCCTTGCCCCCCACCATTAATCCGCGCGCTTTACCGGCATCGCGTCTTTTGGCAATACGATCCGGAAATGCGGCGATCAGTGCTGGACCGAGGTATTCACGACCGGTGAAACCTATCGAGTCTTGATTTTTCCCGTCCAAGGAAAAACTTCGCTCCAATTGCTCCGCAGCTCGAAGTACTTGCTGCGCGGCACCATGATGGATGGGCCCGATGTCAGAGTCCTCTCGACCAGTACGGCGAAATTCTTCGATCGCTTCAACACGATCCAGAAGATCACATGCCGAACGAATCGTTTGACGTGTTGGGGGCAACGGACGACCGCTGGAACCCATACGCGTCAAACGACGCTGAATCGGATCTCGCTCGGACAAAATAGCGGCCCCAATTGCGGCCTGTCTCAATCCTCCAAGTTTCACCGACTCAATCAGAAGTCGAGCGAGTCGGGGATGGATAGGTAACTCAGCCATTTGTCGGCCCAGATTCGTAATTCCCGTCTGATCAATTGCCCCCAACATCGTCAGGAGATTGAGCGACTGCGTCACCGCTTCTTCTCGCGGCTTTTCGAACCAGGGAAAAGCGAGGATATCGCGTTCGCCCCAACAGAGTAGCTGAAGAACGGCGGATGCCAAATCGATGCGCTGCACCTCTGGCTGCGTAAATTGAGGTCTCGTCCGATGAGTCGCCTCATCCCAGATTCGATAACACACACCTGCTGCCGTACGTCCGGCTCGACCTGCCCGCTGCGCCGCAGAGGCTTGCGAGATCGGTTCTAATATCAGTTTGTCGAGACCTACCTCGGGATCATGTCGCAACACGCGCGCTAATCCGCAATCCACAACTGCTGAGATACCATCGATGGTGATCGAAGTTTCTGCAACATTGGTCGATAATACAATTTTTCGACGCGATGATTTGCGGAGCGCCATATCCTGCTGATCGCTCGGTAAATCCGCATACAAAGGCAACAGATCGAAGTCGGAGCGTGACAAAATGCCAGCGAGTCTAGACTGCATTCGATTAATTTCACCAACGCCTGGAAGAAAAACCAGCGTATCGCCGGCCTGTCGCTGCACAGCTTCCAGAGTCATAGCCGTCACGGAATCAAGCCATTCTTTTCTCTCGGGAAACTTCGCATGGCGAACATCGACCGGAAAAGCACGGCCTTGTGAAGTGATGATGTGAGCCGGACGTAAAAAATGAGCAACCGGCTCAGCGTCCAGCGTTGCGGACATCACAACAATACGAAGATCGGGTCGCACCGTTTCTTGGACTCGGCGCAACATTCCTAGCAATAAATCGGTATCCAATCTCCGTTCATGAAATTCATCCAGCACTACAGCAACAACATCGCTTAAACATGGATCTCCCTGCAGACGCCTCAATAGCACCCCTTCGGTCATCACCATGATTCGAGTGTCCTGTGAGGCTTTGCGATCAAAACGCACTTGATAGCCTACTTCATGCCCGAGGTGCCAGTTGTTTTCAAACGCGATGCGAGCCGCTGAAGTTCTGGCCGCTAATCGACGTGGCTGCACCATGACGATTTGGCCCTCGAAGGGAAGGACCTTTGCTATTGCTGGGGGAACACGCGTCGTTTTGCCAGCACCAGGGGGAGCTTGAATCACCAGAGAAGCGGAACGTGTAATCGCGTCGACAATGCTGGGGAGCACTTCGTCGATCGGCAATGGAGAAGGTGTCACACTCATGAATAATCCGCAATCGATTCAGCCCTAAAATCACCCTTTGATTGTTGAAACAAATGATGATTCAGGGTTCGTATCATTCCGGATGCTCGGTGCTAGATCCGGAATGGGGAGGAGAATGATTTCCTGAGGCAAACGCAGAACCTCCTCCACCAGTTTGATCCAAAATATGAGGCCGTCTAGGGCTGGACGCATGCGGTTGAGAGACCGCAGAACCTTTCGTATCTGGATTGGATAGGTTGTCAGGCTTCAGATCAGATTTCATTGAGGCAGCGTTATCTTGTTGTCGGACCTCAAGAACATCTTGATAAGCTTCATCGTAGCGGGACCGATAGCCGGGTTCCTTCGCACGCTCAAGTTCAAGTTTATATTCCTCAACCACAGCTTTCTGAATGAGGTCGCGACAGGTCTGATTGATGGGATGTGCAATATCTGCATAGAGTTTGCCGGAGTTACTCTCTTCGTCGCGAATTTCTTGGCCGCCTCGCAAACGGGTGCCACAATGATTGCAGAACGACATTCGCAAATAATTTTTATGACCGCAGCGATGACAGCGAGCTGACAATTTTCTGCTGGGCATTGCCACGAATGGCCCGGAAGACCCTTCGATAATTTTCAAATCTCGCACCACGAAACTATGGTCTATGGTGATTGAGCAGAAGGCGCGAAGCCGATCTTCGGAATCTTCCATCAGTTTTATGCGAACTTCGGTTATTTGCACAATTACCTCTCCTTCGCGCGATGCATGCCCCAATCATTGTGATGCAATTTCACGACGCGTCTGTACTTCGATCGAAGGAGTCATGCTGGATTGCCAGACATGAACCCTTGGGATTCCGAAGTTTTTTAAACGCTGCGCCAACCGGACCGCTTCAGGTTCATCACGGCAAAGTGCAAAGCGAGCCGATCCGCTTCCACTGAGCTGATGAATCCAAGCTGAGGATTCGTCCATATAATTTCGCAGTCGTCCAATCCAAGGTGTGACTTGACTTGCCGCCTCTTCAAGTCGGTTGCACACCAAGCGAGGAAGTTCGTCAAACATCCCCTCCGCCAATAATCGAATCAATTTTTCTGGAGATTCCGGTGAGACGGGTACGCGACATTTTCGATAAACATCAGCGGTCGAACAACCTACCGGCGGGTGTGCGATGACTCCATGCAACGGCGTTTTCAGCCGCAGTGGAATCACTTGCTCACCCCGCCCGCGACAGAGAGCCACACCTGACTCTGAGGAAACGGACGAGCCCAAGAAAAAAGAGAGATCACTACCGATCTGATTAGCCACTGTTTCCACAGCGAGCCGATCAAATCTTCCTAACCACACCAAACTTGCCGCAGTTAACGCAGCGGCTGTGTCACTGCTACCACCTCCCAAACCCGCGGCTGCTGGAATCGCCTTCGTCAAGCGAACATGAGCCCCCACCTTAACGGCCAAAAGCTCTTGTAATTTCTTAAGACCTCGGACGACCAGATTAGTCGAGTCGCTTGGAATTAACCAAGCAGGATCGGTTGCAGTGCGATCTAAATTACCTTCACCAGTTTCGTTCGCTCGCTCTGCAGGGAGTTGCAGTTCGAGTGTCACTTCTCCATCATCGCGTTTGCCAACCTGTATGGAGTCATACAGACTGACCGCATGCATGATAGTTTCAATTTCGTGGTACCCGTCGGACCGCTTTTGGAGAATTTCAAGGTGCAGATTAATCTTGGCGGGGGCCAGCACATGCACTCCATCTTGGTTCCGTTTTATTTGCATCGAACCAACCGGAGTCTCTCTTAGTTACTATATCCGGACATTCAAGTAGCACCATCTTTTGGAAAGTACTCATTCCGGAAAAAAATTCATTTTGGGGGTATTCTAGCGACCGAAGTGACAAGGTCAAGCAAAATTTGCCGCACTATCTTTGGGGGGCTAACATTCTAAAAAATCATTATCAGATTTTGAAATGGTATGAACGACTACAACATGGCGTTCGACCACAAATAGTTTGCTTTATTATAAACTATTAGTCGGTTGAACTGAAATAAGTGCCTAGCCGAAACCATAGTCAACTAAAGCTGAACGTGAAAATTTATGTGCGGAATGCGAGGAAAAATCCCGAATGGTAGAATGCAATAAATCCCACCCCACGGGCGACAAATTTTAAAACTCAATGAAACAAAGTAACTTGCTAGTTCGATAGGACCTAAACAAACGGCGAGCATCAGATATTAGATGCTTTAATGGCGACGATCGAAATTCTTTTTTCTGCAGCGAACTGAATTACCTCTTCGCGTTCGACGACAATCGTCTTTTCTGCCTCAATGGCTAGGCAACTGCCACCCGCTTGATGCAAAAGTTTTAAGGTCCGCAAGCCGATGGTGGGTAGATCAAATCGCAGGTCTTGCTGCGGCTTGGCAACTTTTACCAGGGTAAATCCGCCGCGAGGACAGATCGTACCGGTGCGTGCGATCAATGCATCGGTTCCTTCCACCGCTTCGACAGCCAACACCGTCTGATCCAATACGGTAACACCCTGACCGATATCAAGTCTTCCCATCTGCTTGGCAATGGCCCAACCGAATTGAATATCCTTCTGTTCACCGAAGGTTGGTTGACGCTTGCTCAAGACACCTTCTTCCACAAGCAAATGCGGTGCAAAATCAGTACCTGGCACGATTTCAATTCCTCGTCGAAGGTAGGCATTGCAGACATCGGTCAAGAGCGAATCGTCGCGTGTGTCGCGTGACCGAGTCACAAAATGGGGATAAAAAGTTTTGATGCATTGCCAATCCGGTAGATGTCGCCACCATCCACCTTTGCCGAAAAGCAATTTATCTTTGAATAACTTACCCGCCAGAGCGACTCTTTGTACATGATGTCGAGAGAAAAAGCGGATATGGCCTCCGAGCTTGGCAACACCAAACCACTCCATCCGCTCACACCATTTTTCTAACTCTGGATCCGCATGATCTCGAACAGCAGCGATAACCAGCGGTACGCCTCGAGCCTTCAATCGCTGGGCAACCACCAGCGGGTAGCGCCCCCAACCCGCAACCATGCCAACGGGACAATCCAACGCGGACGTTGCAGCACCCAGGCTTGATGTCGCTTCCCCCATGAATATCCCCGCAATGACTGCGGCCGGATTCAATCCGACCGGAACTATTCGACTCTTTTTCCAACTACTGGAAGCAACGAATGGAGAAGTGAAATCTTAGCGTGCAATCGTCGCTTGAACTCAGGCTGCATCGCTGCTCGAAATCGCTTGCCTGCTGGGCTGCATCGCTTGCAGTTGTTCAAGCATACTTTGCATTTGCTTGAGCTGTTTTCGCATTTCAGGCAAACGCATTTGCAAAGCAAAAATCTGCAATTGATCCTTCTGGTTGATGGCAGGACTTCCCAACAAAATCTCTCCAGGTGCAGCGTCGCTCATCAGACCCGCTTGAGCGCCCACCATCACTCCATCGCCAAGGTGGATATGATCTTTCATACCGACTTGACCAGCCAGCACGACATAATTGCCTGTGGAGCAACTGCCGGCGATTCCAACCTGTGCGCAAATAAGATTATGTTTTCCTATGCGAACATTGTGGGCAATTTGAACTTGATTATCGATCTTGGTTCCTTCGCCGACAAAAGTAGCTCCGTAGGTTCCACGATCAATGGTGACACCCGCTCCAATTTCAACATCGGATTCAATTTGTACCCAACCGAGTTGTGCTGTTCGACAATGACGGCCTTGCACCAATTTGTATCCGAACCCATACGCTCCTAGTATTGAACCGGCATGAATCAGAACGCGATCGCCTAGCACTGTATTTTCATAGAGCACGACACCTGAGTGAAGTTCGCAATCTGTACCGATACAACAGCCGGCTTGAATATGAGCACCTGGATGAATGTGCGTCCGATCACCTATTCGCACATCCGGACCGATCGTCGTCCCTGCACCTATCCAGCAACCTTCACCGATGGTCGCGGACGCATCCACGTGAGCTTGCGGATGAATCCCACCAGCCGAACATTTGCGCTGAGGGCGAAACAATTCCAGAGCCTGAATGAAAGCTGCGTGCGGATGGTCGACTCGAATGATTACTCGTTGCTCCACGACTGGGAACGAGCGAGGTACGATAAACGCCGACGCCGGACTCGAACATAATTTGGCAAGATACTTTTCGTTATCGACCAACGAAACTTCTCCGCTTCTCGCATCTTGAAGCGGCGCAGCGCCCGAAAGGACCAGTCCCTGCCCCGGTCCTTCGATCGTACCTTGAATTCGATTGGCCAATATCTCTAACGCGTAAGACGCTGATCGAAGCACTTGGAAATCCCTTTCCCACGTAAATGCTTACCCTGTCCGCCAGTTGCATGCAAGGATTCTAAAATAACCTGCTCGTTGATAGCGATTATTCGAGGGCAACACGAAGAACCTTTCCGGCGGCCCCAAAACCGCGACCAACGCCACGACGGTTAATGGCTAATCGGATCAACTCTTCGCTCCTATATGAAAACCGCGGCTATCGCCGTCGGCTAATGGTTTTCGGATAGGTTCTAAGTATGTAATTGATGTCGCTCAACAGATCAATCCGAATTGCCAATTTTGCCACTCGGGTTTGATAGCACCTCAAGAGATACATCAAGCCAAAGGGGCGATCACAAAAAATGTTGCGATAAGAAACTAGCCCTCGACGAAACTAGCCCTCGACGAAACTAGCCCTCGACGAAACTAGTCCTCGACGAAACTAGTCCTCGACCCGATCTGGACAACCGGGCCGAGGAAAACTCTGCCGCGTCTAGAAATCTGACTCGCTTTTACAATTGGATCGTGACCGTCTTGGATTCGGTGTAGGGCTTCATACCTTCCTCGCCGAGTTCTCGACCTTGGCCTGACATTTTGAAGCCACCGAATGGGGCAGCGGCATCAAAAACGTCATAGCAGTTAACCCAGATGGTTCCCGCGCGAACGCGGCGAGCGAAATCATGAGCGCGACCTACATCGCGGGTCCAGACTGCGGCCGCCAAGCCGAACATGGTGTTATTGGCTCGATGGATGAGTTCATCGAAATCTTTAAATTTCAGAACGCTCATCACGGGACCGAAGATTTCATCCTTTGCAATTGACATATCGTCGGTAACATTATCGAACACAGTCGGCTCAACAAAGTAACCCCGATCCCCAAATCGTTTGCCACCGGTCAAACAAGTTGCACCTTCATTTTGACCAAGCTGAATATACTTCATGATTTTGTCAAACTGCGCTTGATCGACTTGAGGACCTTGCTCGGTCGCTCGATCTAAAGGATTGCCGAGTTTGCGACCTGCTGCTAATGTTTTTAATCGGGCGACGAACTCATCATGCACTCGTTCATCCACGAACACGCGACTCCCCGCACAACAACACTGTCCCTGGTTGAAGAATAATCCAAAGTGTGTTCCTTGGGCGGCCGCATCGAGGTCTGCGTCGGCTAGAATAACGTTCGGGCTTTTCCCTCCCAACTCAAAGGTCAACCGCTTCAAAGACTCAGCGGCATCTCGCATGATGATTTGGGCTGTGCGATGTTCTCCAGTAAACGCGATCTTATCGACACCGGGATGCCTTACGAGCGATGCACCTGCAGTGGGCCCGAACCCCGGCACAACGTTAATGACTCCATCCGGAAAACCAGCTTCTTTCGCCAGTTGCGCCATGCGCAAACAGGTCAGGGGTGTTTGTTCAGCAGGTTTCATGACGATGGTGCAACCAGCGGCCAGGGCAGGGCCCCATTTCCAGGCCACCATCAACATCGGGAAATTCCAGGGGATAATTTGCCCCACAACTCCAACGGGCTCTTTGCGAGTGTAAGTAAAATAATTACCTCGCACAGGTATGGTCGCACCCTGAATTTTATCCGCGAAACCGGCATAATATCGGAGGCAATCGACCACCAGTGGCAAATCGGCTGCGCGGGCGTCGCGCACCGGTTTGCCATTATCGAGCGACTCCAAAGCAGCCAACTCATCGATCTCTTCTTCGATCAAATCCGCCAATCGATAAATCAGTCGACCGCGGTCGCGAGCATCCATCCGACTCCAGGCACTATTTTCAAATGCTTTGCGAGCCGCTTTGACAGCCCGATCGATGTCTGTCGCATCACCTTCAGCGACCTGAGCAATTTCTTCTTCAGTAGCGGGATTCATCGTGGCGAACGTCTTGCCGCTAGCCGCCGGCACCCACTTACCATCGATAAAACACTCCGTGTGTCGAACCTTGGGCAGCGCGACGGGTTCCAATGTAGTTGCCATAGTGCCATGCACTCCATACGCGAAAAGGAATCGGAAGAGGACTTGAGACCCAAAATCTACCTTAATTCTAGACCGCTCCTAGTACTCTCGGCAACCACTGGTCCTGCAGCTGCACGGACGCTACAAAAGATAGCCATAGGAAACCAGTGCGATCGACCCACCCAGCTATGTTTACTGAAAAAGATTCACCGAAAAAGATTCACCGAAAAAGAAAAGAGCTAGGCCAGTTCAGGTTGCTGCGAACTCAAAGCCGTCCGATATTTTATTTTGCAAACACCGCGAATGGGTTGCCTTATGGGGAAAGAGTTTCATGGAAGCGGAATTTATTGCTTGGGCTAAACGTCGTGTTTCAAAACTTCCAGCTCCCGAGCTTGGCATTGGAGATGATGCGGCGGTGATCGGTTGCCGGTCACACGGCGATGCAACGCGGCTTGTTCTAACGACGGATGCCCTGGGCGACGGGACGCATTTCAAGTTGAGCGAACATTCGCCGAAGCGAATCGGTCGCAAAGCGGCAGCTGTCAATCTCAGCGACATTGCCGCCATGGGAGCTCGGGCTACCCATCTGCTGGTCTCGTTGACGTTGCCCAGAGAAGCTTCCTCTGGATTGGCCAAGGAAATCTTTGAAGGCATTTGCGAAATGGCTGAACATTTTCAGGTCAGCATCGCTGGAGGAGACACCAATTGCTGGGATGGACCTCTCAACATTTGCGTCACGGCGATCGGGGAAGTACCCGCAAACGACCTGTGGCGGCGAAGCGGCGCTCGACCTGGAGACCTCGCTGTGGTTACGGGACCCCTGGGTGGCAGTATCCTCGGAAAACATCTCGATTTTTTACCGCGACTGGATTTAGCGGAAAAATTGACCGGAAAAGGACTCATCCATGCGGCTACCGACGTGAGCGACGGGTTGGCGCTGGACCTACATCACCTCGGCACCGATAGCCGGGCCGGAGTTGTGATCGACCTGGAAAAAGTCCCGATCAGCGATGCGGCCAAACTTTTGGCTCAAAACACTGGAAAAACGCCTCTTCAGCACGCTTTGGGCGACGGGGAAGACTTCGAATTATTGCTTGCAATTCCTCCCCAAAATGTATCCGAACTACAGTCTCTGGGGTTATGGGAGACTTTTTTCGTCGTAGGCGAATTCACCCCAAGAACAGGACTTTGGTCCAAAATTGGACAAAAACTACAACAACTTCCCCCTATAGGGTACTCTCATGGGTGATGCACGGTGTAAAAAACTCCCAGTATCCAAGTTTGGTTAAATTGTACGCATACTTTGAAGTCGAAATAATCGATATAAAATAAAGCTGCGACGTGTCCCAATTTATTGCTACCGAGACCCTTTTGGAGATGGCTCGGTTTTCACTAGCTTACCCCTCAATTCAGTCATGCAACCCGATCCGACCCAAGGCTGGAACTGCGTTTTAAAATCCCTAAGCGACACGGCTCGCTTGGCCAAACTTCTCGTAAAGCAACTTCCGATACCCGTTACCGTGGGTGTTAAAGGAACTCTCGGCGCTGGAAAAACGCAACTGGTGCGATTTTTCGTCGAGTCGCTAGGGGGCTCTGCCCAATGGGTCACCAGCCCAACCTACGTCATGGTCCAAACCTACCCGACCACCCCTGAAGTTCACCACCTCGATGCCTATCGTTTGAAAGATATCCAAGAATTCCATGACTTGGGCGTCGATGAGTTAATGCAGCAACCCGCCTATACTTGGATCGAATGGTCGGATAAAGTGGCTTCGGCATTGCCAGAAGATTATTTGGAAATCGAAATGACGCCTCAAGCTGATGGAAGACGATTGGTAACGTTGAAAAGCATCGGTCCCGAATACAATTTTTGTCTTTCTCAGATCGCCGCAAAATGGGGCGGTTAGTTTGCTGACCTCTTAATGCAAAGGGCCTTAGATTCTATTTGCTTGTCACAATACGGGCAGTCTCCTCGCGATTTGACTGAAATTGAACTAGCATTCGCGGTACTCCTTTCGTCTTAACCCGTTAACGCCAAGCACCCGCAGTCAATCCTCATCACCGATCCATTATCACCGATCGAATATCATTCAGCCCATAACAATTCAGCCCTCTGCTCAAAAGGACTTGTCGTTATCAGTACGGACTCTAACTCTTCTTACATCGTTCGATGCGGGGTAATGCGCACCCTGCATGTGATGCAGGCTCGACGAACCTATCAGCGTGGACAGTCCGTCATCGCTCGTACCCCGCGGGGACTTGAAGTGGGAGAAGTCCTCACCGAAGCCTCACCTGCGGCTATCAACTCGCTGAAAGATCCACCCGGAGGTTCAATTCAACGCCTCGTCACTCCCGAAGATCAGACCGAGATAACGCGAATTACTCAAACGGCGCGAAATGAATTTGCCCGCTGCCAAGAAACCGTTCGCGACATGAATATGGATATGGATTTGATCGATCTAGAACATATTTATGGCAATGAGAGGATTGTCATCTACTACATTTCCGAACAGCGAATTGATTTTCGCGAACTCGTAAAACGCTTAGCTGCCGACTTTAAAACTCGCATTGAAATGCGTCAGATCGGTGTTCGCGATGAAGCCAAATTGCTGGCCGACTACGGTGATTGCGGTAAGCCAGTTTGCTGCAACACTCACCTGCACCAAATGCCTCCTGTGTCAATGAAGATGGCCAAGATGCAGAAAGCCACGCTGGATCCCAATAAAATTTCCGGTCGCTGCGGTCGCTTGAAGTGTTGCTTGCGATACGAGTATGATACCTACGAGGAGTTAAGACTTAAATTGCCGCCGATAGGCAGCGACATCGTCACCCATGAAGGTCGCGCTAAAGTTACAGGACATGAAATACTAGCTCAGCAATTGATCGTGTATACCGAAGATAACCGACGATTGCTGATCGAAGCCCATGAAGTCCTGAGCGTAATACGCAGATCCGCGGGGCGTCCCCGCACCGAAGCGGGAGATGACGAGGAATCCCCTGACGAGTATTCAGAGTAGTTCGAAACCCTTTGCGGTAGTTTATTATGGCCAGCACCAACGTTCATCCGCTGATTGCACTTCTGGAACAAGATAAACGCTACAAATTAGACGCCTATCAGTTTGTCCGAGACGCACTGGATTACGCGCAAAGCGTTATTCAAATGCCCACTCAAGATACAGGCGAAAGCAGTCCAAGTGTCGAACGCCACATCACCGGCCAACAATTGTGCGAAGCGATTCGACTCTACGCCGTTGAACAATATGGACTGCTGGCCAAAGCGGTGTTGAATTCCTGGGGAATCCATAAAACCGGCGACTTCGGCGAAATCGTCTACAACCTTATCCGCATCAAACAAATGAAAAAATCGAAAACTGATCGACGAGAAGATTTTGATAACGTCTATGAATTCGATGGAGCATTCGAACCAGATTTTGCTGTTGAGGACGATGAATGTCCGTTTTAAAGAAAGACCCGAATCTCGCCGCCAATCCTTCTTCTCCCGGTAATTTGGGGTCGCAGCTAGGTCTTGCCATTTTCTCCATACTCTACGGACTGTGGATGATCTTTCTCACCTATTTGGCAATCACTCTATCGTCCAATTGAATGTCGATACGCGGCCAAAAAGCGAACGATCTCGCGGCAAAAACTAGGCAAATCATCCGGCTTTCGCGAACTGATCGAATTGCGATCCACCACGACCGCAGCATCTTTCCAAACCGCTCCGGCATTCACCAAATCATCCTTGATGCCGCGCGAACCCGTTACCTCAACGCCACGATAAATTTCCGCGGAAATCGGTATCCAACCACCATGACAAATAGCCGCCACAAGCTTCCCCGCAGAAAAGAATTCGCGGGTTAAACTCAACACACGCTCATCGCGACGTAGCTTATCCGGCATAAATCCACCAGGCACAATCAATCCGTCAAAATCGACCGATCGAATGTCATCCAATTTTGCGTCCGACCGACATGGATATCCATTCTTGCCCGCATAGATTCGACCTGCCTCCTCGCCAGCTATGACGCACGTCGCTCCCGCTTCCTCCAAACGCAACTTCGGATACCACAACTCAAGATCTTCGTAGATGTCACCAACGAAAAGCAATATCTTGAGGCCACGTAGCGGTAAGCTCTCTAGTTCCATGTTCGTCTCATCTCGCATTGCCGCCAAAAAACTCAAGACCACAACCACTTATCAATGATTCAAACTGCGAGCATGCGCCATCGCATCCTCAGCCATCTGAATATACTTGTGATCACCCGTCCCCGCATAAGCCCGCTGACAGGTAACGCTCAATGCAGAGAAATTGAAAGAATCATTCGGCTCAAGCTCGCAAGCCTTCCGATTGTGGGCGATCGCCAACTCATGTTGACCCGTTAATGTATACAGCCGACCAAGCGTCAAATGAGCCAACACGTGATTCGGATCAATCTCCAATATTTTTTGGAGCACCTCAATCGATTCCGCATGGTTCCCATTATCCTTCAGCTTCTCAGCTTCAGCATACATTGCCACAACATTGGACATAACTATCCCTTTTATTAAACCGATTATCATACCGAGTCGTTTATCAGATATCGTCCGCTCATGAGATTGAAAAAACTTCGGACGAAGTCCAGAGTACTTTCGTACCAACCAGGGACTACCTGCTCAAATACAGACTCCCGTACAGACTCCCGCTGGTCCGAATTTATTGTATCAGCCTCTGGCAATCCTAGAAGGTGAGACGGCCACTTGTTCCATCGAGCCCCATATTCGCTGCAAAACCGTCGGATCAAGGGAAACCGGCCGATTACCGGCATACGCCAAGCGGACGTAAGCGTTCGAAAAACCCGCCAAATCCTCTTTGCATTTAGGTAGTAATCCCGACAGGCTTCTGACGTATTCTTCCGCGGTGGTTTCACCTTTCCGTTCAACTCCACGCTCCGCTCCCCAAGCCTCCATCGCGTCGAAGGTGTAACGGATCAATTCGGCTAGATCCATCTTCGTTTGGCGATGAAAAGGATTCGCAAAAGAGGCAAACGATCGACGTCTCGGTCCAGAAGCCTCTGCGCGATCCAAGTCTGGAAGTGAATCGTCGGGGGGGAGTCCCCATAAACTTCGCCACCAATTCAAGAAATCTCCCCACATCCTCTTTAATTCTTCTCGGTGGTAGATGGCGAAATACGCGACAATACCCAGCAAGATGGCAATCGTGATCCATTTCAACAAGACACCCAACCAAGAACCAATCGAGAAACTGCTCCAATTGAAATTCGACTGTGGCGTGCTCTCGCTCGATTGTTGCGATTCCGCACTCGATGAATCACTTCTCGGTTCGACAGTTCGACTGTCCGAAGAAGCCGACTCTGTTTCTCCTTCGCTCGCGCCACGGTTTGGATCAGCATTTTGCGAACGATTGTCTGCATCAGCACGCTCTCCCTGCGAACGACTCGCCGCGCCGGATTGACCGGAATTCGAATCTGAACCGGCTTGATTCTCATCACCCGATCGCGATTGACCTGAATTGCTCTGCCCTGAATTGCTCTGACCTGAATTGCTCTGGCCCGAATTACTCTGGCCCGAATTGCTCTGACCT
>Ga0169931_10000300_pt1 | contig 81123 bp, 56 predicted proteins | sample Kivu_15m_20L_FD_129675 | JGI IMG/M metagenome (GOLD analysis project Ga0169931, IMG submission 129675) | Freshwater microbial communities from Lake Kivu, Western Province, Rwanda to study Microbial Dark Matter (Phase II) - Kivu_15m_20L... | ecosystem: Environmental > Aquatic > Freshwater > Lake... | reverse complement strand
TCAAAATGTCGTCGTATCACCCGACGTGATATTAGGAAATAACGTTAAAGTGCAAAACAACGTATCTATTTACACTGGAGTTATTTGCGAAGATGATGTATTTCTCGGCCCATCAATGGTATTTACTAATGTTATTAACCCGAGAAGCGGTGTTAACAGACGTGGTCAATATTCCAAAACTACTGTTAAGAAAGGTGCAAGTATTGGTGCAAATGCAACAATAGTTTGTGGTCACGATATAGGTGAATTTGCATTTATTGGTGCGGGCGCGGTTGTTACGAAGCACGTTCCAAACTATGCATTAATGGTTGGAAATCCAGCGAGACAAATTGGTTGGATGTCTGAATTCGGTCATCGTTTAACTTTTGACGAAAACGGATCAGCTATCTGCCCAGAAAGCGGGGATAAATATCAACTGCTCAATGGAGTGGTTTCTAAAATTGGATAATTACTTATGAATCAAAAAATAAAATTTGCAGTTGTTGGTGCTGGTCACATTGGAAAACGTCATGCTGAAATGGTTCGACGTGATGCTGAAGGTGAGTTGGTAGCTATGGTTGATGTTCGATCTAAAGAGGAGTGTGGCGCACAAGACTTTGATGTTCCTTTCTTTCAAACCATGGAAGAATTATTCGCAAGTGGTCTTGAGTTCGATGTTGTTAATATATGTACACCGAATGGTCTTCATGCAGAACAATCGCTTCTTGCTTTAGAACACAAAAAGCACGTGGTTTGTGAAAAACCAATGGGATTAACCAAAGAAAGTTGCGAGAAAATCATTTTCAAAGCGCTTCAAGTTTCCAAACAGGTCTTTTGTGTAATGCAAAACAGATATTCTCCACCTTCAGAATGGATTAAATCAGTTATAACGCAAGGATTACTCGGAGATATCTATATGGTTCAATTGAACTGTTATTGGAATCGCGATGCAAGATACTACAAACCTGGGGGTTGGAAAGGAACGAAAGACCTTGATGGTGGTACACTTTTCACACAGTTTTCCCATTTTATCGATATAATGTATTGGTTATTCGGTGATATTGACAATATTCAAGGTAAATTTGCGGATTTCAATCATCAAGAGTCAACGGATTTCGAAGATTCAGGTTTTGTAAGTTTTGATTTTATTAACGGTGGAATGGGTTGTATTAATTACTCTACCGCTGTTGCAGACCAAAACCTTGAAAGTTCGATGACAATTGTAGGAAAAAATGGAAGTGTGAAAATTGGCGGACAATACATGAATGAAGTTGAAGTTTGTAATATTCAAGGTTATGAAATGCCTACCTTGAAAGAGTCAAACCCTGCAAATGATTATGGGCCTTACAAAGGTTCTGCAGCCAATCACAATTATGTTATTTCTAATGTAATCGACACAATAAAAGGAAGAACTTCTCCAACCACAAACGCTCTTGAGGGATTGAAAGTGGTGGAAATAATTGAAAGAATTTATAAAGTACGTAATGAACAACTAATCTATACCAAGTAATATGAGTGCATTAATTTATGACAAGCTAATCAATGGAGAATCTAAATTAGCAGTAATCGGACTAGGATACGTTGGACTTCCTATCGCCCTTGAGTTTGCGAGAAAAATCAAAGTTGTTGGATTTGACATTAACCAACAGAGAGTGGATATGATGAGAAACAACATCGATCCAAGTAATGAACTTGAAGCTTCTGCTTTCGAAGGGTGTGATATCCTTTTTACTGCAGACCTCAATGATTTGAAGGATGTTGAGTTTTTCATCGTTGCGGTTCCAACTCCAATTGACGATTCAAATCTACCAGACCTTAAACCGCTATTAGGCGCAAGTAGAACTGTTGGTCAAGTTTTGAAAAAAGGAGATTATGTTGTTTATGAATCTACTGTTTACCCGGGATGTACTGAAGAAGATTGTATTCCAATTCTCGAAGAATTATCAGGTTTGAAATTCAAAGAAGATTTTAAAGTTGGATATTCACCTGAGCGCATCAATCCAGGAGATAAAGAACATACATTGCAAAATGTAATCAAAGTTGTTTCTGGTTGTGGTGAAGAATCATTAGACCAAATCGCAAAAACTTATGAGCTTGTTGTTGCTGCTGGAGTGCATAGAGCACCAACACTTAAAGTTGCTGAGGCTGCAAAAATCATTGAGAACACGCAACGTGACTTGAATATCGCTTTAATTAATGAGTTGTCCATTATTTTCAATAAGCTTGGAATCAACACCTTTGATGTATTGGAAGCTGCTGGAACAAAATGGAATTTCTTAAAATTCTCTCCAGGATTAGTTGGTGGTCACTGTATTGGTGTTGACCCTTACTATTTAACTCACAAAGCACAACAAGCTGGTTACCACGCAAAAGTAATCATGAGTGGACGGGATGTAAACGACTCTATGGGGGCGTACATTGCTGACCAAACTGTTAAGAAGGTTATCAAGCAAGGTAAACATATTCAAGATGCTCGTTTCTTGATTATGGGTGCAACTTTCAAGGAAGACGTTTCCGACATCAGAAACTCCAAAGTTATTGATATCGTGAATGAATTGAAATCCTTCGAAGTTGCGACTGTTGACTTAGTAGATCCACATGCTGATAATGACGAAATGGTTCATGAATATGGAGTTGGGTTAATTTCTGAGCCAGGTAAGGATTATGACGCTATTATTGTTGCTGTAAACCACAAAGAGTACATCGGTCTTGACGAATCATACTTTAAAGGTTTATTAAAAGAAGGAAAAGGTGTATTCGTTGATGTAAAAGGAATTTACAAAGGTAAAATCAAAGATTTAACGTATTGGAGCTTGTAATCATGTCAGAATTCAAGAGAAATATTATTATCACAGGGGGAGCCGGTTTTATCGGCTCTCACCTTGTTAGAAGGTTTGTGAAATTATATCCAGATTATTTTATCATAAACTTGGATAAACTCACTTATGCTGGTAATCTTGCGAATCTCACCGATATTGAAAATGCACCAAATTACACTTTTGAAAAGGTAGATATTGTTGATGCTGACGCTTTGAAGGAAGTTTTCAGTAAATACAATGTCACTGACGTAATTCATTTAGCCGCAGAAAGCCATGTTGACCGTTCAATAGAAGGGCCGATGGAATTTGTAATGACGAATGTCGTTGGAACCGTAAACCTTCTTCAAGTGGCAAAAGAATTTTGGACTGACGGAAAAGAACACGTTTTCCACCACGTTTCTACTGATGAGGTTTATGGAAGTTTAGGCGATGAAGGTTTGTTCACAGAAGAAACCTCCTATGACCCAAGAAGTCCTTATTCGGCATCAAAAGCATCATCAGACCATTTTGTTTCTGCTTATTTTCATACATATGGATTACCCGTAAAAATGTCGAATTGTTCGAATAATTATGGTAGCCATCACTTCCCTGAAAAGCTAATTCCGTTGATGATTAATAACATTAAGAACAGCAAGCCGCTACCAGTTTACGGAAAAGGTGATAACATCAGGGATTGGTTGTGGGTTGAGGATCACGCAAGTGCAATTGATACTATTTTTCACAAAGGAAGAGTAGGGGAGTCCTACAATGTCGGCGGATTAAATGAATGGACAAATATTGAACTAGTTCTTTTCCTTTGCCGATTGATGGACAAGAAATTAGGACGTGAAGGAGGTGAATCCGAAAAACTTATTACTTACGTAAAAGACAGAGCTGGTCACGACAAACGTTACGCAATTGATGCAACGAAGTTAGAAACAGAACTTGGCTGGAAACCGTCAATCACTTTCGAAGAAGGACTAGAAAAAACGGTTGATTGGTATTTAGCCAATGAGGATTGGATGAACCAAGTAACCAGCGGAAACTATCAAGAGTATTATCAAACCATGTACAACAACCGTTAATATGGGACTTTTCGACATTTTCAAGAAAAAGCAACAAAAACTTGAGCCTTTTGATTTGTCGAAATTGAAAATCGATATTCATAGCCATTTAATTCCTGGAATTGATGATGGTTCGCAAACAATGGATCAAACCATTGCGATGCTTCAGAAATTTCAGGATTTAGGCTATAAAAAGGTTATTACGACACCACATATCATGTCGGATACCTATCCAAATGACAAAACAACCATTTTATCAGGTTTAGAGGAAGTTAAAGCAGAAATTTCGAAATTGGGAATGACCATCGAAATTGAAGCCGCAGCAGAATACTATTTCGATGAAACCTTTATTCAAAAAATTCAGGAAAGAAATATCTTGACTTTTGGTGATAATTACGTTTTAGTTGAATTTGCTTTTCATTCTCCACCACAATTTGCCGATGAAATGTTCTTTGAATTGCAATCAAGAGGTTATCGTCCAGTAGTTGCACATTTTGAAAGGTACATGTACTACCTCGGTAAAATTGATAAAGCTATTGAATGGCGCGAAAAAGGGATTAATATTCAAATTAACCTTAATTCGCTAACGGGTCATTATGGCCCCGATATTAAAAAACAAGCAGAAAAATTGATTGATGCCTCAGCATTTGACTTTGTTGGAACGGATTGCCATAGAATTGAGCATTTAATGTTGTTGGAAAAATCGCTTTCCATGCCGTATTTTCATAAAATTGGCGAACAACTTCTTAAAAACTCAATTTTATGAAAATCCACCTACTACGTCACGCAAAAACTGAAAGAACCTCAAATTCCGGTAAAGATTTCGATAGGAATTTGGCTCGAAAAGGTCTAAAGCAATGTGAATTACTTCAAAACTACTTGCAAAACAAAAATTTTGATAACACCGTTTTTTTGGTTTCTACAGCAACTCGTACTACCCAGACAGCGGAAATATCAATTCCGAACCAAAAATTTAATTTCCTTCACTCTCTCTATTTATCATTACCAAGAACTATTCTCGATGAAATAGAAAAGGTTGAAAATGGTTTTGATGTTTTCATTGTAGGTCATAATGAAGGCATTTCTCAAATCGCGACTTATCTGTCGGGTGAACATCTAAATTTAAAAACAGGTCATTACATTGAATTTAATGTCCCAGCAATTGATGATTACAAACTACTTACAAGAGGCTGTGCTATTATCTCAGACAGCTTTAGGCCTGAAGTTCATTAAGATTTTCGAAAGAAACTTGGGGTTTTAAACCTGAATGGTCTCAATAACAATTTGTCCACTTAAGATTTTATGAACAGGACAAGCATTTGCAATAGCTATAATCCTATCCTTCTGGGCTGCTTCTAATTCATTTTCTAAATGAATTTTTCGAGTAAAAACCACTTGTTGAAGTTCATTTTTTTCAATTTCGACGGTAACAGAGATATTTCCTGTATTCCATTCTTTTCTGTCTGTGTACATACGTAAAGTGATAGACGTGCATGAAGCCAATGACGCAGCTAAAAGTTCATTGGGAGCCATACCCAAATCTTTTCCGTTTTCAGAAATTGGTTCATCCGCCACCAACTGATGTGTTCGTGCTTCAATACTTGTAGTGTAAGTGCTTGGCGGTGTTGTTGCTTTAACTTGTGGTTTCATAAATTAATTTTTCACAAAGTTATAATGCTAAAAAGGACAAGGTGAAACAACGGTTACAAATACTTTGGTAATGGGATGTTTGAAAGTGAGTTTACTTGCGTGGAGGTGAAGGCGTTTGCTTGAAGTTCCATATAAATCATCCCCTACAATTGGTGCATTTAATCCTTTAAAATGAGCGGAGTGAACTCTTAATTGGTGCGTTCTTCCCGTTTTTGGAAAAAAGATAATTCGGGTTTTTCCATTGGTTTTTTCCAAAACTTTAAATTCCGTTTCAGCCATTTTTCCGGTTTCAAAACACACTTTTTGCTTGGGTCTGTCCAAAACATCCAAAGTTAAAGGCAATTGAATGGAACCAAAATCCTGCTCTATTTCCCTTTCCAAAAGAGCGGTGTATTCCTTTTCTACTTTTCGTTTGACAAATTGTTGTTGTAAATTTTGATAGATTTCCAAACTTTTCGCGACTAGTAAAATTCCTGAAGTACTCATATCTAAACGATGAACAAGTAGAGGCCCTGTTGCGTGTGGGTACGCTTTTTTCATTCGGTGCCAAACACTATCCGTAAGTTCTTTTCCGGGGGCTGAAAGGAACTCTGTAGGTTTATCAATTACAACCAAAAATTCATCTTCGAACAAAATTTTTAATTCATCAATTTTTTGTTGTTGCAAGAGCGGGTTTTCATCCAATTCGATTCCAGCCAAAACATGTTTAAGAATCGGTTCACATTTTCCTTTGCACGCTGGATAATATTGTTCATGAACACGAATTTCAGACTGCGGTGATTTTCCCCACCAAAATTCTGCCATACAAATTGGTTTTAAATCATTTTGAAAGGCATATTGAAGCAATTTTGGTGCAGCACATTCTCCTGCTCCGGCAGGCGGTGTTCCAAAGACCGTTTCCGAAAAGATTTTTAATAGACTTTTTTTCTTTTTGTCTTTGTTCAGAAAGGTATATTGATTAAAAATTTCAGCTTGTAATTCAGCACTTTTTGCCGCGCGAATTATTTTTAAATGTTCCAATTGGTCTTCCAAGGTTTTCAATTGAAGAACAAATTTTTCTCTCTCATTTTTATGGGAAAGTTTTAGCTTTTTTAATGCGATTTGTTCAGTTTTACTTTCCTCATTAAGCGCTATTAAAATTTGTTGCGATGTTGTCGTCTTTCTAATTTCATCGCGTTTTGCTTTACCCAGAACTATTTCATTTTTAAGTTTTGCCAACTCATCGTTGAAGCGAGTGTCCAATTCCTTTAGCGATTTACTTGCTTCGCCAGATTTCATTTCGTTTTCAAATTCTGCAATTTCTTGATTCCACTGGTTTAATTGCTGTTCTCCAAGTTTATAAAAACCATCTTGTTTCAGCGTATCAAAAACAGGCGGAACGAACTTCTCAAAATAATTGGATTCAGCTAGTTTTCCTGAGAATGCAGCCAAATAACCAAGCACTCCATCTGACTTTTGAACCACCAAAACACCAAACATTTTCCCGATAGGCAAACCCTTCTGAGATTCGTCTAGACCAAAATTGTGCACCCATTCATTTTGATTTCGCAAGTAATTTTTTAGTTCCTCAGCGGCAATTTTTGCTAAAGTATGGGGTGTGTAGTAAAATGGAAAAGTAAATTTCTCTGGTAATAAAATGGAAGAAATCTCGTGTTGAAATGTTTGAAAATGAAGCATCGTCAAAGGTACTAGAAAACCAATCTCCATAAAACGAAAAGGGAGCCTTTCGACTCCCTAATCCCTAACCTAAACTACTAATATGAAAACAGAGTTTTTTGAACCCCTTTGGATTTATAACGTTTGCTTCCGTGAATGATTACATTTCTAAATTGTATCTTAACATTCTTTAAGAGCAAGGGATTCGTTTCAAAAGTTTTTCCGTTAAAATTTCTGTTGTTTCAATTTTAAGAAGTTGTATAGTTCATTTCTCTCAGGAAAAGTAAGATAGCAAGATTATTGTTTGTAAGCATTAAGCAACTTTTTGTGCTTTTTTAAGTTAAACATTCTACTCTTTTAAAGTAACTTAGCGTTTGGTGAAAATCATTCTGACATATTGTTTTTTGTTTTCTATTCTTCTTGTTTCGGGACAAGATGTTTGGATGTACCCAAATAGGGGGCAATGGGATGAGAGAATCAAGTACAGTATTGATCTAGGTTCAGGTAAAATGTACATTGAGGAAAAGGGGATGACTTTTTTCTTTTCAGACATTTTAGAACACAAACACGGCAACAATAATGATGGTACAGTAAAATATCATGCTGTACATCAAAGGTTAATCGGCGCACAACAACCTACTCATATAAACGAAGATCATTTTTCTCATCATTATCACAATTATATTTTGGGAAATGAATCTTCTAAATGGAAAAGTGACATTCAAGGTTTGGGTTATTTAAAATTTAATGAAGTCTATCCTGGAATTAGTCAAAGATATGTCTCAAAAAATGGTTTGATAGCTTATCATTTTGATATTGAAGCTAATTCTAACCCAAGTCAAATTCGATTTAAAATTGAGGGAGGACAACAGATGCGTATTGATCCAGATGGTTCTTTGGTCATCACCCATCGTTTTGGTGAAATTCGTCAAACGGCTCCCATTGCTTGGAATGTTAATGAAAGTGGAACTAAAATTTTTCGCAATTGTCGATTCAAATTAGCGGGAAATGAGTTGTCGTTTGAGTTTCCAAATGGATTTGATTCAACTCAACCCTTGGTGATTGATCCAAGTTTGACATTTTCCACTTTTTCTGGTGCAACATCTGATAACTGGGGATTCACCGCAACGCCTGATGCTAACGGAAATCTTTTTGGAGGAGGAATCGTTTTCGGGTCAGGATATCCAACTACCGCAGGGGCTTATGATGTGTCTTTTGGTGGTGGAACAGGGTCTTTTCCAATGGATGTGACGATTTCGAAATACACCACGAATGGAAACGCACTTATGTATTCAACTTTTCTAGGGGGTAGCGGAAACGAAACGCCTCATAGTATTGTGGCAGCACCGAACGGCGAGTTATACATTTATGGAGTTACGTCTTCTTCAAATTTTCCAATGGCGGGTACTCCTTATGATAATTCCTTCGCCGGCGGACCTAATGTCACTCAGAATTCCTTAAATTTTGACGGTTCAGACATTTTCATTGCTCGTTTAAGTCCTGCCGGAAACGCTTTATTATCCAGCACATATATAGGCGGCTCAAGTACAGACGGATTGAATATTAGTGCACTTAATTACAACTATGGCGACCAGTTTAGAGGTGAAATAATCCTCGATTCACAACAAAATGTATATGTTTCCAGTACTTCCGTTTCCAGTAATTTTCCAACGGTAAATGCTATTCAAGGAACTTTATTAGGAAGCCAAGATGCTGTTATTTTTAAACTAAATTCCAATTTAAGCTCCTTACTATGGAGTACTTATTTCGGAGGAACAGGTGTTGAAACTGGAAATTCAATTACCATTAGTAACAATGGAGCTGTTTATGTTGCGGGAGGAACAACATCTACAAACTTACCTGTAACAGGAGGTCATGGAACAACTTACTCAGGAGGAAGTGCGGATGGATATGTGCTTAGAATTAACGGGAATTCTGGCGCACTTTTATCGGGTTCATACATTGGAACTAATAAATACGATCAAGCTTATTTTGTTCAAACCGACCCTGATAACTTTGTTTATGTTTATGGTCAAACATCATCTCCTTTTCCAATTTCACCAGGAAGATACGGAACCAACAATTCTGGGCAATTTATCCGAAAATATACCTCGAATTTAATAAACGTTGTTTGGACAACCTCAATTGGCGCAGGAACGGGTAATCCTGAAATTTCTCCTACCGCTTTTCTCGTTTCGGATTGTTATGACATATATATTGCAGGGTGGGGAGGACAATTAAATTCAAGTAATGGACAGGCAACATTCTCTTCTACGAACGGATTTCAGATTACTGCCGACGCATTCCAAACAATGACCAATGGAAGCAATTTTTATGTAGCTGTTCTCTCACCTGACGCCGCTCAATTGAAGTACGCTACTTTCATGGGAGGAATGACAAGCAGCTCCAATCATGTGGACGGAGGAACAAGTCGCTTTGACAAATCTGGAAGAATTTATCACGCCGTTTGTGGAGCATGTGGAGGAAATCCGACAGGTTTCACTAGTACACCCGGTAGTTTTTCACCTACTAATCCGAGTAGCAATTGCAACATGGCTACGTTTAAATTTGAATTGAATAAAATAACAGCAGCATTACCCGCGGTTCAAAATGGCTGTGCTCCCCATACCGTTCAATTCCAAAATAATAGCGTTAACGGTAATGCGTATTTGTGGAATTTTGGAGACGGGAATACTTCAACAGCTCAGTTTCCTTCTCACACTTACACAACCCCTGGCATTTACACTGTTCGACTTAGGGTTTCTGATTCATTTGGTTGTTTTTCACCTGACTCAGCTTTAGTTACGGTAAGAATTGGCGGATTTACTCCTGGAACAGCGCAAACCGTTGGGGCTATTTGTGCAGGACAAACAGCTCAATTAAATGCAAGTGGGGGAGGAACTTATCTTTGGTCTCCAGCAGAATTTTTAAATAATCCAACAATTTCAAATCCAATCGCAACTGTTACCACCACTACCACTTTTAACGTAACCATTTCAGATACTTGTGGCTCAAATACAGTTCCCGTTGTTGTTCCGGTTTTTACCAATTCGCTAGAAATTTCACCCGACACAAGTATTTGCTTAGGTGCATCTGTTCCCTTATTTGCAAATACAGGGGGAAATGTAGTTTGGTCACCACCATTATATCTTGACAATCCAACAAGCACAAATCCAACTTCTACTCCTGAAAGCACCATTACTTATTTGGCCGTTTCCACTACTGACCAAGGCTGTACAGTGAGCGACACAGTTCGAATTTCGGTTTATTTTGAATTGCCAAACATTAATCTTCCCGATTCCACTCAAATGTGTCGAGGTAGTCAAGTTGGACTCAATGCGCTCGGAGGAAACGCTTATTTATGGTATCCAAATGAATATATTTCAAATGTAAATCAAGCACTTGCAATTGTTTTCCCTCCTTCAGATAAATGGTATTACGTTGACGTTACCAATGCGTGTGGAACAATTCGTGATTCCATTTTTGTAGAAGTAACGGAGGCGGAAATATTTGCTGGAAACGACACCATTATTTGTTCTGGAGAAACCGCTTTATTATGGGCAGAAGGAGCTGTAGATTATTTATGGCATCCATTTAACACGGTTGTTTCACAAACTCAAAATACAGTTCGTGTAAAACCTTCCACTAGCACAGAATATATGGTGGTTGGGGTTGATGCAATCGGTTGTCGGGATACCGCTTTTGTGGAAGTTGTTGTCAATGCGCATCCAACACTAATTATCTCACCAACCATCTACGCGTTTTACGATGATGAGGTTGAGTTGAATGCGCAAACCAATACTTCCGGAAATTTCGTTTGGTTTCCCTCTGAAGGATTGTCTTGTGTCAATTGCCCTAATCCGATAGCAACACCGAATGTAAACACAACCTATTACGTTTCTTTCACTGATGATAATGGTTGTAAAAACACGTCTTACGTCAGTATTAAATACGATGTTGTCATTTATGTTCCAAATACGTTCATTCCTGACGGTGATGGAGTAAATGACTATTTCCGTGTTTATGGTGGTAATATAGCTGAAATGGAATGTTTCATCTACAACCGTTGGGGTGAACTTTTAAAAGTACTTCGCTCAACTGATGAATATTGGGATGGAACATACAAAGGAAAAAAATGTCAAGACGGAACGTATGTTTGGAAGCTAGTTTATCAAGATTTCGCGAAAACGAGACATATTATTACGGGACATGTCAATATTCTTCGTTGAATTCAATTTGCTATGTAGTTAGCAGGCCCCATTTATTCCTTTGATTTACTGTCCAGGATAATTGTTAGAGGACCATCATTAATCAAGGACACTTCCATATTTGCACCGAAAACTCCCTTTTCAGCCTTTTTTGAGGTGAGGCGAGAACAAGTTTCAATAAACAATTCATAAAGCGGTATAGCTTGTTCTGGTCGAGCGGCACGGATGAAACTCGGGCGATTTCCTTTTTTTGTGGAAGCATGTAAAGTAAACTGACTGACAACTAAAAGTTGTCCTGATACATCAAGAATAGATGCATTCATTTTTCCGTTAGCATCACTAAAAATACGCAAATTGACTATTTTGTTGGCTAAATATTCCACATCTTCAATTGTGTCTTCAGTTTCAATTCCTAGTAATACCAAAAATCCCGAACCAATTTCACCAACAATTTGACCAATTACAGAAACACTAGCCTTTGTAACTCTCTGAATAACCACCCTCATATTCGCTCATTTTTGCGATAAACTTCATTTACATCTTCGTTCATTAATTGACAATAATGTAAGTAGCGGTCTCCATCTATTTCTCCTTTATCAACGGCGGTTTTTACCGCACATTTAGGTTCGTTGAGGTGCTTACAATTGTGAAATTTACATTCACCTAATTTTGAACGCATCTCAGGAAAATAATGGGCGTAATGTTCCTTATCTAAATCTACCAAACCAAATGCACGGATTCCAGGTGTGTCTATAATAAAGCCACCAGTCTTTAATGGATGCATTTCTGCAAAAGTCGTAGTATGTTTACCTTGTTCGTGAGCAATTGATATTTCACCGGTTCGAAGGGATAATGAATTATCCAAACTATTAACCAAGGTTGTTTTTCCAACCCCACTATTCCCAGAAATCATAACTTGTTTTCCTTTAATTTCTTCTTTAAGAAATGAAATTGTTTCAGGTTTTTCAGCTGAAATTGCATAACAAGAGTATCCAATTTTTTTGTAAACTTCCATCCAATGTTCCAAAGTAGCCAAACCAAAATCGTCGTAAATATCTACTTTATTAAATAAAATGGTTGTTGGAATCCTAAATGATTCAGCGGCAACTAAAAAACGATCAACGAATGCAGGCTGAGTAATTGGACTTTGAAGAGTCACCAACAAATAGGCTCTATCAATATTTGCAGCCAAAATTTGCATTTGTTTACTGAGGTTTGTTGATTTTCTGACAATGTAGTTGTTTCGTGGTAGCACTTTTTCAATCCAATAATGTATCTCGTCGCCTTGCGTTTTATCAATGGAAACTTCAACACGATCTCCTGCTGCAATTGGATTAGTAGTTTTTAATCCTTCCATTCTAATTTTCCCTCGAATAGCAGCCGTTACCATTTCATTGTCATTCAACAATAAATTGTACCACCTTCCTGTCGATTTTAAAACTAGACCTTGCATTTTGTAAAAGTACTTGTTAAAAACATAAAATCACCAAAGGACCTCTTGGCTAAAAAATTCTCAATAAATTTTATTCATTTTTAGTGCTGTAATGATTTTCTATTCATTTAATTTTTGGTGCTTATCAATCCCTCTGTCTTGCATTATTCCTCTCTCCTCTGCGTGAACGATTAATACATACATGGTTTCAAATAAAATGTGTTTGTGGCATTTTACACCTGTTTTCCTGCAAACCCCACTGTAGATTTTAATTGTACTAGTTTATCAACCCTAAATTTGGGTTAATTTTGCACTCCTTTTTAAAAAGAATATGTTAGAAATTAACCGCATACGTACTGACAAAACTGGTGTCATTGCCGGATTAGCAAAACGTCAAATTGATGCCACAGAAACTATTGAACAAATTTTGGAATTAGACGCTAAATGGCGTCAAACTAAAACGGAATTAGATAATATTTCCGCAGAAATCAATCAACTTTCAAGAAAAATAGGTGATTTATACAAGTCTGGTCAGGCGGTTGAGGCTAATTTGTTGAAAGAAAAATCATTGGCTTTAAAGGAACAAGAAACGCAATTCAAGACAAAAGCTGATGGTTTAGAAGATGAACTTACGAAGTTGCTCTACACGCTTCCTAATGTTCCTTTTGATTTAGTTGTTTCTGGTCGCGACGCCAATGACAATGTAACAACTTTTGAACACGGTCAAGCGCCTACCTTTAATTTTACGCCGCTTCCACACTGGGATTTAGCGAAAAAATATGACCTCATCGATTTTGAATTAGGTGTGAAAGTAACAGGTGCAGGTTTCCCTTTTTACAGAGGAAAAGGAGCGAAATTACAACGTGCGTTGATTTCATTTTTCTTAAACGAAGCTTCTGATGCGGGCTATGAGGAATTCATTGCGCCACACGTGGTAAATGAAGCGAGTGGAATCGGAACAGGTCAACTTCCTGATAAAGAGGGACAAATGTATTATATAGCTGAGGATGATTTCTATTTAATACCCACGGCGGAAGTTCCTTTGACGAATATTTATAGAGATGTAATTTTGCCTTCTTCTGATTTTTCTATCAAAATGTGTGGATACACACCATGCTTTAGAAGAGAAGCAGGTTCGTATGGAAAAGATGTACGTGGATTAAACCGCTTGCACCAATTTGACAAAGTGGAAATCGTTCGGGTTGAGCATCCTGATAATACTGCACAAGCATTAGAAGAAATGGTTGAACATGTAAAAGGATTGTTGAACAAATTGGGTTTACAATACAGGATTTTGCGTTTGTGTGGTGGAGATATGGGCTTTGCTTCTGCAATGACTTATGACTTTGAAGTTTATTCTGCCGCTCAAGAAAAGTGGTTGGAAGTGAGTTCAGTTTCACGCTTTGACACTTTCCAATCGAATCGTTTGAAATTACGTTTTAAGGATGAAAATAAGAAATCTCAACTTTGTCATACCTTAAACGGATCAGCATTGGCACTTCCAAGAATTGTTGCTGCTTTACTAGAAAATTATCAAACCGAAGATGGAATCAAAATTCCTGAAGTATTGAGGCCTTACACAGGATTTGACAAAATCTAAACGTTGTACAAATAAAATTTTTGTTTTCCATATTTCAGTGGCAACTTACACTTGAAGTTTGTCGTCATTAATTCATCTTTGGGCAAAAACGTTTGTTCATTTTTGGTTTTATTTAACTTGCAGTTAACCTGAAAAGAGTTACAGTTTCTAACCTGTAGTTCCTTTCAGGTTTTTTTGTTTATATCTGTTCTATTGAATAGTTCGTTAAATCTGAATTTGATTTTCCTATTCTAGTTTTGTTTTTATATCTACCATGTTTCAATCTGTACCTTACTAAACCAATTATGATTTAATTTGAAGCATAATAAACGTTGTGTGGTATAACGCATCCGCCATGGCTGAAAGGTTTCAGTTGCAATTTGAATGAGGTATTTGAAATCTTCACAGGCATTAAATTCTTTTCGACAAGGAAAATACATTTTATGTAATTGGCGATATTTTTTTAAATTGCAGTAAAACAGCCGTTTATATTTCGTTTTTTATTATCTGATATTTAGAATCATTCTAAATACCGTTTTTGCGGTATTGTGAGTCTTAATTGGCATCTCTAGTTTTGTACTCAATTAAGAATCATTCTCAACTATACAAGGTCTCCTTTAACACTCCCAAGGTTTTATCAACATCAAAATTTGGTATGTGTTGCTGCCAATACAATAAAAGTTGTTGCAAGGCTGAACGAACAAAAGGTTTATCGGAGGACGCTATGGGTTCGTCCATAAAAAGACGTTGAAGCAAACGAACGGTTTCAAAAGCACCTTTTTCATTATTCAAACTAGTTAAGGACACAAATTCACCTTTTTGCGTATCAAAAAAATTGGCTTCTTCACATTCTGAAATTGGGGTATAACCTAAAATATTGGTTAAGCGCACCAAAAAGAGTAGCGGAAAGTTGTACAAATCTTTCAAATCATTCAACACCAAAATTTCCCGACAAAGTTGTTCAAATAACTGACTATCACCCACCTCTTCTTTCAAACATTGACTCATCACATCACTGATAAAAAAACCACACAAGATTTTTTCAGGTTCACTCGTAAGCTGGTGTAAGGGCATTTTGTTTTCCAAAGTGTTGAGTTGTCCAAGTTGACTTTCAGGTCGGAGGTAATAGACCATATCGTAAATTCCAAGAGGATGTAAACCTTGAACTTTTTTCTTTCCTCCTTTAAAAAGCAAGTTTTTTCTTCCTGAATTTTTAAGGTAAAAAGTTAACAACCAACTGTTTTCGGAAAAGCTACGGCGTTGCAATAAAATTCCAGAATCTTTTTGCTTCATGACCGATTGGCACGTAACATAAACTTTGTTGGGAAATAAGAGAACAAGACACTCAACACACTAACCGAACCAACAATCAATAAGAAATCACCCCAAGAAAAACGAATCGGGAAAGGCATATCCGGACCAGGAATTACCAATAACGAAAATTGTAATTGTAACCAACACACTAAATATCCTAAAGCAAGTCCACCTAAAATGCCAATTCCTGAAATCAGTAAGCCCTCGTAAAAAAACAATTTGAATGTGTCTGAATCGGTGAAGCCTACACTTTTTAAGGTTTGAATATTGTCTTTTTTCTCGATGAACAACATCGTTAAGGATGCAACAAGATTGAATGAGGCCAGAATGAAAACAAAAATTAAAATGATAACAACAACCATTCTTTCTGATTTACTCGTCTGAAAAATGAGTGCGTTTTTTTCAAAATTCGTCTTCACCGCAAAATCATCCCCAACTACAGCTTGAATTTTCACTTTCACTTTTTCCTTGTCAAAGCCATTTTTGACATCAAAATAAATGTGCGTTAACTCGTCTTCGTAGCGCAGCAATTCGCGAACCTTTTTTAAAGACCAAAGCAAATTATCTTGATTGACCTCTTTGTTGTAATTCATTGCTCCTGAAAGTAATACAGCGTCAGAATAAAAAGGTGATTTTCCAAAACGAAGGCGCATATTTCTTTTGGGAGCGTAAATCAAAAGACGTTCAATGTCTTCTCCATCACCAATTTTTGCGTTCAACTTTTGAAGTAAATCCACACCGAGAACTCCGTAATCTATTCCGTTTTCATTGAAAATTGCTTGTCCAGCCCACAAATGTTCATTTATTCGAATGGATTGAAAATGCTGTTCTTCAACTCCGACTAAGGTGGCGTTCACCCATTTTTTTTCATGACGCAACACCACAATTTCCTCAACTCCTTTTGAAAACCGTTCGATTCCTTCAATTTTTTCCAGTTCTTTCCAATTGATTTCGGTCTCTCGAAAAGTTTTGCGTGCAGGAGAAGAAAGATTGATGTCGGTATCGAAAGCGCTGTACATGTTTTCAATCAACTGTTCGATACCGTTAAATGCACTCAAAATAATGACCAAAGCCGCAGTGATGACCATTACACCGACTGTTGAAATTCTTGAAATAAGAGTAATTATGTTCCGTTTTCCACCCGGACGCCAATATTTTCGCGCTATGTAAAAAGGAACGTTGATGGCTATTTTTTTAACAACTCGTCAATTTTTGCAGCATATTCGATTGAGTCATCGATGTGAAATTGGAGTTCAGGGATTTTACGCATATTTTTCAATCGTTTACCAACCTCTCCACGAATTTTTCCTGTATTTGCTCGCACACTTTCCAGAACTTCCTTTTTATCCGGCCCTGCAAAACAACTAATGTAGCAACGCGCCAAAGACAAATCAGATGTCACCCTCACAACGGTTACACTCACCATTGCACCCAAGCAAATATCGCCTGCATGGCGTTGAAAAAATACAGACAACTCACTCTGAATGACAGATTCGATTTTATTTTGACGGATTGAACTCATGTTGCAAAGGTAAGCATAGTTTCGGCAAAGAGAATTTTAGGCGAGAAATGGATTTTATGCGAAAATTTCATTCATCACCTTACTTCAATGTCAGAAATATCGATTTAACTATTGAGAATGCATTTGTAAGTTAAATTGTTGATTTCAACTTTTAGTTTATTGTTTAGCTGATCCTTGTAATTCGGCTTAACAGATTCCTTATTATGTATTTATGAAAACCGTTCCAATCTCACCTCAGCATTTAAAGCTTTTCCTTCAAGAATAAAATCAGTCATTTCTTGGGAAAGTAACGGCGCCATCATGTAGCCTTTTGTGCCCAAGCCATTGAAAACATATAATTTCGAAAACACAGCATGTCGTCCCATAATTGGTCTTCGGTCGATTGTTGTTGGACGGATTCCCGCTTGTTGCTCAACGACCTCAACCTTCGAATCGGTGAGAACAGCCAAATTGCCAAGTAAATGTGCTTTTGCTTCAGGAGTAAGATTCAAATCCGTTTGATTCCATTCGTAAGTTGCGCCGACTTTAAAATTTTGGTTACCGATTGGTAAAACAAAACACTTGCGATTTAAAGATTCATTTTCAGGTAACGCTTGTGAATGAACTGTAAGCACCTGTCCTTTAGTGGTTTGTACTGGTAGATTATTGAAAAAAGGAATTTCAAATTGCTTAAAACCCACACAAAAAATGACTCCATCATAAGTTATACCTTGATAACTTGCCTTTTCAGGGTTAAATTCAGCATAGTCGAAATGTTCTTCCAATAAACAATTTAAACTTCGAAAATAATCGAGTGATGATTTGTAAAACACTTTTGCGTTTATCCAAAAACCTTCATTAACTGTACCACTCCCAAAATCGTTTTTTGCTGAATCAAATCCCTCGTCTTCTGGAGAAATACGATTTAAGTAAGAAGAGTAATTTGCGTCTTCTTGTCGCTCGAGCCAAAAATTTTTCTCTTGTTGGGAAGAAAACAGACGACGAATAGTAATCGGAGAGAACAATTTTTCTTTGTATAATTCCTCTAGTTTCTTGTAGAAAGGTTCAGCATATTGCATGAATTCATCCAAGCGCCAAGATTTATTCATTCGTCTGAAAACCATTGGGTTCACCATTCCTGCTGCAATTGCCGTTGACGAATTAGTTCCACAATCAACAACCTTTACATCATTTTTTGCCCACAGTAAACGCAAGGCAATTGAGCTACCAGCAAGACCCGCACCAACAACTAAAAACGATTTTGACATACACTGATTATTTCGCCAAAGCTAAACTTATAATATTGACTTGCAATTCGGGTTGATTTTTCAAAAGCGCATTAATCATCGCTTCAAGCGTTGAACCTGTCGTAATCACATCATCGACTACTGCAATGTTCATATAGTCAATGCTTGCATCACTTGAATTAAAATTTGAGGAAACATTATCCCACCGATCAAAACGGTCTTTTTTGGTTTGTGAACCTGTGTGTTTCTTTTTACCAACTCCATTTTTAATGATTGGTATTTTCAAAACCTCTGCGATACCTTTTGCAATTTCTTCACTTTGATTATATCCTCGAATAAAGGCCTTTTTTGGATGAAGAGGCACGGGTAATAAAGCTTCAACTTTTAGCCAATTTGGCTTGTCAAGAAGTTTGTTACCTATTTCTCTTCCCATGCTATTGGCCAGCTTTCGTTTGTGGTTGTATTTAATGTTGTGAAGTATGGTTTGACTCGGCTTATCTCGTTCAAAATAAAAGAGGGAAAAAGTGTTTTGAATAGGTACTCTTCCCCAAAAAAGTTTATCCAATTCACTCGGCTCTTGGTAGCCCTCGAAGTAGGTCCATTTTAGTTGTGAATAGCAGAAGGGACATAGGTCTTGCATCCCTTTTTGAAGGGCTAAATCACAGTGAACACACGATTCTGGAAAAACCAAGTTGAATAAGTCTTCTTTAAGGTTATTAACAGTCTCTAAAAATTTAAATTCCTTATCTGTATTGGTTTTCATAGCTTTTTAACCGCGTGATGTTTATAACCCTAGTATTTTTTTTAGAATCAAAAATAGGCATTCTCTACTTTTATTCCACTGTTTTCGCTTAGGAAAATTAACCTTAAAAAAAAGCAATTGCCGTGAAATTTTTTTATGAAAAATATTGCCTTTTTAATGTGGATATCTTTCCTAGATGTGTTGAAAATCGCCGAAAGTTTTGTGGGTGAAAGGGTTCTGAAATTTGGTGTTGATAAGAATGGTATTTTGTTCATTTCTTTATCTCTCCATTGGGGGAATTTTGACAATTTTTGTACCCCCTAAAAAAGACGGTTTTTTCAATTTTCAACCAAAATAAACCGTCAGTCGAGTAACCAAAATAGGTTTCGGTTGTTAGGAAAAGCGGAGCAGTAAATAAAGACTGAAACGAAAAAATAAATACAAAATGGACACATTGAGAGAACCAATTTTAGAAGAAAATAAAAGCAGATTCGTTCTGTTTCCTATTCAGCACAATGATATTTGGTCTTTTTACAAAAAGGCAGAAGCAAGTTTTTGGACAGCAGAAGAAATTGACTTGGCAGCCGACTTAGTAGATTGGGAAAGTAAACTTAATGACGACGAAAGACATTTTATTAAGCATGTTTTAGCGTTTTTTGCTGCATCAGATGGTATTGTTAATGAAAATTTAGCTGAAAATTTTCTTGCTGAGGTTCAATATACAGAAGCTAAGTTTTTCTACGGTTTCCAAGTAGCGATGGAAAACATTCATTCCGAAACGTATTCTCTTCTAATTGACACCTACATTAAAGATTCAAAAGACAAAACATACCTGTTTAATGCGATTGACACCTTGGATTGTGTGCGTAAAAAAGCTGATTGGGCTTTACGTTGGATTGACCAAGGTTCGTTTGCGGAGCGTTTAGTTGCTTTTGCCGCAGTAGAAGGAATTTTCTTTTCAGGTTCGTTTTGTTCCATTTTCTGGCTAAAGAAACGTGGTTTAATGCCTGGATTGACTTTCTCAAACGAGCTTATTTCTCGCGATGAAGGATTACATTGCGATTTTGCTTGTTTACTTTACACCAAACACATCATCAATAAACTTCCTAAAAAACAAGTTGAGGAAATCATAACAAACGCAGTTGAGATTGAAAAAGAATTTATCCTCGACGCGCTTCCTGTAAAATTGATTGGAATGAACAGTGACTTAATGTCACAATACATTGAATTTGTTGCTGATAGACTTTTAGTTGAATTGGGTAACGACAAAGTTTACAACACCACAAATCCATTCGACTTCATGGAAATGATTTCATTACAAGGTAAATCGAATTTCTTTGAAAAAAGAGTTGGAGAGTATCAAAAAGCTGGCGTATTAGCCGGAAAAGAAAACCAAGTGTTTTCAACAGACGAAGATTTTTAACCACTAAATTGCTATAAACCAAAATGCACGTAGTAAAAAGAGACGGCCGGAAAGAACCGGTTAAATTTGACAAAATCACAGCAAGAATCGTAAAAATGTGTTACGGTCTTGATCCTTTGGTTTCTCCAGAGGCTGTTGCGATGAAAGTAATTGAAGGAATTTATGATGGGGTTTTAACCACAGTTCTTGACAATTTAGCTGCTGAGGTTGCCGCTTCAAAAACGATTGACCACCCTGATTACGCTCTTCTTGCATCCAGAATTGCCATCTCAAACCTTCACAAGGAAACGAAAAAAACGTTCTCTGATGTGATGTCAGATTTGTATCACTACATTGACCCAAAAACGAACGAAAGGGCAGCTTTACTTGCTGATGATGTGTACGAAATCATCATGAATAATAAAGAATTGTTGGACTCCAGTATCATTTACGACCGTGATTTCCGTTACGATTACTTTGGATTTAAAACGCTAACCCGTTCGTATTTAATGAAGTTGAACGGTGAAATTGCAGAACGTCCACAACAAATGTTGATGAGAGTTGCCATAGGGATTCACAAAAACGATCTTGCTTCCGCCCTAAAAACTTATGAAATGATGTCGGAAGGCTGGTTTACTCATGCCACTCCAACACTTTTCAATTCTGGAACTCCAAAACCTCAAATGTCTTCTTGTTTCTTATTGACCACCAAAGAAGATTCAATTGACGGAATTTATGACACTTTAAAATCTTGTGCGAAAATTTCACAATCTGCAGGTGGTATTGGGCTTTCTATTCACGATATTCGTGCAACAGGATCATACATTAAAGGAACGAACGGCACTTCAAACGGAATAGTTCCAATGTTGCGTGTATTTAACGACACAGCACGTTACGTTGACCAAGGTGGAGGTAAAAGAAAAGGATCTTTCGCTATCTACATTGAACCTTGGCACGCTGATATTTTTGACTTCTTAGACTTGAAAAAGAATCACGGTAAAGAAGAAGCAAGAGCGAGAGATTTATTTTATGCTTTATGGATTCCAGATTTATTCATGAAACGCGTAAAAGAAAACGGTGACTGGACTTTGATGTGTCCGCACGAATGTCCAGGTTTATCTGATACACACAGTGCTGAATTTGAAGCACTTTACATGAAATACGAATCGGAAGGTAAAGGACGTAAAACCATCAAAGCACAAGATTTATGGTTCAAAATTCTTGAATCTCAAATCGAAACAGGAACGCCATATATGTTGTACAAAGATGCGGCAAACGCTAAGTCTAACCAACAAAACTTAGGTACAATTAAGTCTTCAAACTTGTGTACTGAAATCATCGAATACACCGCTCCTGATGAAATCGCTGTTTGTAACCTTGCGTCACTTGCTTTACCAAAATATGTAACAGAAAACGGAACTTTTGATCATCAAAAACTTTATGACATTACTTACCAAGTTACACTAAACTTGAACAAAGTAATTGATGTAAACTATTATCCAGTTGACGAGGCGAGAAATTCTAATTTGCGTCACAGACCAATTGGTTTAGGTGTACAAGGATTGGCTGATGCATATATTCAACTTGGGTATCCATTTGAATCTCAACAAGCAAGAGCCTTGAATAAGGAAATTTTCGAAACCATTTATTTTGCAGCAATGACAGCTTCAAAAGATTTGGCAAAAATTGAAGGTCCTTATCAAACTTTTGAAGGTTCTCCGGTTTCTAAAGGAATTTTCCAATTCGACATGTGGGATGTTCAACCAACTAACCGTTGGGATTGGAATAGCTTAAAGGAAGAGGTAAAGAAATATGGCGTAAGAAATTCTTTGTTACTTGCACCAATGCCAACTGCTTCAACAGCACAAATACTTGGAAATAATGAGTGTTTTGAGCCTTATACTTCGAATATCTACACTCGTCGCGTTCTTTCAGGTGAATTTATCGTTGTAAATAAACATTTATTGAAAGATCTTGTAAAAGCTGGTTTGTGGAGTAAAGAAATGCGTCAGCAAATCATTGCTCACAATGGTTCAATTCAAAAAATTGCAGAGATCCCTCAAAACTTGAAAGACCTTTATAAAACGGCATGGGAAATATCTCAAAAAGCAATTATCGAACAAGCCGCTGACAGAGGTGCTTACATTTGTCAAAGTCAATCGTTGAACATATTCATGGAAAATGCCAATTTTGGTAAACTAACCTCAATGCATTTCTATGGTTGGGAGAAAGGATTGAAAACAGGGATGTATTATTTAAGAACTAAAGCAGCAACAGACGCCATCAAATTTACGGTTGAAAAAGATGTTGTTTCCAGCACAAGAACCAAAGAAATGGAATTGGAAGCTGTCGCATGTTCTCTTGATGACCCTGAGAATTGTGAATCTTGTTCAGGATAGAAACTAGAAAATTAAGAACAATAAAACCGCACTTGATATAGGTGCGGTTTTTTTTATTTTAAGGTGTTGAATAAAATCCTTGTTAAATTTTGCCAAATGCCAAGGATGATGCGTATTTAAAATCTTTTATGGTTTAATTCCTCCGTATGGATGGAATGACACTTAGTTATTTTCCAATACAACATTTTATGTCAACCTCGGTTTTACTCCATTTATCAAAAATCCGTTGTTCGTTTTACTAAATGTCTAACTGACACGCTCGAAACAATTTAGCTAACTTTACCCTTCTAATTTTTTAAAACGCATGAAGCATCTACCCAGACTATCATTGCTGCTGTTTATCAGTGTTTTACAGTTTCACGCACAAAACCTTCTCAACAACGGAACATTTGAATTTGGTGGTTCAGGAGTTGGTTTTGTAATCGATGGAAATGGATACAACCTCCTTTCTCCTCCTTATTCAGGATCTTCTTCAGCAGGAAATTATGCTTTTGTCAACAATCCTCAAACCATCAACACCCAGTTTTTTCAGTCCTTCGGTGACCACACCTCAGGCTCGGGATTGATGATGGTGATTGACGGTACAACTACTGGAGGTCAACAACGATTTTGGAAAGCAGGAAACAACGGTGGAGGCGTTTGTAATCTCGTGGTTGGACAAACCTACACGTTCAGTTATTGGATTCGAACAGCGAGTAATAGCGTTTCTGGTGCTGGAGAATTGGCAAATATTGGTGTTCAATTCAATAATGCGTCCAACGTTACACTTACCTTTGGTTCTGCAACAGCTCCGATTCCCAATTTAGGTTGGCAACAAGTACGTTACTCCTTTACTCCAACCAATGCTTGTGTGAATATCGAATTGTTCAATAACAACACCAATGCTGTTGGAAACGATTTCGCAATTGATGATATGTCATTGAATCCACCACCGAAACCATTGGATTTTACTTACTCCATTACTCAACCAAATTGTTCAAACCCTAATTCCGGCTTGATTACACTTTATCCGCGTGGAGGACAAGCACCCTACATTTTTCAATTGCAAGGTGCAGGACCAATTCCAACCACTAATGACACTGGTGTTTTTGACAATCTGCCGGCGGGCTCTTACACCATTGGTTTACAAGATGCGAATGGAACAATAGTGAGCGAAAGTAATGTAGTTGTCAATTCTATTTCTCCCTTGGTCATTACGCCTGGAGACACTGTTGTTTGTCCGAATGCAAGCTTAACTTTTACTGCGAGCGGTGGAGGAAACAGCTATACATGGAGTAGTTCGCCCCTCGACTTGGATTTAAGTGTAACCAATCAACCTACCATTAATGTTTCGCCGAATAATTCAACTACTTACACAGTAACGTCTAATGTGAATGTCACGAACATGATTTACAACGGTGATTTTGAATTGGGAAATGAAGGTTTTGCCACACAATATGAATACCTCAACCCAACGAATCCAACAGGAGCACAAAGGACTTACGGAATTGTAACCAATTCAAACGCCTGGTACAACCAATTTGCGAACTGTATCGACCACACTTTAGGCGACGGAACCGGAAAAATGATGGTGGTGGACGGTTCAACTTTCAACCTCGGAAATGATAAATTGTGGTGTCAAAAAGTAGCTGTTGAACCGAATAAAGACTACTTGTTTTCCTACCGAATTATGACCGTTTCTCTATCCAATAACGCCAAAATTCGAGTTGAAATTAACGGACAATCACTCGGTGTACAAAATGCCTTGAACATCAATTGTGCTTGGAATGAAGTGAATTATGTTTGGAATTCAGGTAACAATTTGTTTGCTGATATATGCTTAATCGACCAAGAAACTTCAGCAGCAGGAAATGATTTTGCTTTAGACGATATTTCCTTCAGAACCAACAGTAATTGTACAGCAGCTGTACGTGTCACCATGGTGACTGTTGACCCTTATTTCGGATTTTCGTATCCTTTGAACATCTGTCCGAACGAAGCGCCAGTTTCACCTTCATTAGAACCAACTTTCCAAACAGGTGGAATTTTTAGTGCCGACCCACAAGGTCTTAATATTAATCCAATCACGGGAGTTATAACCCCTCAAGGTACAACACCTGGAACCTATAACGTGAATTACACCGCACAAATTTGTGGTCAAAATGCTACGGAAACACAAGTTGTTGTTATTCGTCCTTTGCCAGGTTTATTGCAATTAACAGGTGGAGATTTTTATTGCGAAGGTCAAGCCTTTAATCCGCTGGAATTGGTTGTTACTGGAACGCCGAATTATACGATTTACTACAACATTGATGGTGTACCTCAAGTTCTCACCGATGTTTCTTCCTCTCCAATAGTAATAAGCATTGGCAACCAATATGGCGTTTACGATTTGGATTCTATCACGGATGCTTATTGCTCAAACATTATGGTTGGTTCACAAACAATCGCCATGAACGAAGCGCCGGTTACACCAATTTTAGGTGGTGATACGCTACATTGTAAAGACGGAAACGTGGGCGAAATTTTCCCAACCAACATCACCAACGGCGAAATCAGGTGGTACGGAACCGCACAACTCACAGATTACCTTGGAAGCAATCAAACATTCTTACCCAACAATCAAACAACGACCACTTATTATGCAACCAACTTCTTGAATGGCTGCGAAAGTCCTGCTGGTTCGATAACGATTTATATTGAAGAATGTCCGTTCATTATCCCAACAGCATTTACACCAAATGGCGATGGAACAAACGATTACTGGAATATAATTGGATTGGATGAAAAATATCCTTTGAACCATGTAACCGTTTACAATCGCTGGGGTGAAGCCGTTTACGAGTCACTTCCAGGAGGATATAATCAAAAACCATTTGACGGGAAATTTAAAGGTGCAATGTTGCCTTCATCTTCCTACTATTATGTGATAAAATTGTCTAACGAAGCGTCTGTTGAACCACTTAACGGAACAGTTTCAATTATCTTGAAAAAATGAGAGCAGTACTATTTTTAGCAACATGGTGCTTGGTTGGAGCTGCATTTTCCCAACAATTACCACAATACACACAAGCCGCACTAAATCGAACCTTGTATAATCCAGCTTTTATTGGCGACGAACAAAAAATGGAGGCTAGTGCAGGCGGACGTTGGCAAATGATTGGTTTTGGAAACGAACCTAGAACGGCTTTCTTAACGTTCGAAAAAGGAATAAACGTGAAAAAGAAACCCGTTTACAATCCTGCATTCCGAATTAGCCGTGAAATTCCAAATGAAAATAATTTCCAAAAAAGAAAGTTTTCTCACGGTTGGGGTACTCAATTGATTGCAGATAATTTCGGTGCGTTTCGTTCCTTCCAATTAGCTGGATTGTATGGCGCACATTATGAAATTAATCGTGATTTGAAAGTTTCCGGAGGTTTGCGTTTGAGTTTCAACAACAATGGCTTCGACGCGGGAAAAGCTTTTGTACTCAATCCAAGCACACCAACAGAAGAATACGCCGGAGGTGACGCAGAATATGACGCCTACACAGATGGAAGACCAAATACCAACTTCATTCATTTAGGAGCAGGTTTTAACGTACAATACCAAAAATTCTTTATCGGAGCATCGGTTAATCAGTTGACGAAAGACGCCATACGCTTTGGTGCAACAGGCGTAAACTTTGACCCTACCATGCACTTCTTTGTGATGACCGGTTACACCTTTGAATTCAACTCTGAATTTTCATTACGCACCATTGCAACGGTGAAAAAAATGCTACCAGCGCCTACCTCTTTTGAATTGGCAGCTATAGCAAACATAGGCGAAAGTTTGTGGGCAGGAATCAATTACCATCATCAATCTTCAGTTGGTTTCATCGTTGGATTTAATGTGACCAATAATTTCAAAGTGGGTTATGCTTTGGATGTTCCTACGACTTCTCTCAACAAATTCAGCTTTGGCGGACACGAACTTGTTTTAAACTATCGATTCTAAGACCATGAAAAACTTAATATTTCCAATTTTTATATTGATTTCTGCGATTTCTTTTGGTCAATTCTGGGATTTTACAGAACCTAATCGCTTAGAAGGAACCGTAAATTCCTCCGCTGAAGAAAGTATGCCTGTGTTTTCTCCCAACGGTCGCGAACTCTATTTTCTCCGCACCTTTGACGAAGCGAATATGGCTGGGCCAAATGATCAAGATGTTTGGGCGAGTATGAAAAACGCAAAAGGAACATGGCAAGAAGCAGAGAATATACAAGAGCTAAATTCACGTTTCCACAATGGAGTGGTGGCGCTTCGCAATAACGGAAATCGCGCTTACATTCTTTATTCCGATGGAATCACGAATAACAATAAAAGTTTGGCAATTGTGGAACGCACGCCTGAGGAAAAATGGCAAACACCAAAAAAAGTCAATATTCCAGGATTAAATTTCAAGGGACAATTTGTTGGATTTGCTGTTTCGGAGGATGAAAAAACGATTATCGTTTCCATTAATGGCGAGAAATCAAAAGGGCAAGAAGATTTGTATTACACCACCAACACCAACGGAACTTGGTCACCACTCAAACACATGGGCGATGAAATCAATTCAAGCGGATACGAAATTTCTCCTTTCCTGAATTTTGATGGCGATACTTTGTATTTTGCAAGTAACGGTTTCGGTGGAGAAGGAGGAAGCGACATTTTTTACACTGTCAAAAAAGGGGCTTGGGATCAGTGGTCAAAACCAGTTAATATGGGACCGAAAATCAATTCTCCTAAGTTTGATGCGTACATGGTTTTCAAGGAAGGAAAGTTTTATTGGTCGTCCACACGTGCAACAGAGGATGCGGATTTTTATTGGGCAGAGCCACTATATCCTGCGAAATTGTTGATTCAAGAAACACACAATCATGTTACCGCTTTCAGTGGTGCTGATGGGGCGATTGATGTAACCGTTACCTCAGGGGTTGCGCCTTACATTTACAAATGGAACAATGGCTTTCAAACAGAGGATTTATCCAACCTTAAACGTGGAATTTATACCATTACGGTGACAGACGCGATTAAACAAACCGCCACATTAACCATTGAAATTACTGAACCTCAACCAGTTGTTCAAAAAGTGTTGCGTTTACCGGAGGTAAGATATGCGGTAAATTCTTGGGTTTTTGTTAATGACACCACCATTCAATCCAAAGACTCCTTGGATCGTGTAGCGCAATTGCTACAAGAATATCCAGGAATGATGTTGGAATTGATTTCTCACACCGACTCGCGTGGTGACGACAAGAAAAACCTTCAACTTTCAATTAATCGTGCTAAAGCGGTTTACAAATATTTGGTGGAAGAACGCGGAATTGATGCGCGTCGTTTGATTCCTGTTGGAAAAGGGGAAACCGAACCTTCGCGCATATTTGATGAAACCACAAACGCATTTATTGAATTGACAGAAACCTACATTAACCAATTTAAAACCACCGATAAACCAAAATTTGAGCAATTACATCAAATTAATCGTCGAACAGAAGGTAAGATTATTGGTTTAAATTTCGACCCTGCAACAGCACCGGAAGCACCAAAGGAATATTTGCAGTTTAAAGTAAAATAATGGAACTACTCAACCTCATTTTTCGCTTAGGCGTACTTTTCGCAATCTACAGTTTTTTGTGGTTTTTCTTCGAATTAGGACTATCCTTGTTTCGAGCTGGAAGACCAAAAACTATTGTAGAGAATTACTTAATCACCTCAGTGAAATATCTATTTCTTGTAAACGTAACTTTTCTATTTTGTTTGGATTTGAATGATGCTGTAGACTTGGCAAAAAGCCTTCCTACTATCATCATTCTTGTGGTTTATTTCATCGGAAAATTTCAAACCCGTCAACGAATGGCGAATGTTTTTAGTCAAATGGAAAACCGATTTGGAAATGAAACTTTTAATACAAAAACCGAACTCGCATTGATTGCGATTGCCATAACGGTATTTATTTCCTTGTTTTTCTTTCCACAATATGCCGAAAATAATATTGCGCTTTGGTTCAAAAACAGCATCGAAGATTTAGAAACAACGGTGTTAATTGGATTCGTTTTCAAAGTGGTGGGATTTTTCTTTTTGGTTAGCATGATCATGAAAATGTTGAATGCGATTAATTACATCATTTCAGGAAAACCTTTGGTTGACATTCAAACCAGTTTTAGAGGTTCAAGCAAAAAGAAAGACGACGATTTTGATGACTACGAAGAAATTAAAAACTAGACTATGGACGAAAAAGAATTAATGCAACAATCCGAGGAAATAGTGATGGCTTTGACCAAATTAGTTTTAGGTGAAAAGCCTGGTTTTCTTTCGAACGCAGCATTTAAAAAATTGGCCACACATCACAATCTTCCTGCCATGAAAGCTGCTTATATTGATTTGATTCAGGAGTTTAATGGAACTTATAACAATGCGCAAGAACTCAAAAAATTGACCGATTTCCGTTACCGAATCATTGAGTTGTACAATTCTTAATCGATGGATTTTAAATTCGGTAAAGAATATAAATTGTGTAGCAAGAAATACATTGACACACTTTTCGCTGATGGTAAAAAATTGCGACAATTCCCATTTTCAATGGTGGTTATTTCAGCTGAACACGATTCACCTCCGTTCAAAGTTTTGATTGTTGTTCCTAAAAAAAATATCAGGAAAGCACACGATAGGAATTATTTGAAACGTTGTATGCGTGAAAGTATTCGAAAAAACAAACACATTTTGGAAAGTGCTTTGAACGAAATGAATAAGAAAATTAACTTCGCCTTTATCTACACCCAACGTGAAATGAGCGATTTTCATCAAGTGGAAAAATCTACGGAAAAGGCACTTAAAAAACTAATTTTAGAATTACATGAGAATGAATAAAATACTCCTTAGCTTCCTTTTATCGACGTTATTTGTTTTTCAAATTTCTCTCGGAAAAGCGCAATCGAATGGTTTTGAGGTGATTAAAAACCTTGAAATCATGAATCAAATTTTCGAGCAACTTGATTTGTATTTCGTCGATGAACCGCAAAATGGTAGAATGTCCAAAACGGCCATCGATGCGATGTTGAAGGAACTAGATCCTTACACGGTTTACTACCACGAATCAAATATTGAGGATTATCGCTTGATGACTACCGGACAATACGGTGGAATTGGTGCTTTGATTCGAAAAATTGATGATTATTCCTACATCGCAGAGCCTTACGAAGGAAATCCAGCTGATAAAACAGGTTTAAAAGCGGGTGATAAAATTTTATCTATTGATGGAAAATCAATGCACAAAAAAACTTCGGATGAGGTTTCAACTGCGCTTAAAGGACCTAAAGGAACTTCTTTTAAATTGGAAATTGAACGTCCGGGAGAAGGAAAAAAGACTTTTACCATTACGCGAGATGAGATTAAAATTCCAGATGTCCCTTATTCAGGAATTATTGACAAGCAAAATAAAATTGGCTACGTAAAATTGAATTCCTTTACCCAAACCGCAGCTTCAGATGTCAAGTCTGCGATTGAAAAAATGAAAGGTGAAGGAATGGAAAAATTGGTGCTTGATTTGCGTGGAAATGGTGGTGGTTTATTGATTGAGGCGGTGAAAATTGTGAATTTCTTTGTTCCAAAAAATCAAGTTGTTGTAACAACAAAAGCACGTGTAAAAGAAGAAAATCGCATTTATCAAACGCTTGATGAACCTATTGCGCAAGATATGCCTTTAATCGTGCTTATCGATGAAGGTTCGGCGTCTGCAAGTGAAATTGTGGCGGGAAGTTTACAAGATTTGGATAGAGCTGTTGTAATCGGTCAAACGAGTTTTGGAAAAGGTTTGGTTCAACGCACCTACGATTTAAAGTACGGAAGCAAAGTAAAACTCACGATTGCAAAATATTACACACCTTCTGGTCGTTGTGTACAGCGCTTGGAATATTATGACAAGGAGAAAGGTGCAAAACCAAAAGAAGTTCCTGATTCGCTACTCAAAACGTTTAAAACAAGAAATGGAAGAACGGTAATTGACGGACGCGGAATTGAGCCTGATGTCAAAATTGAAACGGAAGAACTTAGTCGTTTGTCCATCTCTCTTTTAAATGGTAATCACGTTTTCAACTATGCAACTGAATTCGCTAGAAACAATACGAGTATTCCTGAAGCTGGAATTTTTGTTTTTGGTGAGAAAGAATACAACGATTTTAAAAATTACCTCAAAGACAAAGAGTTGAAATACTCAACCGCATCTGAAGACAACCTAAAAAAATGGAAGGAGACCGCTGAAAAAGAAGGTTATTTCCAATACGTTAAAGAGGATTATGATAAGATGATGGAAAAAGTTACCCCTTCAAAAGAACGCGACTTGGAAAAGTTCCGTGGGGAAATAAGCGAAATGTTGGAGAATGAAATCGTTTCTCGTTACTATTACCAAAAAGGAAGAATCCTTGATGCTTTCCGCAATGATAAAACCTTCCAAAAAGCTATAGATTTACTAAAAAACAAGGAGGAATTTGACAAGATTTTGAAGTGATTATTCAAAAAACATCTATTTCCCTTTCCGTTGGAGATTTGAAAAAATAGCGTAAGAATTAATTCCAATTTTGATTTATTTTTTCGCATATAAATCCAATAAGGTATAATTTCTCGGTTACGGAAAGGTTTCCTAAGGAATTTAAATTTGGTACTTGAAACCTTGGTTGGTATTATTCGTCGTGACCCTTTGATTCTAATATTTTATGGCTTTTCGGGTTATACCAATTGACACAAATATTGTCGTGTAATAAATCCCTTGTGGTATGATACAGACATGACATTCAGCTATTTTCCAATCCGCCGTGGCGGAGACATTTTATGTCATCGTCGGTATTATATTCCTATGAAGCGTAATTGGAATGCTTAAGTTTTTGAGCATTTCATTTCATCAAGACTAACATTGAACATAATTTGTTTTTAATTTCAGCAAAAAATTCTAATCATGGAAGAATACGGTAAAATTTTACTTATCGCAATGCCTCTTTTTTTGTTGGCGGTGGTGTTGGAGAAAATTTATGGGCTTTACAAAAAGAATGATACCATGCCTTTGGTTGACACAATTTCCAGTTTGAGTTCAGGAATGAGTAATGTTGTCAAGGATGTTTTAGGGCTGACTATTAGTATTTTCAGTTACGAGTGGTTGGTAGAACATATTGCCATTTTTGAAATGAAAGAAAACTGGTTGATGTATGTGTACGCCTTTATTGTCATTGATTTTTACGGTTATTGGTCACACCGCTTTGACCATAAAATCAATTTTTTCTGGAACGAGCACATAGTACACCACAGCAGCGAAGAATTTAATTTGGCTTGTGCATTACGACAGCCAGTTTCAGGAATTGTACGCTTTTTCGGGTTTTTGTTGATTCCCGCGGCATTGGTTGGAATTCCACCAATTGTGGTTGCAACGATTCTTCCTTTACATCTGTTTATGCAGTTTTGGTATCATACCCGTCACATTAAAAAATTGGGTTTTTTAGAGAAAATATTAGTAACCCCTTCACACCATCGTGTTCACCATGCAATGAATCCCGAGTATTTAGATAAAAATTTGAGCCAAATCTTTATCGTTTGGGACAAAATCTTCGGAACATTTAAAGAAGAAAGTGACGACATTCCTCCGGTTTATGGTGTAACTCGTCCATCCAGCACCTGGAATCCGTTTAAAATCAACTTTCAACATTTATGGTTATTAATCACCGATGCCTGGCGTGCCCCGAAATGGGTAGATAAATTAACAATTTGGTTTAAGCCAACGGGGTGGAGACCAGAAGGATTTGAAGAGAAATATCCTGTTAAAAAAATAGACAATGTTTACCAATTTGAGAAATACAAAACTAATGTTGAAGGCGGACTTTTGTATTGGAGTATTTTCCAACTTTTTGCCACTTTAGCCTTTATAAGTCACCTTTTTTACAACATTGGTTCGATTGGAATGCCAGCCATTTTTTACTACGGATTTTTCATTTTCGCAACGATTTATGTTTTCACAGATTTGATGGATCGCAATAAGTGGAATTGGGTTTTTGAATTGGTGCGTTTAGCATTGGCAGTGGTGAGTGTTTTCCTTTTTGATTCTTGGTTCGGTGCACCAATTTGGGGAATGGTTTTGGTTTTAGGTTATTTATTTATTTCCTTTATTGTAAGTCTTTATTACTCAAACGAAAGCATGTTCAAAGGACAAAAGTTAAGTTATGAGTAAAAATGGATTTTTATTGGTTGCGATTTTTTACGCGACATATTTGGTGACGATAATTTTAGGACTGAACTATCTTAATCCTTTTCTTAAACCGTTGTTGTTACCTGCTTTAATCGGCTTGGTTTATTTTTCGAATTATAAGAAAGATAGAACACTTTTGTTGTTGGCGTTATTCTTTTCAACTTTAGGGGACATCTTTCTCTTGTCGTCCAAGGAAATTTTTTTCATTCTCGGATTGGGTTCGTTTTTAACAGCACATGTTCTCTACATTTTTATTTTCAAAAGAGCACAAAAAAGCATTGCTCCAATGGTTGTAAACCTGGTTTTGCTCGCTGTTTTAGTGGTTTACTTGGGTTTCTTCCTCAACTACTTGTGGCCAAATCTCAAAGAAATGAAAATTCCAGTGGTGGTTTATGCCTTAACCATTTCCATGATGTTGTGGACCGCGGTGAACAATTGGTTTTCTAATAAATCTAAAGCGAATTTAATTGTGGTTTTAGGTGCGTTATTTTTTGTAGTTTCAGACAGTATTCTTGCAATTGATTTGTTCCACCACAAAATTGAATTTGGACGATTTATGGTGATGTCCACTTATTTAGCGGCTCAATATTTTATTGTGTTTGGTTTGGATAGAAAATTTGTGAATCATGAAAAATAGAATTCTTATCTTCTCATTTATTCTAATTGGATTGATGCTTAAATCTTTCGGACAATCTGATAAAGTTTTTTACGAGATCATTCAAACCAAAGAATTCACAAAAAAAGAGCTAAAGGCTGTTTGGAAAGAATTGAAAACACCCGAATTAGTGATGCCAATAAATTCTGGTTTTCGTTTTGTGGACATCAATTATTACACTACTTGGCACGATGGAAGTAGAATTTTAGCTTCTGGTTTTTTAATGGTGCCAACGGAAAAGCTAAAAGAAACTTCTTCTGAGCTGATTTACCATCATGGTACTAAAATGAGTAAAGCTCGTGGAATCAATGTAAAGAATGGGGAACAATTTATTTGTGCTGGTTTTGCCGCCGAAGGTTATGTGGTTTATTTTCCCGATTATATTGGTTTGGGTAGAGGTGAAAAGTTTCATTTGTATCAACATGCATCCACGCAAAGCTCAAGCTCAATGGATCTTATACGCGCCGCTCGTCAGTATCTCAAAGACATTGGATATATAACAGACAGTCGATTATTTATCACGGGCTATTCTCAAGGAGGACACGCCGCTTTAGGTTTACACAAAACAATTCAAGAAGGATACACCAAAGAATTTAATGTTGCGGCTTCTTCTCCGATGTCTGGTGCGTATGATATGTCTGGCGTTCAACGCGAATGTATGTTTCGACCGTATGAGTTCCCGAGTTATTTTCCTTACTTAATGCGCGCTTTTGATGAGGTTTATGATTTGTTTGACGAAGAGTTTTCATCTTTGTTTTTATCGCCTTACGATGAGATTGTGAACAATTATTATGCGGGCGACTGTGATATTTGGGAAATAAACCCACTCTTACCTGAGATTCCAATTGCAGCACTAAAACCAGAGGCTAAAGCCAAATATTTGAAGGAAGGTGAAAATATGAATCGAATTCTTAAAGTGATTTCGGAAAACAATGTTTACGATTGGACACCCGAAAAACCTGTTCAACTTTGTTATTGTGAAGCAGACGAACAAGTAAATTATCAAAATGCAATAGTTGCTTATGATCACATGCGCAAGCGCGGCAGCAAAAATGTTTATTTAAAGTCTGGCGGAAAAAAGTTTGACCATTTTCAGTGCAGTGCATTTTCAAGTATTTACACGAAGCTTTTTTTTGAATCGGTTAGAAATGGAAAAAAGAAACCAAAAGGTAATTTTTTCAAACGGTCACTCGTTAAAACAGCAAGTGTACTCAATGCAGGTTACTATCGCAGAACTTACAACAAAGAAAATATGCCGCTTTTTATGAAGCATGAGTAATTGTTTTAGAAAAGTTTTGTTGTAGAATTATTTGTTTTTTTTTGAATAGTACTCCATGGATTTTTGCATATTATCTCAAATGTAAGGGTATAGGAATCATTATCAATTAAAAAAGTAACCCCTTGTAAATGGTGTTATATTTAAAAAGTAGCCCTATGTAAAAATCAATAAAATTAAAAAATTAACCCTTTTAAATATTGAAAAAATAAATTAAAGTAACCCTTTAAAAATTGTATTTGATTAAATTTGTGCGATGTTTTTTAATCTAAAAGGTCATGCACAAGCGCTTTCTTCAACACGAACTGGAACAGTGGAAACAATCTCCTTTTCGAAAACCTCTTGTTTTACAGGGCGCTAGACAAGTTGGAAAAACAACACTTGTAAATGATTTCGGAAAAAGATACAGCCAATATTTATACCTCAATCTTGAAAAGGATGTTCATCGAAAGTATTTTCAAAAACTGGATAATGTTGAAGAACTGGTTCAACGCATTTTTTTCGACCACAAATTGAAATGGTCCAAAGTGAATCAAACCTTGTTATTTATCGATGAAATCCAAGAATATCCAGCGGCGGTTAATTTTTTGCGTTACTTTTTTGAGGATTTGCCTCAATTGCATGTAATCGCAGCAGGAAGTATGTTGGAGGCTCTTTTGGGTAAAAATGTGAGTTTTCCCGTTGGTCGGGTTGAGTTCATGGTTTTAAGACCGTTCTCTTTTCAGGAGTTTTTGCTTGCAATAGGGGAGGAGGAAGCGATAGAGCAATTGAAAATAGTTCCAATGAATAAGTTCGCAACAAGTCGTTTGTTACGCTTATTTCATACTTACGCTTTTCTTGGTGGTATGCCCGAAGTAATAAAAAAATATGCCCAACATAGAGACATAACCAATTTATTTACTGTTTACCAATCATTGATAAATTCCTATTTCATGGATGCGGAAAAGTATGCTGAAAGTCAAAATAGTTTGGAGCTACTACGACTTATCATCCAGAAGGTGATGGTTGAGGCAGGAAGTAGAGTCACCAACAAGACTTTTGGGAGTCAGGATTACAAACAAAAAGACATTGATGCGACTCTACGCGCTATTCAAAAAACACATTTAATACAATTGGTTTATCCAACAGTAAATGCTGTACAACCTGCAATGCCTGATTTCAAAAAGTCGCCACGCTTGCAATTGTTGGATACCGGAATATTGAATTTTGCTTCCGCTGCACACAACGAAATTCTTGGTGTTGAAGACTTAAATCAGGTTTTCAAAGGTCGAATAATAGAGCATTTGGTGGGTCAAGAATTGATGTCAACAATATCTTATCCCTTGGGTTCTTTACATTTTTGGGTTCGAGATAAAACAGGTTCAAGTGCGGAGTTGGACTTTTTGCTTCCTTACCAAGGTAAGTTAATTCCTGTTGAGGTGAAATCTGGACCAACTGGAAAATTGAAGTCACTTTTAGTTTTTCTAGACCAATCGCCATTGAATTTTGGTATTCGATTGTATTACGGAGAGTTAAGTGTTGATAAAATAAAAACGCCAGCTGGAAAACCCATTTATCTATTCAATTTCCCATACTTTCTTGCGTCTCAACTCGAAAATTATTTGCCTTGGATATTAAAACAAGTCGAGCATAACAAAGAGGACGTTTTTCTTTTTGAAGAGGCAAGTCCAAGTTATGGTCTTAGGGTTGATACTAAAGTAAAAAAGTCAGAAAAGGAAAAAGTGCTGACACTAGAAAATTTAAAACCGAAACATTTTTTGGTTTTGAAATCACTAGTTGAAAAACCCCTATCAGGAAAAGTAATTTTGGAGACAGTTTTGGGTATTACTGATCAGAGTATGACTAGGAATATGTACATAAAATCGTTGATGGATTTGGGTTTAATCGAATGGACAGAGCCTGAAAACCCAATAAGTAAAACACAAGCCTATCGACTAACTCAAAAAGGAAAACGTTTTATGGTTTAGTTTTTAAATTTTACTAAACTTTTTGTTGCTGACTAGAAATCAATTTAAGAAGTACGATTGAAAAGTTAACTCACCTTACCCTCAACTTTCAATTTTCGCTCTTCATATCGAAGCATTTTTTTAACAGTAGAAACTATGGATTTTGTGTCAAAACCGCATTCCTCCCAAAGTTCTTCCTGCGTTCCGTGATGAATGTATTTATCTGGTATTCCGAGTCTTGTAACTTTAGCCTCGTATCCTTGATCTGCCATAAATTCTACAACAGCAGAACCAAAACCACCCATAATACAACCATCTTCCACAGTGATTACATTTTTGAATTTTGTAAATACTTCATGCAACATTAACTCATCTATCGGTTTCACAAATCGCATATCGTAATGTGCTGCAGAAATACCTAATTCTCTCAATTCCTCAATAGCTTTCTGGGCGAAATTTCCTGGGTGACCAATCGTTAAAATAGCGATGTCGCTTCCGTTTGTAACACGTCTTCCTTCACCCACTTTTATTTCTCTGAATGGAGTTTTCCAATTTGTCATTACACCATTTCCACGTGGATAACGAATCGAAAACGGCCCTTGATCTGGAAGTTGAGCGGTGTACATTAAATTCCTCAATTCTTCCTCGTTCATCGGTGCAGAAACCACCATATTCGGAATGCAACGCATGTAAGCTAAATCGTAAGCTCCGTGATGTGTTGCCCCATCGGCTCCAACCAAACCTCCTCTATCCAAACAAAATATAACGTTTAAATTTTGAATCGCAACATCATGAAGTACTTGGTCGAAAGCACGCTGCATAAATGAGGAGTAAATATTGCAAAACGGAACCATCCCTTGTGTGGCCAATCCAGCGGAAAAGGTTACGGCGTGTTGCTCGGCAATTCCAACGTCAAAGCTTCTGTCGGGCATAGCTTGCATCATGATATTTAATGAACACCCCGATGGCATTGCAGGAGTGATGCCCATTATTTTGTCATTCTTTTCTGCTAATTCTACAATTGAATGACCAAAAACATCTTGATATTTAGGTGGTTGTGGTGATTTAGGAACAATTTTCACTATTTCACCAGTTTCCTTATTGAATACGCCTGGTGCATGCCATTTTGTTGGATTTCCTTCTTCCGAAAATTTATAACCAGCACCTTTTCTTGTAATGCAATGCAACAATTTTGGACCAGGAATGTCTTTCAAATCCTCTAAAACTTTCGCTAAACCAATTACATCGTGTCCGTCAACTGGACCAAAATACCTAAAATTTAAAGATTCAAATAGATTACTTTGTTTTAGCAAACTTCCTTTTAATGCGTGAGAAACTTTAGAAGCAATCGTTTGCGCATCTGGACCGAATTTGGAGATTTTACCTAATAATTTCCAAACTTCGTTTTTTACTTTGTTGTAAGTATGAGACGTGGTAATATCTGTAAGGTATTCTTTCAATGCTCCAACATTCGGGTCGATTGACATGCAATTGTCGTTCAATATCACTAACAAGTTGGCGTCTTTTTCAAATCCTGCATGGTTCAGACCTTCAAAAGCCAAACCGGCTGTCATTGCACCATCACCAATAACCGCGATGTGTTGACGTGATTTCTCCCCTTTGTATTTATTGGCAACCGCCATTCCTAAAGCTGCGGAAATAGACGTTGACGAGTGACCAACACCAAAAGTATCAAACTCACTTTCAGAACGTTTAGGAAAACCAGAAATTCCACCTTTCAAACGGTTGGTATGAAAACGTTCTCTTCTGCCCGTTAAAATTTTATGACCATAAGCCTGATGACCAACATCCCAAACCAACTGATCGTGTGGTGTATCGAAAATGTAATGAAGAGCAACTGTCAATTCAACAACCCCCAAACTTGCACCAAAATGACTATTTCCCAACTCAGAGATGACATCAACGATGTACTGACGTAACTCATTGGAAATCTGCGGTAAATCTTCTGTTGAAAACTTTTCGCGCATATCGCTCGGGATAACAATTTGTTCGAGGAGCGGACCGGCTTTATATGGGTTCATAGGCGTTATTGCGACAAAATTAGTGAGAATGAAACGTATTAAGGAATTTTAATGTACGGTTTCAACAAGTTAATGTAAAAAAAGTTCAAACAACCCGTGAATATGATAAGATACCTATGGTTCAATTCAATCAATAATCTTGTATTAGCAGTAACGTAGTTATAGGTTGTTTTCAAGTTATTTTCAATTGCTTTTTTATTTTTCAATATTCATTTTGATTACGTGTCGAACAATAGAATGTACTTTTTTACAAATAATACCGACGATGGCATACAATGTCGTATTCGAATTGTATCGAATGTCATTCCGTGGCGGAGGCATTATACCACAAGTAATTTATTGCACGACATTATTCGTGGCAATTGGTATAACTTGATTTGAATCGCCCGTTATTGGTATCAAACCATGTTTCTGAATCGTGCAGTTCTTTTTATTAGCCGTAATGAAATTTATAAGCCAGAATTCAGAGATTTAGTATCGCTTTTTGAATTTGGTTTATAAAATCGAAAGAATAGTAGCCTAAACTACCAGTTATCATGGAAAATACGTTCTGGTTCAATTTTTCTCTACTCCCAACAAAGCAGTACTTTTGCACCCAAAATTTTCCATTAATGCGATTTTCATCTTTCTTACTACTTGTTTTACAACTTCAAATATTTTTTAGTTCATATTCATTTTCTCAAGGTCAAGCAGACAACTGGTATTTCGGAAATCGCGCGGCAATAAGTTTTGCAACCAATCCTCCAACGGCACTTACGGGAAGTGTGATGAATGCGTGGGAAGGTGTGGCTTCCATTTCAGATGCATCGGGACAATTGCTTTTTTATTCCGATGGAATTAAGGTTTGGGATCGCAACAATAACCAAATGCCGAATGGTAATAATCTAAACGGAGATCCTTCAAGTGCCCAATCTGGAGTTATTGTTCCACATCCGGGGAATCCTAATTTATATTATTTGTTCACCGTTCCATCTGGTGGAGGAAGTGGTCTTAATCCTGCTCGTTTGTATTATTCGGTAGTTGATATGACCCTGAATGGCGGATTGGGAGATGTGGTTTCTACACAAAAAAACATCAATATTTCACCTAATCACCGTATTCAAGAAAAAGTATGTGCTGCACTTCATTGCAACGGAAAAGATGTTTGGGTTTTGGCACACGAATACGGAAGCAATCGTTTTTTAATTTATTCGGTGACGGAAACAACCGGTCCAACTTTGGTGACCACACAAACGATTGGTGAATCTTGGGCAGCCAATACGAACGCTTCAATTGGAATTTTGAAAGCTTCGCCTAACGGTAAAAAAATTGGGGATACGGGTAATAGCAACAATAAAGGGCAAGTTTTGGATTTTAATAATCAAACGGGAGTTTTGTCGAATCCAATTACTTTGACAAATATAGGCTGGGCTTATGGCGTTGAATTTTCTCCAAATTCCCAGATTTTATACATGAACAGTTGGTATGATTTGAACCCAAGTCGTTTGATTTATCAATACAATTTACAAGCTCCGAATGTTGATGCAAGCCGAGTTAACATTTCCACGCAAGCATTTTTGGGATCCATGCAATTGGGTAAAGACAATAAAATTTATGTGGCGCGAAACACCTCTGATAATGGGGGAGCCAACTCGGGAAGAAAACATTTGGGTATCATTTCAAATCCGAATAATTACGATGGAACAGCGGCTGCTTGCGGGTGGATTGAACAAGGTGTTGATTTGGGCGGGAATGAATCACAAGCTTCAGCAGGACGTTTGTCGCGCTACGGACTTCCTAATTTCCTACAAAGTTATTTCCAAGCCGATGCGGACTACTCTTATGCGGATACGTGTTTGAATAACAACACTTCTTTCTCCGCTCAAATTAACGAATCCTATGACTCTCTTCGTTGGAATTTTGGTGGTTTAGGACAAGCGTTGGTTTCACCTACAACTTTCACCTTTCCGACAGAAGGAAATTACACCGTTGAACTCTACATTTTTTATCCTTGTCGAACAGACACCATTACCAAAAATATCCAAATCGTTTCTTCTTCCCTTTCAGGATTTAATGGTCCGTTAGCTGTTTGTCAAGGGGAAACTTCAACTTACAGTGTTTACGGAAATGGAACCTTCACTTGGAATGTTTCAGGAGGAAGTGTCAATTCAGGAAATGGAACGAACACGATATCCGTAACTTGGGGAACAGGAACTTCAGAAAGTATTAACATTGTTCCTGCGTCAGGTGGAGGATGTGGAAACGCCAACTATTCCGTAACCATCAGCCAAGGAGGAACACCAACCTTCAGTCTTCCTGCAAGCGTTTGTCAAGGGAGTGGTTTCTCGTTGCCAATCCTTTCTGATAACGGAATTTCAGGAACTTGGTCACCTTTACTCAACCTTAATAATTTAGGTCAACAAAATTTTACTTTTCAACCGAATGGTGGTGCTTGTTTTCAACCTTTTTCAACAACAATTACTGTAGTTGCACAACCTACAATTGAAGTACAAGGAACCAATAATGTTTGTCAAGGTCAAGCTTTTAACCTTTCCACATCGGTTTCTCCAGTTGGAGGAGCATTTTTGTGGTCGCCTGGGGGACAAACCACATCCGTTTTAAGCGGTACGGCAACATTAACCACTACTTTTTCCGTAGTTTACACACTAAATGGTTGCCAAAGTGCACCAGCCAATTGGAATTTAACGGTGTTATCTGCTGCACCCATCAATGCTGGAAATGACACAACCATTTGTGTTGGAGGTACAGCGGTTTTAGCGGCAACTGGAAATCCGGGGCCTTTCTCCTGGTCGAATAATGTACAAGACGGCGTTCCATTTTCACCAAGTCAAACACAGACTTATGTTGTTAGTGCACCGAATGCAAATGGCTGTACAAGTACTGACGTTGTCCAAGTTACAGTTCGACCTCTACCGCTTATTTCTGTGGGACCAGATGTAGTAATTTGCGAAGGTGAATTGGTAAATTTTAACGCAACAGGAGCCGGTAATGATGGAACATACATTTGGAACAATGGCGCGCAGAATGGTTCGTCCATATTTGTAAGTCAAAATAGTACATTTACTGTGGTTGGAACAGATAATTTGGGTTGTTCGAATACGGCATCTTTCAATGTTACGATTGTTCCTTCACCGCAAGTTTCTTTTTCACCTTCCACTCTTTTTGGAACTCCACCACTAACCGTAACTTTTGTAAATACGTCGCAAAATGCAACTGTTTTTCTTTGGAATTTTGGAACAGGAGCCACATCGCAAACCAATGATTTATCGAGTGCTCAAGTTATTTATACCGCGCCAGGCCAATATTTAGTAACCCTAAGTACTAGCAATGGAGCGTGTAGTTCAAGTGCAGACACGACTATCACCGTTTTTCCCGTTGGCGATCCAGAAATTATTGTTCCAAACGTATTCACGCCAAACGGTAGCGAACCAAACGATTTATGGCAACCCATTTTAATCAATGTTTCAACCATTGACATTCAAATTTTTAACCGTTGGGGAAATATCGTGCGCACGTTGACTCAACTCAACCCAACTTGGGACGGAACCACCACAAACGGAACCGCTGTAACCGATGGCGTTTATTTCTATCGCTATTCCATTATGGGTGTCAATGGCGCACGTTTGGAAGGCCATGGATTTGTTACGGTGGTGAGGTGAGAAGATTGTTTATTATTCATTTATCCTTTTCGAGATAAGGTTAAAAACCTCACTAATACGGGCGCTATCTGATTTAAAACTTAACCAAATAAGCGAATTGAGGAGAGATAAAGATAAAAGTGGAAGTGTACTTTTACCAACGTTGTAAATAGTAAAATTTTCGAATAAGAAAGTTGAGATAATATAATACAAAAACACACCGATTATTATCAAATTGATTACAACAATCGCGAGTATAGAAATATCAGAATAACGAAAAGTACAACTAATCTTGGAAGAAAAACTATCAATTTCGTCAATGGTTAGATAACCATAAATTTCAAAAATTCCGTTCCTTCGAAAAATTTCAGATTGTTGTTTGATAATAAATCGATCATATTCAAAGGTTAAATCATAAAGAAATGTTTGTCCAGTAAATGATTTAAGCGAAATTGATTTTTTTGTTTCGTTCTTCAGGAAATATATAAGCTCTTTTTTGTTTTTATTTATTGTCGCTAAATTGTTTAAAGGTTTGATTTTCAAGATTCATTAATCACGTAGTTTCAATTTATTTATGAATTCATTTGAGTAAAAATTATTCAGAAACACGACTTAAATGTTGTAAATTCAATCTCAAAATTTCTATCATACTCATACAATCCAAGAATCTGGCGTCGCCGTGATGTTTGCTCATTTCAATTGCCAATTGTTGAATTTTCTCAGGTTTTGAAAGTGGTTCTTTTTGCATTGTTTCCAATAAATCTTGGAACATTGCATTGGCGTGTTTTATTCTTCTTAATAGTCTGGAGCGTTCTTCAATACGGTATTGATTGATGGATTTTTCGTTGAGATTTTGAAGAGCTAATTGAACTAGTGGATTGTTTTCTTTGAAAAACTGGGGTAAGTAAAAGTTCTTTTTCCCTTCATAGCATTGTTGGTCAAAGTCGATTGATCGGATTCTGTATTGAACATCATCGAAGTCGTGAGTTAGTTCAATTACGTAATTGTAAGAACGCATATCGCCTAGTAAGGTGTAAAAACATCGCTCATTGAATTTTATGAATTCTTTTGCCAGACGAGTTTTGTTTGTATTGTGATGAAAAACATCATTCTTTAGAAAGTCATCCCCAGGTATTCCAGAAATATGTTCTTCTATTAATGTGTTTTCGTCAATGAAATAATTAATGCGATTGGGTGAAAGTATATCTTCAATTTCAAGACCAAAAACACGCGAAACATCCGTCTTTTTGACATAGAAATAATCGTAATTGTCATTAAAGTTATTAATGATTCTTACTCGAAAAGGATTTGAATTTCCGAACAAACAATAGTCAATTCTGTCAACTCTAAGGTGTTCAATAACCGAAATATCACCTTCTGTCTTTAAAAGTGAATAAATGTAACAGAGTCCTTTGTTGATTTCGTCGTAGTCCTCGTATGAGTACATTACAGAAAACCAAAGAGAATCACCAATAGGAAATGAGTCCTTATACCTCAAAAGAGAGGAGTAGGATATAGGCAAGGGGATAACACGTCCGTATTTGTTGAGGTATTCACGAACATTATCAGTTATAGGATAACATATTTTCTTTAGCTGCTCTTCTTCCATTTTGATTATTCCAATCGAGGTAGATTAATATTGTCTTTTTGAATTATTGATATTGAAAATGCACTTGCGATTTTTTCTTTGAATCTTTCGGCATCAAATTGAGTTCTAAAGTCACCAACTTTCAAAACGAAGTTGGGTGCTTCAAAAGAAACATAAGTGTCAACTTTCGGATAAAGTGAAACAAACTTATTTCTTGCTTGATCAACCAAATCTTTATTTGAATCAAATGATATCATTATTCGAAATCCTGAAACAGTAGAGTTTGAGCGCTGTGCTACCTTTTGATCTATACGTTCGTCTTTAAAAACAGAAACCTGTGAAAACGAACATGTAGTAGTTATTAACAAAAGGAAAAGGGTTGTTTGCAAGGTATTCATTAAGTGTAATTTACATTTTAAGGCACGAATATAAATATTGTCTGTTGATTTCCGCGGGCAATTTTGCGTAAATGTCATGTAATCAGCTGTACTTATTTAGAATGATTTTAAATTAATTACATTCGGCGTAAAAATGTCACAGAATTGTCACGTCGAACCTTGATTATTCTAATTTTGCTCACGTTAAAATGCGTTAAAATTGCATTGTTATAAACCGATTTTAGTAATTATTTTCATGAAAATATCTAATATTCAAAGAATTAGCGGTTTGAGAAAATGGGTAACATTCACCCTATTTTTAAGTCTTTCGGTTTTTGGCTCAGGTCTTAAAGCGCAAGGTGAAGCTTTGTTTAAGGCGAAATGTGCAACGTGTCACATGACCCACAAAAATGGAACCGGTCCAAAATTGTATCAAGTAAGAGACAAATGGTCAAGTGGTGGAGCCAAAGAAGGTTCTATTTACACTTGGGTAAACAACTGGCAAACTGCCGCGGCACAAGACCCTTATGCTGCTGAGGTTTCGAAGTGGTCGCCAACTGCTATGTCCGCTTTCCCAGATTTAAAGAAAGAAGATATTGATGCCATTTTTGATTGGGTTGATGCACAACCAGACCCTGCAACAGTAGTCGCTGGTCCACCAAGTGGTGGTGGTGAAGTTAGTGGGGTCGCTGAAGAAGAAAGTTCAATAGGTTGGATTTGGGTGGTGATGGCTATAATATTCATTGTTGTGATTTTGGCTGTTGGTGGAGTTCGCAGACAATTGGCGATTGCAACTTCTGAAGATCCAGCTTCACAAGAGAAAATGACCTATGGTGAAGAATTAAGAACTTGGGCTTGGAAAAATAGACTTTATGTTGGTTTAGGTACGTTGGTAATTGTCATGTCCATTTTGGTGACTGCAATCCAAGGTCTAGGAAATATTAATGTAATGGAGGGCTATCAACCCTCTCAACCTATTGCTTTCCCTCATGAAGCTCACGCAGGCATCAACGGCATCGATTGTAAATACTGTCACAATTCTGTTACTAAGTCTAAATCAGCAGGAATCCCTTCTGTGAACGTTTGTATGAATTGTCACAAGCAAATTAATGGTGAAGGAAAACCTTTCGCTGGAGAAATTCAAAAAATATATGCCGCAGCGGGCTGGGATCCATCTGGAGCAGGAAAATACACAGGAAAAGAAAAGCCAATTGTTTGGAATAAGGTGCATGTGTTACCTGATCATGTTTACTTCAATCACGCTCAGCACGTAGTGGTAGGTGGAATCGACTGTAAACAATGTCATGGTGATATGACAAAAATGAAAGAAACGGCAAAAGTTCAACCTGTTGAAGAGTTAAATAAAATAGAAGGTAACATCAAATTGACCAAACCAACTTTGACAATGGGATGGTGTATTGAATGTCACGGTGCAAAAGATGTTGCAATTGGAAACGGTAAGAATGCATATTACGACGAAATACATAAGCGTTTGAAAAACGATCCAAAACTTTACAAGCAATACTTGAAAGACGGAAAAGTTTCTGTGAGCGAATTAGGTGGATGGGAATGTGCAAAATGTCACTATTAATCAGTTAACAAAGATTTGTCGATACAAATTATGGAACTAAATAGAAAATACTGGAAAGGACTTGAGGAGTTAAAGCAAACGCCTGAGTTCATTAAGCATAAAGAACAAGAATTTCCACATCTTGAGTCTGTGGAGAACTTTTTGTCGGATGAAAAGTTGAATGAAAGTTCTACTGGTCGTCGTGATTTCTTGAAGTTTTTAGGTTTCTCAGTTGCTGCTGCTACTTTGGCTGCTTGTGAGGCACCTGTAACAAAAGCTGTTCCTTATGTTGTAAAACCTGAGAATGTTACTCCGGGTATGCCTACATGGTATGCGTCAACTTATTACGACGGAAACTCGTATGCAAGTATATTGGTAAAAACGCGTGAAGGTCGTCCTATTTTTATTAAAGGAAATAAGGACTATGGGGTTACAAAAGGTGGAGTTAACCCACAGATTATCGCTTCTGTTCTGGGATTGTATGACAGTGAAAGGTTATCTAGTGCTGTTACCAAAGACGGAAAATCAATAGCTTGGTTCAAAGCTGACGACGCAATAAAAGCATCATTAAAATCAGCGAAGAAAGTTGTTTTCTTAAGCAATTCTATAATTAGTCCATCTTTGAGTAAGGCTGTTGATTCTCTTGGGGCTAGTTTAAATGCTTCAGCTGCAGGGAAATTTGAGCATGTTACTTATGATGCCGTTTCTTACTCGGCGATGAGAGAAGCGAACTTAGAGAATTTTGGAGAAGCTCTTATTCCGAATTATGATTTTTCCAAAGCAAAAACAATCGTTAGTGTTGGCGCCGATTTCTTGAATGCGTGGTTGTTATCTACGGAGTTTGCTGTTCAATATGGAAAGACGAGAAATCCTGATGGCGAGGGGATGTCAAAACATTTTCAGTTTGAGTCTGTAATGTCTATGACTGGTTCAAATGCTGATTATCGTGGGATGATTAAGCCTTCTGAACAAGCTTCTGTTTTAGCTTATTTGATAAATAAGTTAGGTGGAAGTGTTGCTGTCCCAGGAAAACTTTCAACACCAGTTCAAGCGGTTGCTGACAAAGCGGTTGCTGAATTGAAAAAAACTAAAGGTTCTTCAGTTGTAGTTTGTGGCTCAAATAATAAAGACCTTCAACTACTTACCAATTATCTTAATAATTTATTGGGTAATTATGGAACAACAATCGATATTAATAATCCAATAAACCTTTACAAAGGAAATGATGCTGCAGCGAATAAATTATTTGCTGATATTTTAAGCGGTAAAGGACCTGATGTTTTAATTATGCATGGTGTAAATCCTGTTTACACACATGTTAACGGTGAAGAGATCGGAAAAGCGTTAGGAAAAATTAAATTGACTGTTTCAACCAATGCTTATGCTGATGAAACAGCTTCAAAATGTATTTATATCTGTCCAGATCACCATGGTTTGGAAACTTGGATGGATTATCAACCTAAATCAAATCATTACGCAATAGCACAACCAACAATTCGTCCACTTGGTGAAACTGCTTCAATTTTGGAATCAGTTCTGGTTTGGGCAGGTTTAGCTGAAAGAGGTGGAAAAGACTCAACGGTTGGGTATGATTACATAAAATCGACTTTTGAAGGAATGACAGGAGGTGATTTCGCTTATGCAACTCACAATAGTGCAGTTGATATGTCGATTGTCTCTAAAGGTTTAACTTTCACGGTTGTAAAACCAAAAGGAAACTTCCCGAAATCAAGTGATTTGGAAGTGGTTTTCTATCAAAAGTCTGCAATAGGTACAGGTTTACATGCCAATAATCCTTGGCTGCAAGAAATGCCAGACCCAATGACAAAGGCAACATGGGATAATTACATTACCATGAATCCAGTTGAAATGACTAAAGCTGGTTATGCAACAACCTATGACCAAGAAAATGGTTTGAGTCTAGCTAAAGTTTCGGTAAACGGTAAAGAAGTTACCTTACCAGTTTATCCTTTGCCAGGTCAAGCATTGGGTACAGTAGGTATTGCGATAGGATATGGTAGAGGTGGTAATGGAGAGAAAATAGGAAAAGGAGCCTACCAAACTAAAGAATATGGAGGTCATGTTTTAAATGAAAACGGTCATCCAGCATCCATTGGTGCAAATGTCTTCCCAATGGCATCTGTTGTTGGCGGTAATGTTTTGTTATCGAATGAAGGTAAAATTGAGAAAGTAGCTGGTACTTATGCTATTGCAGCTACTCAAATTCACCATACTGTTATGGGTAGAAATTCTGTTGTTCGCGAAACAACTTTAGATATCTATAACGCTAAATCAAAAGAGTCTTATAATAAGCCACACCTACTTCAAAAATTAGATGAGAACGGACATCACGTAGAAGTTCCTGTTTCAGAATTTGACTTATGGGACGCTCATCCAGTTGAAAAAATTGGACATCGTTGGGGAATGACAGTTGACTTGTCTTCATGTATCGGTTGTGGGGCTTGTTTGATTGCTTGTCAATCCGAAAATAATGTTCCAGTTGTAGGTAAAGATGAGGTGAGAAGAGGTCGTGAAATGCATTGGTTAAGAATTGACCGCTATTTCGCTTCAGATGAAGAGGCAACAATTGGAACAAGAAAGAATAAAGAAACATTTGGTTATTTAGATGCAGAAATCGCTGCTGAAAATCCGAAAGTAGTACACATGCCAATGATGTGTCATCACTGTAACCACGCTCCTTGTGAGACGGTTTGTCCAGTTGCAGCAACAACACACAGCAATGAAGGACTTAATCAAATGGCATATAATCGTTGTATCGGTACTAGATATTGTGCAAATAACTGTCCATATAAAGTGCGTCGATTCAATTGGTTCAATTATCCGTCTTACAAGAAGTTCACTGAAATTAACCCTGCCCAAGATGACTTAGGAAGAATGGTATTGAATCCGGATGTTACAGTTAGGACTAGAGGTGTAATGGAGAAATGTTCTTTCTGTGTTCAAAGAATTCAAGCAACGAAATTAAACGCTAAAAAGGAAGCAAGACCAGTTATTGATGGTGAATTTGCAACGGCTTGTTCTGATGCATGTCCAACCAATGCAATCATCGTGGGAGATTGGAATGATTTTAATTCATCGGTTCACAAAAGTTCATCAGATAACAGAGCTTATCAAGCGTTAGAAGAGGTTGGTGTTAAACCAAATGTTTGGTTTAAGGTTAAGGTAAGAAACGAAGAAAATGATTTACTAGCCAAACTTCAAGTAGAGAAGAAAAAAGAAGCTCACGGAGGTGAACATCACGGAAAAGAAACTAAAGCACATCATTAATCAGATACTCAATAATTAATAATGCAAAAGGAAGCAGCAATTAGAGAACCGCTCATTTTAGGTCACAAGACCTATCATGACATTACTGAGGACGTATGTCGTCCGATTGAGGATAAAGCACCAAAAACTTGGTATGTACTATTCGGAATCGCTTTAGTGATTGGATTGTACGGTGTAGGTTGTATTTTGTACTTATTAGGTACTGGAGTTGGTGTTTGGGGTCTAAACAAAACTATTGGATGGGCTTGGGATATCACCAATTTCGTTTGGTGGGTTGGTATTGGTCACGCTGGTACTTTGATATCTGCGGTGTTGTTATTATTCCGTCAGAAATGGAGAATGGCAATCAACAGATCTGCCGAAGCGATGACCATTTTTGCGGTATTTATGGCTGGTTTGTTCCCTCTAATTCACATGGGAAGACTTTGGTTAGCTTATTGGGTATTGCCTTTACCAAACCAATTTGGTTCTTTATGGGTGAACTTTAATTCACCTCTTTTATGGGACGTATTCGCAATCTCAACTTATTTGTCCGTTTCACTAGTTTTCTGGTATATTGGTTTAATTCCTGATTTCGCAACCATACGCGACAGAGCTAAAAAACCATTGGCAAAGAAGATGTATTCTATCATGGCATTTGGATGGTCTGGACGCGCTAAACATTGGAATCGCTTTGAATTGGTTTCATTGGTTTTAGCAGGTTTGGCTACTCCGCTTGTATTCTCAGTGCACTCTATTGTATCCTTTGATTTTGCTACATCAGTTATTCCTGGTTGGCATACAACAATCTTCCCTCCTTATTTCGTAGCAGGGGCTGTATTCTCAGGATTTGCTATGGTACAAACCCTTCTCCTTATAATGAGAAAAGCGATGGGTTTAGAGGCATATATACACACAAAGCACGTGGAATATATGAACATCGTTATTATGGTTACCGGTTCGATAGTTGGAACTGCATATATTACTGAGTTGTTTATTTCTTGGTATTCAGGTGTAGAGTACGAAGCTTATGCATTTATCAATCGTGCAACTGGTCCTTATTGGTGGGCATATTGGTCGATGATGACTTGTAACGTAATCTCTCCTCAGTTGATGTGGATTAGAAAATTGAGAAGAAGTTTATTGTTTACTTTCTTTATATCAATAGTTGTTAATATCGGAATGTGGTTTGAGCGATATGTGATTATCGTTACATCACTTCACAGAGACTACTTGCCGTCTTCTTGGAGTATGCACTATCCAAGTCATATTGATATTGGTGTTTATGTTGGAACGATTGGTTTATTCTTCGTATTCTTCTTATTGTTTGCAAGATTCTTCCCAGTGTTAGCTCTAAATGAAGTTAAAACAATATTGAAAGGTTCTGGTCAATCTTACAAAGAATCTCCAGATTATCATAATGATCACCACTAAAATTTAGGAAATGTCAGATAAAGTAATTTATGTAATGTACGACGACGACCATGTGCTAAAAGATAGTGCAAAGAAATTGGTGTCGAATGGCGTAAAAATCAATGAAGTTTTCTCTCCGTTTCCTATCCACGGTATTGATCCAATTATTGGAATCAAAAATACTCGATTGGGAATAATGGCCTTTTTATACGGATTGACTGGTTTGACTTTGGCAACAATAGGAATGCGTTATTTCATGATTGTGGATTGGCCGATGAATATTGGTGGTAAACCAAGTTTTTCATACTTAGAAAATATCTTGGCTTTCATTCCGATTTCATTTGAATTCACAGTTTTGTGTGCAGCACATGGAATGGCAATAACCTACTTTTTAAGAAATAAAACCTTACCAGGTATGCCTGCTCAAAATCCAGATCCCAGAACAACAGACGATAAGTTTGTTATGGAGATAAGGATGAGTGAAAATCACAATATTTCGGAAGAGCAGTTGGATAATTTGTTGAGTGATACTGGTTATTTCGAATTGGATAAAAAAGAAGTAAAATAAAGCTTTTATCGATGAAAAGAAGATTTATAAACATACTTGGGTTATCAGCAGTGTTATTTTCTGCATTGAGTTTCGGCTCTTGTAGTTCAGACGCTGATAGTTCCGGATTAGAATACATGCCAGACATGTATCGTTCTCCTGCAATTGAACCTTATGTAGATTATGGCGAAATTAGAGGTAGAGAGCAAAAAGAATTTAAGACAAGATTGAGCGCACTAACACCTCCCAAGTTCACTATTCCATATTTCGGGACTGACTCAACTGAGGTGAAACTAATGTTGCCAAACCTTAGGAAAGCGAATATTGCATTCCGTGAAACGCACGGTTTGTTTGGATTCGATTTTAGTTTGCAAGATGAGTATGCTTTGGCTGCGAATGACAAGAATCCATTGGTTCTTTCAGCTTCAAATAGTGAAAAGATTTTGGCTAAAGGAAAAGAACTTTATTCGGCAATGTGTCAACATTGTCATGGTGAAAAAGGAGATGGTAATGGTCCAATGGTTACTAGTGGAGCTTACTCTGGAGTTCCAAATTACCAAAATGTTGCTAATCTTTCTGATGGACAAATCTACTACTCCATTTATTATGGTAAGGGTATGATGGGTGCTCATAATTCTCTTTTGAGTAAAAAAGAAATTTGGACTTTAGTTCATTACGTTAGACAATTTCAAGTATCCGATTACGGTAAATTTGATGCAAACGGTTTAGCAGTTGTAGCAGCAGTAAAAGATTCTACAAACAAATAAAGAGCATAAGAAATGGATTTTCAAATAACAAAAAAAGCTAAGAATTTCACATTCCTTCTTATAGGTTTGGGTTTAGTTCTTACAATCGTTGGTGTTCTTTCTGGTATGGGAGATCATCATTTCAAAACACGATTATTGACTAATGGGCTTATTAACGGCTTCTTTTATTTTGCTTTAGGGTTAGGAGCTTTGTTTTTTCTTGCTCTCCAATACGCAACTGAAACGGGATGGTATGCCTCAGTTAAGAGAGTAATCGAGGCTGTAGCAGGCTTTATTCCTGTAGGTATGGGGATTTTCGGTGGAGTACTTTTGATTATTACGTTCCTTGATGGCGCTCATATTTACGGATGGATGGATCCTGAAACAGTAGCTCATGATGAAATTATTCAAGGTAAGGCAGCATATTTAAATAAGACTTTCTTCTGGATTAGAACAGCTGTTTATTTTGCCACATACGTTTTGTTTTTGCGCGGATTTAGAAATAGATCTTTGGAAGAGGATAGAGTTGGCGGTACAGAAATTCATATTAAAAACTACAAAAAAGGAGCAACTTTTTTAGTTTTTTTCGCAGTGTTTAGTTCAACTTCTTCATGGGATTGGTTAATGTCTATTGATGTTCACTGGTTTTCTACATTGTTTGGCTGGTACACATTTGCTGGTATGTGGTGTTCAACAATGGTTGTTTTGGTTTTATTGACTTTATATCTTAAAAAGTTGGGTTACCTTCAAAAAGTTAATGATTCACACATTCATGATTTAGGTAAGTGGACTTTTGCTACTTCATTCTTGTGGTCATATTTATGGTTTTCTCAGTTTATGTTGATTTGGTATGCTAACATTGGTGAAGAAGTAACTTACTATCAAATGAGAATAGAAAATTTTAAAATTTTATATTTTTCTATGTTCGTAATCAACTTTGCCTTCCCAATGTTGTTATTAATGTCAAGAGATGCTAAAAGACATGCGGGTATTTTGACTTTGGTTGGTTTGATAATTCTTGCAGGACATTGGTTAGATGTTTATATTATGATTTCAGCAGGTTCTTTAGGTGCAAATGCTCACATTGGTGCTTTAGAAATAGGAATGGCAATTTTAGTAGCAGGTATTTTCATTTTTGTATTATTGAATAATCTAACCAAGGCTCCACTTACACCTGTGCATCACCCGTTCTTAGATGAAAGCGTTCATCACGATATTTAATTGAAAAAGTTTTTTAGGAAATGGAAAATAAATTAATAATTCTTTTAGTAATTGTTTTAGGTGCAATTGCTATTGCTCAATTAGTGAGAGTATATGAGCTTTCTTCTAAGTTGAGAAAATCAGGTGAACACGAGATTAGCTCAAGAGACAACCACTTTAATGCAAAAATGATGTTCGGCTTTGTGCTTGCTCTTTTTGCATCTGTAATATATCTTTTCACAACATACGGTTGGACAGGTAGAGGAGAAGCGGCATCAGTAGGGGGTGTTGAAATGGATTGGTTGTTAAAGTTGAATTTTGCAATTATTATAGCGGTTTTCTTCTTCACCAATTTCTTATTGTTTTATTTTACTTATAAATATGTGAAGAAACCAGGTGTTCCTGCTTATTATTACCCACACAATAATAAGTTAGAGTTGCTATGGACTGTTGTTCCAGCTGTTGTATTGGCGGTTATAATTATTTTGGGTTTAAGAACATGGAATAATTTAACGGGTCCTTCCGGAAGTGATGCTATAAAAGTAGAGTTGTTCTCGAAACAATTCGATTGGACCGCGCGTTATGCTGGCGTCGATAATAAACTTGGTAAGTACGATTATAAATTGACAAGTGACAACAATGAGTTGGCTCTATTAACCAGTTATACAATAGACTCTTCAATCGTGTTAATGGAGAAAGGAGTCGGAGGTATTTCAGATATTAAGAAGTTGTTGAACAACAGAGATACAGTCTTAGCTGATTCCGTTGTGAATGTTTTGAAGACAACTCTTTCACGTAAAGAAAGATTACTTCGCTTACTTTATCAGATGAAAAATAATCATGACCCCAAGCTTGATTTGTTGGCATCAGATGATATTATCCAAAAAGATACGCTTTACTTATGTGTGAACAAGGAGTACGAAATGACATTCAGAGCGAAAGATGTAATTCACTCCGCTTTTTTTCCTCACTTTAGAGCACAAATGAACACGGTTCCCGGATTAACAACCCGTATGAAATTTACTCCTACAATAACGACTGAGGAGATGAGAAAGAAGAAGAAGGACGATAAATTCAATTATATACTAATGTGTAATAAGATTTGTGGTGGAGCTCACTACAAAATGAAGATGATAGTTGTGGTAAAGGATGAAGCATCGTATAAAGATTGGATGATGGCTAAGTCTAAGGAAACATTTAAGAATAAATTTTTTCCTGTAGCGGCAACACCTGAATCACCAGTTGAGACCCCTGTAGTTGCTCCACAACCAGCAATGTAATAATATTAAGTGTAAATTAAATTAACTTATAAAATGGCTTCTTTAGCACACGAAGGACACGCACACGATCACGCACACCACGATGATCACCACCACGAAGAGAATTTTGTGTCGAAATACATATTTAGTCAAGACCATAAAATAATCGGAAAGCAGTTCCTATTAACTGCTGTTTTTATGGGACTTGTGGCAATGTTGCTTTCAATTCTATTCAGGATTCAGTTGGCATGGCCTGGTGAAAGTTCTGATTTTTTATCATTCTTTCTAGGGGAGAAATGGGCTCCGGGTGGAATATTGAAAGAAGACATGTACTTGGGTCTTGTGACTATTCATGGTACAATTATGGTTTTCTTCTTGTTAACGGGAGGATTGTCTGGTACTTTTTCTAACCTTTTAATTCCATTGCAGTTAGGAGCAAGAGATATGGCTTCAGGATTCATGAATATGCTATCTTATTGGTTCTTTTTCTTGAGTTCAATTATAATGTTGGTTTCTTTGTTTGTTGAGTCCGGTCCTGCAATGGCTGGTTGGACAATTTACCCGCCATTATCTGCTCTTCCTCAAGCAGTTTCAGGTTCTGGATTAGGAATGACCTTGTGGTTGGCGTCAATGGCCATATTCGTTGCTTCATCTTTAATTGGTAGTTTGAATTACATCGTTACTGTTTTGAACCTTCGTACAAAAGGTATGAGTATGACGAGAATGCCTTTAACAATTTGGGCTTTCTTTGTAACAGCTATATTGGGAGTTCTTTCTTTCCCAGTTTTGTTTAGTGCAGTATTGCTCTTAATGATGGATAGATTAGCGGGAACGAGTTTCTACTTATCTGATATTATTGTTGGTGGTGAGATGTTGGCAAATCATGGTGGTTCTCCAATTCTTTACCAACATTTGTTTTGGTTTTTAGGTCACCCTGAAGTTTACATCGTATTACTACCAGCTTTAGGTTTATCCTCTGAAATTATTGCAACTAATGCTCGTAAGCCTATATTCGGTTACAAAGCGATGATTGGCTCTATTTTGGCAATTGGTTTCCTTTCATTCATAGTTTGGGGACATCATATGTTTGTGACGGGTATGAATCCGTTCCTAGGTAGTGTTTTCGTCTTCACAACCTTATTGATTGCAATTCCTTCCGCTGTAAAAGTATTCAACTACTTGACGACGTTGTGGAAAGGTTCATTAGTTCTAACCCCTGCTATGCTTTTCGCAATAGGATTGGTTTCAACGTTCATTACGGGAGGTGTTACAGGTATCATTTTAGCGGACTCGGCATTAGACATTGCAATTCATGATACGTATTTCGTCGTGGCTCACTTCCATATCGTGATGGGTATGTCCGCTGTTTTTGGAATGTTTGGTGGTGTTTACCATTGGTTTCCTAAAATGTATGGAAGAATGATGAATACAAGATTAGGATATGCTCATTTTTGGATTACCATCGTTGGAGCTTACGGGGTTTTCTTCCCAATGCACTTTGTAGGTATCGCTGGGGCTCCTCGTCGTTATTATGATTATTCTGCTTACGCTGATTTTGATGGTGCATCTTACGAAATGATAATGGACTTAAATGTTATAGTTACTGTATTCGCAATCATTGCTGCGTTAGGTCAAGTATTGTTCTTGTTTAATTTCTTCTACAGTATTTACAGAGGTCCAGTGGCGCCTCAAAACCCATGGCAGTCTAACACGCTAGAATGGACTACTCCAGTTGAACACGTTCACGGTAACTGGCCAGGCGAATTACCTGTGGTTCACAGATGGCCTTATGACTACTCTAAGCCTGGTTCTGATGTTGATTTTATTCCTCAAAACGTTCCATTGGCAGAAGGAGAAGAAGAACATTAAATCTTTAAAAATTTGAAACCACCTTCGGGTGGTTTTTTTTTGTCGATAGTTTTTATACTAACAAAAACTTATACATTTGCGCTTAAATATAAATAAATGTTATGAATTACACACTCAACCAACTTCGTATATATCTTAAGGTAGTTCAAAAAGAAAGTATAACAAAAGCAGCGGAAGAATTATTTTTAACTCAACCAGCGGTTTCTATCCAACTTAAAAATTTTCAAGAGCAGTTTGATATTCCTTTAACAGAAATAGTTAATAAACGTCTTTACGTCACTGATTTTGGTCGTGAAATAGCTGTGGCCGCAGAGAATATTCTTAATGAAGTTCAACAAATAAATCACAAAACATCTGCATACAAAGGAAAATTGTCTGGACGTTTAAAAATTTCAGTTGTGTCGACAGGAAAATATGTTGTTCCCTATTTATTAACTGACTTTGTTAGAAAGAATGAAGATGTTGAATTAAATGTGATGGTTTCTAATAAGTCGAAAGTTAATTTATCACTTGAGAAAAATGAAGTGGATTTCGCCTTGATGTCCGTTGTTCCCGATAATTTTAAGCTTGAAACGCTAAGACTAATGAAGAATAAATTGTTTTTCGTAGGCAAGGATTCTGTCGCAGACGTCGTTAAGTCTTTTGGTGTTAAAGCACTTGAGAAGCTTCCATTATTGTACAGAGAGGAAGGCTCTGCAACAAGAGCGGAAATGGAAAATTACATACATTCAAATAAGTTGAAACCAATTAAACGCCTTGAGTTGACTTCCAATGAATCCTTAAAACAAATGATGATTGCAGGATTGGGTTATTCAATTATGCCTCTAATTGGTTTAAAAAATGAATTAGAAAGTGGTCAGCTAACTATTACACCGATTCATGGCTTACCGATTACAACAAATTGGTATTTGGTTTGGCTACCTGAAAAGAAATTATCTCCAGTTGCAACTGCTTTTTTAGAACATGTAAAGGAAAATAAGGACGAGATCATTCAAAAGACTTTTGGTTGGTTTGAGGATTATCAATAAAACTCTACAAATATTTACTCGCTTCTCTTTTAGACAAGCCATATAAGTTTTGACGTTCGATTTCCTGGCGAACCCATTCCTTGTTTGTTTTAGACACTTCCCTCAATGACCAACCTATTGCCTTTTGTATAAAGAATTCTTTGTCCTTTTTCAACGTAGAAATTTGTTTACTTAGTAATTCAAGGTCGGTATTTGATTTTAGCTTTAACTGAAATATTAACGTGGATCTTTGAAGCCAGATATTGTTTGATATTGTCCATTCCTCTACCCACATTTTGGTTTCTTCTGGAAATTGCAAAGAATATTGTGTAAGGGTGTTACTTGCGATTAAATCTACTGAATCCCACCAAGAATGATTTACAATTACAAATTTAAATTTATCGATGTCGGATGGTTCGAAGTCATTGTTCTTCATCTTCAACATGATTTGGATTGCCCAATAATGAGATTCTCTAAATTCTTCTTGCCACAAAACTTCAATTAAATCCCATTTTTCTAAACGTGTGAGCATCTTTCCAGATTGTTTCCACCACTCTCCAAAAAGTTTGTCCAAATTAGGTTTAGTTACACCGTAAAACGGAAATTTGTTACGCATATAAGCTGACATTTTCTCAGCTTGGATTGCATTTCGATTGGTTTCTAAAGTTGAAACGATACGTTCAATATGGTTCATTCTTGATTATTTTAGGCTAAGGTTTTAGTTTTATCCCTAACACATTTGGTAAACGCCAAAAATTATAATTGTCGTCGCGTTCATAGGTGTCAGATACCCAACTACCGACTTTTTCAATACAATGTCCGTTAACATCAATAAGTAATGAGGTTTCTGGTCCTCCTTCCAAATAAATAGTATTTCTAATTCCTTCGGGCATTTCTTTAAGGAATCTAATCATTTCATTGTGTGTATAGGGAGATCTTGTGAAAATCAAATAAAACCATCCTTTTTTATCTTGTGCGGCAACCAACATACTACACGATTGATTACGTTTATTCCATGACATAGCGGTGCCGTTACATGAAATCATTCGCAATCCTTGCGCAATTCCATCATATTCCTTTTGTACCCTAACCCAAGATTCACATGTTAAATCTAATATTTGTAAATTAACCTCACTCGTATCTTTGGGATTAGTAACTATTGCTGAGCGGTAATTCTCACGAAAGACAGCGTTGTTTGCATGACTCCCAGCTCTTAAGTAACCTCGACTTTGTAAAGGCTTTCCCAATTCATACATACTCGCATTACAAACAATGTTTAAACGGAATGAATCTGCCCATTGATATGCATTTAGGGATTTAGTTTTGTGTTTTGTAGCCATGAAAAAATCAGCTTCAACGCGCTTAGGATCTAACCTCAAAACACTCAGTTTTGAATCTCCAAGATATGATTTTATTGGAGCAACAGATTCTTTGTATTCTACACCTGGAGCAAGTTCTGTCCACTTAGAGTAGTCAGGTTGTGGCTCTGTGTAACGTTCAACTTGAGTATGAATAGTGACAAAAAAACTTGAGACCACACAGAGAATTAAACAGAAGGAATTCATTATTGATTTCGACATTATCACAAATATCGACAAAATAAGACCAAATAGACGATACATAAAACTCAATTTAAATTTACTCCCCCTTCAATTAAGGAACATACAATCCTTATTTTTGCACCTCTCAAATTTGAAATTGTATGTCGCGACTAAAAATAAAAGATATTCTTCACGGTGATTTTGCGCCGCTTCTTGACCAAAAAATCAATATTAAAGGTTGGGTTAGAGCGTTTAGAAGTAATCGTTTCATTCAAATCAATGATGGATCTTGTATGGGAACTCTTCAAGCTGTTGTTGACTTTGAAAAATTTGACGAAGCTTTATTAAAACGCATTACTACTGCGTCGGCTCTTTCACTCACCGGAACATTGGTTTCCTCACAAGGAGCAGGACAAGCTGTTGAACTACAGGTAGAAGAAATTGAAGTTTTGGGTGATGCTGCACCTGACGACGTACAAAAAACAGTAATGCAACCCAAAAAACACAGTTTAGAATTTCTTCGTGAACAAGCTCACTTACGTTTTCGAACCAACACTTTTGGGGCTGTTTTTCGTATTCGTCACGCAGTAGCCTACGCGATTCACAAATTTTTTAATGACCGCGGATTTTTCTATTTACACACACCAATTATCACTGGGTCAGATGCCGAAGGAGCAGGGGAGATGTTTCGCGTTTCTACCCTAGACCCTAAAAGCCCACCTTTAAACGAGGACGGAAGCATAAATTATAAAGAAGATTTTTTCGGAAAACCTGTGAATCTCACCGTTTCAGGTCAGCTTGAAGCAGAACTTGCGGCTTTGGCATTAGGACAAGTTTACACTTTTGGTCCAACTTTCCGTGCAGAAAATTCAAACACCTCACGTCACCTTGCTGAATTTTGGATGATTGAACCCGAGGTTGCTTTCAACGATTTGAAAGACAATATGGATTTAACAGAAGACTTTTTGAAGTATATCTGTAAATATGTTGTGGAAAATTGCGCAGAAGATTTAAAGTTTTTGAATGACCGTGATGTTCAGGAACAAGCCTCAAAGCCTCAAAACGAACGAAACGAATTGACTTTAATAGAGCGTTTAAATTTCGTGATTGAAAATCCGTTTAAGCGTTTGACTTATACCGAGGCGATAGATGTTTTGATGAATTCTAACCATTACAAAAAGAAAAAATTCAAATATCCGGTTGAATGGGGAATAGATTTGCAAAGTGAACATGAGCGTTATTTGGTGGAAAAGGAATTCAAATGTCCAGTTATTCTGACAGATTATCCTGCAAAAATTAAGGCTTTCTACATGCGTCTAAATGATGACCAAAAAACAGTTGCCGCGATGGACGTTTTATTCCCTGGTATAGGTGAAATTGTAGGAGGTTCTCAACGAGAGGAACGATATGATATTTTGTTGGAAAAATGCAAAGAGTTCGGAATTCCCGCAGAAGAACTTTGGTGGTATTTCGACACTCGCCGTTTTGGTTCGGTTCCACACGCCGGATTTGGCTTGGGCTTCGAACGAATGGTTATGTTTGTAACAGGAATGTCTAATATTCGCGATGTAATTCCTTTTCCACGAACACCACTGAACGCTGAATTTTAAATCCAATTCTTTCACTCCGCAAGGAAGTTCGACGCGGTGAATCTAGCAAAATGGAAGAAAAGAGTATTTTGAAGGTGTTCTGATTGCTATATGAATTAAAGTTTTAGCGACAACCTTATTCAATTAAGCAAACGGAATGCGAATTGTAAAGCGATCATTTACACCCCGAAAATCAACGGGCAAATACAATTAGATTTAGTAAAACACAACGAACAATATCCCAAAACGCCCTATCTGCTGAATAGGCCAGGTTTGCCTTTTCAAAGCTCAATGAGTTTCTACCCGAAATTTTGGAAAAATTAGGAGAAATGTTTTTGTTTTTTATGTTTTCAAACAACCTTTTTCACTAACTTAAAGGAGAAATTGTAAAAAATGGAGTTAATTACAAACGATGAATTAAAAGCGAAAATCTTTACCATTCGTGGATTTCAAGTGATGTTAGACAGGGATTTAGCCCTGCTTTATGGCGTTCAAACAAAGGTGTTAAATCAAGCTGTCAAGAGGAATAAAGAACGATTTCCGGAGTCGTTTGCATTTGTCTTAAATAATCAAGAAACAAACGAACTGGTCACAAATTGTGACCGGTTGAAAACACTAAAGCACTCAACTTCATTTCCACATGCCTTTACCGAACAAGGAGTCGCTATGCTTTCAACCGTCATCAGAAGCGAAACAGCAATCAAAGTAAGTATTCAGATAATGGAGACATTCGTTAGAATCCGTAATCAAATACAATCCAATGATGTATTGATGAATAGATTGATTTTTTTGGAAAAAAAGCAGAATTTAACTGACGAAAAAGTTGAAACACTTCTAAAATCATTAGAATCAGATGGGTTACAAAAATCCAAAGGCATCTTCTTCGAAGGACAACTTTTTGATGCTTATGTGTTTGCCAACGACGTCATAAAAAGCGCCAAACATTCTATCATTCTAATTGACAATTACGTTGACGAAACAACTTTGTTGATGATGAGTAAACGGAATGCGAATTGTAAAGCAATCATTTACACCCCGAAAATCAACGCGCAATTACAATTAGATTTAGTAAAACACAACGAACAATATCCCAAAATTGAAATAAAAACACTCAAAACCGCTCACGACCGATTTTTGATTTTAGATGAAAAAGAATTATTTCACATTGGCGCTTCCCTGAAAGATTTGGGTAAAAAGTGGTTTGCTTTTTCCAAGCTCAATGAGTTTCTACCCGATGTATTAGAACGGCTAAAAGTTCCATAAAGTCCTTCTTAAAATTCGTACTTTTGCACCTCAAATTTTAAGCTTATGTATCGTACGCACACTTGTGGTGAATTGAGAATGGAACACGTTGGAACTACTGTAACTTTAGCAGGTTGGGTGCAACGTTCAAGGGATTTAGGTGGAATGACATTTACTGATTTACGCGATCGTTACGGTCTTACACAGTTGGCTTTCAATATGGAAGTGAATGCTGATTTGTGCGAACAAGCTAGAAAATTAGGACGCGAATTTGTGATTCAAGCAACTGGAGTCGTTATCGAACGCAGTAGCAAGAACAAAAACATACCAACAGGTGAAATCGAAATCAACGTGACGGAATTGAAAATCCTGAACGCTGCGAAATTACCTCCATTCACGATTGAAGACGAAACGGACGGTGGCGACGAAATCAGAATGCAATACCGTTATTTAGATTTGAGAAGAAATCCAGTGTTGCAAAAATTGCGCTTGCGTAATCAAGTGGCTTTGGAAACAAGAAAATACTTGGATTCAAAAGACTTTTTAGATGTTGAAACGCCTGTTTTAATTAAATCAACACCTGAAGGAGCACGCGATTTCGTAGTGCCAAGTCGTATGAACGAGGGACAATTTTACGCTTTACCACAATCACCACAAACGTTCAAACAATTGTTGATGGTTTCAGGATTTGACCGTTATTATCAAATTGTGAAATGTTTCCGCGATGAAGATTTACGGGCAGATAGACAACCTGAGTTTACGCAAATCGACTGTGAAATGGCATTTGTGGAGCAAAACGACATCTTGGAAATGTTCGAAGGATTGATTAAGCACTTATTCAAAACGGTGCGCGGCGTTGAATTTGAAGGTGCGTTTCCAAGAATGACCTACGCTGAAGCAATGGAAAAATACGGTTCCGACAAACCAGACATTCGTTTTGGAATGGAGTTCGTGGATATGACCGATTTAGCTCACGGAAAAAATTTCGTGGTTTTTGATAGTGCAGCAGCAGTTATAGGAATCAGTGCGCCGGGTTGTTCGGAATACACACGCAAGCAATTAGACGAATTAACCGAATGGGTGAAACGTCCACAAATTGGTGCAAAAGGATTGGTTTACATCAAATACAACACAGACGGAACCTTCAAATCATCGGTGGATAAATTCTACTCAGAAGCAGATTTGAAAGCGATGGCTAAACGTGCAAATGCACAACCTGGTGATTTGATTTTGTTGTTGTGTGGCGATTTAGAAAAAACACGCAAACAACTGAACGAATTGCGTTTACATTTAGGAACGACTTTAGGATTGAGAAATCCAGACGTGTTCAAACCGTTGTGGGTATTGGATTTTCCATTGTTAGAATGGGACGAAGAAAACGAACGTTACCACGCGATGCACCATCCATTCACGTCTCCGAAACCAGAAGATTTCCATTTAATCAATACAGACCCAGGAAAAGTGAGAGCGAATGCTTACGATTTAGCTATGAACGGCGTTGAGTTGGGCGGAGGTTCAATTCGTATTCACGACAGAGCGTTGCAATCGCAAATGTTTGACTTACTAGGTTTCACGAAAGAAGAAGCGCAAGCACAATTTGGTTTCTTGATGAATGCATTTGAATACGGAGCGCCACCACACGGAGGTTTGGCGTTTGGTTTAGATCGTTTGGTTGCCACTATGGGCGGTTCGGAATCTATCCGTGATTACATCGCTTTCCCGAAAAACAACAGCGGCCGCGACACGATGATTGACGCACCATCTCCATTAGATGAAAAACAATTGAAGGAGTTGGGGATTAAGTTGAATTAGAAAATTTAGTAATTTAGACAAAAACTAAGTCATGGATAATTATTTGGAACATATCACCATAGACCATACAATTTGCCACGGTAAACCAACCATTAGAGGTTTGCGTTATCCTGTGGAAAACATGTTGGAATTAATGGCTTCAGGAATGACAATCGACGAGTTATTGGAAGTGTGTTGCAAATTCTTACCACCACGGAGAATGATTAATGTTTCTGCAACTGTCGTTAAAAAAACGCTCGTACTTCCATTCCTCCACTGTGAATGAAACGTGAGTTCTCCGATTTTCGACCTAAATAATTGATACTCATTTGTAAATTCTTGGATAAATTGCGTTGATAGCCTACAGTCCAGGTGTAGTTGGTTCCAGGCCTTAATGCCTCTAGTAATTCAAAACCAACTGGAGAATTCGGATTACCCGAAAATTGAATTCGGACAAATCGAATTTCACTTTGTAAGCTACCCTTGTTGGTTTGATTCCACTTGATATTTGTGTTTATTTCGTTTACAAATGCCGACTCACCACCAAGATCGAGTGCATTTAACTTCTCCGCCCAGCGTGTGCCGAAAGCAATTCTGAAATTGGTGGAAGGTTGGTAGCTGAATGCAGGTTTAACACTGCGAATGGTGTAGTTGTAATTACGTCCAATCGTGTAGTCTGCAATTGCTTGACGGAACCCAAGTTCACCCTCCGATTCCAAGGCAAATTTTGGCGTTATATTCCAACGAAGGTTCACAAGATTTCCATTTATTCGTTTAGAATCGAAACCACTTGCCAACAAGGTCTTGGTGCGATTGTCCTGAAAGGTATATTCGCCACTCACGACATTTGAGGTTCGATTGAAAAATAAAGTGTTTCGTATGGTTGAAGTGGTGCTAATTAGGGTGACATCATCAATATTTCCAGTGAATGGATTGAAAGCGGTTTGAGGATCAAAGGCATTGAGTTTTCTGTTGATTCGCCAACGCGCTTGATTGGAAAACAAACTCAATGCTTTAAAAACACCTTTTTTATTAGCCCAAATTCTTTCAGGTCGCCAAAAGAGCGATTGATTGAACTCATTAGAGTAAGTTCTCACATAATCTGCTGAGGGTGTAAACACACGAATGTAAGAGGCTTGATCGATGAATTGGGCAATTTCAAATTCGTTCAAATCCTTGATTCCGTCGTTGTTGTAGTCCACCCAAGTATAAATTCCTTGTCCATCGTTTACTTTGATGTATTGGAATTCTCGACGTTGTTCTAAACCCGAACCTACTTCGTAAAAAGTGCTGAATGTTAAAGCCGATTTCCACCAACGTGCGTCGTATTCCATTCGTCCCACCAATGAATTTTCTGGTGCCTGCTGTTGAACTGTGCTGTCCAAAATTCCCAAAGTTCTGTAAGCAGTAAGCACTTGAATACGTTGATTTTTCCAATCAGCCACACGGAATTCTGCACCAGCCGAACGTGCTTTTGCGGTAGCTTTCATTTGTCCATTAACTGCCTGTCGGTCATAACGTTCGCGATAAAATACTTTAAAGAAAACGTCTGAAGAGTCATCGTTTGAGAAATAATATTGATGGTCAAAAAACTGATAACTTGTGGGGCGCAAAATATCATTGGATTCAAAAGTGTTCCATTCGTGGTCGTCGCGATAACCCACTCTAAATGCGCCAATTTTTTTGGAAATATTGGAACGGTGACGCACAAATCTATTTTGATCCAAGGCTTTAGCGCCAAGCATACTTCCGTCCCATGTTGCTGTCCAACCTTTCTGATTCCAACGTCCTTCTGTTGCCAAACGCTGTCCGGAAAAGTCCTGACCAATCCCAAAATGTTGACCTTCCAACGCAAAATTTCCGTGATTTTGGTGTTGCCATTTACTACCTGCGGAAAGTGCAAGTTGTTGACCAACGTATCCACGTCCGCGCGTATTCCAATCTCTGTCAAACTCCACACGTCGGTATTGTTCAATAGGCTGAAAATGTGCACTTAAATATTCTAATTCCACACCGTTTTCTACTTTCCACTTTTGAATGGAATCTTTCCCCAATTGCTTGGAATGCGTAAGCCTCATTCTTTGTCCAAAACCATCGTCATCCTCACTGTCTAAATTCGAAAAAGTATTTTTATCAAATGTGGAAATTGCACTTTCAGCTTCAAGTGTTAAAGCCTTATTTAAACGGTATTTAAATCCCGATGAAACCATCCGATTCATTTTGGGCGTAATTAGAATACGTGCAGCTTCATAATCACCTTGAGGAATCCCATTTAATGGAGCAACCCACTTGAAGACTTTGCCAAGCGCATTGAAATTTTCGAGAACGTAATTTCCTTTGTTTTGACCAACAAATAAAAACGCTGCTCTGTAATGAGCCAATTGCGGATTTACGCTAAAGACCAGAACGGAATCATACCCCAAGGAATCGGTTAGACGATACAAAACTTGGTTATCAATAAATCCAATGCTATCAATACTGCTAATCCGTGCGGCATTCAAATCGTCGCCAATTGTTCCCAAAAATTGTTTTTGACTTGACGTTAAGTTTTGTTGAAGCGATTGATTTTTAGCGTCTTGTTCTGAATAAGCGTTGAACCAAAAATCTAACTTTTTACTTGTATAAGAGGTAGAAGATTGAAACAAAGAACGTGCATAATTTTGGTCGGCATATTGAAATTCCACAACGATACGAATGTCTTTGGTGATTTGATTTCGAGCGGTGAAAATTAATTCTGCGGTGTTGTAGTCGATTGTGTAATCAAATTCTTGTCCTCGAGTGAGTAATTTGCCATCAATAAACACCCTTTCCGTTCCTGCTAAAACAAGAATAAAAGGCTCATTATCAGCGCCCCTTAAGCGATAGGGACCTTGATTGGCTTCTACTCCCTGAATTATTTGTCGGTTGAATTTTCCTTTCGAAAGTGCTCCGCTAGCCTGAGTTTTCCAAGTATTTTCTTTAGCGGTTTTCCATTGGTATTCAGCGGTTAAACCTTGTGCGCGTTTTCGGTAATTCATAAAAAATCCCTGTGGACGTGAAAGCCAAAAATCTCCTGCAATCACTTTAAAATTATCGTTGTACACTTGGATAAATACCTGATCAAATTCTTGAAGTTTATTTGTACTTCCGTCTGGTTGTATGGGTAAATTGGCGTCTGAAACCGATGCAAGCACTTTTAAATTAGGCGCAATTTGACCCGACAATTCAAGGTTTAATGAGGAATTAATTCCCAAATCTTGGTTATTTCCAAAGGAAACACCACGAGAAATACTTCCGTTTTTGTTGAGTTCCGTTCCACCAAAAACATCATTCACGGAGTAAGTATTTTCAATTAAAAATTTCTCACGATCTCCTTTGAATGATTCGTACAAAACGGAGGTGTCGCGCAAGGACTTTTTTCGGGAAAAATCAAATGGAAGCACCTCGTAAATGATTGTGCACGAATCTTTTATTGGGTTTATGAGTTGAATGTATGCACGACTAAAATCAATTTTGTACGCTTCTTTCGGAACAAGTCCTGACTTCGTAGAAAGTTGAAAAGTTCCGGGAAATATACTCAGGGTATCGAACTTCAATCCTTCCATTGGAATAAGCACTATTTTTTTTCTTTCTGGCGTAAATTGTTGGGCGTTGGCATAACTTCCGAGAATCAAAAATCCAATAAAAATTGAAAAACGGAAAAATGCCATTCAAGGAAAACTAGTCAAAGATTAAACGCGTAAAGTTCTATAAATATTTGCTTTTAAAGAATTCGTTTAACTTGAATCAAAGCGTATCCTAAAATTTTAACAACACGGCATCAGTTGAATTTTTAAGCTTTGAAACAAATTTTAACAAGATAAAAGAACCATATCGTGCAATCAAACGTATTGAGTGGCATGCAAAAAGAATTTCGATTCAATTATCAACTTCATTCCGATTGGAAAGACTTAGACGCCTCCTACAAAAAGTTGATTGATCAAGCCTATCAGGCCATGGATAAAGCTTATGCACCGTACAGTAAATTTAGAGTTGGAGCTGCGGCATTACTTGAAGATGGAACTGTTGTTTTAGGAAATAATCAAGAAAATATTGCTTATCCATCGGGCTTGTGTGCCGAGCGCGTTGCTTTGTTTTATGCTGGTGCGAATTTTCCAGAAAAAAAAGTCCAGAAACTAATTATTGTTGCAAGAGGTGAATTGATGGCAACAGACCAATTGTTGTCGCCTTGTGGTGGATGCCGACAAGTGATGTTAGAAACGGAAAATCGTCAGCAACAAGCAATTGAGGTTTTACTTGTGAACCAAGACAATCGCGTTTTGATATTAAATTCAGTGAAGGATTTGCTACCCTTTGGTTTTGGTTGCTAGAGATGTGGTTGGATTTTTCCTTTTAAAACTTGTTTAGGAAAAGCACCACTTTCTCTCCAAATCACCTCTCCTTTTTTGAAAAGCATTAAAGTTGGTACACCACGTATTTTGAATTGGTCTGCAATCGCTGGATTTTTATCCACATCTATTTTCAAGATGCGAATAGATTCCCCTAAATCAGCTTTTAAATCATCTAAAATCGGATGCATCGTTTTGCATGGACCACACCAAGTGGCATAAAAGTCAACCAAAGTTGGTGTTTCACTTTGAACAATTGAACTAAACTTACTCATGTCGCAAAGGTAGATGTTCGATAATAGTTGTTGGGTAACAAAAATCACATTTTGGGAGAATTTTGAGCTTGTCAAGAATAAAAAAACAGACAAAGCCTTATTAGGTGTTAACTGAATGTTTTAATAATCCGATTAACCCAATTCCGAAAATCACAAACACTTCGTCCTACCCCCATCAACAGGAACATTTATTCCATTAATATAGGATGCCTCTGGCGAAGCCAAAAACGCGATAGCTGCCGCAACTTCCTCTGGCTCTGCAATTCGTTTCATTGGTGATTCTCCAGCCATTTCCTCGAAAATAGAGTCAACAGATTCTCCTGTTTTTGAAGATTTCGCTTCAGCAATACTTTGCAATCGAATGGTGTTTGTTGCTCCAGGAAGCACATTATTTACTGTGATACCATATTTTCCCAATTCACTCGCGAGCGTTTTACTCCAATTGGCAACAGCTCCACGAATGGTATTCGAAACACCTAAATTAGGTAAGGGCTGTTTTACGGAAGTTGAAATCACGTTGATTATTCGTCCATAATTTTCAGCAATCATTCCTTTATAAAGAGCTTGTACCAAAATGTGATTACATATTAAATGTTGGTTGAAAGTGTCTAAAAACTCAGAGATATCAGCGTCAATTATCGGACCTCCTTTTGGACCTCCTGTATTATTTACTAAAACATGGATGACATTTCCTTTCGCTACAAAATTTTCCAAAATAGATTTTAACTCTTGAGGTTGACTAAAATCTGCAACGAGGTATTGATGATTTTGGCTACCGTCATTATGAAGTTCGTCTAAAGTAACCTTAAGTTTTTCTTCATTTCTGGCAAGAAGTACAACATTTGCGCCCATAAGTGCTAGTTTTAAAGCTGTAGCTTTTCCGATTCCTTGGGTACTTCCACACACTATGGCATTGCGATTTGAGAGGGAAAGAGTCATTGTTAAATATTCAAGGGTTAGTGTAAAATAAACAATTTGTTAAATCAGAATAAAGAATTCCATTAGTTTTGCAAATCTATAAATTTAATAGAAGTATGAATAAACAACTACTCCTGTTGATAACGTTCCTTATTGGAATTGTATCATCAAACGTAAAAGCACAAGTGAATGCTTATGCTTTTACTCAATCCAACGGGGTTTACACCCCAATTACTGGGGGAACGGTACTTCAAAATACCGGAACAACCTCAATTGACGAAGAGACTTATCCGAATTTGGATATCGGTTTCACGTTTAATTATGCTGATGTAAACTATACAAAGTTCGGTATCGGTGCAAATGGATTTATTGTTTTTGGAACAACAATTAGTAATTCAACTTCACCTTTAAGTACTGGTACATCAAACAATGTGGTTTCTGCTTTAGGTTCCGATTTGTTTGGAAGGCAATTTGTTACTGGTACAACTACAGCCGGAAGCAATGTTATTGCTGTTACAGCCGGATCAACGATTGGTATGAGTGTTGGAGATCTTGTTACAGGAACTGGAATTGCTGCTGGATCTCTAATTACTGCGTTAGATGCAACAACAATTACATTATCGCTTAACGCCACAAGTTCAGGAACAGGTAGAAATATTCGTGCAGTAAATGTTGGAAATATACGTTATGAAACAATTGGTAGTGCACCAAACAGAAAATTAATTATTCAATGGAATAAATTTTCAAGGTATGCAACAACTTCACCTAGTGATTTCCTAAATTTTCAAATTATTTTAGAGGAAACAACAAATAAGATTTCTATCACTTATGACTTTCCTTTTGTAAACAGTACAACGAATATTACATCTCAGGTGGGTTTAAGAGGAGCAGCTAATTCTGATTTTAATAATAGATCAACTGCAACAAACTGGTCTTCGACAGTTGCTGGAACGGCAAACAATAGCAATGTAAGCTTAACCCCAACAGTTTTCCCAACTTCAGGATTAACTTTTACTTGGACACCGCCAGCATGTAGCTCTCCTTCAAATATACTGGCAGCTGTTCAAAGTACAACAAGCGTAAATATTACTTGGAACGCCGCATCAACTGCATCCAATGGTTATGAGTATTTTCTATCTACATCATCCACTACACCATTAAGTAGTGAAACACCTACAGGTTCTACGACAAACACGAACTTGTCGCTTACCAACCTCAATCCAAGTACATCTTATTTTTTCTGGATAAGATCGAATTGCGGTTCTGGGAATATTAGTAGTTGGTCAAACGTCACATCTTTTTTTACAGGTCACTGTCTTCCTTCTACAGGAAGTCAACTGTCATGGGTTAGTGCCTTTTCAACAACAGCAGGTGTAACGAATTTTACATACAGTGCTTCAACAGGAACAGCTGGGGGGTACAACAATCAATTTTCGAATTTCAGCGCAAGTAATTTTGTTGGCGGAACCACCAACATTTCTATGACTGCTGGAGGTCCAACTTGTGGTTTTGCAGTTTGGATTGATTGGAATAACAACTTAGTTTTTGAAACTACAGAGCGTGTATTTAACACGACAACTTACGTGACCACTACAAATGGTTCTTTCTCTGTACCTACGGGAACACCTGTTGGAACTTATAGAATGAGAGTCGTTACTGATTTCAATGCTCAAAATCCAAACAATCCATGTGCAACATTGACACGAGGAGAGTTTGTTGATTTTGCTTTCAATGTTGTGGAAGTACCAAATTGTTTTGCTCCAACAGGTTTAACAAATGCGGTTACATCATTAACTTCAGCTTCTCATTCTTGGGTAGCCCCAACATCAGGCACACCAGTAGGCTATGAGTGGATAATTACAACATCTGCAACTCCTCCGACAACCAATGGTACATCTACAACCTTGACTTCAGCTACTTCCACTGGTCTTCAAGCTGAAACAACATATTTCCTACATGTTCGAACGGATTGTGGAAACGGTAGTTTTAGTTCATGGGCAACAAGTAGTTTCTTTACAGGTTATTGTCTTCCTGCATCGTCAAATCAAAATTCTTGGGTAAGTGCATTCTCCACAACTGGTGGGACATCAAATTTTTCCTACACAGCAGCATCAGGTGCAGCAGGTGGATATACTAACCAATCCGCAAATTTTGCTGTAAGTAGTTTTGTAGGTGGAACAACAAATTTATCAATGACTGCTGGTGGTCCTACTTGTGGATTTGCTGTTTGGGTTGATTGGAACAATAACTTAGTTTTTGAAACAACTGAAAGAGTTTTTAATACCACAGGGTTTGTTACAACAACAAGCGGAAATGTCACTGTGCCAGCAGGTACCCCAAATGGCAGTTACAGAATGAGGGTTGTTGTTGATTTTAACGCATCTAATCCGAACAATCCATGTGGTTCCATAACGAGAGGACAATTTGTTGATTTTACTTTTAATGTTGTAAACGCTCCAACATGCTTTACACCATTATCACTAGTGAACACTCCAATTTCTTTATCATCTGCATCTCATTCTTGGTCTGCACCTACATCAGGAAATGCTCCTGTAGGATATGAGTGGTTTGTTTCAACAACGAACACCCCTCCTGCTTCAGGTACAGCTACAACAAGTTTAGCAGCAACTTCTACAGGTTTGTCAACTGATGTGACATATTATTTACATGTGCGTTCAAATTGTGGTGATAATGATTTTAGTGGCTGGGCTACGAGTAGCTTTATTTTAGGTTATTGTGTGCCAACCACAACATTTGGATGTACGGATGGTGATGTGATTGCAAGAGTAGTGTTAAACACTTTAGACAACAACTCTGGTACAGGTTGTCCTTCAGGTACTTTGGGTTATTCAAATTATACAACAGATCCAACATTAACTACGACATTACAACCAGCTACTACATACAACTTAACAGTATTTGCAGGACAATACTCTCAAGGTTATGCTGCCTGGATTGATTACAATGATGATGGTATTTTTGATAATGCAACAGAAAGAGTAGGCTTTTCTAATGGTTTAGTAACAGGATCAGGACAAGTCGGTGTGTTAGGATCATCTGCAACTTTTCCAATAGTTTTAACTTGTACGCCTCCAACTGGTCAGAAAAGAATGAGAATTCGAGGTATGTTCAGTACTCAAGGTGTTAATGTTACACCTTGTACATCCAACAGCTATGGTGAAACAGAAGATTATCTAATTACAATTACCACACCACCTACATGTCCTTCTACTGGATTAATTTCAACAGTTTCAACAGCTTCATTTACTGCTGATTTAAGTTTTAACCTTGGCTGTGCAACATCAACATCATTTGATTTCGAGTACGGTCCTGTTGGATTTACACCTGGAACAGGAACTTTAGTTTCGAACCAAACAGTTACAATTAATGGTACAACTGCTACATATACGTTGAGCGGTTTACAACCATTAACTGCTTACGAAGTAAGAGTTAGAGCAAATTGTGGAAACGGAGACGTTAGTTCATGGTCAAATGCAACACCTGTAACAACACTCGACCCTCCTTGTGCTGGTGCTCCTGACGCTCCATCTGCCTCTTTAAATGGAATTACTGAAATTTGTGATGGTCAAACTATTACTGTTTCGGCCGGTGGTTTTACAACGGGTGTTTTAGGAATTTCTAATATTTGGGAAACTTCTTCAAATAATATTGATTGGACTCCAATTGCTGGTGCAACAGGGCCAATCTACACATCAAGTGCATTAAGTGCGGGAACTGTATATTTTAGAGTTTCTTCTACTTGTGAAAATTCAAATATCACTACAATCTCTAATGTTTTAACATTAACCGTTAATGCTCTTCCTGTGGTAACAGTTACTGTACCAAATAATGGAGTTATTTGTGGAACTCAAACTTTGACAGCGTCTGGCGCAGATACCTATTCTTGGTCTCCATCAAACGTTTTAAGTGCAAATACTGGTACAGCTGTGATTTATACTGGAACAATCTCTCAAACAGTAAATGTGGTAGGTACGGATGCTAACGGTTGTGCTTCACTCCCTGCTTCTCAAGAGATTTCATTTACAGCACCAGAAGCAATAACTCCAACAGTTTCAGTCCCTTCTTTCTGTGCAACGGGTGGTGCATCTTCAATTTCTGTTTCTTCCGATGCTCCATACACTTACACTTTCCAATCTTTGGGAACTGGAGTAATTACAGCACAAACATCTAACTCAATTGATGTAACTGTTACGGAAACCTCAAACTTTAGAATTACAGGAACAGATGCAACAACAAATTGCATGGCAATGACAGTTGTAACGGTATCTGTTTTTCCTTTACCTACTTCAAACATAACATCATCTGCACAAGGTGTTTGTCCAGGAACAACTGCAACAATCAATACAGGCTTAACAGCTCAAGGGTTTACAAGCAATGCAATTCCTTTTGCAGCATTATCCGCTCCAGTTGATGCGGTAACTTTAGTTACTGGTGGCGTTGCAACACCTCCTACCGATCTTGGATTTGGATTAGATGACGCTGGTTGGTCTGCCATTCCGATTGGTTTTGGCTTCAATTTCTTCGGTACAATTTATAATACTGTGTCTATTGGAACAAACGGAACTGTGTTTATGGGTAATACTGGAAATGTTGGGGATTTCACATTTACAACTTTACCAAGTACGACTGAGCCTTTTAATATGATTGCGGTTTTGGCTATGGATAATAATCCAAATGCTCCAAACGGCGGAACAATCCAGTATTGGACAGAGGGAACTTCTCCTAATAGAAAATTCGTGGTGAACTATGATGATATTAAAGAGTTCGGTGATGAAAGGTTTAGTTCAGCACAAGCTATTTTCTACGAAACCACAGGTATTGTTGAAGTTCATGTTGAATACTCAACTAACATAGATAGAAATAAATTAGTTGGTATAAACAACGGAGATGGAACGCAAGGTGTTTTGGCTTATGCTTCTGGTACAGTTGCTTCTGCTACCAACCCAATTACCAACCCGTTTGCATACAGATTCTCACCACCTGCTAACTTTACAGTGGAATGGTCAACTGTAGATGCTCAAGGAAACCTTACGCAAATTGCAACAGGTACAAACTTGTTTTCTTTAGAGGTTACGCCTACTGCAACAACAACTTATGATATCTCTTACACGAATCAAACTACAGGGTGTACGAATGCATTAGGTTCTTCGCAAATCACAATTAACGTGCTTGGTGATGTTGCTCCTTCAGGCTTATCGACTATTTCTACGGATACAGTAGTCTGTCCAGGAGTTAACTTTACTTTATCTACAGACTATGTTGGAAGTGTTGAAGGTTTAACTTTCCAATGGCAAATCTCGACAGATGGAGTTGATTTCAATAATATTACTGGTGCAACATCCCAAAGTTTGACTACATCCCAAGTTGACTATAATTTTTATCGTTTAGAAATAAAGTCTTGTAATGGAACTCCGTCATACAGTGCTTCATTAGAAGTAACTATGGATATACCTACAAACTGTTACTGTGTTCCAGATGTAACTTTTGGATGTGAGGATGGTGATGTAATTGCACGCGTTATTCTTAACACCTTAGACAACAATTCAGGTTCAGGATGTCCTTCCGGCGCTGTAGGTTATAATGATTATACAACTGATCCAACTCTTACAACAACGTTGGTACCTGGTGTAACATACAACTGTACTGTATTCGCTGGTGATTGGTCAGGTAATTATGCAGCCTGGATTGACTACAATGATGACGGTATATTTGACAATGCAACTGAGAGAATTGGGTTTACTACAACAGCAGTTCCTGCTGGTCAATCAGTAAACTTCCCAGTTGTTGTAAGTTGTAATCCTCCATCAGGTGTGCATAGATTGCGAGTTAGAAATGTTTTTGCTACTGCTGGTGCAAATATTACTCCGTGTGGTTCTGCAAGCTTTGGTGAAACAGAAGATTATTTAATCACAATTGATCCAGCTCCAGTTTGTGCAGCAATTGGTACTTCAACTGTTACAGCAACAACAACAACTTCGACAACTTTAACTTGGTCTATGGGTTGTTCTTCAGCAACAAATTTTGATGTTGAATATGGTGCACCTGGATTTACTCAAGGAACAGGTACTCTGCTTGCTAATGTTGTTGGTGTTCCCTCGGGAGTTGATATGTCATACGATGTAACTGGATTAACACCTAATTCAACCTATCAGTTTTATGTTAGAGCGAATTGTGGAAATGGAGACGTAAGCCCTTGGACACTACCTGTAAACGCAAGTACTCCTTGTGCTCCAGTAGATGTTGCTGATATTTCAGACGTAATTACTTGTGATTCTTACACTCTTCCAGCAATTGTAGAGGTAACACCTTCTAATAACAACGGTTTAGTATTGGGTTACTTTACACAGCCAAATGGTGGTGGAACACAACTAACAGGCAATATCACAACTTCTCAAACAATTTATATAAGAGGTGTTGCTGGTGCTTGTAGTGATGAGGAGGTATTTACAGTTACAATTAATAACTCTACAACATCAACTGCAACAGAGGTTGCTTGTTCTTCATTTACATGGAACGGAACTACTTACACAACTTCAGGTGTATATATCTTCAACACAGTTAATGCTGTAGGTTGTGATTCTGTTGCAACGTTGAACTTGACAATTAATCAACCAACAACGGCTACGCTTAACGTAAACGCTTGTCAGTCTTTCACGATTAATAACCAAACTTATACAACAAGTGGTTCTTATATCCAGAACTTGACTAACGTTGCAGGTTGTGACTCTACATTGACAATCAACGTGAATATTGGTGAGCCAGATGTTACAATTGTAACTGAAATTGCATGTGATTCTTATTCATGGAATGGAACTACATACACAACCTCTGGAGTTTACACTGAAACCCTTCAGAATATTTTTGGTTGTGATTCTGTGGTTACCTTGAACTTGACCATCAATAACTCTTCAACAAGTTCTACTACAATAAGTACTTGCGATAGTTACACATGGAATGGTGAAACATACACGGCATCTGGTACTTATGATTTCATTACCACAAATGCGGCAGGTTGTGATTCAACAGCAACATTGATTTTGACAATTGGAAACAATGAATCTACCACGTCAGCTACAACATGTGGTTCGTTTACATGGACAAATGGTGAAACTTACACAGCGTCTGGTATCTACAACCAAACATTGGTTAATGCTGCTGGTTGTGACTCGGTTGTAACGTTGAACTTAACTATTTTACCATTGCCAACAGCGACAGCAACTGATAACGGTGCTGGTACATTGACTTCTTCCGCAGGTGCTTCTTACCAATGGATTAACTGTGCGACAAACGCTCCAATTGCTGGTGCGACTTCACAAACGTTTAGTCCTGAACAAAACGGTTCGTATGCAGTAACTGTTACAAATTCTAATGGATGTTCTGCAACTTCGACTTGTGTGGTTGTTGATTACATCGGATTAGACGAGTTGAGCAGAATGGCATTGAATGTTTACCCTAACCCAACAACAGGCGAAATCAATATCGCGGTTGATGGTGTAACGGAAAGCTACAATGTTACTGTAGAAGACATGAACGGAAGATTGGTAATGAACTTAGGTGCTTTAATTAACACCAATGGAACTTACCAAGTGAATATGACGAATTTGATTACTGGTGTTTACTTCATTAAATTGAATAGCAACGGTAACGAAAGAGTTGTTCGTGTGATTAAGCAATAATTTCACTCAATTAAATTGGAAAAGAGGTTACTTAATAAGTAGCCTCTTTTTTTATGCACTAATACCGACGATGACATATAATGTCTTCGCCACAGCGGATTCAAATTGTATCGAATGTCATTCCGCCGCGGCGGAGGCAATATACCACACATTATTTTTATGCGAAATAATATGTCACAATTGGTATAATTTTACAGCATGAATTTTGAATCTAAATTCCCGAAGATGGGAATAACCATTTTTACAGAAATGTCGAAATTGGCAAATGAATGTGGGGCCATCAACTTGGCGCAAGGATTTCCAAATTTTCCGATTGATGAAGAATTATTGGAGTCTATAAAAACTGTTGTGATAGGCAACGTTCATCAATATTGTCCAATGGCGGGGAAGCCTGAATTATTAGATGGAATTAAAAACGTAATTAAATCTTGTTACAACAGAAAAATTGACCCAAACAAAGAATTGCTTATTACTGCAGGTGCAACACAAGGAATCTTCACCGTACTTCAAGCCTTGGTGAATAGGGGAGAGGAGGTGGTTATTTTGGACCCAAGTTATGATTGTTATGTTTTGCCAATAGAATTAGTAGGTGGTGTTCCAAAACGCATCAATTTGAATGAAGATTATTTGCCGGATTGGGAGAAAATTTTTCAGACTGTAAATGAAAATACACGAGTAATAATTACCAATAATCCACATAATCCATCGGGTAGAATTTGGGGGAAATCAGATTTTGATAATTTGAAAATGCTCTTAGAAAAATTCCCTAACTTAATTCATCTTTCTGATGAGGTGTATGAGTTTATTCATTTTGAGCGTTTTCATCAATCGGTTCATCAAGATGAATTTTTAGCGAGTCGTTCTGTAGTAGTGTCTTCATTTGGCAAAACATTTCATATTACAGGTTGGAAAGTAGGTTACCTTGTTGCCCCTGAATTCCTAATGAATGAATTTAAAAAGGTTCATCAATTCTTGGTGTTTTCCGTGAATAGTGTTGCTCAAGCAGCATTAGCTGAGTACATTTCAAAAGTCGATGTTAAGCTATTGGGTGAATTTTATAAACAGAAAAGAGATTTATTCAGCGAGTATTTAAGGAAAAGCAAGTTTAGGCTTTTACCAAGTGAAGGTTCGTATTTCCAACTTTTAGATTATTCCTCCATAAGTAATGAAGGTGATGTTGACTTTTCAAGGCGCTTAACAACAAATCTAGGTGTGGCTTCAATTCCAGTGTCTGTTTTTAATGCTGACGGAAATGACAAAAAGCACATTCGTTTGTGTTTTGCGAAGACAGATGAAACATTAATTCAAGCAGCAAAACTCTTATGTCAACTTTAAAGGTAAGCATAATTCAAACCCATCAATATTGGGAGGATAAAAAGGCAAACTTAGACCATTTTTCCTCTAAACTTGAGGGTTTGTATAACCAAACAGATTTGGTTTTATTACCAGAAATGTTTGATACAGCTTTTTCCATGAATGTTGAAAATGCTGATAATTGGATTGGTTCTGCGAGTGTCGAATTTCTTAAAAATCATTGTAGAAAAGGGAATTATTCAATCTTTACCTCTTTGATGATTCAAGACTCAGGAGCTTTTTACAATCGTGGAGTTTTTGTTTTTCCTGATGGGAGAATAGTGTTTTACGATAAACGGAAATTATTCACCTTAGCAAAAGAAGATGAGGTATTTACATGCGGAGAGGATCGGAAAATCGTTGAGTTTAAAAATTGGAAATTCAATCTTAATATTTGTTACGATTTGCGTTTTCCCGAGCTAATGCGGAATGAAGTTAAAGACGATGTTTTTGAATACGACATTCAATTAGTAGTAGCCAATTGGCCGGAGAGACGAGCAGAGCATTGGAAAAGCTTATTGAAAGCTAGAGCAATTGAGAACCAATGTTTCGTTGTTGCATGCAATAGAATCGGTACTGACGCTAAAGGTTTAACCTATTCAGGTGATTCAATCGTATTAGATGCTTTAGGACTAGGAACTTTTTTAGGCGATGAACAAACCGTTACTTATGAATTAGAAAAATCACAACTTATTCAAATTAGGAAGGAATTGCCTTTCCTCAAGGACAAGTAATTCGGAATTTTGAGTTATTTTTGGGGAAGTTTAAATTTTAATCATGAAAAAAGTATTACTTTCCTTATCGGTTTTGGCTGTGACTGGAGTGTTTGCACAAAAAAATCAACGCGTAATGAAAGCGCAAGATGTGCAACTCAAAGCGCCGACAACGATTAACAATTCGTCTTTAGAAAAGAATTTAACCGTTCTTTGGTCTGACGATTTTTCAAACCCAGCAACCTGGACAATTGACAACAGTGGTCAAACAGGCGCTCAGTTTGGTTGGAATATTAACAACACATCACAAGGTTGGTGGTCAACTGCGGGCACAGGGATGTCAACAACAGGAATCTCTGGAGGCAACAATGCGGAGTTAGTTAATGGTAACCCAACAACCAACCCGGGAACACAAGCTTTAGGTGTAACCTACACTTTAACTTCTGCTTTACCAATTGATGTTGCTGGTCTAACAGATGGATCTAATCAAGTTTCATTACAATTTCACCAATTTGGTGCAAGATTCAATGACTTACAAGAGTTTCAAATTTCTACTAACGGAACAGACTTTATTACGGTTGGAAATAACAACGATAAAGAGGTTCTTTCACAAGCTGGAGGTTCTCCATATCCAAATCCAGAATTGAAAATCGTAAACCTTGCGCCTTATTTAGGGAGTACTGCGAATTTATCAACAGTTTGGATTCGTTTCCGTTGGACAACAGGTTTTCCATCAGCAGCTACAAACCCGAACGTTTGGGTAGCTTATGGTTGGTACATTGATGACGTTAAAATTGTAGCAAATCCCGGTTTTGACGCTCAAATAGTTTCAAATTATTGGGGTTCAGAAGGATTAAATTATTATCAAATTCCTACTACACAGGTTGCTCCAATCGAATTTTCTTCAAGATTATTTAATGCAGGAACGAATGTTATCCCAGACGCTAAATTAAATGTTCAGGTTCTTTCAGGAGCAAATACAGCATTTTCTGGTTCAAGTGCAGGACAAGCAGTAAACCCATTAGACTCAGCAACATTGGAATTAGCAACAGCTTTCACTCCCCCAGCATCACAAGCAAATTATACCTTAAAAAGAAATGTTTCTTTGGGTAACCATCCTAATGGAATAGTTTTGACTGGAACTCTTACAGATGGTGGTTCGGGATATACAAGCACTAATAGTGTAACAGTTACTGGTGGTACAGGGACTGGATTAACATTAAATACAACAGCAACAGCGAATGGTCAGGTGTCTGCAATTGTAATTGAAAATGCAGGAAGTGGATATTCAACGGGATCAAACGTAGAAGTTTTAGGTGGTGGTGGTCTTACTATTGATATCGTTGCTAATCCTATTGGTGAAGTGCAAAGCGTAGGTCTTAATATGATTGTTAGTGGGTTTTCTGATGGACCACTTACATTAATACCAGGAGGATCAACAGTTGTAGGTGAAGGATTGGTGTTAGAAGGTTTAACTGATGGAAATGGCAATTTAACTTCAGTAAACATAGTTTCTGGCGGTTTAGGTTATAATGTTGGAGATGCGTTCCTTGTTGTTGATACTCAAACAGGAGGAGAGGCAGTTTTAACGGTTCAATCTATAACCAATGGAGAAATTACAAGTGTGGTTATTGCTAATCCAGGTTCTGGATATAGCGTTGGGTCTGGGTTCGCTGTTTTCGGTGGAGATGCAACAATTGAGATTACTGCTGTTTCTGGCGGTGTTATAACTACCGCATCCATAAACACTCCAGGAACTGGTTATACTGCCGGTGATGTTGTTACAATCGACGGAGGTTCTGCAACTTTCACAATCAATACGGTAACTAACAACACTCCAATTGTTGATGAAATCCCAGCAAACAACACAATTGCTGACTTGAACTTCTCTGTTACTAACTATATCTACGCAAGAGATAACAACAATTTCGCAGGAAGTACAAACAATGGTACTGATGGATTTGAAGTTGGTAACTTGTATGATATTTGGGCACCACAAACTCTTAAAGGAATCGCTTTCAGATTAGCAGGTGGAAACAATGGTACAGCTGTA
>Ga0169931_10000299_pt1 | contig 81279 bp, 62 predicted proteins | sample Kivu_15m_20L_FD_129675 | JGI IMG/M metagenome (GOLD analysis project Ga0169931, IMG submission 129675) | Freshwater microbial communities from Lake Kivu, Western Province, Rwanda to study Microbial Dark Matter (Phase II) - Kivu_15m_20L... | ecosystem: Environmental > Aquatic > Freshwater > Lake... | reverse complement strand
TGAGGGCGAATCATGGGGCGTCGGCGCGGCACCGGGCGGCGGAAGGTGGGTCGGAAGAAGCGCCGGATGCGCGCGCGGATTCGCCACCGCAAGTAACCAGTGCAAAATGAAAAGGGAAAAATGCAGCCAAGCAAGCGGCGCGAACCGCATTCCTGTCCGCATTTTTCCCTTTTCATTCTGCTCGTTTAACTGCCCATCGTTCGGCCGCCGTCCACCACCAGCACTTGGCCGGTCGTGAGTGACGTGCCGCACGCGAGGTACACCACCGCGTCGGCGATGTCGTCCGGGTCCGCGGCGCGCCCCAGCGGCGCACTTTCCAGATACTTCGCGACGTGCGCCTCGCGCCCCGCGAGCCACCGCGTCAGGATCGGGCCGGGCGCGACCGCGTTCACCCGCACGTCCGGCCCGAAGGCCCGCGCCAGCGATTGCGTCATGCAGTTCAGCGCCGCCTTGCTCGCGCAGTACGGGATCGAACTCCCCTGTCCGCTCAGCCCGGCCACGCTCGTCACGCTCACCACGTTCCCCTTGCTCGCCTTCAGCAGCGGCATTGCGGCCCGCACGCAGTAGAAGGTGCCCATCACGTTCACTTGGAAGATGTCCTGCCACACGGCGTCGGTGAGCGCGTCCAAGTCCGCGTGCGGGACGAAGTGCGTGGTGCCCGCGTTGTTCACCAGTACGTCCAACCGGTCGAAACTCGCTTCGGTCGCGGCGATCATCTGCCGCACCGCGGCCTCGTCGCCGACGTTCGCTTTGAACAGCAGCGCCGGCGCGCCTTCGGCCTCCACCAGTTTCACGGTTTCGAGCGCGTCGGCCTCGGACTTCGAGTAGTTCACGACGACCGCGTAGCCGAGTTTGGCGAACCGGACGGCGCACGCGCGGCCGACGCCGGTCGCGGACCCGGTGACGAGCGCGACCTTACGATCTGTGGACACGGAAAGTCCTCCAATACGTTACTCGTGTGAGTTCGTGCCGACGGAGCGAGTACATGCAGCGCCCGGTGTCACGGTGGGTCCTCGCGGCGGCGCTCGTCGCGTGCCTCGTAGTGGTGTATGTGTCGGTTTTCCGGCTCATGGGCAAGCCCCCATGGCCGTTCCGCGAACGGGACGAACCGCTCGTGCAGGCGCTCCGCGGGTTCGCGCTGATCGTGGCGCTGCTGTGTTCGCTGCGCGTGTCGCGCGCCAACAAAGAACGGGAGCAAGCGGCGGGCGCAGCGCCGAACGCGCCGAAAATCGTGGTGTCCCCAACCGCGTGCTACTCCTGCGGGAAGGAACTCGCGGAGAACGAGCGGGCCGCGCGCGCGTGTCGCGCGTGTTCGGCGTAGCGCGGCGCAATCCCGGCCCGCGGGCGGCGAATACCAGAGCAAGAAGGGAGCGCCGAACGATGTGGGACGTAATGGGCTTCGTCGGGGTGGTGTCGCTGGTCGCGGTGACGTTTTACTTCCTGTCGCGCCTGATCGGGTCCGAACAGGCCCGCGACCGCAGCCGCGACTACCGCGACGACTCCGGTCCCGGCAGCGAGATGATGTACTGACGCGGTGCGAAGTTTTCTCGCGAACGGGGCGCGACCGGAGTAAGCTACGGGGCACTCGCGGAGAGCGCCCATGGACGTGTTCATCAGTCACGCGCACGAGAACCGGCGGTTGGCCGAGGCGTGGCAGCGGTTGCTCCGGTCGGTGTCCGGCGGGCGCATCGACCCGTGGTACTCGAGCGACCCGCGGGCCGAGGGCGGCGTCGGGCCGGGCAACTGGCGGGACAAGGTGCGCGCCCGCATCGCCGCGGCCGAGGCGATGCTGATCCTCATCACCCCCGGCTCGAACCAGCGCCCGTGGCTCGTGTGGGAAGGCGGGTTCGCCTCCGGGCAAGCGAAGACCGTGGTCCCCATCACCTACTTCGTGCAGGCGCGGAGCATCCACTCGGTGTTCCAAAACGAGCTGTGTTACAGCGGCGAGGACGAGCAGAAAGTGACCGAACTGTGCGCCCGGTTGGTCGCCAAGTTGGACGGGGCCGCGGTGCCACCGGAGGCGGTGCAGTCGTGGCGCTCGTTCGTGGACGAGTACACCGCGGCGCTGCTCCAAGAGCGGGAAGAGTCGCTGTCCAAGCGGCTGTTCGACGACCACTTCCACCAGAAAGAGCGGGCCGAGCAGATGGAGGGCGTCTGGTTCGCCAAGTGGACCCGGCTGAACCCCGACGGCACCGAATCGGTGTTCGAACTGGACACGCTCCAAGTGTGGACGAACGAGTCGCGGCTCCGCGTGGTGGGCATCAACACGAAGCGGAACCTCGACGCGGTGAAGGACGCCAAGTATTACCCGATGGAAGGCGTGGTGTCGTGGAGCGGGTGGGTCGCGCTCTCGTACTGGAGCGGCGGCGCGATCCCGATTTGCGGCACCTGCCTGCTGCGCCCGCGGGGCGCGTCCGGCAACCTGTTCGAGGGCACTTGGCAAGGGTACACCGCCCCGGACTTCCAAGACGACCCGGCGTTCGCGCAGGGCCGCGTCGTGATGGCCCGGAACTGCGAAACCGTGGTCGCGCACTGGGGGCTGGTGCCCGCGGACGGCGGCGCGCCGTGACCGTTTGGACCGCCAGTTCGGTTCCCAACGCCCTCAGCGCGGCTCGCATCGTGCTGGGCGCGGCCTTCCCCTTCGTGCCCGCCGAGTGGCGCGTTTGGCTCGTCGTCGCGGCGGCGCTCTCCGACGCCCTCGACGGGTTGCTCGCGCGCGCGCTCCGCGCCGAGTCCGACGCCGGGCGGTTGCTGGACCCGGTCGCGGACAAGGTCTTCGCGCTCGCGCTCTTCGGCACCGTCTTACACGAAGGCACGCTGCACCCGCTGTGGGCGCTCGGCTTGCTGTTGCGCGACGTCTTCGTGCTGATCGGAATGGCGTGGGTGATTCTGCACCGCAACTGGGCGCGCGGCCGGCGCATGCACCCGTCGCCGGTGGGCAAGCTCACGACCGTCGCCCACTTCGCGGTGTTCTTGGCGCTAGTGGTGTGGGGCGAAGCGCCGGGGTGGGCGCTCGCACTCGCGACCGGGGTGAGCGCCGCCGCCGCGCTCGATTACGCGCGGCAGTTCTTCGGCCCGCAGCGCGCGTCGCGCGACTACTTCGGCAACTCGCGGTTGTAGCCGGCGGGGTCGAACTCGTCGCCGGTGCCCGGGGCGACCGGCGGCTTCGGCGGCAGCGCCGCGCCGAACGCGCCCGGCGGCGGGACCGGCGGCAGCAGCGGATCGCCGACCGGCTTCGACACCGGCACCGCCGGCGGCAGCAGTTGTGGCACGCCGACGGGCGCTGTCGGTGCGGCCGGCGGAACCGGCTTCGCGCCCGCGCCCCGCGCGCTCGCGACCCACGCGCTCAGCGACTTGTACGACGCGTCGAGGTGCGACAGCGCCGGCCGCGGCATCTCGCCGTGCGCGGTGCGCGCCTTTTCCAACAGCGGGTGCTCGCCGTCGGCCGAGAGTTGCGCGACGGCGGCCCGCAGGTTGTCGCGCACCGCGCGCTCGCTCGGGCGCTCCAGATCGACACGAGCCAGCTTGAACGACCCGGTGTAGTCGCCGCGGGCGTGGCACTCGGCGCACTTCTGTTGCAGCACCGCCAGCGCCAGACCGGGGAACGCGCGGGCCGCGGCGGCGGGCACGTCGAGGTCCGGTTCGAGCGCGGGCGGGATCGGCGGCGCGGCCGGTTGCGGCACAACGGGCACCACCGGCGTTGCCATCGGCGGGACCGCGGGCCGCAGATCGACCGGGTACACCGGTTGCGGCGGCGCGCTCATCTTCGGCGCGTCCACGGGCGGGAACTGCTTGAGCGAGAGTTCCAGCGAGCGAATCATGTCGGCCGCGGTCCCGTTCTTCGGGTCGAGTTTCTGCACCTCGCGGGCCTCGGCGAGCGCCTGTTCGCGCATCCCGACGTACATGCACCAGCGGGCCACTTGGAGCCGCGCCCCGGCGTCGGCGGGCTTTACGCGAGCCAGCACGAACTTGTAGATCGCGTCGCGGCTGTCGCCGACGAACTGCACTTCGCCCTTCGGCAGCGCGCGGTCGAGCGCGCCTTGGCGGACCACCCACACGTCGCCGTTCGGCGCGGCGCTACTGCACTCGATGAGCCGATCGCCCTTGAGCAGCACGAACTTCGTGCCCGGCGGCGGCCCGAGAACCGGCTGCGGTTCGACGCGCGGCGGCAGCGGCTGCGGCTTCGGGTCGAGGCTCGCGGTCGGCGCGCTCGGCGCGGGCGTCGTCACCGGTGGCAGCGGCTGCGGGCGCGGCAGCGGTTGAACCGACGCGGGCACTTCGGGTTGAACGACCGGTTGCGGGCGCGGCAGTGGTTGCAACGCGGGTTGCACGACCGGCGACAGCGGCGCGTCGGGCTTCGGCGCGGGCGGCTGAACCGGCATCGGCGGAACGACGGTGCCCGGCGGGACGAGCGGCACGAGCGGCGCTTCCGGCTTCGGCGCGGGCGGCAGCGGCGCGGGCGTCACCGGGGGGAGCAAGTTCAGTTCGGGCTTCGGCGCGGGCGGTTGCACCGGCACCGGCGGCACCGCGGGCGGAAGCGCGACTTCGGGCTTCGGCGCGGGCGGAACGGGCACGGGCAGTTCGGGCTTCGCCACGGGCGGCAGCGCCGGCGGAACCGCGGTCATCGGCGGAACCGCGGGCAGGTCGGGCATTGCCACCGGCGCGGACGGCATTGTGGGGAGCGGCGGCAGCGGGAGCGCGTCGGGCTTCGGCGCGGGCGGAACCGCGGGTACCGGCGGAACCGGGAGCGCCGCCTTCGGCAGCGCCGGCGGAACGGGCAGCGCCGGCGGCGCGACCGGTTTGGGCGCTTCCGGCATCGCGGGAACGCTGGGAAGCGGCAGCGGCGGAAGCGCGCCGGCGGTCGGCGTCACCGGCGGCAGGTCCGGCGCGCTCGGTGCCGGAACCGGGAGCGGCAGCGGCAAGTTCGCGCCGCGCGGGGCGATCAGCATCGGGTCCCCGGGGGTGTCGTCGGGCGGCAGCGCGACCGGCGGCAGTTCGAGCCGGCGCACGTCGCGCGCGTCCGCGGAAAGCGGCACGCTCGGTGCCTGCTTTTCGCCACCGGGCAGCCGCGCGTAGACGGTCACCCCGGCCGCGGCGACTACCGCGGCCAGCACAAGGTAATAGGTTGTTTTCATAGGACCGGCGGCGATAGCGACGGGCGCGCCGCCGTGCAAGCCCACTTCGCGCGCGTGCTCACCATGAAGGTCGAAATCGTCTCCATCGGCACCGAACTCACCAGCGGGCAGAACCTCGACACCAACTGCCAGTGGCTCAGCCGGCGGCTGGCCGAAATCGGGCTGCCGGTCGCGTTCCACACCACCGTCGGCGACGACCTCGCGGACAACCTCGACGTGTTCCGCCGCGCGACCGAGCGCGCCGGTCTCGTCATTTCCACCGGCGGCCTCGGGCCGACGCAAGACGACCTCACGCGCGAGGTGATTGCAACGGTCGCCGGCGTCGAACTGGTCGAAGACGGGCCGAGCCTCGAACACATTCGCGAGATGTTCGCCAAGCGGAACCGCGCGATGCCGGACCGCAACCGCGTGCAGGCGCTGCTGCCGGCCGGAGCGGACGCGATCTTCAACGTGTGCGGCACCGCGCCCGGCGTGTGGGCGCGAGTGGGCGGCGCGATCGTGGTCGCGATGCCGGGCGTCCCGAGCGAGATGTACCGCATGTTCACCGAACAGGTGAAGCCGCGGTTGCTCGCGCTGGGCGTCGGCGGCGGGGTGTTCGTGCAGCGCAAGATCAACACGTTCGGCACGGGCGAGTCAGCGGTCGAAGAGAAGTTACTCGACATCACCCGCCGCGGGCACGTTCCCGAAGTGGGCATCACGGTCAGCGACGCGGTGATTTCGCTCCGCGTTCTCGCGCACGCGAACACGCTCGCGGAAGCTCAGGCGCAAATCGCGCCGGTAGAAGCGACCATCCGCGAGCGCCTCGGCGAACTCGTCTTCGGTGTCGAAGAAGAGGAGTTGCAAGACGTGGTGGTGCGGTTGCTGCACGAGAAGCGGCGCACACTCGCGACCGCGGAGAGCCTGACGGGCGGGCTGGTGGCGCACCGCATCTGCCTCGTACCGGGCGCGAGCGACTACTTCCGCGGCGGCGTCGTGAGCTACACCGACGACGTGAAAGCGGTCGAACTCGGCGTACCGCGCGAGTTGCTGCGCGAGCACGGCGCGGTGAGCGAACCGGTGGCGCGGGCGATGGCCGAGGGCGTGCGCCGGAAGTTCGGCACCGATTTGGGCGTCTCCACGACCGGCTTCGCCGGGCCGGGCGGCGGCACGAGCGCCGACCCGGTGGGCACCGCGTACATCGGCTTGGCGCACGCCGGCGGGTGCGACGTGGTGCGCTGGGGCTGGATCGGCACGCGGGCCGAAGTGATGAGCCGCACCGCGAAAGTCGCGCTGAACGCCGTGCGGCTCGCGCTCTTGAAGTGAGCGCTACCGCTCCAACGTGAAGGTGTGTTCGGAAATTGGCAGTTCGATTTCGATTTCGGTGCCGAAGTCGTTGCGAACGATCTTGGTTGTCGGCAGTTTGTTCCGGTCGCGGAACGGGGGCTCGTACAACTGCTCCAAGGGAAACTTCAGCGGCTTGAACCCTGCCGCTGTAATGTGGTAATCGAATTTGGGGCGCTCTTGCTCACCCATTGGAATGACCCAGAACAGATACCACGCCTCTCCGCCGAACAGGATCGGGCCACTGGGCTGAACGGCGACAATTCGACCGGTGGCGTCAGCAACCAGTTCCTGCCCGGGCGCGCGGTTGTCGACGAGGAAACCGTAGACTCGCTCGCCGGTTCTGCGCGAGGTGCATCTGAGAACCGCGCCCGGCACCGGCTTTCCCTCTGGGTCGCGCACGTCGATACGGAATTCGCCTCGAGGGAAGCCACCGTCCCAGTTGTGGATCGTCGTGATGTACGACGCGTACGCGAGCGCACTCAGTACAGGAACCGCGACGAGTACGCGCTTCATCCAACGAGACATGACACCCTCTGGCGCTGAACGCCGTGCGGCTCGCGCTCTTGAAGTGAGTGCTACCAGCCACCGCGCCGGTCGATCCAGCGCACCGCGAGCCGGTATTGGACTGCGCCGGCGATTCCGACGATCGCGCCCAGAAGGAAGATCGCGCCGGGGACCGCGAACACCGGCGATTCGGAAATGACCCACGCGCCGACGCCCGCGCACAGCGCCGCGAGGAGCAGGCTGAGCCAGAAGTACGCGATCACCTGTCCGCGGCTCGTGCTGCACCAGAGCGCGAACCGCACCCACCGTGGGTACGTGTGTCGCTCGTCGCGCACAGACATACGTGTCTCCGGCCCGGTTCCTGTGTCACGCGCACACACTCACTTCTTCACGCTCAGCGAAATGACCTCGCTCGCGTAGCCGATCTTCACCACGAAGTTGATCGCCACGAAGCCCTGCACGCAAATCGGCACGTCGGTGCATTCGGGCGCGTCCGGGGCCGCGCGCAGTGTGATGTGGCCCACGCTCCCAGTGCCGAGGAGCGTTTTGCTCTTCCCGTCCACGAGGGTCACGCCCGGCGGCAGCGGGTTGCCGTACACCGAACCCAAGTGCCGCAACAGCACGTCGAGCGTGACCTCTTTCGAATACTTCGGGCCGCGCACGACTTCGACTTCGATCTTCACTTCCTCGCCCGGTTTCAGCGTCACGCGGGTCGGCTTCACGCGAATCTCGATTAGGTCCGACGGCCCGGTGACGGCGACCGCCATCATGCCCGCGTCGAACCGGCCGCGACCGCCGCCCGGAAGATAGATTTCCTCCACCGCCACCGCGGTTCGGGACAAAGTTGCGGGTTTGCCGTTCTCGTCGGTCGCCTCCGCGGTGCCGATCACTTCCACCGTGCTCGCGTCCACCTTCGCGTCGCGCGCGGCGCTCACCACGAGCAACCCCTGTGTCATGTTCGCGGGGATCGTAAGCGCGTTCACCGACACGCCCGGCGGCAGGCCGCGCACTTCGACTTTCACCGGCCCCGCGAAGCCGTTCGCTCGCGCCACCTGAACGTACCACGCGGTGCGCGACCCGGGGCCGATCATCGCCTTCGCCGGGTCGCACTTCAGGGTGAAATCCGGGCGCGCGAAGTCGAGTTCGAGGTAGTACACGAACCCGTCGCCGCCCTTGTTGTTCAGGTCGCGCGCGCGCACCACGTAGTCGCCGTCCGCCGGCGGGGTGAACACGAGGCCCGCGTCTTTGCCGTTCAGGTCGTCGTTCGAGACGAGGATTTTGCCGTCCGGCGTCATCACGTCGATCTGCGAATCGAGCTGACTCGTGAGCGGAGTGCCGAACCGGCGCGCGAAGATTTCGACGCGCACCGGTTGGCCCTTCTTCGCGGTGAAGGCGTAGTGGTCGAGGTCGCGGCGCTGTCCGATGCGGCCGTTCGCGCCGCCGGGCAGCGAGACGCGTGTCGCCTGCTTCGGCGTGTCGTTCGGCTCGGTCTCTTCGACCAGCGGCACGTTCGTGACCACCACCGGCACCGGGTTCGTTTCGAGCGCGCCGGCCCGCAGCGGAGCGGTACGAACGCCGCGCTCGGTCGGCGCGGCCAGTTGCCATTCGCCGCGCCCGGCGGCGCTGCCGACCGGTTGCGCCTTCACAGTCTTCCCGGGGTTCGCCGCGAGCGGGAACGAGTACACGGCGCGCGGCGCGTCGGTGATCGTCAGCGCGTAGGCCCAGCGCGGGTCGCCGTCGTACTTCGCGTCGCGCACCGTGACGGTGTAGGTGCCGTCCTTCGGCACTTTGAACGTGAGCACCGGGTCGGCGAAGTAGCCGTCGTCGGACGCGGCCAACTCGCGCCCGGCGGCGTCGAACACCGCGACCAGCGGGTCCGCGTGCTTTTGCAGATCGTGAATCTTGTCTTGGACGCGCGCGCACACCACTTCGAGCGTGAGCGTTTGCCCGGCCTTCGCGGTGAACGTGTAGTAATCGACGGCTTCGAGCGCGCGAATGCGCCCGCACACCACCGACGGCACCGGCACCGCGAGGGGCTTCGCCTGTGTGGACGGCACCGCGGGTTCGGCGATCACCGGCGCGTCCGCGATCAGCAGTTGGCCGAGCGACGAGACGCCGAGGTCCGACGCGATTCGGAACTCGCGCGCGCCGAGTGCCGCGTTCGCCGCGACCGTGACCTTCAGTTTGCAGGCGGGTTGCGCGCCGGTCGCTGGCGCTTTGGTGGGCAGCACTTCCGCGGTCACACCGGTGCCCTCGACGAGCACCTTGTACGCGCCCGCGAGCGAACTCGTGCGGCACTCCACGGTCACTTCCGCCGCGGTGCCGCGCTGCACGGCCACCGGGGAAACGTGCGTGACCATCGGGAACGAGATTTGTGCCGAAACGGCGGGCGCGAGGAGCAGAACGAGCGCGCCGGAGAGCGTGCGCATGGCGGGGCCCAAGGGAGGTGGGGGGCGGCTGACGGGCGAGCGTGCCGGTGTGTTGGCTGGTGGCACAGGCTTTCTAGCCTGTGCTGCTTCACGTCTTCAAACACCACAGGCTAGAAAGCCTGTGCCACCAAAGAACAGAAGAACCGGCGCGCTCGTTCCGGCGCGGCGCTACTTGTCGGTGTACTCTTTCAGTTCGATCGTCACCTTTTCGCCGCCCTGAAGGACGAACTCTTCCTTCACGATGCCCTTGTCCTTGGCGAACCACACGCGCACGGTCGCCTTCGCGCCGGACACGTCGATGTTCTCGCCTTCCACCAGCACCACGTTCTCGAAGGTCGCGGAACCGATCGTCAGTTTCTCGCCGACGCTCTTGATCTTCATCGTGCCCTTAATGGGCTGCGCGCCGAGTGTGCTGTTGATGTCCCAAGTGTCGTCCTTCTTCACGGGCAGCGGCAGCACCTTCACCGGCGGGGTCACTTCGTCGTCCTTCACCTTCGTGCGGTACACGCCGTCGGCCTTCACCACGCACCACTCGCTGGTCTTCGCGTCCTTGCCGACGAACGTGTCCAGTTGGAACAACTCTTCGTTGCCCTTCTTCTCGGACTTCACGACCTGAACGGTGACCTCGTTGTCGCCGACCTTGTACACCCACTTGGCCTTGGCTTTGAGCGGGAAGTAGGTGTCGGTGCTGCCGCCCTTCGGCGGTTGCGCGAGGAGCGCCCCGCCGACGAGAACCGCAACCGCACCCAGCACCGAACGGATCGCGCGCGTCATCCGCTTCACTCCAGAGAAGATAATCGGAACCGATACCGGGCAGTATATTGGCCGCGCCCCGTCGCGCGCAAGTCCGCGGTCACTTCCACGCGGGCTCGGGCAGTTTCTTCCCCTGCGCCGCCCCGGACAGTTGCGCCGCGTCGCGCAGCGGCGCGAGCCACTTCGCATCCACCGGTTTGCCGGTCGCGCGCCACGCGCCCTGCGCCAACAGCGCGTCCGAACCGGCGAAGTAGCCCTCCGGGGCGAACGCGAGCCACGAGTCGTCCGGGCCGGCCCACAGCGTGAGCAGCAGGCGCGCGTCGCCCGCGTCCCACAGCTTCACGGTGCCGTCGGTGCCGCCGCTCGCGAGCCGCTTCGCGCCGGAATCGAGCGCGACCGCGAACACCGGCGCGCCCGTTTGCACCGCCCGCACTTGGGCCGCGGTCGCGGGGTTCAGCGTGCGCACCGTGCCGTCCGCACCCGCGACCGCGACGAGCGCGCCCTTCGCGTCGATGGCGATTTCGTGCGCGGCGGTCGCGGGGCCGCCGGAGCGCCGCGCGCGCTCGCCGGTCTTCGCGTCGTACCAACTCACGAGCGGATCGAGTCCCGCGGCGAGCACCTGCCCGTTCGTCGGGTTCACCCCGACCGCGAGCACTTCCTGATCGGTGCCGCTGAGCGTGAACAGCCCCTTGCCGGTGTTCGTGTCGATGACGCGCCCGGTGCGGTCCTTGCTCGCGGTCGCGTACCACGCGCCGCCCGGCCCGAACGCGACCGCGTACACGAAATCCGAGTGCCCGGTGAACGCGTGCAGTTGCTTCGCGGTCTTCACGTCCCACAGCTTCACGGTTTTGTCGAAGCTCGCGCTCGCCAGCTTCGTGCCGTCCGGCGAGAACGCGACGCACGACACCGTATCGAGGTGCCCGCCGAGCGTCGCGACGAGCTTCCATTCGGTCGTATCGAAGAGCCGCAAGTCGCCGCGCGCGCTCGGTTGCCCGCCGGCGACGGCGAGCAGTTTTCCGTCGGGCGAAAACTTCAGGTCGTTCACCGCGCCGAGCACGTTCGTGAGGTGCTTCACCGGCTTCGCGGTCGTCAAGTCCCACACGGTCGCGCGGCCGTACACGCCGCTCGCGAGCAGCTTTCCGTCCGGGCTGAACGCGACCGCGGCGACCGGCGGCAGCGGCCCGACGGGGAGCGCGAGTTCGAGCGGCCCGGGCAGGTTCGCGGTGCGCGGCAGCGCGGCTTTCGTCGCGAACACCACTTCGAGCTTGCGCACCGGGCGCGCCGGGCCGACCGCGCTTGCGCCCTCGTCTTTCGGTTTCGTGCCCTCCGGCGCGCCGGCTTCGACCCACTTGCGAATCAGTGCGATCTCGTCCGCCGCGAGCGGGTCCGCGTCGAGCGGCATCGCGCGCTTCTTGTTCTTCTCGGTGAGGAGCGTGACGAGTAGCGATTGGTCCGGCTTGCCCGGCACGAGCACCGGCACCTTCCCGCCCTTCGCGACGAGTTCGAGTTTGTCCAGTGCGAGGCCGGCGCTGATGTCGGTGTCGCTCAGCTTGCGCTCGCTGTGACACACGACGCAGTGCTTGCGCAGAACGGGGCGCACGTCGGCCCAATAGGTGGGATCGGCGGCACGGGCCGCGGGTGCCGAAACGAACAGCGCGAGGAGTGTGAGTCGGAGCATGGTGCGTGCGAGCATACCAGACCGCGCGCCGCGCCGCGAGTGCCGAGTTCGGTGGCCGCGCGAATTGCGCTTCGTATGTTGGATGTGCCGACGGGTTCCGCGGGCGCGTTCGCGCCGCGGACGAAGAGGGAAGCCGGTGCGAGTCCGGCGCAGGGCCGCTGCTGTGTTCGGCCAGAACTTCGCGCTTCGCCACTGCGGGAACCCGCGGGAAGGCCGCGCGAAGGTCGCTACGAGCCGTAAGCCAGAAGACCTGCCCGTGGGCGTTTCCGATGTCGTGGCTCCGGACCGGGCCGCACGCGGGCCGGTCCCTTTTTTGCGCGCGCCGTGCGGCGCGCGCGCCGTCCCCGTTGTGTACCCGCGTACCGCGCCACCGCGCGCGCCCGTCCCGGCGCGCGAAGGAGCGGTTCCGTGAACGGTCAGAAGGCGACGAAGCGCAGCGCATTCACACTCATCGAGTTGCTGGTGGTGATCGCGATTATCGCGATCCTCATCGGCCTGCTGCTGCCGGCGGTCCAGAAGGTGCGCGCTGCGGCGGCCCGCATCAAGTGCGCGAACAGCCTCAAGCAACTCGGCCTCGCGCTGCACAACCACGCGGACGTGAACGGCGGGCGGTTCACCAAGTCGAACGAGACCGCGACGCGGTTCTGGTTCGGCACCATCACCGACACGACGAGCACGCCGCGCAAGATGGACCCGAGCGCGGGCATCCTGTCGCCGTATCTGGAGGGGAATCGCGCGATCACGCAGTGCCCGAACTTCTCGCCGGAGCGGTTCACCCTGCGGTTCGACATCCCGGTGGCGAGCTACGCCTACAACGATCAGTTTAGCGCCAACAACGGCATCGCGAATCAGGCGATTGTGGCGATCAGCAACCGGCGCGGCACCTCGGCGACGATCGCGTTCGCGGACTCGGCGAACGTGCCGTTCGCCGCGCCGTTCGACAAACTGACCGAGAACTGGTACCTGTCGGCCCCGTCGCAGCGGTTCCCGAACGTCCACTTCCGGCACGACGGCATCGCGAACGTGTGCTTCGCCGACGGGCACGTGGAAACGCGCGCGCCGACGATCAACGGCGCGCCGTCGTGGGAGAACCCGCTGGCGACCGTGCTGCGCGAGCGCGAGCGCGTGTGGGACATCGGGACCGACGACCGGGAGTTCGGGAAGGAGTGAGTCGCCGCGCGCGCGCGCCCGGCGGCTTCCTCGGACGGCCGTCGGGCGCGCGGGGTTACTTCGCCTTCACGTCGTAGCAGTACACCATTTCGCGCTCGCGCACGAAGAACTTGCCGTCCACCACCACCGGGTGCGCCCACGTGTCGCGGGTGCCGTTCGGCACCTTGAACGCGCTGAGTTCCTCGTACTGCTCCGCGGTCGCGCTCGCCAGCACCACCCAACCGTCCGAGTAGCGGATGAACAGTTTGCCGTCCGCGGCGGTCAGCGACGCGGACCCGCGGCCCTCGCCGCCCTTGCGGGTCCACAGCACTTTGCCCGTCGCGAAGTCCGCGCACCACGGGTTGCCGCTGTCGTCGCGGTCGCCGTACAGTTTGTCGCCGATCAGGATCACGCCGCCGTGCTTGTTCGTCAGTTGGCGGTTCCAGTACACCTCTTCGACGTTGAACTCGGTGTCGCCCTTCGTCACCTTCAGGAGCGCGGCGCCGCGCCCGTAGCCGGCGGCGGCGAACACGTAGTCGCCCTTGATGATGGGCGTGGGGATGTTCGCGGTGTTGCCGCCGAACCGGTCGTTCTTGGTGCCGTACCGCCACAGCATCTTGCCGTCCTTCGCGTCGAACGAGACGAGGCCGTTCGCCATCAGCGTGACGTACTGCTTCACGCCGCCGAAGTTGGCGATCACCACGGAGGCGTACCCGGCGGTATCGCCGCCCTTCACGGTGCCCTTCCACTCCACCTTCCCGGTGCTCTTGTCGAGCGCCACCATCGTGGCCTCGGAGCCGCCGGGCGTCACGATCAGCCGGTTGCCGTCGACGAGCGGCGATTCGGCGAAGTTCCACCCGCCGGACGAGCCTTTGAAGTCGTCTTTGAAGTTCTTGCGCCACACTTCTTTCCCGGTCTTGGCGCTCGCGGCGACGAGGTCGCCGAACTGGCCGAGGCCGAACACGAGCGCGCCGTCGGTGGCCGGGGTGCAGCGCGGGCCTTGGTAGTTCCCGCCGCTCTTGCCGACCTTGAGGGCCCACGCCTTCTTCCCGGTTTTGCGGTCGAGGCCGAACAGGAAGCACTCTTTGCCCACGTCGCCCATCGTGAACACTTTGTCGCCGCTCGCGGTAACGCTGGAGTAGCCGATGCCGAGGCCCTCGGCCTTCCACGTCACCTTCGGGCCGGCTTCGGGCCACTTGGCGAGCAGGCCGGTGTCCGGGGAAACGCCGGTACGGTCCGGGCCGCGGAACTGCGGCCAATCGGCCCCGTTCGCGGCGAGCGCGGTGAGGGCGGCGAGCGCGAGCGCGCCGAGGGCGGAACGTGTGCGAACCATCGCGAGTGGCTCCGGGGGTGGGGAGGCGTGCGGTGATAGAAGGCGGGGGCGAAATCAGTATATGTTGCGCCCGGGGCGAAGCTGTCACGGCCCGGGCCGCATTCGCGGTGGGTGCTGGCGTTCGCCGCGCCAACGGCGTATGATCGAGTTACGTTCCCATTTACGGTCCCTTCTCCCACGTTCCGAGGGCACACGCTATGCGAAGCTCTTCGCTCGCCCTGCTGTTCGCCGCTGCCGCAATCGGCCTCACCGACGGCGCGCCGCGCGCCGCCGCCCAACCGAAAGACGGTGTCGTCGAGGAGACGTTCCGCACCGCCGACGGCGTGGAACTGTACGGCAAGTTCTCGCCCAGCACGAATAAGACCGTGGCGGCCCGCAGCGCCCCGGTGGTGGTCCTCATGTACGAACCCGGTCTCGGCAACGACCTCAAAAAGGGCGACTGGGGCGCGCTCACGAAGAAGCTCAACGAGGAAGGGTACCACGTGTACCAGTTCGACTGGCGCGGGCACGGCAAGAGCACCGACATCAAGGACCCGGACCGGTTCTGGCTCAAGTCGCTGTACCTGAACGGCACGCAGGCCAACGGCGCGCCGAACGCCTACATCAAGGGCGGACCGGGCAAGCCGCTGAAGGACAAACTGAGCATCAAAGAGGTGACCAACGCGACGAAGTTCTTCCCCGCGTACGCGATGGACCTCGCCGCCGTGCGGTACCAACTGGACACCAAGAACGACAACGGCGACCTGAACACCAGTTCGATTTACCTCGTCGGCGTGGGCGACACGGCCGGGCTGGGGCTGGCGTGGCTGACGATGGAGTGGAAGCGGCCCGCGGTGAAGCCCGGCGACAACCAACTCGCCATCGCCGGCGCGGCCGGTGCGGCCCGATACGACTTCATCGGCCAAGAGTTGCGCGGCGACTTCGACGAGGCCGGCCAAGACTACGCCGGCGCGGTGTGGCTGTCGGCGTCGCGCCCCGCGTCCATGCCGTCGACCGTCATGAAGACGTGGGTGTCGAAGACCACGTTCGCCCCGCAACTGCGGAACAACACGCCGATGCTGTACCTGTACGGCGACAAGGACGCGAAGGGCAAGGCCGACGCCGCGTTCTACTTCAACGAGGTGCTGGTCGCGGACCCGAAGAAGGGCTCGACGCTCGCCCCGCTGAAGCAGACGTTCGTGAGGGGGCTGGAGGGCGGCGGGGCCGACCGCGGGCTGAAGTTGTTGGGCAACAACGCGGTCAAGGCCGAGGACACGATCCTCAAGTTCCTGAAGGAAGTGCAGAAGGAGCGCCAGCGCACCGCGTCCAAGCAGCGCAAGTACGAGAACAGCTACGGCGTGAACCTGTACTACTTCGGCCTGCGCTAACCGATCGCGAGCCGAGAACGAACCGGGCCGCGGGGGACGTTTCCCCCGCGGCCCGGTTCGTTCTCAGCGCGCGGTTTCGGCTTCGCGGAGCGTTTCGCGGGCGCGGTCCGCGGCCCACGCGTCTTCGCTGTCGACCAGAATCGCCAGCGCCGCGCTCGCGTGCTCCAGCGCCAGCGCGGAATCGCCGGGTGCCTTCCGGGCCACGTAGAACTCGGCCATGCGCCGCAGGGCGCGGCCCTCGAACATGCGCAGCCCCATTTCGCGCGCGATCTGCAACCCGGACGTGAACAGCCGCTCGGCCACGATGCCGAGGTCGATCAGGACGAGTGCCTCGCGCACGCCGTCGCCGGCCGCGCGCGCGATCCGCAGGCTGTGTTGCAACTGCTCCGTGGCTTCGGTGTGCCGGTTCTGCCGGAGGAACGTGTTTCCCAACTGGAACCGGGCCTCGCGGTCGAAGTGCGCCGAATCCGCGTCGCACGATTCGCCGAATACACGAGTGCTGAAGTTCTGGAGGGTGCGCCCGTGAACGACGCCGACGAAGACGAACACGAGCCCGAATTGCGGCCCGAAACCCGATCCGGGCTGCTCGCAACGGTGTATGAAATCGCGCCTTTCCTTGTTCGGGACGTTTTTCAGGAGGGACAGCACAGCGGCATTCTCCAGCGGTTGCTGCTCGGCGCCGGTGCGGGTGGGGACGCCTTTGCCCTGCGCGGCGGGTGGGAGGGCATCGCACTGAACGTCGCACTCGCCCTCGCGGGCCAAGTACTGTCGGAGCGGTTGAAACGGCACCTGACGCGGAACCGAGCCAAAGGCCCGGTGGCGGCCACCAGTCAGGACGCGCTCGACATCCGGCGCGCCGTGCGCGAGCTGGGGCACTCGGCCAACGAACAGTTTCGCGCGATACTGGATCGCGTCGAGAACCCGTTAGCGACCGCTTCGCGGGAGCGCTACCGATCCGCGGTTCGGTTGCACCGGGCGGGCAAAGCCGCGGAGGCGGTGCTGCGGCTCCGCGACGCGCTGACCAAGGACCCCGAAAATGCCGACGCGCACTTGCTCCTCGGGCAGATCCACTTGTCCGACGGAGCGGCGCCGGGCGAAGCACGGGCCGCGGCGGTCGAACACTTCGCGCGTGCGGCCGAGTGGGCCGAGTTCGCCGGCGCGCGCGCGCGCTCCGACGCCGAACGCGCCGATTACCTGTCCGTTGCGGCGGACGCGCACCACCTCGCCGCGGTCGCGCTCCTCGGGCTCGGTTCGCCAGCCGAAGCGCTGTGCGCGGCCGAACGGTCGGCCGCCCTGCGCCGGTCCGACGCGCTCGCGTTCACCGTCGCACGGTGCCGCGTCGCGCTCGGCGACGCGCGGACCGCGCGCGACGAGATCGCGGGCCTGTGCGCGCGGAACCCCGGGTACTTCCACCTCGCGACCCAAGACCCGCTGCTCGTGCGGTGCGAACCGGTGCGCGCGGTTCTCGACGCGCGCGCCACCGAAGTTCGAGCTGACCTCCGCGCTGCGGTCGCGCGGATCGCCGCGCGGGCCGAACGGGTTCAGTTGCCCCCGGACCTCGCGTCCCGGGCGTCTGCGGCGCACGAGTGGCTCGAAGACCCGCCATCGGACCCTGCGGCCGTGTGGGTGGCCGCGCAGCTGTGCCGCGAACTCGAGGCCGAGTTGGACACCGCCGCGCGCGGTCAGTTTTACGCGGGGAATGAAGTGGCGCTCCCCGCGCCGATAGTCGGGCCGCCGGTCGGCCTCTCGCCCGACGGGTGCTGGCTCGTCGTCTCTACCACGGCGAGCGAGCGCTTCGAACCCCCGGCCGGCGAACCCGGTTTGGCCGTTTCGTTCGTGCGCGTCCGCGCGTGTAGGGTGGACGCGGCAACCGGCGCGCTCGCGCAAGTGCACACCTTCGCGGTGCCGCACGCGAACGGTTCAAACGGGCCGCAGTCGCTTCCGGTCGCCCTCGCGCCGACGGGCGATGCGCTCGTCGGGTTCCGACCGACCGCCGCCCCGTTGCTGTTCGAGCCGACCGTCTTCGCACCGGGGTTCGATCGCGTGGCGCTCTCCGAACCGGGCTTCCCCGTGTTCGGCGCACGGCAACCGGACGCGCTCGCGGCGTGCGCCGCGTTCTCGCCCTCCGGCACGGCCGTGTGCCTGCGGGGCACCTCTCTCGTCGGGACCGCCGGGTACCGCACTTTTGTCGCGGGCGCGCGCACCATGTCAGTCGATCTGCCGTGGGTACCGAACGCCCCGGTACAGGTCAGCGACGACGGGCGCGCCCTCGTCGCGGCGCGGCACGGGTCGTCCTTCTGGTCGGGGGCATGGGGCGAACTAGCGGCGTTCCGAGACGGGCGCGAGGTGCTCCGGCGCGACTCCGCAGTGTCGTTCCTCTCCCCGTGCGGGCGCTGGCTCGCGGTTCAACTCGGCGAACGGGTCGAAGTCACCGATCTGCTCGTGAGCGCCGCGTTCGAGATCGGCCCGAACCGCGAACTGTGCGGGATCGACAGTTCGGTTGTGTACGCGCGCGACCGCACCGGCGCGAACCGCGCGCGCACCCTCTTTGAAGCGTGGTCCGCACCGGCCGGTCAGTGTTGCGTGCCGCCGTTTGAACTCGACGGCGCTTGGCTCTGGGTCGGATCATCCGAGGGAGAAGATTGGTTCGTCTCCGAAGGCGATCCCGCGCGCGCACTGGTGCGCGACCGGGCGAGCGGGCGCACGGTTCTGTCCGCGACGTTTCCGGGGCCAGTGGTGCCCCTCCCGGGCGGCGAAACGGTACTCGCGCTGATCGGCCCGGATCGGGTCGCTACATTCCGTCGCGGGTTTCCCCCGCGCGCGGTTGTAACCGGCTAAGCCCGTTCCTCCTTACTTCACCAACTCCGAGAGGTACTTCACCGGCAGCGTGCCGTGACTCAGCACTTGCTCGTGGAACTTGCCCAAGTCGAACTTGTTTCCTTGAGCGCGCTGCACGCTCTGCCTTAAGCGGTAGAACGCGGTGCGGCCCACGAAGTACGTCGAAAGCTGAGTGCTGCTCTGCTTCGCGCGCGACACCTTCCCCACTGCTTCCGCTTCGGTCTGGAACCCGCGGCCGATCAGCATCGCGAGCGCGTCGTCGTCGCTGAAAGTGGTGCAGTGCATCTTGTGGTCGAGGATCGCGTTCAGCACCGCGCGAATGTAGAACTTCAGTTGGTGTAGCCGCAAAGACAGGTCGCCGTCGCCGTACCCTTGGTCGAGCATCATCTGCTCCGTGTACACCGCCCACCCTTCCGCGAACGACCCGGACCACAGAATCTTCCGCACCAGCGACGGGCAGCGGTTCGAGTACGCGAGTTGCACGTAGTGCCCCGGGTACGCCTCGTGGATGGTGAGGATTTGCAGCATCGCGGAGTTGTACTCGCGGAAGAACGTCTCTTGCCGCGCGGGCGACCAATCCTTCGGCGGCGGCGCGACCGCGTACAGGCTGTTCGCTTTCGGGTCGAGCGGCGGCGCGGGGTTCAAGTACGCGGCGCTGAACCCGCGCTGGAACTCCGGCATCGCGATGATCTGGCACTGGTCCGGGTCCGGCAGCGTGAGAATCTTCTTCGCGCGAATGAAGTCCTTGATCTTGGCGACGGTGTTCTTCGCGTCGTCCACGAGCGTTTCCGGCTTCCCGTGGTCTTTGCCAAGCTCATCGAGAACACTCTTGATGCACGCGCGGCGACCGGTCGCGTCGTCCGGCGGGAGCGGCTTGCCGGCGAACAGCTTGCTCCACAGTTGCTTGGCGACGTAGTACATCTCGGCTTCGACGCGATCCGCTTCGGCCTCCGCGATCTTCAGCACGTCTTCGGCGGTGAGGCCCGCGTCCAGTTCCAGTTCGAGCTTCTTGGCGAACTTCTCTTTGCCGAGTCGCCATTCACCGGTGGACTTCGGGAGCAGTTCCTTTTCGAGCCACGTTTGGTAGTCCTTGAGCGCCTTCACCGCGGCCTTGCAGGGCGTGCCGAGCGGTTCGGTACCGGGCGTCTCCTTGGCGAACTCGAAAATGTCTTTCTCGTAAAACGCAATCGCGCCGAGGTTGCGCTTGATGGTCACTTCCGTGAGTTGCTTCGGCGGGTTTTTCAGGCTCGCTTTCGCGGCTTCGACCACCTTCGGAATGTACGCGATGCGCTTCGCGGCGTTCTCCACGTTCCGCTCGCGCGGCAGCGTCGATTGCGTGAACAGCGTGAACACGCTGTCGGAGATGTACTCGCCGTAAACTCGCGGGTCGAACTCGAAGCGGTTGTCGTTCTCCGCTTGCCACAGCCCGTACTTCAGCGAGTGGGTCCAAATCTCGAAGTCGATTTGGCCGTCGCGCGAGAGCTTCTTGAACTCGATTTCCTTCGGGATGCGTTCGAGCCACGCCTTCGCGCGGCCGGCGTCTTTGGCGCGCGCGGCGGGCGACAGGTCGTCGAGCCGGTCGTCGTACTCGTGGTTCCCCTGCGCGGTGGCGAACACCGGGTGCAGGCGGAACTCTTCGTCCAGATAGCTCTGGAACAGCTTGGCGAGTTTGGCGTCTTCGGCCTTATCGGGCTGCGCCGCGGGCGCGGCGGGGGGCGGTGCGGTCACGAGTGCGGCCACCAGTAGAAGCGCGGGGAGCGCGAACAATCGGCGCATGGGAACCTCCGGCGAATGTGCGGACCAGCATACCGCGCCGCGGGCGCGCCGCACACCTTCGCGCGTTCTTCGCCGATTCCCCGCACGCGGCCGATATACTTGCTCCGCACGCCGAGCATAACAGCGGCGGCAACTGTATTGCACACGTCGCGCGAGGTGTACCGTGGCGAAATCGTGGACCAAAGCGGGCGGGGCCGCGTGCGCGGTCGCGCTGGTCGGGGTCGCGGTGTTTTTCGGCGGCAGCACTGCCGCGCCCAAGCCGGACCTGAAACCGGTCGCGCACTGGGTGTTCGACATCGACGGCGTGACCGGCAAGACCGCGACCGACCGCGCCGGGAAGTTGCACGCGACGCTCACCGGCGGCGCGAAGGTGGAGACGAAGGGCACCCCGCACCTCGCGCTCGCCGGGCCGGACGACGGCGCACTCGTGCGCGCGAGCGTGACCGCCGACGCGCCGTTCCTCCCGCGCGAGGCGCTCAGCGTGGTCGGGTGGATTCGCCCGGACGAACCCACCGAATGGGCCGCGCTGTTCGGCTGCTTCCAAGACAACGGCGCGAGCGAGTTCGGCACCGTCGTGGGGTTCAATAAGTCCAAGTTCTACTTCGGCCTGACGAGCGCGACCGCGAAGAAGATGACCTACCTCGAATCGAAAACCGAGTACCAACTCGGCAAGTGGTACCACCTCGCTGCGACTTACGACGGCAAGGAAATGAAGCTGTACGTGAACGGCGCGCTGGACGCGACGAGCACGGAGCAGAGCGGCCCGGTGCTGTGGGCGAAGGACGCCCCGCTCGCGATCGGCCGTTACAAGGACCAGAACGAAGACTTCGGCATGGTCGGCGGCATCAAGGAAGTGCTGCTGTGCGCCAGCGCCATCGGCGCGGATCAGGTGGCAGCGCACTTCGCGGCCGACAAGGAACTCGCGGACGCCCCGACCACCGTTCCGGCCGGCCCGCGGTGGGTCGTGGAGCCGTACTTGCAGTTCGTTACGCGCACCGGCATCACGGTGATGTGGGAGGCGAACGAACCCTGCACCGCGACGGTCGAATACGACACCGTCACGCCGATGAAAAAGGCCGTGAAGGTCGAGAAGCCCGACACGATGGGCGAAGTGGCGCTCGCGAACCTCGAACCGTACACGAAGTACTTCTACCGCGTGCTGGTGAAGGACGCACAGGGCCGCGAGACCGCGAGCAAGGTGCTGTCGTTCATGACCGCGCCCGGCACGACCGACGCGTACAGCTTCGCGGTGATCGGCGACACGCAGCGCAACCCGGTGATTACCGGCAAGGTGACGAAGCTGATGTGGGAGCGCCGGCCGAACTTCGTGGTTCACTGCGGCGACGTGGTGGACGACGGCGCGAGCAAGGCGCAGTGGACCGGCGACCTGTTCAAGCCGGCCGCGGAGCTGTTCGGTCGCGTCGCGGTGTTCCCGTGCATCGGCAACCACGAGAAGGACCACCCGAACTACTACAAGTACTTCGCGCTGCCGAAGCCCGAATACTACTACACGTACACCTACGGCAACGCGCAGTTCTTCTCCATCGACACGAACGGCAAGCGCAACCTGAAGCCGGACGGCGAGCAGTACAAGTGGCTCGAAAAGGAACTCGCGGCGAGCACCGCGAAGTGGAAGTTCTGCTACCACCACCACCCGGTGTACTCGTCGGACGAGAACGACTACGGCGACACGTGGAAGGGCGGCACGACGGCCGGCGACGTGCGCACCCGCGACCTCGTGAAGCTGTACGAGAAGTACAACGTGGACGTGGTGTTCAACGGGCACATTCACGTGTACGAGCGCACGTGGCCGATCCGCGACGGGAAGGTGGATCAGAAGACCGGCATCGTTCACGTCACGAGCGGCGGCGGTGGCGGCGGTCTGGAGAACTTCGCGCCCACGCCCGCGTTCTTCAAGCGCGAGTTCCGTTCCGATTTCCACTACTGCTACGTGACCGTTCACAACGGCTCGTTCGAACTGAAGGCGTTCGACAAGGACGACCGGCTGTTCGACACGTTCGCGCTGACGAAGTAAGGCGCGGGTTTTGTAGCCCGACGCGTGAGCGAGGGTGTTTCGTCGCCCGCAGGGGCGAAAGCCAAGACACCCTCGCTCACGCGTCGGGCTACAAGACGCCCGTTACGAACCCGCGACGCGGGTTCCGCTGAGCGCGCGGCCGAGGCGCGCCAACACGCCCACGCGCGGCGCGCGAACGGCGCGCTCCGCGCGCGCCGCGGGCAGCACCAACCCGGCCCACCACACCGCGAGCGTGCCGAGCATCGCCAGCCCCAAATCGCGCGACACCTCGAACCACGGCGCGAACGGCAACCGCGGCAGCACCCCGCTGAGCACGTGAAGCGTCACGACCAGCCACAGCGCGAAGCCCCATTTGAAGTCGCCGCGCAACCGCTGCTCGCGGTGAACGAGGCCCAGCACCACCGGGGCCGCGAGCACCATGTAGTGCATGTGGTTCACCGGCGTGAGCGCCACGGTGAGGATCGTGAGGCCGCCGAGCGCGTAGAACGCGCGCTCGCGCTCGTCGGCGATGCGCCGCACCATCACGAACGTCACCACCAGTAGGCCAACCCCGATGACAACGTGTGCGACCTTCGCGCGCGGGTCGCCGACCTTCGGCCGCGTGTCGCGGTTCAGGTGCAGCGCGTTGTGAACGATGGCCTGAATGGAGGTGTTGTCGGTCGCGGTCATGTCGGTGAGTTCGCGCGACAACCGGCCCGGTTTGCTGGTGAGGCCGGGCATCACGGTGCCTTCGATGAACGCGGTCGTCGCGTCGAACGCGCGCGTCGGGCCGAGCGCGACAACGGGAATCAGCACCATGCCCGCGATCATGCCCAGCACATAGTGCCCCACGCACTTCCAATCGCGCCGCAGCAGGGGGTACAGAATCAGCAAACCGGGAATCACTTTGGAACAGGTCGCGGCGGCGAGCCACCACCCGGCGGCGGCGCGCCTCCCGCGCAGTACGGCCGCAATGTGCGCCGCGATGAGCGCGACGAGAAACAGGTTCACTTGGCCGCGCGATTGGCTGCTCCCGATGGCCGGCAAGCAGATCCAGAACGGCCACATCACGTTCCACAGCCAGCGCTTCCCCCACACGGGCGCGGGGCCGTTCGGGTGCGTCTCATCTAAGGCGCGCGCGAGCGCGTGCATCGCCCAGAGGAACGCGACGACGCTGCCGAGGTAAAAGAGCGCGACCGACACCGGGAACGGTACGTCGTACGGTTCCGGTGCCGTTCCCGGCGGCGGATCGGCGAGCGGCACGAGCACGATCGCCGTGAGCACCGGGTACGAGTAGTGCCAGCCGTTTTCGTCCGTCACGGCGTACGGATCGCCGCCCTCGCGGACGGCCCACGCCGCGCGCAAATAGACGCCGAGGTCCGTATGTCGCCGTTGAAGGAACGCGGAGCGAATTTCGACGTAAGTGCCGTAGCCGAGCGTGACGAGAACGAGCGCCACGACGCACAGCCGGTCGAAGCGGCGAACGGGCGGCTCCTGCATCCCACGAACCTCGTGCGCGCGTGCGAGAATTACCTCCGTATCGGTTGCGCCGGTTAGGAAACTTGAGGCGAGTTACTTCGCGGCCCGCAGCGCGCGCCCGGGCAGCGCCCCGGTGTGTGTGCCGCGGTCCAGCACCACGCTGCCGTTCACGATCACGTACTCGATGCCCGCGTTGTAGGCGAACGGCGCTTCGTAGGTGGATTTGTCGATCACCGTCGCCGCGTCGAAGACGGTCACGTCCGCGAACGCGCCGGCGCGCAGCGTGCCGCGATCGGTGATGCCGATCTTCGCCGCGTTCAGCGAGGTCATTTTGCGCACCGCGTCTTCGAGGGTGATCGCGCCGCGGTCGCGCGCGTACAGGCCGAGCACGCGCGGGAAGGTGCCGAAGTTCCGCGGGTGCGGGTTGCCGCGCTTCAGCGGGCCTTCGGTGGCGTAGGCCGAACCGTCGGACCCGACCGAGCACCACGGTTGCTTCAGCGCGAAGAGCATGTCCTTTTCGTCGTGGTGCGCGAACACCGTCGGCACGCTCCCGCCCTCTTCAATGAGGATGTCGAACAGGATGTCGAGCGGGTCCGGCTTCGGTTCCTTTCCTTTCTGCTTGGCCGCGATGACGCGGTCCATCGTCAGTCCTTCGTAAGTGCCGCGCCCACTCACGAGCATCCGCGACCAGTCCCCGCCGACGGCGGTGTAATGGTTGTACCAACCGGCGATTCCTTTCGAGATGTCGGTTTTCAACCGCTCGCGCTGCTTCGCGTCTTTGAGGCGGTCGAGCATCTTCGCCGTGCCGCCTTCGTGTGCCCACGGTGGAATGATGCTGGCGAGGTTGTTGTTACCGCGCGTGTACGGGTACACGTTGGCCTGCACGTTCACCCCGCGCTTGCGCGCGGCTTCGATCAGCGCGACCACTTCGTTCATCTTGCCCCACAACTTCTCGTCGGCGATCTTCAGGTGAATGACATCGACCGGGACGCCGGCGCGCTCGCCCACTTCAATCGCCTGTTTCACCGACGCGAACACGTCCAACCCTTCGCTGCGAATGTGCGTCGAGAAGATGCCGCCGTGCTTCTTCACCGCCCCGCACAGTTCCACGAGGTCGTCCGTTGTGGCGAGCGACCCGGGCGGCATCATCAGCAGCGACGACAGCCCGAACGCGCCGTCCTTCATCGCCTCTTCGATCAGCTCGCGCATCGCGGCGAGTTGCTTCGCGGTGGGCCGCGCGTGCGACTTGCCCATCACGCACTCCCACACGTTGTCGAGGCCGACATAGGTCGCGACGTTCACGCTCGCGCCTTCTTTGTCGAGCACATCGAAGTAGCCTTCGAGCGTACTCCACTCGAACACCTTCCCGCGCGCGGCGAACTTGCGGGCCGCGAGTTTCCCCTTCAGCGGCGCGACGGAGCGCCCTTCGCCGAGCACTTCGGTTGTCACGCCCTGCCGAATTTTGCTCTGCGCTTTGCCGTCTTCGAGAATGAGATCGTCCGAGTGCGAGTGAATGTCGATGAACCCGGGCGCGACGATCAGCCCCTTCGCATCAATGGTGCGCTTCGCCTTCCCTGCGGGCACGCGACCAACCGCGACGAGCTTTTCGTTGCGGACGGCAACATCGCCGTAGAACCACGGGTTCCCGGTGCCGTCGAGGATGCGCCCGCCGGTGATGAGCACGTCGTATTCCGGTTCCGCGCCGCTCGCGGGCACGGACGCGAGCGCGCACACGAGAGCGAAAGAGAGGAGCGGTTTCACGTTGGCCTCGTTCGTTGTGGTCCGGTTCTTCAAGTGTAGGTCGCTCGCTCCGCGAGCGACCATTGCGGTGCAAACAACCGACACGTGATTGCGTGCGCGAATGGCCGCTCGCGGAGCGAGCGGCCTACTCTTGAAGACCGTAGCGAACCGCCCGCGCCGCGCGATATGGTGGAGCCATGACCGAACACGAGTGGCTGACCGCGCGCGTGCCGTGGGAGATGCTGAACTTCGCCCGCGAGCGCGCCAGCGCGCGCAAGTTGCGCTTGTTCGCGTGCGCGTGCTGCCGCTCCGTGCTCAACGAGTTCGCGCCCGGCGTCGCGGAGCGCTCGCTGGTGGCCGCGGAGTTGTTCGCCGATGGCGAACTGAAAGCGGACACGCTCGGACAGGTGCGGCACACGCTCGACGCGAGTGCGAGCGCCGCGACCCGCGATGCCGAGCGCACCGGCAGCGGCTATCTGCGCTACCTGCTGTATGCGTGCCGGAACGCATGTTCCGCCGCCGCCGGTCCCGACACCGTGGGTCAAAACGCGGCGCTGCACGCGGCGCGCGCCGCGGCCGACTTCCCGCTAATCGGGGCCGAGCGCGCCGAATCTATGGAACTGCGCGCCGAGTGCGCGGCGCAGTGCGAACTACTCCGCTGCCTCGTCGGGAACCCGTTCGCGCCGGTGGCGTTCGACCCCGCGTGGCGGACCTCGGACGCGGTCGCACTCGCGCAGAGCATGTACGAATCGCGCGACTTCACCGCGATGCCGATCCTCGCCGACGCCCTCCAAGAAGCCGGGTGCGACAACGAACAGGTGTTCACCCACTGCCGCGACGCGCGCGACCACGCCCGCGGGTGCTGGGTGTGCGACGCGCTGTTGGGGAAGGCGTAACGCTTGTTCTGCCGCACGGCGCGCCTATGATGGCTATTTGAACTTCGACGCACCACGAGCCGCACCCGCATGTCCGTGAAGTCGCTTCCGCTTACCACTCCTTCGGCACCGGCGACCAGCGCCGAGGGCAAAGGCAGCTACGCGTTCATTTCGCTCGGCTGCCCGAAGAACACCGTCGATAGCGAACGCATGCTGGGCAAGCTCGCCCAAGACGGCTACGCGCTCCAACCGGACGCCGACGGCGCGGACGTGGTGGTGGTGAACACCTGCGGGTTCATCGAACCGGCGCGCCAAGAATCGCTCGCGGTCATCCGCGAAATGCTCGAACTGAAGAAGGCCGGCAAGGTCGGCGCGGTCGTCGTCGCCGGGTGCATGGCCGAGCGGCAGCGCGAGGTGCTGCTCGAACAGGTACCCGAAGTCGATCAGATCGTGGGCGTCTTCGGCCGCGAAGACATCGCCGCAGTGGTCGATCGCGCCGTTTCGCAGCAGAGCGAACAGCGCAGTTTGTTCCGCCCCGCGCCGGTGCGGGCGCTCGAAGACACGGCCCGGCTGCGCATCACCCCGCGACACTTCGCGTACCTGAAAATCAGCGAGGGGTGCGACCGGCTTTGCACCTACTGCGCGATCCCGAAGATGCGCGGCAAGCACGTCACGAAGCCGATCGAGGAAGTAATCCGCGAGGCGCACGAACTCGCGGCCGACGGCGTGCGCGAACTCATCATCGTCGCCCAAGACACGACGTATTACGGCTTCGACCTGTACGGCCGCTCGCGGCTCGCGGAGTTGCTGCGCGAACTCGACACGGTGCCCGGCATCGAGTGGATTCGCACGCTGTACGCCTACCCCGAACACATCTCGGACGAGATCATCGAGACGTTCGCGGGCGCGAAGAAGATCATCCCGTATCTCGACATGCCGCTTCAGCACATCAACGACCGCGTACTGAAGCGCATGATTCGCCGCGTGAACCGCGCGGAAACCGAGAGCCTGCTGCACCGCCTGCGGGCGAAGTGGCCGGACCTCGCGATCCGCACCACGTTCATCACCGGCTTCCCCGGCGAAACGGACGCGGAGTTCGAGGAACTGCGGACGTTCGTGGCGGATTTCAAGTTCGAGCGCGTGGGCGTGTTCCCGTACTCGCTCGAACCCGGTACGCCCGCGGAGAAGCTCGACGGCCACCTGCCCGAAGACGTGAAAGCGGCGCGCGTGAGCGCGATCATGGAAGTGCAGCAGCAGGTGGCGTTCGGGTGGGCGAACGCGCAGGTGGGCAAAGAGCACGCGGTGGTGATCGACGGCCCGGACCCGGAGTTCGCGAACCACTTCCGCGGGCGCACGACCGCCGACGCACCGGAGATCGACTGCGAAGTGCGCGTGAAGGCGAAGAACCTGCAACCGGGCGACTTCGTCCGCGCGAAGGTCACCGCCGCCGACGGCTACGACCTCGTCGCGAAGGCCATCGGCCAACCGTGGTGAGCGCGACGGGCCGGGGGCGGTTCCGCTCCCGGCCCGCGAGACATCATAGGTACTCATAGCCGATGTGGAACGTCACGCGGCCGTCCGGCAGGCGGGTGATGTTCGTGATGTACACCGGCAGCCCGCCGCCGAGTTGCCCCTTGCTACTCGGGATCGTGTACGGCGTGAAGCTGTCGTTCGACTTGCTGGGGAACGGCACCGAACTGAGGAACGAGCCGGGGCCGCGTGGGCCTTCGATCCCGTGGCTCTCTTCCAGAATCGGCTTGCCGTTAATCACGCGCCAGATCAGCAGCCCCTCGCCCGGCAGCCGCTCGTCCCACCCCTGCTTCTTGCGCACTTCCAGAAGGAAGTATTCCGCGCCGTCGGGCCGCACCTTGATCTTGAAGCACTGCGTCGGATCGTCCTCGATGGGCGCGAGAATCAGCTTCTGCTTCACGGTCGGGTCGATGACAGCGGGGGCGATCCAGCCGAGTTGCAGTTTGCTCCACGCGCTGAAGTGCTGCGGCCGGCCGCCGCCGATCTGGTTGGACATGGCACACCACTGCCCGACGCCCTCGCTGCCGGGCGCTTCGGGCCGGGCATGTGGCCGAACTCGTGGCAGAAGACGCTGATGTCGTTCATCTGCGCGCCGCCCTCTTGCACGATGAAGTACGGGAGGCCGCGCCCGCCGTAGCTCACGGTCGCGCGGTGCGGCCAGTACAGCCCGCCGCGCGTGGTGTTCACGCGCGCCCCGGCGTAGATGAAGAACACGCCGTCGTACTCTTTCAGCCCGTCCTTGCCGAGCTTCTTCGTCACGAGGTCCAGCGCCTCGGTGAGCAGGCCCGTCTTCTCTTTGGCACTTACGCCGCTCCCGCTGCTGTAGTCCGTCCGCTTCTTCGACACCTCGTACCAGCCGACGAACTTGCCCTCGATCTTGAACTTGCCGTAGCTCAGTTCGCGGTAGTAGTCGTTCATGCTGCCGTACACGGGCTGTCCGGTGGCGCTCTTGCCGGTGTACGAGCCGAGGCTGAACATCGAGTCTTCCCAGTCCTTGTCGCCGATCTTGTCGTTGTGCTTCACGTCCGGGTATTCGACGCCGATGATGGCGAGGTTGTAGGTGGGCTTGCGCCACGCGCGGCCGATGCGGTCGTTCCAGCCGCCGCCCTTGCCGCCGAACCCGCCGAACCCGCCGCGCTCTTCTTCTTTCAGCGGCGCGCTGGCGGCGCGCAACTTCGCGCTCGCGGTCAGTTCCTTCGCGCCGCGGCTCACCGTCAGCTCGACCGTCTCGTCGGGCAGTTTGCCGCGGAGCGCCTCGCGCGCGGCCGGCACGGTGCTCACCGGGGTGCCGTCGATTCGGAGCACCGCGTCGCCCTCTTTGAGGCCGGCGGCGTCCGCGGGCGAACCCGGCGCGACCGCGTCGATCACCGGCTTGCCGCCCTGCGCGCCGATCACCACGCCGAGGTAGCCGGCGGTGGCGCGGTCCGTTGCGGCCGGTTCGCGCGCGTCTTTTGTGGTCTGCGCCGTGCGGACGGTCTTGTAGCCGCCCGGAGTCGGGAACGGGGCGACGTCCGGTGCGGAGCGCGCCGCGGTCGTCAGCGCGAACGTGGCGAGCGCCGCGAGCGCTAGAGAGCGTGTGCGGATCATGGTGGTATTGGGTTGGAGTCCAAGACAAACGTGTGAAGCGAGTTGTACCCGCCAGAAAGTGAAAAGTGCGTGAGAGGTCTCGCGCGAAACGACGCGCGGGCCCGGTGGGTCAACCCGGGCCGTGAAGTGACGCGCCGAACCGCTCTGCCGCTTCGAGCGCGGCGAACAGCTCTTCGCAACTCTCGGCGCGCTTCACGGCGTCGAAGTGCGGGAACGCACCGGCCTTCGCGGACGTGCTCAGCCACTGCTTCAACCGGTACAGCACGCGGTTCGGGCCGCGGTAGAACTGCGCGGTGCGCGCTTCGAGCTTGCGCAACAGCGGCACCCACTGCACCGCGCGCGGCACGGCGTGCGGCAACCCCAACTCCGCCGCGACGCGGTGAACGAGCAGCGGGTCCGCCAGCGCGCCGCGCCCGAGCATGAAGTGGATCGAACCGCTCTCGTCGCGGCACCGGCGGAAGTCCGCGAGCGTCCAAATGTCGCCGTTCGCGATGACCGGCAGGCCCAACTTCTCGCGGACGCGCCCAATGGGTTTCCAGTACACCGGCGGCGCGTACCCCGCGACGCGCGTGCGCCCGTGGATCGTGAGCCACATCGCGCCGCCCTCGGCGGCCATGCTCGCGTTCTCGTCGATGGCGTCGATGGTGTCCCAACCGAGGCGCAACTTCGCCGAAACGGGAACGCCCTTCGGCACCGCCGCCACCACCGCGCCCACGACGGCGCGAATGCGCGGCGGGGCTTTCAGCAGCGCCGCCCCGCCGTCGTGCCGGTTCACGGTCGGCGCGGGGCAACCGAAGTTCAGATCGATGGCGGGCGCGCCGAGTTCGCACGCGCGCGCCGCGGCTTCGGCGACGCGCCCGGGGTCGCCGCCGAGCAGTTGCAGTTGCACCGGCAGCCCGGTGTCGGTGCGCGAACCGGTCAGCAGTTCGGGCACGTGCGAGCGAAACACGTGCTTCGGCGGAACCTGCTGCGCGACGCGCAGGAACTCCGTGACCGCGGAGGTGAACGCCCCGATTTCGCCCTGCACGGCGCGCATGGGCGCGTCGGTGACGCCTTCCATCGGCGCGAGTACAACGGCGGGAGCGCGCGGGTTCAGCATGCGAAATAGGATAGCAGACGCGGCGCTTCCCGGGACCGCGGCCGTCTCGGCCGCACGACGAACGCGCACGAACGCTCTTCGGGCGGTCGCGTTCCCGCACACAACTGCGAAGCGTGCGGCCGGGACGGCCGCGCTCCCGGGAGAATTCCGAAAATATTCGCTTTTGCGTCTTCTCTTCACAAAGTGGACGGGGTATCTTCACGCGCACTACACTTCCCATCGTCACGGAGGGACTCGCATGGCGCTCGCGCTGGTGGTTCAGCTCCCGGCGAACGGCCCGTTCGGAACCGACGACGATTTCGAGTTGTGCTCGCGGTTGGAACACGAATTGGGTGCCGCGCTCGGTGCCTCGGGCGAGTGTGATCGCGCGCGCATCGAAGCCGGCTTCATTAGTGTGCGCGTCGAAGCGATCGCGGAGCCGGGCGACGCGTTCCGCGCCGTGAAAGAGGCGCTGGCGCGCTTGGCGGCGCTGCACCGGGCTACGGTCGTGCTCGAAACGCGGTGCGCGGCCGACCCGGACGACATCGACCGGCAACGGCTGTGGCCCGCGGCTCAGGCGGCGCGCGTCGCCTGACGGCTTTTTCGCACCCGGCCGCACGCGGGCTAAACGTGGGCCATAATTGCGCACCTTCTCTCCGGGTGCGCTATGCGCCAGTTCGCGGCCGTCGTGATTCTGTCGTCGCTGTTCCTGCTGCTCGTGGGCAGCCGGTTCAAAGCGTCCGACGGCGACAAACTCGTCGCGGTCGCGCGGCTGACCACGTCCAAGTTGCGGAACACGCTGCCGCCGGATTTGAACCTCGCGGCCCCGGTCGACGCGCTGCGAAAAGAACTGCCCACCCGCGCCGCCGACGCCGTGCGCGCGCGCCTCACGGCCGACAAGCGGTTCGCGGGCATCGAATTCCGCGTGTCGTGCGAAGGGGCGGTGGTGACGCTCCGCGGCGTGGTGCCGGACGCGCGCGCGAAGCGCCTCGCGGTGGGCGTGGCGCAGAACACCGTGGGCGTGGACGAAGTGATCGACGAACTCGCGGTGCCGGAGTGACCCCCGGCGCGCCCCTCTTCCCGCATTTCCCCCAACCGCGCGCCGTCGCCCCCGTGTATCTCTCATCCCGATCTAACGGTGTGGCGACCGGGCAACCGCGGTAAACTGTGTTGAGATTAAAAGTTCCCGCGGTTCGAGAGTTTTTGGTTGCGAGCCCTTAGAACCGTCGATATTCACCCGCGTCAATGTGTGTAGGCTGATCGCGCGGCACCGGCCGTGCGGCCCGTTGGGGAACGGGCCGCGGGGCGGCGCTCCCCGAACCGCGGGGGCGCAACGGGCTTGTGCTTCGCCACACGCTTTTGGGGGAAGTCATGGCAGAGCGTCGTTCCCGTTTGCCCGCGATCCCGTTCGCGAAACTGTTCCGGCTGCGCCGCTGGCTGCCCGGCACGCTGGCCGTTGCCGCCGGTCTCACCGGGCCGGTCGATCGCGCCGCCGCTCAACCGTCGCGGCCGCTGCTCGCGGCGCAGCCCGACACACAGCCGAAAATGCCCGCGCCCGGCGCGCCCGGCGTGCCGGTGCCCGTCGTGCCGCCCAAAGGTAGCGACGCGGTGCCGCCGAAGGCCGGCACCAAGAAAGTGACCGTGGCGTTCGACCGCACCCCGTGGGCCGACGTCCTCGAGTGGTACTCGAAGGAAACCGGCCTCACGATGATCACCACGGTGAAGCCCACCGGCAGCGTGACCATCAAGCCCGCGGCGGACCGCGAGTTCACCATCGGCGAAGTCACGGACCTGCTGAACGAGACGATGGCGCAGCAGAAGTTCCTGCTGATCCGCCGGAACATGACGTTCTTCATTCACCCGGCCGACGAGAAGATCGACCCGACGCTGATCCCGCGGATCGCGCTCGACCAACTGCCCGAGCGCGGGCGCACCGAGATCGTGCAAACCATTCTGCCCATCAAGGGCATGGTGGTCGCCGACGCGCAAGAGGAACTGCGCCGGTTGCTCACGCCGTTCGGCACGATGGTGACGCTGGAGAAGCCGAACGCGATCCTCATCACCGATACGGTGGGGAACATCGTCCGCATCCAGAAGACGCTGGACGAGATCGAGAAGGAAACGGGCGGTTCGGACTCGCTCGACCACGTGTGCAAGTACCGCCGCGCGCAAGAGGTCGCGGAGCAGATCAAGACGCTGATGACCGACAAGGACGTGGCGGTCACGGTGACCGGGGCGCAAGCGCCCACACAGTTCAGCGACCCGCGGTTCGGCGGCGGGTTCGGCGGGGGCGGCTTCGACCGGTTCGGCGGCGGGTTCGGTCCCGGCGGCTTCGACCCGCGCCGCGGCGCCGCGCCGGCACCGACCGGCGCGCGCGTGAAGAACGTACAGATCGCCGTGGACGCGCGCCGCAACGCGATCCTCGTGACCGCCCCGCAAGACAAGATCGGGCTGGCCCGCGACCTGATTCAAAAGCAGGACAAGCCGCTCTACGAGGGCCAGCGGCCGTTCGTGCCGGCCGACCCGGTGTTCAAAACCTACAACGTGGCCCCGGGCAGCGCGGTCGAACTCGCGAAGGTGCTGCAGAGCCGCATGGCGTGGGTGCAAGCGGTGCCGCTCGCCCAGCAGAACCAGCTCATGGTGCTGTGTACGCCCGAGGACCACATCGAAGTGGTCAAGACGCTCGGCCTCGATCAGCCGGGCGGCGCGACCCAAACGACCGAGATCGTGCCCCTGAACCTGCTCGACCCGGCCGACACCGCGGCGCTGCTGGTGAAGCTGTTCCCGACCCCCGCGGCCGGCGGCCCCACCATCGAAGTGCAGAAGGACCCGCAACCGGGCCTCGTGATTAAGGGCACTTCGGCGCAGATCCTCGAGATCAAGGATCTCCTGAGCAAGAAGGGCGAGAAGGTCGGCTCCGGCGGAGCCGTGAACTACGGGGGCACGCGCACCATCGACCTCGGCAACGGCAACGCCTCGGTGTTCGCCGAGCAGTTGGCGAAAATGCTCGACGCGATGGGCAAGAAGTCGGTCGTTCTCGACCCGCTGAACCCGCCGAAGCCGAAGCCGCCCGTGCTGCCGAAGGTGACCGTCCCGCCGGCGCAGCCGCCGGTTCCGCCCGCGATGAAGCAACCGGGCGCGTTCAACAACAACCTGCGCGACATGGTGCCGGGCCGCGACTTCGCGCTCGTCGCCGCGCAGATCGTGGACCCCGAGAAGAAAGACGACAAGCCCGTCACCATCTTCGTGCAGGGCGGCAAACTCACCATCCAGTGCGACGACCCGAAGGTGATGGAGGTCATCTCGCAACTGGTGCGCCTCTACACGCCGAAGGCGAACGACCCGGCGGCGGAGAACCTGTTCAAGGTGATTCCGCTCAAGTACGTGTCGGCGGAAGACGCGGCGCGCGAGATCGCGGAAATCTTCAACGGCCCGCAGCAACAGCAGGGCGGCGGCGGCCGCGGCCCCGGCGGTGGGGGCGGGCTGGGGGCGCTGTTCGGCGGCGGGGGCGGGTTGCTCGGCGGGTTGCTCGGCGGCGGGGGCGGTCAACAGGCCGCGACGCCCGGGCGCGTCCGCGTGGTCGCCGAAAAGAGCAGCAACTCGCTGATCGTGGTGAAGGCCTCGCCCATCGACCTGCTCACCATCGAGAAGTTGCTCGCCACGGCCATCGACGGCGGGCAGAACGACTCCGCGGCGGTGATGAAGACGTTCGTGCTGCCCATCAAGAACGCGGACGCCAGCGAAATGGCGACCGTGGTGCGGGACGTGTTCCGCAGCGCGATGAGCAGCACCGGCGGCGGCGGGCAGACCGGCGGGCTGCCGTTCCTGCCGTTCCTGCCGCAGCAACAGCAGCAGGGCAGCCAGCGCCCGCCGGCGCTGAGCATGTCGGTGGACGACCGCAGCAACAGCCTCGTGCTGCTGTGCGCGGAGACGCTCTACGAAGACGTGAAGACCCTCGTGACGCAACTCGACGAGGCCACCGTGAGCACCACGGAAGTGGTGAAACTGGTGAAGCTCAAGGGCGTCGATCCGGCGATGGTGCAGCAGGCGATTGCCGCCGTGCAAGGGCGCGACACGCGCCAACAGCAGGGCGGGTTCGGCAACCGCGGGGGCGGCTTGGGCGGCGGCGGCCTCGGCGGTGGCGGTCTCGGTGGCGGCGGGAACCCGTTCGGCGGCGGCGGGTTCGGCGGCGGGAACCCGTTCGGCGGCGGGGGCGGCAACCCGTTCGGCGGCTTCGGCGGCGGTCGCGGGGGCGGCGCTCCCGGTGGCGGCTTCGGCGGCGGGACGGGCGGCGGCGGCAACCGCGGGGGAGGTGGCGGGGCCAGAGGGGGTGGCGGGCGGACGGCACTCGGCCCGACGCAGGAGGGCCCCCGGACTTTTAACTACCGGGGCACGGACGCCCCTTCCGCGGCCTTCCAACTGTACGACCCGCAAACCGACACCCCGGACCTCGGCTACAACCGACCCGGCCAAGCGCGCGCGACCAACAGCACCTCGCGCCGCCTGAACGAGATCGTGCAAATCGGCGCGGCGCATCCGGCGCTCCCGGGCGCGCCGCAGCCGAAGATGCCCGACCCGATGTCGCCCCCGGGCTACACCGGTCCGGACGTCACCTTCATCGCGCCCCGCGGCACCGTCACGGCCATCCCCATTCAGGGGCTGGACTCCGTGGTGATCCGCGCGAGCGACGCCAAAGACCTCGAGATCGTCCTCGAGATCATCCGGCAGCTCACCGAGGCGGCGAAGGGCACCGAGCCGAAGCTCGAAGTGGTGTACCTCGACCAAGGCGACTGCAACTACATCGCCGACACGCTGAACGCCATCTTCGCCCGCGTCACCATCGGGCAGGACGGCAACTACGTGCCCGCCAGCGCGCGGAACACGCAGACCGCGGCCATCACGCAACTCGCGGGGGCCAGCCCGACGCAGAACGTGTACTGCGTGGCGCTGCCGCGGGTGAACGGCGTGCTCATCGCGGCCCCGGCCGCGCGCATGGAGGACATCAAGAAGGAACTGAAGAAGCTCCTCGACGTGCCGAGCGCCGCGCCCTTCAAGGCGTTCAAACTGCGCAAGGCGAGCGCGCAACTCGTGGCCTCGCAGCTCCAGAACTTCTGGAACACGCGGTACCCCGGTGAGCCGCTCACGAAGAACCAGTTCCGCGTCACGTTCGACATCCCGAACAACACGGTCTTCGTGCAGGCCAGCCCGGCCGACCTGAAGGACGTGGAAGCGCTCATCGAGCAGATGGACACGGCCGCGACGCGCGCCGTCAACGACATGCGCGTGTTCTACCTGAAGAACGCGCTTTCCGACGAACTGGGCCAGATCCTGAGCAACTCGCTGACGGCGAACATCATCAGCCCGCTGGCGCAGTCGCAGCAGACCGGCCCGGTGGCGCAAGCCGCGGGCGGCGCGGCGCAGTTCCTGCAGGGCACCGGTCAGCAGATCGGCCAGCCGGGGGGCCAGCAGCTCCAGCAGCTCCAACAGGGGCTTCAGCAGGGGCAGCAGGGGCTCCAGCAGCAGGGGCAACAGGGGCTGAACCAGAACGCCGCGGCGCGCGTCACGAACATCAACGCGATCATCCCGAGCATCGGGTTCGGCACCAGCGGCGGCCTCGCCACGAAGAGCAACGCCGTGCGGTTCTTCAGCGCGAAGGACGGCAAGGTGTACGAGTCCGGGTACCTCGAAGACGTTCACATCGTCTCGAGCGCCCGCATCAACGCGCTGATCGTGTCCGCGCCGAAGGAGACGATGCTTCTGATCGAGAAGCTCGTCGACAACCTCGACACGGTGGCCGCGGCCCGGTCGTACGTGAACGTGTTCCAGCTCAAGCAGGGCATGGACGCCACGCTCACGGCGAACCTGATCGCGCAGATGTTCACCGGGCAGGGGCGGCAGGCCACGCAGAACATCGGCAACGCGAACCAGCAGACGACGGCCCGGCCGCTGCTCACCATCGGCGGGAACCCGTCGGACGGCGCGTCGCTGATCGACCTGCGCATCTCGGTGGACGACCGCACGAACAGCCTGATCGTGGCCGGGTCGCTCAACGACCTCGACGTGATCCGCACCGTGATCGGGCGCATGGAGGGCTTCAACGGCACGAACCGCGTGCGCGAGGTGGTCAAGCTGCGCAACGCCGCCGCCGCCGACGTGCAGGCCGCGCTCCAGCAGTTCTACACGAACGCCGCGACCGCCGTCACCGGCAGCGGGTTCACGAGCGTGTACCAGCAACTGCTGCGGAACGTGCAACTGATCGCGGAGCCGGTGAGCAACACGGTGCTCATCGACGCCTCGACGGAGTACTACCCGGAGATCCGGCGCATCATCGACAAGATCGACGCGCAACCGCCGCAGGTGGTGATTCAGGTCACCATCGCGAACGTGCAGCTCACGAACCAAGAGGAGTTGGGCGTCGAAATCGGGCTGCAAAGCCCGGTCATCTTCGACCGCGGGGCCGGGCTGAACTTCAACACCAGCGCGGCGCTGCCCAACAACAACGTGGGCACCGGGATCGTCGGGTTCTCGGGCCTCCAAACGCTCGGCGTGGGCCGCACGTCGCCGGCCGCGGGCGTGGGCGGGTTCGTGTTCAGCGCGTCGTCCGACACGTTCAGCCTGCTCATCCGCGCGCTGAAGTCGCAGGGCCGCGTCGAGACGCTGGCCCGGCCGCAGATTCAGGTGGCCGACAACCAGACCGGGTTCGTGCAGGTGGGCCAGTCGTTCCCGACGCTCGGCACCAGCAACGTCACGCTCGGCGTGGCGCAGCAGTCGATCGTGTACCGCGACATCGGCATCACGATGCGGGTGACGCCGCGGGTGAACCCGGACGGCAAGATCCTCATGCGGGTCGAACCGCAGGTGTCGACGGTCGGGCAGTCGGTGAACCTCGGCGGCGTGCTCGCCCCGGCGTTCAACGTGCAGACGGTGCAGACCACGGTGCTCGCCTCTGACGGCGAGACGATCGTGCTCGGCGGCCTCATCAGCACGACCGACAACCGCACGGAAACGGGCATCCCGTACCTCAAGGACATCCCGTACGCGGGCGCGCTGTTCCGGTACCGCACCCGTCAGATGTCGCGCCAAGAGGTGCTCATCATCATGACGCCGCAGATCGTGCGGAGCGAGTTCGACGCCGCCCGCGTGCTCGCGGAGGAAAGCGCGAAGATGCGGTGGTGCCTGCCGGACGTGGTGAAGAACCACGGGCACGGCGGGGAGATCATGTTCCCCGCGGCGCAGGGCGCGCGCCCGGTGCCGGTGAACCCGCAACCGGCCCAACCGCCGATCGGCCCGGCGTACTTCGAGCCGATCATCGGTCAGCCGCCGGTCCCGCAACCGCAACCGGGCGCGTACGCTCAACCGCTGCAGCCGCTGCAACCGCAGCCGGGCGGCTACGTGCAGCCGCAGCCGGTGCAACCGCAACCGGGTGCGTTCGTGCCCGCGGTGCCGTCGGGCCAACCGCTCGTTCCGAGCGCGCCGCCGCTGCCGGGCGCGCCGGTGTCGGCGGCTCCCGCGCCCGGGCTGATTCCGGTGGGCGGTGCGCAGCCCGCGTTCGCGCCGCCGGGCTACGCGCAACCGCAACCGGTCGCGCCGGTGCAGCCGGTGGGCTACGCGCCGCAACCGGCCCCGCCGGTTCAGCCGCCGGTTCAGCCGGTCGCGGCGCAACCGCAACCGCAACCGAGTTTCGTGATGAGCGGGCCGGGCGCGCCCGCTACCGCCGGACCGGTCGTTCCGGTCGCGCCGGGGCGCTCGTTCGGCATGTCGGCCCCGGCGTCCGCGGGCAAGGCCGCCCCGACGCCGGAACAGGCTCCCAGCACCAAGACCACGGAGGGCGGGCTATGGAACGGCTCCATCGTGCGCTGATCGCCGGCGCGCTACTGCTCGCGGGCGGCACCGGCTGTAACACGTTCGGCAAGGGCACCGACTCCGGCACCGCGCAAGTGCCGGACACGATCCGCTCGCAGAAGCCGGACGTGCTGAAGCCCGGTGTGCTGCCGCCCCCGGGCGAGACGATGCGGGCGCCCGGCACCGGCGGCCTGCTGCCCGTGAGCGCCACGACGAGCACCAACACCACGGGCGCGCCGGTCGCGCCCGCGGTGGCGGCGACGAAACCGTCGGGCGCGAGTAAGGTACTGGCCCGCGGCGGTCCGAAGATGCCCGCGAGCGAGATGCAGGTGGCGTGGCGCAAGCAGATCGCCTACCTGCCGGACCCGACGAAGAACGGCACCCCGGGGCCGGGCATCGCCGGGCAGATGTTCCTCTTCGGCGGCCCGAAGATGGAGTTCATCGAGGCCGACGGCGTGCTCACCGTGGACCTCGTGGACGACACCCCGCGGCCCGACGGCCGGCCCGCGGCGAAGGCCGAGCGGTGGCAGTTCCCCAAGGAAGTGCTCCGCAAGATGAAGACCGGCGACGAGACGTTCGGCAAGAGCTACGTGCTGTTCCTGCCGTGGCCCGAGTACCGGCCGGACGTCACCCGCGTGCGCATCTCGGCGCGGTACGACCAAGAGGAAGGGCACACGATCTACGCCGCGCCGACCACGCTGCTGTTCGACAACAGCAAGACGTTCGGCGCGCCGGTGTGGGAGGGCACCACGATCACGACGACCACGCCGCCGGACATTCGCCCCGGCACGACGGTCGGCGTGCTCCCGAGTGCCGGCACCGCGCCGCTGAACCCGATCGCGCTGCCGGGGCCGAACGTGCCGGTGGCGGTGCCCGCGCCCGGCGGCACCTCGGTGCCGGTGGGGAGCGTGCCGACGGGCTTCGGCGCGCCGGGGGCGATCCTGCCGCCGCAACCCGCGGTGCCCGCGCCGAACCTGCCGCCGGTCGGCGCGCCACTCGCGCCGCCGGTCGCGCCGGGGCTGGGGCCGATCGAACCGCTCCCGCCGGGCTTCGGCGGGCGGTAAGTTCTTGGCGAGCGGCGCGACGTGAGTCCGCCGGTAGAAGCCCAACACCGACGCGCAATGCGCGTCGGTGTTGGGCTTCTACCGGCGGACTCACGTCGCGCCGCTCGCCGTTTCCGCCCCGCGCCCGACAATGCCCACATGCCGGACGCACTTCTCGAAACCGACGCGCTGACCAAAGACTACGGTCGGTTCCGCGCGCTGTCGAACCTCACGCTGAGCATCAAGCCGGGCGAAGTGGTCGGGCTGTTGGGGCCGAACGGCTCCGGCAAGTCCACCGCGCTGCGGCTGTTGCTCGGCTTCATTCGGCCCACGAGCGGAAGCGCGCGCGTCGCCGGCTTCGACTGCTGGGCGCAGAGCGTCGAGGTGCGCCAGCGCGTGGCGTACCTGCCGGGCGAACTGCGCCTGTACGAGACGATGACCGGGCGGCGGCTCGTGACGTTCTTGGGCGAAGTGCGCGGCACCCCGCCCGGCCCGGAGTTGGACGCGCTCGCGAAGAAGTTGGACATCGACATCGACCGCCCGCTCACGCACATGTCGAGCGGGATGAAGCGCAAAGTGGCGCTCCTCGCGGTGCTGGTGCCGAACGTGCCGCTCATCATTTTGGACGAACCGACGAACACGCTCGACCCGACGATGCGCGACGAACTGCTCGAACAGCTCCGCGGCGCGAAGGCCCGCGGGCAGGCGGTGCTGTTCTCGTCGCACGTGTTGCAGGAGGTGGAAGCGGTGTGCGACCGCGTGGCGATCCTGCGGCGCGGCGAGCTGGTTCACCTGCAACCGATGGCGGAACTGCGCGAGGGCCGCGCGGTGCGCGCGCGGCTGCTCGGCGCAGCCCCGGAGCGAGCGCCGGACGGCGCACCCTTGCCCACAGAGGCGATCAGCGACGGCGCGCTGAACCTGACCTATCGCGGCCCGCTGCCGGTGCTGTTGGAATGGCTGGCGAAGCAGAGCCTGAGCGATTTGGTAGTGGAACCGCAAGGGCTGTCCCCGATCTACAAGCGGTTCCACGGCTGAGCGTTCGCCGCCGTCACTTCAGCGCGTCGGCGGCGCGATCGGCGTCGGCGAGATTGGTCATCATCCCCGCGTACGGCTTATAGGTGTCCACTTGGCCCGCGCGCACGATCCCGGTGCCCCAGTAGCGGCCGTCTACGAAGATGGCGAGTTGCCCCACCTTCGCGTCGCCCAACCCCGCAACCACCTTCTTGCGCGAATCGGCTTTCAGCGTGTACTCGACGCTGTACATCAGGCCGAGCCCGTTCTTGGTCAGGTCGTGTTCTTTGAACGTTGCGGACGCGAGGTCGGCGTTGGTGAGCACCGGTTCGAGGTGCGGGTAGAGCAATTCCGGGCCGCACGTCGTCTGAATGCCCTTCTCTTGGGTGACGCCCTTCACGGGCTTCGCCGCGAGCCACTTGATTTCGACCTTCGCCCGCTCCTTGGCCTTCGGCTCCTGCGCGCCAGTTTGTGACAGCGAGAGCGCGACACACACGGCGAGTAGTGCGAATCGGTTCATGGGAGTTGCTCCGTGGGAGGGAAGCGGAACGCCACCGGGCGAACCGCCAGTGTACCCGATGCGCGCGGGCATCTCGACGAAAACCGACCTGCGCCCTCGGCCGGTTCGCGGTACAGTATCCCTCAACGCACCACACGCTTGAGGGCCGGCGATGGCGAAGAAGCCCGCGACCAAACCCGCACCCGCACCCAAAGCGCCACCCGCCGACAGCGGGCCGGGCGCGAACCTTCAGCGGCCCGCCGCCGAAGTGCTCTACGCCGCCGAACTCGACAAACTCGCCGAACGCGACAAGGCACAGCCCAAACCCAAAGGCTGGAAGCTCACCCCGCGATCCGTGCTGAGCTTCGTTCTTGGCGACGAAGACCTCAAGCTCAGCCCGAAGTTCGTTGGTAGTCGCGCGTTTCTGGAGCGCGCGATTGTCGCGCTCGCCACGAACCGCGGACTCATGCTCATCGGCGAACCGGGCACCGCGAAGAGCTACCTCTCGGAACTGCTCGCGGCGGGCATCAGCGGCGATTCGACGCTCACCGTGCAGGGCAGCGCCGGCACCACCGAAGACAACATCAAGTATTCGTGGAACTACGCGCTGCTGCTCGCCGAAGGGCCGAGCGAGCGGTCGCTGGTGCCGGCCCCCGTGTATCGCGGGATGCGCGAAGGCAAGATCGTGCGGTTCGAGGAAATCACCCGCTGCCCCATCGAAATTCAGGACACGCTGCTTTCCGTGCTGAGCGACCGCGTGCTGGCGATCCCGGAACTCGACGGCCCGGAGCGCTCGCTGTTCGCGCAAGCCGGGTTCAACGTCATCGCCACCGCGAACACCCGCGACCGCGGCGTGAACGACATGTCGGCCGCGCTCAAGCGGCGCTTCAACTTCGAGACCGTGCAACCCATCGGCAGCATCGAAGACGAAATGGCGCTCGTCACCCGCGAGGCCGGGAAGATGCTCGCGCGCGCCGCGATTCCCGTTTCGCTTCAAGCCGACGTGGTGGAAGTGCTGGTGACGACGTTCCACGAACTGCGGCACGGCAAGACCGGCGACGGGAAGGCGCTCGAACCGCTCAGCACCGCGATGAGCACCGCGGAGGCCGTGTCGTGCGCGTACGCGGCCGGCATTCACGCCTACTACTACGGCGACGGCGACGTGGAACCGGCGCACCTCGTGCAGCACCTCGTGGGCACCGCACTGAAAGACGCCCCGGACGACGTGAAGAAGCTCGCGGGGTACTTCAATCATGTGGTGAAGGGCCGCAAGCGCGGGGCGTGGCCCGCGTACTACGAAGCGCGGAAGCACCTGCCGTGATCGACCAACTGTGCGACCTCAGCGCGCGCGCCGTGTTCGTCCCGGTGCGGCACCACTCCCCGGCGTGCGCCCGGCACGTCCGCGCGCTCGCGCGCGCCATGAAGCCCGCGGCGATCCTCATTGAAGGGCCGTCCGATTTCAACGACCGCGTGCGCGAGCTGTACCTCCCGCACACGCTGCCCATCGCCATCTACAGTTATGTGCGCTTGGAAAACGGCCCGCGCCGCGGCGGGTACCACCCGTTCTGCGAGTATTCGCCGGAGTGGGTCGCGCTGCGCACCGCGAAGGAGTTGAAAGCCGTCGCACGGTTCATCGACCTGCCGTATGCGGACATCGCGAACATCGACGCCACCGCGAACCGGTACGCCGACCGCGGGCTTGCGCAGAGCAAGTTCGTCGCGCGCCTGTGCCAGCGCGCGGGCGTCGAAACGTTCGACGAACTGTGGGACGCGCACTTCGAGGCCGACAGCGATTTGCCACTTGAAGAGTTCGTGCGCCGCGCGCATCAGTTCTGTTTGCACTCGCGCCTGATGGACGACGCTGTGAGCGGATCCGACCGCCTCCGCGAGTCGTTCATGGCCGAACAAGTTCGCGCCGCGCTCAAGGAATTCAAGGGCCGCGTGCTCGTCGTGACCGGCGGTTATCACTCGTCCGCTCTCTTCGCGCGGCTGAACGGCATCGACTTCCACGGCACGAAAGACCATGCGAACGAAGCGCTAACACCCGACGAAGGCGAGCGCGGCATCGCGCTGACGCCGTACTCCTACGAGCGATTAGACAGCCTTCGCGGGTACAACGCCGGGATGCCGAACCCCGGCTTCTACCATCAGGCGTGGCGGGACGCCGAAGCCGGTCGCACGAACACGCACCGCGAACTGCTCGCGCGCGTGGCGAAGGTGCTGCGCCGCGCCGGGCAGCCGATTTCCAGCGCGGACCTCATCGCGGCCGAAGGCACCGCGCAGGGTTTGGCGCAGATGCGCGGCCGAACCGTCGTGTGGCGCTCCGACCTCGTGGACGGCATCACCGGCGCGCTCATCAAGGAGGAGCGCGCCTACAACATGCGGCACCCGCTACTGGACGCGGTGTACGAAGTGTTTCGCGGCGGCGAGCGCGGCGAACTCGCGAAGGGCACCGCCCTTCCCCCGCTCGTCACCGATCTGAAGAAGCAACTCGCGGAGCACGAACTCGAACCGCGACAGGTGCCGCGCAACGTCGATTTAGACTTGGAGAAAGAGGAGGACCGCGAGCGGTCGCGCGTGCTGCACCGCGTGCGCGTGTTGGGAATCGCGGGCTTTTCGCGCACCGACGGCACCGACTTCGCGCAGCGCGGCAACCTCGTGAAGCTGTCGGAGCGGTGGGACGTGCGGTGGTCGCCGGACCACGACGCGACCGCGGTCGAAGCCGCGCGCTACGGGGCTGCGCTCTTGGACGCGACCGCGGCCCGCCTCACCGAGCGCGCCGAAGCCGTTGACCGCAACGCCGAAGAAGCGGCGACACTGGTGCTCGATGCGGCCTTCGCGGGCTTGAGCAACCTCGCCGGCGAATTCGCGGCGCGGCTCGCGGCCATCGTGCGCGCGGACGCCGATTTCTTCAACGTCACGAAGGCGCTGGGGCACTTGCTGTACCTGTTCGTTCACGATCACGTCTTGTCCACGTCCGGCCGGAACGACATTGGCGAGTTGTTTACCGAAGCCTACGCCCGCGGGCTGTGGCTGCTCGAAACGCTCGGCCAACCGTCGGGCAATGAGCGCGAAGTGACGGCCGGGGTCGCAGCGCTACTGGACGCCTTCGAGCGCGCCGGCGAAGCGCTGAACTTCGACCGCGCGGAACTGGTCGGCGTGTTCGAGCGCGTGAGCGCCAGCACGAGTAGCGCACCGATTCTGCGCGGCGCGGCACTGGGCGCGCTGTGGACGCTCGGCGAATCGGACGCGCACCGCGCGCGGGCCGCGCTGCTGCTGTTCGCGGACCCCGCGCGGCTCGGCGACTTCCTCGCGGGGCTGTTCGCGCTGGCGCGCGAAGCGGTGCAGCGGAACCCGGATTTGGTGGTCGCGGTGGATCAGGTGGTAGCGGCGTTCGGCGACGACGAGTTCCTCGAAGCGCTGCCCGCGCTGCGGCTCGCGTTCACGTACTTCACGCCGCGGGAGAAGCACCACCTCGGCCTCACGCTCCTCGGCGCACTCGGCATCAAAGACGCCGCGTCGCTGACGAAACTGGAAGTGACCGCTAGCGAGATGGCCGAAGCGCTGGCCTTCGAGAGCCGCGTGTGGGACGCCGCGAAGAAGTACGGCGTGCGCTTGGGCGAAGACTAAGTGAGTTTTTGACGGGATAACAGGATGAAGAGGATACAGACAGTTCCAGAATCAAGTGTTTTCAAATCTGTATCCTCTTCATCCTGTTATCCCGTCAAAAGCTCTTCTGCCTTCTGCCCACTATCAACCATCAACTATCAACTATCAACAGCTCCTATGAGCGACAAAGCGCGGCTGGTGCGGTGGCGGTTGGTGCTGGGCCAGAGCGCCGAAGGGGCGCTCGGCACCTCGCTCGGCGGGGCCGACGCGGAGCGCGACGCGGCGCTCGGGTTCCTCTACGACCGCGAGTACGGCCCCGGGCGCAACGTGCGCCAGAGCAAGAAGGCCGGCGGTAGCGGCGAATCGCAACTCGCCGTGCCGGAGTGGGTGAACGCGGTTCACGAGCTGTTCCCGAAGCGCACCATCGAGCGCTTAGAGAAGGACGCGCTCGAACGCTACCAGCTTCAAGAGATGGTGACGAACCCGGAGGTGCTGCAGCGCGCGCAACCGAACGTCACGCTGCTGAAGGCGGTGTTGCACACGAAACACCTGATGAACGCGGAGGTGCTCGCGCTCGCCCGGTTGCTCGTGCGCAAGGTAGTGCAAGACCTGATGGAGAAACTCGCGCGCCCGGTGCAGCAGCCGTTCACTGGCGCATTGGACCGGCGCAAGCGGTCGCACCTAAAAGTCGCGAAGAACTTCGACGCGGAGACGACGATCCGCCGCAACCTCGCGCAGTTCGACCCGGAGGCGAAGAAGCTCTACATCAAGACGCCGTACTTCCACTCGCGGGTGCGCCGGCAGGTGGACCGGTGGCAGATCATCGTGCTGGTGGACGAATCCGGCAGCATGATGGACAGCGTGATTCACGCCGCGGTAACAGCCGCCATCTTCTTCGGCATCAAGAGCGTGCGCACGCACCTCGTTCTCTTCGACACCGAGGTTGTGGACGTGACCGATCAGTGCAACGACCCAGTGGAAACGATGATGAAGGTGCAGCTCGGCGGCGGCACCGACATCGGTCAGGCGCTCGCCTACGCCGCGGGCCTCGTGGAGAACCCGCGGCGCACCATCGTGGTGCTCATCTCCGACTTCTACGAAGGCGCACCGGAACAGCGCCTGTTGAACACCGCGAAACAACTCCTCGAAAGCGGCGTCACGCTGTTGGGCTTGGCGGCGCTCGACGAACGCGCCGACCCGAACTACGACCGCGCCCTCGCCGGGAAGCTGGTGGCAATGGGCGCGCACGTCGGCGCGATGACCCCCGGCGAACTGGCCGAATGGGTGGCAACGAAAGTGAAGTGATTCTTGTAGGTCGCGGTCGAGCTGCGCTTTGCCGCGAGGCCCGACGGCGGGAAGCGTTTGCGTGGTACGCTTGCGTTCTTCGCGTGTGCAGGTACGCAAGCGTTTCTTGCGTTGCGGGTTCGCCGTCGGGCCTCGTCGCAAAGCCTCCTCGACCACGACCTACAAGAGGCGACACGAAAGGGCTGCGCCATGACGGAAGAGGAATGGCTGAACGCGCCGCGGTTCGAGCAACTCTATTCGGCGGCGCTTCGCGCGTCGAATTGGTCGTTTCGCAAGGAAACGCTTTTCTCGGTCGCGTGCTGTTTGCGCGTCCTCGCGGCGTACCCAGACGAGCGCGCCACCGAGTTGCTACTCGATTTTGAACACCGCGCCCTGTCCTCGCCAAGCCAGCCCGACTACGACGATGCGCTTTCCAAACACGTCATTGCGTATTACGACGGCGAGCAAAGCATCTTGAATGACCACTTCGCCGGTGCGCTGGGACAAACGGCACGCGGGTACATTCTCGAAGTTGCGGAGTGTTGCGCGGGCGCAATGGCAAGGGGCAACTCTATTCTTCCCACGGGAACCGACTTCGACCCAGATGAACAGCGCGCACAAGCGGTACTCATCCGCGACATCGTGGGGAACCCGTTCCGTCCGGTGACCTTCAACCCCGCGTGGCGCACCGATACCGCGGTCGCGGTCGCGCGGCAGATGTACGACTCGCGCGACTTCGGTGCGATGCCGATTCTGGCCGATGCACTCCAAGACGCCGGGTGCGAAGACGAACAGGTGCTGAATCACTGCCGCGAACCGGGGCCGCACGTTCGCGGGTGCTGGGTGTGCGACGCGGTGTTGGGGTTCGCGTAAGCGCGTTGGGCTTGTGGCGGCGCGGGCGTTCGGGGTAGGCTCCGGCGCTATGAGCGCGCTCCCGCCACCCATCGACCCGCCCGACGAGGGCTTCCGTCGCGCGCCCGCGTGGCTGGTCGCGGTCGGTGTCGTCGCGTTCGCGCAGGCGGGGCTGGCACTCGCGCTCTTCGGCGGCTCGCACCCGTGGCGGGCCGTTACCGACGACCGGCCGGTGCTCAGCGGGCGGCACCCGCTGCACCAGTATCACGGCACCCTCGGGGCCGACACGTTCCGCAACACGCGCAACACCAGTTGCTACGACCCCGCGTTCCAAGCCGGCTACCCGAAGACGCCCGTGTTCGACGGGTCTTCGCGGCCCGCAGAGCTGTTCGCGCTCATCGGCGGGCGCGGCTTCCGCCCGGCGGCGTATAAGGTGGGCCTGTTCGCGTTCCTCGTGTGCGTGCCGCTGGCGTTCGTTGCCGCGGCGCGCGGGGCCGGGCTTCCCGCTGGGGCGAGCGTCCTCGCGGGGTGCGCCGGCGCTCTGCTCGTGTGGTCGCCGGCCGTGGCCGGGCTGCTGCGCGACGGGCAGTTCGACTTACTCGCTGCGGGCCTCGCGGCGGCGGTGTTCGTGCCGTGGCTCGGCCGCTACGCGCGCCAACCGGGGCCGCAATCGTGGGGCGTGCTCGCGCTGCTCGCCGCGGCCGGGTGGTACGCGCACCCGTTTATTTGGCTCGGCCTCGGGCCGGTCTTGTTCGCGTTCTACTTCGTGTACGCGCCGCGGCACGGCCCGGGGTGGCACCTCGGCCTCGCGGCGGTGGTGAGTGCGGGCGTGGTGCCGAACCTGTGGTGGCTCGCGCACTGGGCGCGGTTCTGGTGGCTGCGGCAGCCGTCGGCGAGCGACCACATTCCGCTACCGGACCTCGCGGCCGTGCTGGGCGAACCGCACGACTACGCTGCCTTGTGCGTAGGCTTGCCCGGCGGGCCGGTGGTTCCCCTGCTCGCGGTCGTGGGAATCGTGCGCCTGTGGCTCACGCACCACCGCGCCGCGGCCGGGCTGTCGCTCGTCGCCACACTGGTGAGCGTGAGCCTCGCGCGGTTCGCGGCCACGTGGCCCCGCATTCCGGCGGAGGTGCCGGCGCAAATCGCCCCGCTCGCGGCGGCGTTCCTCGTGCCGGCGGCGGCGTTCGCGGTGTGGGGCGTCTTGGAGCGCTTGCGGTGTGCGGCCGCTGCCACTTCGCTCGCGTGCCTCGCGCTGTTCGTACTCGGTTGGGCCGACGGACCCGCCAAACCGCTCGCCACCGCCGCCGGCATTGCGTCCGAACCGCTCGTGATCGGCTTCAGCGACGAACAGAAGAAACTGATCGCGGCAATTGAACAGCACACCACACCGGGCGCGCGCATCCTGTGGGACGACGCGAGCGCCCGCGGCGCGGCGGGGAGTTGGTCGGCGCTCTTGCCGCTGTACACGAACCGCTCGTTCCTCGGCGGCTTGGATTGCGAGTCCGAGATCGACCACGGGCACTGCGCGCTCTCGGACCAGCGGCTGAACGGGCGCCCGCTCGCGGACTGGACCGACGACGAACTCGCGGACTTCTGCCGCTGGTACAACGTGGGCTGGGTGGTGTGTCGCGGCGGGCGCACGGCCGAGCGCTGGGCGAAGTTCCCCGCGGCGCGCCCGGTGGCGCAACTCACGGAAGCCGGCCAACCGGTGCTCCTCGTCGCCATCGACCGGCCGCACTCGTTCGTGCTGAGCGGTTCGGCCAAGTGGGACGCGGCGGACGCGCGCCGCATCGTGCTGACCGACGTGCAACCGGACGCCGACGGGTTCGTGCTGCTCAGCCTGCACTGGTTCGAGGAACTGCGCGTGTACCCGAGCTACGTGAAGATGGAAGGCCTGCGCGACCCGCGCGGCCGCGACCCGATCCACATGATCCGCCTGAAAGCGCCCGGCCCGATCCCGCGCCTCACGCTCGTCTGGGAACACCCCTAACCGTGCGCCGCGGGCCCGCGCAAATCACGGTTCCCACTTCGCCACGCTCACGGCGGGCTTCGCCGAGAGCGTCCGAAGTACCGGCAGCAGCGGGGCGAACGTCTTCTCGTCGTGCCAACTGTGGTCCGCGATCTTCACGTGCCCCGGCCCCACGCCGCCCAACCCCAACGTCGCGTCGAGCGGGAGCCACTGCTCGCCCGCGTACGCCTCGAACCACATGTGGTACGCGAGGAACGGCTTGCCGTCGCGCGCCGGCGCGTACACGAGGCCCAGCACCGTTCGCGACGGTACGCCCAAACTCCGGCACATCGCCGCGGACAGCATCGCGTACTCGGTGCAGTCCCCGTTCAGCGTCTTCGCCACGTTGTCCGCGGTCGCCATCGCCTGCGAGAACTCGAACGCCTTCATGTTCGCCTTCACCCACTTCTCCACCGCGACGGCTTTGTCCCAATCGCTCGCCCCGAAGGGCAAGCCCTTCACGGCGGCGGTGGCGTGAGCCTTCACGCGGTCATCGTCCCAGCAGAGGAAGTAGTTGCTCGCGGTGAACTCTTTGCCCGGTGCCGGTTGCTTCGCGCCGCCGTTCTGCGGCCCGCGCGAGCCGCGCACGTGCAACTCGAAGGTCTTCGTCGCGGGGTCGAAGTTCTTCACCTCTTGGCGCGCGTCCGAGGCGAACAGCGTCTTCGGGTCTTCGTCCTTCGGCGCGCTCACCTTGTAGACAACGGACCGGCCACCGTGGATTCCGGCAATTTCGCGGTCGAGGCGAATCGATTGCACGTTGAACAGTTCCACCGGGCGCGTGACCGGGGCGGTCGCGGCGGCTTTGGTGGTGCGCAGGAACGTGACCTTCCCGCCGAACCCGGGGAACTCGAACTCCATTTTCAGCGGCTCGAAGGTCGCGGCGTCCACCCACGTGTACGCGGGGGGCAGTTTGAACCCGTCGACGGGTTCCATCTTGGTGATGTACCGCAACAGCTTCCGCGGTTGGTCCTTTTGCCAGAGCGTCAGCGTTTCTTCCGCTTCCAGCGTCATCGTCATCTTCACGACGACGTTCAGCACGCCGACGTACGCCGGGTACGAGTACGATTCGCCGATCTTGAGCGCCGCGGTTTTGAACAGCGCCGGTTCGCGCACCACGCCCACCACGCCTTCGGGGAACGGCTTGTCGGTCGCGCCCTTCGCGGCCCCGCCGCCGGTCACGCGCAGCGTCTTGCCTTCCACCATGCCGCTGAGCACGAGGGCCTGATCTTTGCCAATCCCCTGCCGCACGCCGGTGACGAGCACCGAGCCGTCTTCCAGTTCGACGGTCGATTCCTCGCCCCACTGGTTCACCACTTGGCCGAACCGGGCGAGCGTGAAGTTCTGGTACTTGATGCCGACGAGCAGCACGCGGTCGTTCTTCTTGGTGCGCTTCGCGCCCCACTGCACGTACCCGAGGCGCTGGCCTTCGACGCTCGCGGCGAACCAGTAATCGAACGCGGTGTCGGCGTCGAGTTTGTCGGTGGGCGCGGGCACGTCGAGCGCCGCGGGGCGCGCCGGTTGCGTTTCGAGCGGGTTCTGCGGCCGCTTGGGTTCGGGCACCGGCGTCGGCGGCTCTTGCGCCGACGGCAACTTGCCGTTGGGCCGAATCACGATGAAGCCGGGTTTCGCGAGCGGGTCCAACCCGTTGGGCACGGGCACCGCCCCGGAACCGCCGGGCCGAATGACGAGCTTGTTCGGGTCGTTCGGTTTGGTCGGCTGTGCCGGCGCGCCGGGCGCGCACAGGGTCAGCGAAACGCTGAAGGCGAGTAGGCCGAACGCAACTGCCCGCATGTGGGAACCTCCCGGCTCGCAGCGTGAGGGTGCCAGAGTACCAGAGTGTGAGAGCGCGACAGCACTTGGTTTGTTCACCGGTACTCTGGCACTCTCGTACTCTGGCACTCCGAACCACTCCGAAGGACTCTCCCATTAGATCGGACGGCGGGGCGGGGCGTTAGTCGCATTTTCCGATTCGTTGCGGGCGGTCGCGCGCCGGTCGGTACGGTCGCGCCCCCCGGTCGGCGCGCGCGGGCGCGGCGCGAGCGCTCCAACCGCCACGAGCGCCCTTCGCGCCAGTTTCGCGCGCGCCGGACTCGTGGGGGGCTATAATTCCCGCGGCACGGACGCCAGCGGCCCGAACAGGGACTATGCTTGTTGCTACCGGGGTTCCCACTCAGACGCCGCACGCCACGACGCGACACCAACCAGTTCAAAAGGAAAAAGGAAAAGGGCAAAACGGAACAGCGCGCCACCGATCGGCCTTGCTGCTGTTCATTTTGACCTTTTCATTTTGACCTTTGAACTCCAACACCCCGATCCGCTGTCGCGCGAGGTGGCTTCCGTGACTCCAGACCGACTCGCTACGCACCTGTCCGTTCGCTCCTACGGTTCGTTCACGCTCGCCGACGCCATCCGCCCCGGTGCGGGTGTGCCGGTGCGCCCGCGAGCGGGGTACCGCGTCGATGTGTATCGCGACCGCGCCGCCAAACTGCGCATCCCGATGCTCTCCGCGGCGGTGAGCGCCGAAAACCTGTTCGACGCGTTCCTCGCGCTCTTGGAACCGCTCGGCGAAGTGGTCCACCTCGTCATGGAGAGCAGCCACGGCGCGACCGGCGACGAGCACACCGAATTGCGCCGCGGCGACATCGACCTGCCGGTCCTCGCGAGCTACCTGTGCGAGTTCGAGGACCTGCTCACGAACGACGGCTGCACGGGCGTCGCGGTGATGGCCGACGGCCGGCCGATGGAAGTGCAGTTCGACGAGCACAAACTGCTGCACGTCTACGCCCCGGACCTGCGCCCGTTCAAAGCGGTGCTGCGTTCCTTCGGACTGCGCCGCCGCAAGTCTCTCGCGCTGATCTCCGAAGGCGAGCACCTGCACCACACGACGGCCGGCTACGCGGAGGAGTTCCGCCAACTGGCCCAACGCGCCGGCGTGGGCGACTTCGACCGCGTCTTCAGCGACGAGTGGGAGTAGTGGTTAGGTGACGAGGCCGGCGGCCCGAAGGAACGCCGACAACCGCTCGAACGCGCGCTCGGCTTCGACCACGGACGGGCGCGCTTCGCTCGGGTCGGTGTGCTTGCCGTGTGCGATCCAGTCGCGGAAGCGGACGACTTGTTTGGCGAACCCGCGCAACTCCGAATCTACGGCGTCCACCGACGGGAACAAGTCGATGAGCGTTTCGCGGTAGCTCCAGCGCTCGATTTCCTGCTCGACTGTGAGGCGGAATGCGACCTGATCCGGGCTGCCGGTTGTCACCCACTGCCCGGTCCGCGCGACCAGCGCGAGGCGCAAAGAGCGCTCGAACGCCGCAGCGAGTTCCAACACTGTGAGGCGCTCGATTGCTTCGAGCGCCTCGTTGAGACTCCGCTCGACTTCGGCAGCCGGTCGGTCGTAGAGCGCTTCGTGCTTGGGTTGCACCGCCCACGTTACGAGGTCTTTGAAATCGGCCTCGGTCGCTCCGGTTGCGACTTTCGCGCGGTCCGCAATTGCCTTGTTTGCCCCCGGTCCGGTGACGCGAATCGTCACCGCGATTGCCGCTTTCTGAAGCCGGTAACGGGCGATCACCGGCTCCAGCGGGTTACTCATCGAAGAACTCCGCGACGATCCCCGCGAGCGCTGCGGCGTCGAGGGTGTCGACCAGCGCGGGGTCCGCGCGGAAATCGACGTCGCGCATTTGGTACACCCAGAGGCCCGAGGGGTGCAACAGGTACACTTCGACTGAATCGGAAGGGCCGGCGAACTGAACGCACCCGTTCTCGCGCTCGCCCGTGCGGCGCAACGGGTCCATCCACATCGGTGGCAGGTTGCGCCCGGAGAGCGGTGCGATGCGCAGGGTTCGCGGGCCGAACCGCACGACCAGCGCGGGCAATTCGTAGCGCCCGTAGTGCTCTTCGTTGCGCCAAACGGTGAAGCGTTCGACCACCGCGCCGGGTATTTCGGAGGCCCACCGTTCGACGTCGCCCATCAACTTGCGCACGCCGGCGCGCCAATGGCCGTTGTCCGCGAGCGAGTCCTTCATCCGGCGCAGTTTCTCGTGGAACGTGCCGTTGCCGTCGAACAGTTCGGTTACGGTGATCGGCTCTTCCGCGCGGCGGTGCGCGTCTTCGGCCACAAGCACCAGTTCGCGCGGCATCCGCTCGGCGTGAAACTCCCACCGCACCTCGACGCCCGGTTCGCCGGCGAACACCGCGCCGATGTCGGCCGCGCGCCGTTGTGCCGCGTCGCCCAGCGGCAACTCCGCGAGCCGGTCGTACACGATTTTCATGCTGCACCTCTCCCGCATTCTACGGCAGCGGGACGTCCTTGAACGCGAACGTCACCTCGTGCGTGACCGTGAGCCACTCTTGCAGCACCAGCTTCGTCGGCGGGCCGAACTTGTACTGCACCCCGGTGCGCGGGTCGTTCGGCACGAACTGCATCGTCATGCGGATCGACAGGCCGTTGTTCTCGTTCGTGTTCGGCCCGTAGGTGAAGTACTTGTTGCCTTTCGCGTCCGTCAGTTCCAACCGCTGCCACAGGCTGTTGCTCCACCCGTAATCGATCCCGCGGTTCGGGTCCACTTCCGCCGTCGTGCGCGCCGACAGGCTCACCACGTACGCGCCCTTCTGGTTCGCGTCCTCGTCCACGGAATCGATCGTGAGTTGCGTCGTGCGCCCCACGAAGTCCTTCTTCTTCACCTTCAGCGGGTCCGTGATCGTCACCTCCGGTACCGTACCCGACAGCAGTACCACGCCCATGCGCCCCTTCAGCGATTTGATCGCCGTCGCGCCGCGGTCGGCGCGCACGAGGTTCACGCTCGCGTAGGTGTTGTGCCCGCGGAAGCCGCCGTTGAGGTAGTTCGTCCGGTACCCGTTCTGCTCCTTGGGCGGCAGCAGCGACCCGCCGAGGTCGTCCTTCGCTTCGGTCAGTTCCACCTGCGTGGTGCCGAGCATCGGGTTCTTCGGTTCCGACTGCACCATGAAGTTCAGGTTCATGTACTCGTTCTGTTGCTGGTTGCCGCCGCGCCGGTTGATGCCGCTGAGTTGCACGTTCCGGCTCGAATTGATGTTCGTGGCGACGAACCGGAACGCGCCGGAGTGCGCCACATACGGGCTGGTTTGGTCTTGGTTGTACACGCGCACGATGTCGTCGCCGTTGTCCGCGTTCACCATGTGACCGGCCGCGGTCGCCACCGCGTCCAGCGCCTGCCAGAACGGGGTGCCCTCGAACTCCAACTCCAGCTTCGGCCCGTTCCGGTCGGCCCCGTTGTTGAACTCGACGCGGTAGCCGGTCTGCTTGGCGATCTCCTGATACGCCTGCTGCGGCGTTTTGCCCTTCGCGCTGAACGTGACGCGCTTGGGTTCGGTGAGCCGCGCGCGGTCCATCTTGCGCACGAGCACCGAGAGCCGCTGCCGCACTTCGGGGCTGTCGGTGGCGAGCAGCGCGGCCTTCATCTGCGGCAGCGCCTTCTCGCCGAGGGCTTCGAGCGCCTTGCCGGCCTTCTCGCGGGCGCGCCAGTCCGCGCCGCCGAGGTCGTCGAGGAGCTTTTTCGTTTCGGGGTCGGGCGTCCCGTCGGCGACCACCGGTCCCGGGGCCGCGGGCGGCAGTGGGGGCTTGTCGCCGAGCGCGACCGAAACGCAGGCGAACAGAACCGCCGGAACCGCGAGCGCGCGCATGGTGTATCTCGGAACGGTCGGAGAGGTTTTTCGGGGTGCAACACTCGGACGGGTTCTAGCCTAGCAGCGGGTTGGTGCGCCCTCAAGGAAGTGAAGCGAGGGCGTTACGCGAAATTGAAAAAATGCGTTCAAGTGGCGCGCGGGGAGAAAGACGCGCCGCGCGCACCGGTTGTAGCGACTACTTCGTCGGGTCCAAGACGCGGCCGAGGAACAGCGGCGCGCCGGTCGGCTCGTGAACCAGCGCGAACAGGAACGGCCGGTCGGCGCGGAACTCCTTCACCGGCGGTTCGGGGCGCTGCGGCGCGCTCATCGCCAACCCCATTACGACCGCGGTCGCGGCGGCGGCTTCGGTGCCCTGTTCGTCCAATTCCACGAACGCCTTGTGCAGCACGTCCGTGATCTTCAGCGCGTCGGCGCTGTCGGTCATGCCCTTGAAGTTCGCACTGTCGCTGAAGGCTTCTTTCATCCCCATGCGTTCGAGCGCGCCGGTCAGTTGTACCGGCACCGTGAACTTGAACCGCGGCAGCCACACGTTCACGCGCTCCTTGCTCGCCTTCGCATCCGTGCCGGTCCACGCCGCGAGTGTGTCGGCGGTGAGTCGCCCTTCCATGCCCGGCAAGCCGTCGTGACTTGAAGGGAGCATCACATACAGCGCGCACGCGCCACCATCGTAGGGCATCCGCAACACTTGGAATCCCTTCCCTTCACTCAGGTGAAACTCGCCCTGTTGGAACATCAGCGGAGCCTTCACCTTCGTGCCGTCCGTGCGCGTGAAGTCGAGCGGTTCGGTGTCCTTCTTCTTGAACTCCGACTCCCAGCGCGCCTTGAAATAGACGGCGTTCGCCAGCACGAGCCGCGTTTCGGGCGTGAGCGTGCCCTCGCCGATCAACTTCTGAATGCGGTCGCGCGTTTCCTTTTCCACCCAGCGGTTGATGCGCCCGGCGGCGGCCTCCGGGTTGCGCGCGAAATCCACCTCGAACAGGCCGGCGCGGAAGTCGTCGCGGGCGGTGGCGAGGAACGACGCGCGCCACGGACGGCCCTTCTGCATCCACAGCGAGTTCGCCACCGACAGCTCTTGCCGCCGCTTCGCCTTCTCCGGTTGCTTCATCACGCTTGAGGCGAGCGCCGCGTACTCCTTCGCGATCTCCGGGTCCGGGTCGTACAGTGCTTGGTCCGGTTGCGTGCGGCCGGGCACCGGGCGCGGCGTGTGCCACTTCGGTTCGCGGATGTGCAGCACTTGGCTCATCTCGGTGCGCGTGTTCCCTTGCGCGCCGAGAGCGGTCATGGTGAGCGCGACGTTCGCGCCGTACGGCGAGAACACGAGGTTGCCCGGTTCGGTGCGCAACTGCGCGTACAGGTCGGTGCCGAACGCGCGCACGCCGTTCGCGGCCTTCTTCGCGGCTTCGGGGTCGTCCGGGGCGTTCCACCACTTCGGCGGATCGACAACCGGGATCGGCACACACGCTACCGGCGCGGCGAGCGCCAGCGCGAACAGAACCGGACGCACACGCGACATGAGCACACCTTGCGGCGAAGGGGGACGCGCCACTCGCCCCGCGATACCGCGCGGCGCGGTGCGCGTCTGCGCCGGTCGGTTCGCTCTTTCCGGCACAGATTCCCCAAACTGCCGCGCAAGCCGCGCGGTTTGCCCGCCTTTACATGAAGCGGGCGCGGAAAATGTGGAGGCGGTTCAACACGCGCGGCCCGCACAACCGATACATCCTGACTGACCGCGCCGGGAGTCCCCACGCATGTCCGCGCCTCTCGACGAGATGATAGCCGCGCTCGCGGGCACCGGGATGACCCGGTTCTTTCGGCGCATGTTCGAGAACTACCCGGACCTGCTGATGAAGGACATGACCGTGGAAGCGGTCGGCCCCGGGCGGCAGATCAAGCTGAACGGCCGCTGGGTGACGAACTTCGGGTCGGACAGCTTCTTGGGCCTCGACCGCGACCCGCGCGTGACCGGTGCCGTCGCGCGCGCCGCGAACGAATGGGGTTCGCACAACGGCAGTTCGCGCGCGTTCACGTGCGTGGAACCTCACGCGCGCGCCGAGTCGAAACTCGCCGATTGGCTCGGCACCGAAGCGAGCCTCATCTATCCGTCGGTGTCGCTGGCGAACGTCGGGGCGCTGCCCGGTCTCGTGACGCGGCACGACGTGATCGTCGCCGATCAGTTCGCGCACAACTCCATCGACGAGGGCATGAAGGTGGCGAAGGCCCGCGGGGTGCGCACCGCGAAGTTCGCCCACAACGACGCGAACGCGCTCACCGAAACGCTGGACGCGCTCCGCCCCTACCGGCACGCGGTCATCGCGGTCGATGGCGTGTACAGCATGACCGGCGAACTGCCGCCGCTCGCGCACTTCCGCGAGATCGCCCACGACTACTCCGCGTGCCTCTATGTGGACGACGCGCACGCGAGCGGCGTCCTCGGCGAACACGGGCGCGGCACCGTTCTCGACGCGCTCGGCGACTACGGCAACGTGCTGACGGTCGGCTCGCTCTCGAAGGGCTTCTCGTGCTTGGGCGGGTTCATCGCCGGCACACGTTCGGCCATCGACGTGCTAAAACTGCGGTCGAACCCGATCATCTTCGGCGGCCCGGTGCCACCCCCGTACCTCGAAGCGGTGTGCGCCGTCACCGACATTCTGATGTCGTCGGAGTACCGCGACCTGCGCGCCAAACTCGATTCCAACGTGAAGCGCCTGAGTGCCGGCGCGCGGGCGCTGGGCCTTGCGGTGCTGGGCGGGTTGGTGCCGATCATCTCGGTGCGCATCGGCACGGAAGAGGACACGCTGCGCGCCGGCAAGGAGCTGTTCGAGAGCGGGTACTACGTTCAGAGCGTGGTGTTCCCCGCGGTGCCGCACGGCGCGGGCGTGCTGCGCATGCAGGTGAACGCGAACCACGAGCCGCACGAAATCGACGGGCTGTTGGGCGCGCTGGCGAAGCTCCCGCGCGCGACCGTGGCGCGGGCCGCGTGACATCCCGGGACCGCGGCCGTCTCGGCCGCACGTTGGCTGATACGAAGCGCGTGCGGCCGAGACGGCCGCGGTCCCAGCGGAATCACTTCACCGCGAGTTGCACCAGCACCACCGCGAACAGCCCCAAACTGATGACGCCGTTCACCTGAAAGAACGCGCGGTTCACGCGCGTCAGATCGTCGGCGCGCACGAGGCTGTGTTCGTACACCAACAGCACCGCGACCAGCGCCAACCCGACCGCGAATACGTCTCCCAAGTGCGGCGATTCGAGCCACACACCCACGAGCAACCCCACCATCACCGCGTGGCACGCCGCGGCGATCCGCAGGCTTGAGCGCACGCCGAACCGCGCCGGGACGCTGTGCAGGCCCGCGCCTTTGTCGAACTCCGCGTCTTGGCACGCATAGAGGATGTCGAACCCGGCGACCCAGAACGCGACCGCCGCGCCGAGGAGCAGCGGTACCGTCATTTCCGTTAGCCCTTTGATGGCAACCCACGACGCGACCGGGGCGAGCATGAGCGCCGCGCCGAGCCAGAAGTGCGCGAGGCTCGTGAACCGCTTCGCCAGCGAGTACCCGAGTACGAACAGCAGCACCGGGGCGCAGCAGTACAGCGGCCACGGGTTACTCGGTTCGCGCCAGTAAAAGAGGAGCGTGCTCGCCACGAACCCGGCGCAGCAGATGAGCGTGAACGCCCACACCGCAGGCGCGGAGAGCGTGCCGGCGGGCAGGTGCCGGTTCGCGGTGCGCGGGTTGCGCGCGTCGATGTGCCGGTCGGCGAGCCGGTTGAAGGCCATCGCCGCGCTGCGAGCGAACACCATGCACAACAGGATACCGAGCGCGTCTTGCCAGCGCAGCGGTTCGTCCTTCCACGCGAGCGCCGCCGCGAAGAGCGCGAACGGTAGCGCGAAGATCGTGTGGCTGAACCGGATCAGCTCGAGCAGTTTGCGAACGGCTCCGGGCATGGCCCCTCCGAGCAATCGCGCGGCGTATCGTGCGTAGTGTACGAACCGCGAACGGCCCGTGGTTGCAACGCCCGCGACGCGATACACTGGTGCGAACCGCGGAGGCTCACCCATGTCGCGCCAATTCGTCGCCCTCGCTCTGCTGGTCTGCACTTCCGCCGCGCATGGTGCGGAGCCCAAGCCGCTGTGGACGATCGACGCCAAGGCGGACCTTAAAATAAAGGTCAGCATTCGCTGGCTCGGCGTCACACCGGATGGAAAATCTTTGATCGCTCGCGCGGACCCGGACGGGCTTGAACTCGTTGGTGTCTGGGATACTGGAACTCGCGCTTTTCGCTGTCGAGCGGAGTCCTCGGCATTTGGGGGGATGTGGTGGCACTCCACCCACGACGCCTTTTTGCCCGACGGCCGTGTTCTCTTGCGCGGTTACAGCGCGCTCGAAATGACGACCGAAAAAGGCGCACGGCGGGCCGCTCTCCCTTCACCGTTTCGCGATCAAGTGGCGTACGGCGTGTGGCACTGCCCCTCAAACAAACAGGTCGTGTGGGCCTTCGGCACGGAAGGCGAGGGCGAACACTTTGAGAAGACCACATTTTGTATCGTTCCGGCGGACGCGACCGCCGAGAAGTTGCACGACACATCGGTTACACGAGTCGATCTGAACGCCCGCGTCGGAACGCTCGCAGTGAGCGCGGACGGTTCGCGCGTCGCGTTCGGAGTGCGCGAGGACGACACGCACCAAGTGAGTTTGCGCGCGCTGACTCTGGGAGAGAAACCGGTGCTGACCGAAGTCGCCCGGATCACGACGCGCCAGCGGGGGCCGATTCGGAGCATCCAATTCGCACCGAACAGCAAGACGCTTGTGACCGGCAACGAGGATTCGTCTGTTATCTTGTGGGACGTTGAGAAGGCCGGGAAGGACTGGAAGCCCCGAGCGGAAATCGCGTGCGGGAAGTTCGGCGCACGCGCGCAGGTGTTCCACCCGGACGGCCGCACGCTCTACGCGCTCACATTCGACAAGCCCGGCACGCCGAACCTCTTTGTGATCGACATCGGTTCCGGCAAACTGGTGGCGAAGCACGCGCTCGGTGGCGGGGTTATGTGCGTGGCACTGACCGCCGAGGGCAAGGCGCTCGTGACCGGCGACTTAGGCGGGCGTATTGCGGCGTGGGACGCGGAGGCGTTGCGCAAACCGTAGCGGCGGGTATACTCGCTTCACCCCCGCGGAGCGCGCACCGTGACCGACCGAGGTTCCAGCACCGCCGCGTACCTGCCGCCGGCCGACCTGCTCGACGCGACGCGGGCCGCGCCGCCGGGCCAAACGCCGCCCGGTGCGCCGTCGCGCGGCTGCGTGTCGCTCGTTACGGACACGCGCGACCCGGACGCCGACCTCACCGCGCTCGTCCGCCGCCGGCTGCGTCAACTCGTGCTCGTGTTCCTCGCCGCGTACGCCGCGTTCCTCCTGCGCGACGTGCTCACCCCGCACCGCATTGGGATGCACTTCCAGAAGGTCGCGTTCCTCGTCGTCGTGCCGCTGCAACTCGCGCTCGCGGCACTCACGTGGTCCGCGTGGGCCACCACCGCGCGCCGGCTCCGCGCCATCGAATTCGTCGTCCTCGGCGTGTGCTGGACGGCGCTCAGCAGCATCCACTTCGACTGGCTCTGCAACTGGGACGACCTCGGCTACTACCTGAACGGCGAGCGCACCGCAGACGGGCAAATTCTGGTGGCGAACACATGGGTGCTGCCGTGGTTCGCGCTTATCGCGTGCTACCCGGTCGTGGTGCCGAATACCGTGCGGCGCACGCTCGCGCTCGCGTGCGTGATGTCGGTGTTGCCGTTCGCGGTCACGGCCGCCGCGGTGCTCGCAAGTGATCGGCTCTCGTGGGCGAACACCGTGCTCATGTTCGTGCAGTTCGCCATCTGGTGCCCGCTGGGCGTTGCTCTCGCGGTGTACGGCGCACACCAAGCCGGGCTGTTGCGGGCGCAGGCGTTCGCGGCGAAGCGGTTCGGCCAGTACCGGCTCACGCGCAAACTCGGCGGCGGCGGGATGGGCGAAGTGTACCTCGCCGAACACACGCTCTTGCGCCGGCCGAGCGTGGTGAAAGTGATCCGCCCGGACCGCGACCGCGACCCGGCGCTGCTCGAGCGCTTCGCGCGCGAGGTGCAGACGCTCGCCACCCTCACGCACTGGAACACGGTGGAAGTGTTCGACTACGGCCACACCGCCGACGGCACGTTCTACTATGTGATGGAGTTCCTGCCGGGCTACGACCTCGACGCGCTCGTGACCGCGCACGGCCCGCTGCCGCCGGCCCGCGCCGTTCACCTGTTGCGCCAAGTGTGCGCGGCCCTGCGCGAGGCGCACGCCGCGGGCCTCATTCACCGCGACATCAAACCCGGCAACGTGATGGCGTGCGTGCGCGGCGGCGTGCCGGACGTGGCGAAACTGCTCGACTTCGGCCTCGTGCAGACCGCCGGCGCGCGCGAACCGGACGCCAAACTGACGCGCGCGAACGCGGTGCTCGGCAGTCCGGCGTTCATGGCCGCGGAGCAGGCCGCCGGGAAGCCGTGCGACGAGCGGAGCGACATCTACTCCCTCGGCGCGACGGCGTTCTTCCTGCTGGTGGGTCGCGCGCCGTTTTCCGGCACGGCGATGGAAGTGGTCGCCGCGCACATCAACCTCGCGCTGCCGTGCCCGCGGGCAGCGAACCCGGACGTGCCCGCCGATCTCGCCGCGCTCGTGACGCGGTGCATGGCGAAGAATCCGGCCGACCGGTTCGCGCGCGTCGAAGACCTCGAAGCCGCGCTCGCGGCGTGCGCGTGCGCGACCGAGTGGGACGTGGCGCGAGCGGGCGCGTGGTGGGCCGCGAATCCGGTGAAAGATTCGCCCGCGGTTGCGGTTTGATCTGGCACGCGCCGCGCGCGTAGAATGGGCGAACCCCAACGAAAGCACCCGATGCGCGTTCTCACCGCGATCCCCGTTTACAACGAGGCCAAGCACGTTCGCGCGGTCCTCGCGGAAGTGCGCCGCTACGCCGACCACATTCTGGTGGTGAACGACGGCTCCACCGACGGCACCGCGGAACTGCTCGCCGCCGAACCGAACCTGCTGCGCGTCGATCACGCGACCAACGGCGGGTACGGCGCGGCGCTCGCCTCCGCGTTCCGCTTCGCGCTCGAATCCGATTTCGACGTGCTCGTGACGATGGACTGCGACGGCCAGCACGAGCCGGGGCGCGTGCCGGTGCTGCTCGAAGCGCTGCACGACTGCGACATCGTGAGCGGCTCGCGGTACCTGCGCGACTTCCGCCAAGACACGCCCGCACCGACCGACCGGCGGTTCATCAACGCGACGATCACGAACGAGATCAACGCCCGCTACGGGCTGAACATCACCGACGCGTTCTGCGGGTTCAAAGCGTACACGCGCGCCGCGCTCGAACACCTGCGAATCACCGAGCGCGGGTGGGGGATGCCGCTGCAACTGTGGGTGCAGGCCGCGCGCTTGGGCCTGCGCGTGAAAGAGATCGGCGTGCCGCGGCTGTACCTCGACCCGAACCGCGCGTTCGGGGGCGTGCTGAACGACCCGGAGCAGCGGCTCGCGTACTACCGCGGCGTGCTGGACGCGGCCGAGCGCGACGCGCTGCCCGCGGCGCGCGCCGACCGCGCGCTGTGCTCGGAGCGGTGCTGACGTGAGCGCGAAGTACCGCGCCCCGACCGCGAACGGCGCGGTACTGGCCGAACCCCACTTCGCCGCGCTCCCCGCGCTCGTGGAAGCCAACCGCAAGCGCCTCGACACCGCGACCGTTCGCGTCGGCGGAATCCCGCTTCACGAACTGCGCGCCCTCGCGCGCCGCGAAGTGCTCGAACTTGCTCAGGCGTACGCCGGCGGACTGGCGTCGCGCCGCTCGCCAGACGCACCGCTGCTGCTCGCCGGGCACCAACCGGAGTTGTCGCACCCCGGAGTGTGGGTGAAGAACTTCGCGCTGAACGGCCTCGCGCGCAAACTCGACGGCATCCCGCTGCACCTCGTCGTCGATAACGACACGCTAAAAAGCGCCGCGCTTCGCTTCCCGGTGTTCGACCCCCGCGACCCGCGTTCGGCGCGCCTCGAAAGCGTCAACTTCGACACCTTCGCAGGCGAAACGGCTTATGAAGACCGCGAAGTACGCGACGAAGAGGCGTTCCGCACGTTCCCCGCTCGCGCCGCGCCGCTGTGGGCGCAGTGGGGCTACGAACCGCTGTTGGCGAAACACTGGGCGACCGGCGCGAACGCCGGCTACGTCTTCGCGCGAATGCGGCGGGCGCGCGAGCGCGAGTGGGGCTGTCACAATCTCGAACTCAGTGTCAGTGCGTTGTCAGCGACGCGCGCGTTCGCAGCCTTCGCGGCGCACATCCTGAACGACCTGCCGCGGTTCCGCGCGTGCTACAACCACGCGATCCGCGCGTACCGCGCGGCGAACGGCGTCCGCAGCGCGAACCACCCGGCACCGGAGCTTGAGGAGGGCGAAGCGCCGTTTTGGGTGCGCACCGGCGAAGGCAAGCGCCAGCGCGCGAGTGCGACGAGCGACGTGACCAAACTGCGCCCGCGGGCGCTCACCCTCACGCTGTTCGCCCGCGTGTGCCTCGGCGACTTCTTCATTCACGGCATCGGCGGCGGGAAGTACGACGAAGTGACCGACGCCATTATCCGCGACTACTTCGGCATCGAACCGCCCGCGTATCAGGTACTCTCCGCGACGCTGCACTTGCCGCTGCCCGCGTTCGCGGCCGCGCGCGCCGACGAACTGGCCGCGGAGCGCCGCGTGCGCGACCTGCACTGGAACCCGCACAAGTTCCTGCCCGCTGAACACGCGACCGAGCGCGAGCGATTGTGTGCAAGTGAACCGCCGCGCGACGCGCACCCTGCGCGGCGCGAGTGGTTCCGCGCGCTCCAGAAGCACACCGAGGCACTTCGGCCGCTCGTCGCGGATCAGCTTCCGGCCGCGGAAGCGCAGCTCGCGCGCGTGCGAAGTGAGTGCGCCGCGAACGCGATCTTGCAGCGCCGCGATTACTCGTGGGCGCTGTACCCGGAAGACGTGTTGCGCCCGTTCTTGCAGCAATTTCTAGGCTAACGCACGCAGCCGCGACGCGAACCGCGTGCCCGCGATCATCCCCGCGAGCATGCCGGCCGTCATCAGCGCGAAGGCGAGCGCGATCGAATCGCCGAAGTGCGCCGCGAGTTGCCCGCCGGCGATCATGCCCGCCACCATCCCCGCGTTCCCGCCGGTGTACATGGCGACTTCGTGCGCGCGATCCGGTGCCGGCTCGCGCGCGCACCACTTCATCGCGACGTTCGACAGCGCGAGCATCCCGACCCACATCCACGGCGTCTGGATGCTCGCGCACGCGCACTTCGCGCACAGAAGCGGTGCGAACCCGGCGTCGGCCCACCACCCGAGCAGCATGCCGAGGTTGCCGAGCGTGAGCATACCGAAGCACATGTCGAGTTCGTGCGGCACGCGCGGCCGGCGCGCCCACTCCACGGCGAGCCACCCGCCGACGAGCGCGAACGCGACCGGCACGAACGGGTTCGCGCTCCCGGTGAGCGCGAGCAGCACGAACCCCTGCGCCGCGAACGCGAGGAAGTGGAGGAAACCTACCCCCCCCGGCCCCCCCTCCCTAAAGGGAAGGGGGGAGAAAGACGCAGACGTCTCGCTGCGCTCGGCGTCCGAATGCGGCGCGTCGGATTCGTCGAGCGCGGCGAGACGATTCTCCCCCTTCCCTTTAGGGAGGGGGGCCGGGGGGGGAGGTTGCCCGTGACACCGCGCCGACGAGAACAGCAGCGAGACGCTGCTCACGAACATCAGCACCGCGGCGAACACCGGGTGCAGCGCGCCGCACGCCGCGAGCGCCATGCCGATCAGGTTGTACGCGACCGCGCGCCGCAGGTTCGCACGCGCCGCGCGCACCGCGGCGCGGCACTCTTCGATGGCCCACGGGAGCGCCCGAAGGTCGCCGCCGTAGAGCGTGGTGTCTGCCGAGCTCACCGCGAGGTCGGTGCCGCTCGCGAGCGCGACGCCGCAGTGCGCCGCGGCGAGTGCGGACGCGTCGTTGATGCCGTCGCCCACGAACAGCGGCTTCGCGCCGTTGCTCACGAGCGTTTCGACCGCCGCGCGCTTGTCGTCCGGCAGCAGCCCGGCGCGGGCCGCGGGCAGGCCGAGCGCTTCGGCGCGCCCGGGCGCGTCGCCGGTCAGCACTTCCACCGGCAGGCCGAGGCGCGCGAAGTGCGCGAGCGTTTCGCGCGCCGAATCGCGCACGCGCTCCGCGACCGTCGCGACCGCGGCCACCGCGCCGTCAATCTCCGCGACCACCGTTGCTTCGCTCCCCCTTCCCTTCGCCGCGAGTAGCCGAGACTGCGGATGCAGGGTCGGCGTCGCTCGCGGCTCCAAACAGGAGGGGGGCCGGGGGGGGAGGTCGCCACGAATCCACTGCGAAGTGCCGACGCGCACCGCGTGCCGGGTGCCGTCGGCTTCGGTCAGGTCCGCGCGAACGCCGCAACCCGGCACGAGCGCGAAGTTCGTCACGCGCGGTTCTGCGCCCGGCGCGAAGGGCTTCGGCAACTCCGCGAACGGCTTCGCCACCGGGTGCGAACTGTGCGCTTGCACCAGCGCGAGCCAGCCGAGCACGCGGGCGCGCTCTTCGCCCGCGGTCGGCGTTTCGACGTCCACGAGCGCGAACCGGTCGTCGGTCAGTGTGCCGGTTTTGTCGAACAGTACGCGGTCGATTTCCGCGAGGCGCTCCACGGCGTCGCCGCCGCGCACCACGATGCCGCGCTCCGCGAGCCGGTTCAGGGCCGTCCACACGATGAGCGGGGTCGCGAGGCCGATAACGCACGGGCACGCGACGAGCAGCACCGCCATCGCGTTGAACAGCCCGGTTTCCCAGCCCGTAACCGCGCTCCAGTACGCGAACGTGCCGAGCGCGGTACACGCGACGAGCGGGAAGAACCAGCGCCCGAGCGCGTCGGCGCGCGATTGGAGTGACAGCGGCTTGTCACGCGCCGCGTCCACCGCCGCGAGGAGCTTATCGACTTGGCGCGCGGTGCCGGGTGCCGTGGCGCGCACGCGGAACGTCGCATCGGCGCTGACCGCGCCCGCGAGCACGCGATCACCGGGCCGGCGCACCGCGGCGAACGGTTCCCCGCTCACGGCGCTTTCGGACACGAACCCGATCCCTTCCGAGATCACGCCGTCCACCGCGATTGCTTCGCCCGGGCGCACCTCTACCACGTCGCCGGTGCTTACTTCGACTACGGGTGCGGTGCGGGTGCCCGTCGCGCACACGACGCGCGCGACCGCGAGCGAATCGCCCCACGCGCGCGCCTGCGCGCGGGCGTGCTCGGCGGCCCGCGCGCCGATCAGCTTGCCGAGCGTGTACACGACGAGCAGCACCGACACGACTTCGTAATAGATGTGCCCGCGGCCGGTGAGGTGTGCCTGAAGCGACGCCGCGAGAGCGCCCGCCCCGGTGAGTACGAACAGCGCTTCAATGGTGACGCGCCCGCGGCGCGCTTCGGTCCACGCGGCGCGCGCGAGCGGCCCGCCGAGCAGCGCTGCGACGAACACCGTTCCGCCGAAGATGAGCCACTGCGTGACCGCGCGGGCGAGTCGCGGAACGTCGTCGTGCAGGTTCAGCGCGAGGCCGAAGATCATCGACTGGCCGACGATCAGCACGCCGATCCCGAGCCGGATCGCGGTGCCGCTGAAGGTGCCGGGCAGCGCGCAAGACGCGCCGCACGCGCGCTCGCCGAGGTCGAGGCACCCGGGCGAGCAGTACCGCGCGGCGCCGCGCCCCGCGAACGGCTCGCGGGGAAGTGGGGCACCGCACTGCGCGCAGGTGGGCATCTTCAGAGTGGTCCGCTCGCTCCGCGAGCGGCGCTTCCCACGGAGTTCAGGTTAGGCGGAGTTTCGCAAAGCTGTCTGCGCCGCGAAGCACCGCTCGCGGAGCGAGCGGACCACTCTACTTCTTGGGGGGCGGCGCGGCCCCGGTGTCGGAGTAATCGAGTTTCAGCTTTAGCAATTCGGCGGCCGTCGTCGGCTGTGAGCCGTTCGCCTTGCGCGCGCCTTCCTTCGCGCGCGCGGCTTTCACCTCGTCGGCGGTCACGGCCGGCTTCGCCGGGTCCGCGTCGGCCTTGTTGGACCAACTGTTGCGGATGAAAGTGATGACGCCGGCAATTTCGTAGTCCTTCAGCACGGTACCCTGATTGGGCATCACCGCGCCGTTGTAGGTGCGGCCCTTCACCGTCACCGGGCCGGTCATGCCGTAGAGCAGAATGCGCGACAGGCGCGCGGCGCTCGCTTCGGTGCCGGCCACCCACTCGGACCCGTCGAGCGGCGGCACGTTGTTCGCCGGGTTGCCCTGACCCTGCGGGCCGTGGCACGAGGCGCAAATCGTCGTGTACTTCTGTTCGCCCACGCGCTTGAGGTCGTCCACCGTCCGCGGGTTCGGGTCCGGCGGGGCAACGAGCGGCCCGCTGGTGAGGCCGGCGAGGTCGGTGCGGTCGTACACGTCGCGGCGGAAGTCGGCCGACGAACTGCCGATGTAGTAGCCGCCCCACATGAGCAGCGCGGCGCACACGGCGGCCACCCAGAACGGGATCGGCTCGAACCCGTCGCGCGGCTCCGCGTGCTCGCGGATCACGGCTTGGTGCATGCCCTGAACGGAGTCGGACCCGCTCGCGCCCGGTTCGTCGCCGTCGTCCGGCGCGCGGTCCCGTGGGTCTTGGTCGGTCGGCCGGTTCGCGGTACTCATTCTTTCGCCTCCGGCAGGGGAACCTCGGCCTTGCGCAGCGCGAGCAGGTACGCGACGAGCGCCGCGCCGTCGGCGGTCGGCACCGTTTGGTAGTCCTCTTCCGGCGTCGTGAGCCAGAACTCGAGGAGCTTCGCCTTGCCCGCGTCGGTCGCGGGGTCGAGCAGTTCGCCGGGGCGCACGGCGAGCGCGCGCGAGAGAATGTCGGGGCCGCGGGCGGCCAGAATCGCGTCCCACTCGCGCGGGGTGGGCCGCCACCGGTACCCGGGGTCGACGGTCCACTCGCGCCCGAGCGACAGGGCCTTGTCGCTCCGCGCGCCGGCCACTTTTTCGCGCGCGTACAGGAACGCGAACGACGGCATCACGCTCCACGCGTTCGCGCTGCGCGGGTTCAGCAGGTGCGTGTGGTGCCACGCGGCCGACGGGTTCCGCACGCCGATGTTCGCGAGGTCCGGCCCGGTGCGCATGGTGCCGAGCATCGTGGGGTTGTCGTGCAGGTAGTCGCGCGACACGGTGCGGCGCAGGCCGTAGCTGCGGCGGATGTCCGCGCCGGTGCGGTGCTCGCCGCTCGCGTCCCACCAGTTGCCGAACCGCTCGCTGCGCACCTGCTGCGAGTGGCAGTACATGCACCCGTTCACCTGATACACCTTCTTGCCGGCGAGCGCCGGTCCGGTGAGCGGCTGCGGGTACGGCGCGTCGCCGTCGGACGGCGCGAACGGCTTCTCGGTCTGGAGCTGCCAGAACGGGAACAGGATCAGGCCCAGCCAGCTCGACGCGAACGTGAGCACCGCGCCCAAGAAGATCACCATTCCCCGGTCCATAACGCGAACCTCAAGAAGTGTTCACCGCTGAGACTGCGGAGAACGCCGAGGAAGACAGTTGAGATCAATTCACATCACACGACTTACTCCGCGGTCTCTCCGGTCTCCGCGGTGAATCAACTACACTTTCGGTTCCGCGAAGTACGTCGGCCCGCCGGCGCGCGGCGCGCCGCGGCCCATCAGGTTCATCACGAACAGCGCGGCGAACGCGACGTGCCCCACGGTGAGCAGCACGCCCGCGAGCGACCGCGCGAACAGGTGCGGCTGCAAGTAAATGACGATGTTGGCGAACGGCACGTCCGGGTTGTTCATCATGCGGCCCTGCCACCAGCCGCCGATGGAGAGCGCCGCGAAGTACGCGGTGATGCCGATCGCGGCGCACCAGAAGTGCAGGCGGATCAGGCCGCTGCTGGCCCACTCGCGGCCGGTCAGGCGCGGCACCATGTAGTACAGCAGGCCGAAGAAGATCATCGTCACGAACCCGTACGCGCCCAAGTGCGCGTGCGCCACCGTGTAGTGCGTGAAGTGCGTCACCTCGCTGAAATCTTTGAGCGACTCGAACGACCCTTGCAGGCTGACCGCCGTGTACGCGATGCTCCCGAACACGGTGAACCGCAGCGCCGGGCTGTACCGGAGCCGCTGGAAGTTGCCGCGCATCGTCATGTGGTGGTTGATCGCCACCGCGAGCACCGGAATGATCATCATCATGCTGCCCACCGTGCTCGCGGTCGCCAGCCACACCGGGATCGGCCCGCCGATCAGGTGGTGCATCCCCGCCCACGAGTAGAACAGCGCGAGGCTCCAGAACCCGATGATGCTCAGGTAGTAGCTGTGCACCGGGCGGCCGATGATCTTCGGGATCAGGTAGTACGCGGTGCCCACCGCGACCGGCGTGAAGAACAGGCCGAGCGTGTTGTGCCCGAACCACCAGTTCACGATGGGTTGAACGACGCCCGTCGCCGGGCTCCAGAAGATCATGTACGCGGCGACCAAGTACATCCACGGGAACCAGAACATCGCGCCCAGAATGTACCACTGCGTGACGTACACGTGCGGCTCGCGGCGGCGGCGGAACGTCGCCACCACCCACGCGCTCACGACCGCGATTCCGGCGACGAGGAACGGTTGCGCGTACGGCGGCGCGTCGAGCCACTCCACCGACGTGCCGTCGCCCCACAGGATGCCGAACACCGCGAGGAACGTGCCGAAGTTCCACAGCGCGCCGGCGAGGTACAGCACCTTCGGGTACGGCAGTTCCGCCCGCGACAGCCGGCACATGAGCCACATGCTGCCCGCGAGCGTCATCAGCGACGACCACCCGATGCCCACCGCTTGCAGGTGCGCCATCCGCACGCGGCCGAACGTGAGTTCCGCGCTGCCGGTGAGGAAATACGGGCTGTGCAGTTTGATCGACGCGAGCAGCGCGAGTACCGAGCCGACGAGCAGCCAGAACACGGCGCTCGCGGCGAAGAACAGCACCGGGCCGCGGCACGACGCGTCGATGGCGGCGCGCTCGCCCGCGGACTTCGCGCGCGCGTCGGGGGTCGGTTCTGGTGCGGTCGCGTCGGCCATTGCAATGCGTCTCGTTCCGGTCGGGTCAGGCGGGTTCGTCGCGGCGCGCGTTCGGCCCGCGGCCGGTCGCGGCCCTGCGGCCCGTGGGGAAGGCGTCGGTCGGTTCGCCGATCGGTTCGTCGGCGTCGAAAATGGACCGCGCGCCGCGATCGAAGTTCTCGAACTGCCCGCGCTTGAACGCCCACCCGAGCGCGAGCACCGCCGCGCCGCCGAACAGCAGCATCGAGCCGACCACGGTGGCGAACAGCGCGATGTCGGCCCCGCTGAGCGGCGCGTCGGTGTCCGGGCCGTAGCGGCCCGCGGCGAACAGCAGTTGCGAGAGCGCGGTCATTGTTTCGTTTCGGGAGTTATCAGCTATCTGTTATCAGGCTTCCGGTTACTCATTTCCGACTGCCAACTGCCAACTGCCAACTGCCAACTGCCAACTGCCAACTGCCAACTGCTCACTTTTCGGGCCGCGGGAACGGCAGCGCGTCGTTCGGCCCCTTCAGCGTGCCGAGCAACTTCCCGTGGGCTTCGCGCAGGGGCATCTTCGCGCCGACGCCGTTCAGCGCGCCCTCGTTTCGCGCGCGAATTTCGGACAGTTTCGCGGCGGCGTCGATCGCGGGATCGGCGGCCTTCGACGCGCCCGGTGCCGGGTCCAAATAGTTCGGCGACCGGTACGCGATCACCGTCAGCACGAGGAACGCGAACAGCGCGCCGAGCGCCGCCCCGACCGTGACGAACGGGAAGCCCTTCGACTCGTTGGCGGCGGGTTCGGTGCTCATGGCGTCTCGTTCTCGTACCCGATCGTTTCGTTCAGCCGCGCGTCGCGCACCGGGATCAGCGGGTAACTCACGAACCCGTAAGCGGCCGACGCGCACACCACGCCCAGCATGAACAGCGGCGCGGCGAAATCGAGCCAGTGCAAGTGTACTGTGTCGGGGTGCAGCACCGGCATGATTTGCCAGTACAGGTCGTAGGCGTGCATCACCAGAATCCACGTCGCGGCGAAGGCGAGCCACTTGGGGCTGCGCTTGTGCGCCCGCGGGAGCAGTGCGAAGAACGGCACCACAAAGTAGAGAATCGGCAGCAGGATGCTCATCGGGTACCAGCCGCCGTTGCGCCGCAGCAGGTAGAACTGCGTCTCTTCCGGCACGTTGCCGTACCAGATGAGGAAGTATTGTGAGAGCGCGATGTACGTCCAGAACACGGTGAGGCCGAACATGAGTTTCCCCACGTCGTGCATGTGTTCCATCGTGATCGTGTGCCGCAAGTAGCCGGCGGCGCGAAGGCCGAGCACGAGCAGCACGCACACCGAGAGCGACCCGCGCAGCCCGCCGGCCCAGAAGTACACGCCGAAGATGGTGCTGAACCACGTGTATTGCAGGCTCATCAAGAAGTCGAACGCGAAGAACGTCGCGGTGACGCCCAAGAGCGCCACGCCCGACGGTGCCCACCACTGCATGCGCTTCGTGAGTTCGATTCCGCCCTCGGTGTCTTGGCGGATCGACCAGCGGCGCATCAGAACCGAGTAGCCGATCCACACCGCGAAGTAGAGCGCGACCCGCGCGAGCACGAACGGCGTGCTGAAGTACAGGTGTTTGACGTGCCACACGTGTTCCAAGTGGCCGGTCGGCGGCTCGCCGTGAACGAAGTCGTACCACTTGTGGAGTTGCCCGCTGAACACGCCGACCAGCACTGGTACGAACAGCACCGCGAGCGGCACAATCGCGCGACTGATGTTCTCGAACACGCGGCGCAGCCCCGTTGACCACCCGGCGTCCGCGACGTGGTGGATCAGCACCCAGAACAGCGCGCCGAGCGAAACGTCGAGCGCGAGCGTGTAGCCGAACAGGTACGAGTGGTAGAACTGCTTGGCGTCGAGGAACGCGCCGACGACGAGCAACAGGCCGAACGCGAGCAGCGCGGCGAACAGCATCCGCGCGCCGCTGCTCACCGCGTCCAGCGCGACGGGCGCGACCGGGTCCGGCAACCCGGCGGGGTGCGCGGGGTGCGCGGTGGGCGCGGCGGGTTCGCTCGCTGTGGTCATCGCTCTCTTTCTGGTGGCACAGGCTTTCCAGCCTGTGTTCGGTGTGTTCGGCACAGGCTGGAAAGCCCGTGCCACCAATCGATCACTTCTTGTCCAGCACTTCGTTCCCGTACGCGAACTGGAGTTCGCGCACGTACGCGACAATCGCCCACCTGTCGAGAGGGTCGCGCACTTGGTGGCCGTACGCGGGCATGTTGCGCACGCCGTTGGTAATCGAGTTGTACAACTGACCGTCCGGTTGCGCCTGCACGAGCGGGAGCATCAGGTTCGACGGCGGCACGCTGAGACCGTACGCGCCGACGATGCCGTACGCGAGTTCGCCGGCCCCGCCGCGGCCGCTGGTGCCGTGGCACACCGCGCAGTTGCGGTTGAACTGCGTTTGGCCGCGCTTGAACAGCGCTTCCCAACCCCCGGCGCGCTCCACCGCGAGCGGCGGGACGCGGTTCACGTAGTAGCCCTCGCCCGTGAGCGCGCCGTTCTCCCACTTCGGCTTCGCCGGCACGTCCGCGCCGTCCACCTGCTCCTTCGCGGTGGGGTTCGCAACGCCGGTGTAGTATCGCGGGTCGGCCTTGAGGAAGTCCGGGTTCGGCGCGGCGTGCGAACCGGCGTCCGCGGCGTAATCGGTGCCGTCGAACGGGATCGTGCCTTCCAGCGCCGGGCGGTTGCTGCGGCCGTCTGCGAAGAACTTGCTCGCGCCTTGGCTCGTGTACTTCGCCTGATACTTCATGTCCAAAAAGAAGTGCCACGGGCGCGCGTCGCTCTTCGCGCCGCGAAAGCCCATCACGGCCACGATCGCACCGAACGTCACGAACATCGCACTGAACATGTACAGGTAGCTCATGGCGCGCCCACGCGCGCCGCTCCACGCGCCGATACCGGTCGCGCCCACCACCAGCGCGCCGACCACCAGCACCGCGCACAGCACGGCGTTCATCAGCACGTTGGTGTCAATCATGTACATAGCGGAAACCCACCAACATTGGTGGCACAGGCTTTCTAGCCTGTGCGCCTTTCCGATCTCGAACAGCACAGGCTAGAAAGCCTGTGCCACCAACAGTACTTACGCTTCCACCACGGCCACGTTCTTACCGCCCAACCCTTCGAGGAACGCGCGGGTCGCGTCCGGGTTGAACTTCGCGTCCTTCGCTTCGACGCTCAGGAAGAACCCGCCCTGCGTTCCGCGCGCGAACGTAGGGTGCGCGTCGATCGGGTGGAACAGCTTCGGCAGCCCGCACAGCCCGACGAGCGCGAGCAGCGTGAACAGCCCCGCGAAGAGTACCGTCATCTCGAAGAAGATCGGGATGAACGCTTCCCAACTGCGGAACTCCTTCCCGCCCACGATGATCGGGTAGTAGTACGCGGAGAAGTAGAACTGCATCAGCACCGCGAGCGTGAGGCCCGTCAGCCCGCCCGCGAGCGTGAACAGCGACAGCCGGCTGCGGGTGCGGCCGATCGCTTCCTTCATGCCGTGAACGTAGTAGGGCGTCCACGCGTCCACGTGAACGTACCCCGCGGCCACGGTCTTCTTCGCGGCTTCTAGTAACTCAGCACCGTTTGCAAACTCGGCTATTGTCCCCCACGGCGCGCCGGTTCCGCCCGCGTTGGGCACGAACGGCGGCACCGGGCTTGGCGGCGCGGGCACCTCGGTTCGCGGGCGCGTCGGCGGGCCGTAACTCGCGGCGAGCGCGTGGTCCGCCGTCGGGTACTCCCCGTTCTCGCCCTTCAAATACTGTTCGTCCGGCTTAAACGCAAAGTGCGGGTTCGCCATCGGCAGCACGCCCTTCACTTCGGCCATTGCCACCATCGGCAGGAACCGAATGAACAGCAGCGTGAGCGTGAAGAACAGCCCGAAGTCGCCGATCATCTGGAGCCAATCCACCCACGTCGGGTGGAACTGCCCCCACGACCCCGGCAGGAAGTCGTGGTGCAGCGACTGCACGATAATCACGAACCGCTCGTACCACATGCCCACGTTCACGAACGTGACCACGATCAGCACGAACCACGGCGTCTGCCGGCACCACTTGAACCAGAACACTTGCGGAATGATGAGGTTGCACGTCATCATCACCCAATACGCCCACGTGTAGTCGCCGTCGAACGCGCGATTCTTGAACGTCTGCCACTCGTACGGGTTGCCGGAGAACCACGCGACGAACAGCTCCGTGATGTAGGCGTAACCCACGATGGTGCCGGTCGCGAGGATGAACTTACACATCACGTCGATGTGTTTGATCGTCACCACGTTGTCGAGTTTGAACACCGCGCGGGCCGGGATCATGCACTGCAGCACCATCGCGAACCCGCCGAAGATCGCCCCCGCGACGAAGTACGGCGGGAAGATCGTCGTGTGCCAGCCGGGGATCAGCGACGTGGCGAAGTCGAAGCTCACCACCGAGTGAACCGACAGTACCAGCGGCGTGCTGAGGCCCGCGAACATCAGGTACGCGACTTCGTAGTGCCGCCAGTGCCGCGTGCTGCCGCGCCAGCCGAGCGAGAGGAACCCGAAGATCACCTGCCGCGACCGCGACTTCGCGCGATCGCGCAACGTGGCGAGGTCCGGGATCAGCCCGACGTACCAGAAGATCAGCGAGATCGTGAAGTACGTGGACACCGCGAACAGGTCCCACAGCAGCGCCGACCGGAAGTTCGGGAAGATGTGGTTCGCGTTCGGCAGCGGGAACATGAACCACGCGTACCAGAACCGGCCGACGTGAATGCCCGGGTAGATGCCCGCGCACAGCACGGCGAAGATGGTCATCGCCTCCGCGAACCGGTTGATGCTCGTGCGCCACTTCTGGCGGAACAAGAACAGGATCGCGCTAATCAGCGTGCCGGCGTGCCCGATGCCGATCCAGAACACGAAGTTAGTAATGTCGAACGCCCAGTTCACCGGGTTGTTCGACCCCCACACGCCGATGCCGGTGGAAATCAGGTACGTCGCCGCGACCACACCGCCGGACAGCAGCGCCGCGGAGATGAGGAACGCCGGCCACCACCAGCCCGGTTGCGGCTTCTCCGTGATCTCGCTCACCTGCTGCGACACGGACTCGAAGTCGGCCGGCCCCCACACGAGCGGGATGCGCGGCAGCGGGTCCGGCAGCGCCGGGCCGTGCGCGGTGTCGTGCGTGTGGGTGTCGGTGGTCATCGCGGCGGCGGTCCTCTGCACGTTTCGCTTGCGTCTTCTCTCAGCACCCCTCACCCGGCCTCGCAGACTCGGCCACCCTCTCCCACGCTCGCGCGGGGAGAGGGCAAAGACCAAGACGCACGGTTTTCTTCTTGCCCTCTCCCCACGTCAGTGCGGGAGAGGGTGGCCGAGTCTTCGAGGCCGGGTGAGGGGCGCTTCGACAACTCGGTTCGCAATCGCGCCTACTTTGGCTCCATATCCGGGTTGCGATTCCTGATTCGCGGCAAGTAACTCGTGCGCGGCTTCGTGTTCAGTTCGCCGAGCAGCATGTAGTCGCCTTCCAGCGCCTTCAGCTTGCTCACGCGACTGTTCGCGTCCAGCGTGTTGCCGAAGGTGATGGCGCGCGACGGGCACGCGCTCTCGCACGCGGGCACGATCACGCCGTCCGGAACCGTCACGCGGCCCTGCGCGTCGAGGTCGTAGCCCGCGGCCCGCGGGTTCTTCGGTTTCTTGTACGCGGTGCCTTCGGCGGGCTTGAAGGTCGCCTCAATGTCGATCACGCGGCGGCCCTGCGCCACTTCGGTCGCGGCGATCTTGGCCCCGTACTTCCCGCGCTCGATGCGCTGTACGCAGTAGGTGCATTTCTCCATCACGCCCCGCATGCGCACGGTCACGTCCGGGTTCTTCTGCATCTTCAGCGATTCGGGAACGCCGGTTTCGGTGAGGCTCGTGCCGCCGCTCGCGAACGGCGTGGGCACGCGCAGTTCGTCCAACCTTCGCTTGTTGAAGTCGAACCAGTTGAAGCGGCGCACCTTGTACGGGCAGGCGTTCGCGCAGTACCGCGTGCCGATGCAGCGGTTGTACACTTGCAGGTTCAGACCGTCCGGGCTGTGGACCGCGGCGTTCACCGGGCACACCTGTTCGCACGGCGCGGCCTCGCACTGCACGCACGCCACCGGTTGCGACACGACGCGCGGCTCGTCCACCGGGCCGGTGAAGTAGCGGTCGAGGCGGATCCAGTGCAGTTCGCGGTTGCGGGCGATCTCGTGCTTGCCCACCACCGGGATGTTGTTCTCGGCTTGGCACGCGACCATGCAGGCGCTGCAGCCGGTGCAGGCGTTGAGGTCGATCACCATGCCCCACTGGAACTGTGTGTCGAGCAGTTCGGGGCGTGCGAGGTCGAGCGGGAACCGCTCTTGCTTCTCCTTCGCCGGGCCGCGCGGGTGCTGCGGGTTGCCGTAGCCGCCTTGCACCTGCTTCTTCAGCGCGTCTTCCGTGATGTGGCCGTCCGGCGCGAGGCCGACCTTCGGCCCGTGGTGCTCGTCGCTCTTGTGCGCTTCGTGCTTGTGCGCTTCGTGCTTGTGCGCGCCGCGCTCGACTTCGCGCACGATGTCGCGGCCTTCGGGAATGAAGCCGTGCTCTTGCGTGCTGACGAGGTCGCCTTTGCCGCTCGCCTTCTTCAGCGTGCCGCGGGCGATGTGCATTCCGCCGGTGGTGCGCAGCCGGAACACGTCGGTGCCGCCGCCCTGCGGGACGTGCGCGAGCGGCGCGTAGCCGAACTGCCCGTAGGCGAGCGCGACGGAGCCGTCCGCTTGACCCGGCAGCACGAACGCCGGGATCATCAGCGAGTACCCGCCGATCATCAGATTCACGACGTCATTGTGCGCGATGCCGAACGCCGCGGCGGTGTTCGGGCTAATCACCGCGGCGTTGTCCCACACCAGCTTGGTGATCGGGTCCGGCAGTTCTTGGAGCCACGGGTTCTGCGCGAACCGGCCGTCGCCGGTCGTGTACGACGGGCGGAACGTCACCTCGACACCGGGCTGAACCGGTTCCCTTTCCGCGACGACGCGCACGTTCGGGTTCGCAATCGTGACGGGCTTCGGCTGCCGCGCTTTTGCGTCCGGGGCGGCGAAGCCCAGCGCCTTCGCGCGCTCCGCATCGGCCGGGAGGAACCCGCACTGCTTGTAGCGGTTGAAGGCCGTCTCGAACGCCGCGTCATCGAGCGCGATTCCGCTGCGCTCACTGAAGCTCTTGCGGACGAGCGCGTACGCGGCCTTCTGCGCCGCGAAGTACGAGCCGACCGGCTTCCCGTCCGGCCCTTGCACTTGCGCCATCAGCGCGAGCACTTCGAGCAGCGAGCGCCCGCCGCGCGCGGGCGGCGACAGGTCTTCGGCCGACGTGCGTCCGCTGTTCAGCGGCGCGATGAGCGGCTGAACGCAGCACAGCGAGCCGTCACCGGCCTCGGTGTCGCCCCAGCTTTCGAGCGGGTGCGCCAGCGGCAGGTGCCAGTCGCACTTCATCGACGTCTGATCGTGGTACAGCCCGAGCCGCACCTTGGTGCGCACTTTCGTCAGTTGGGTGTTGAAGTCGAGGTCCGCGGGCGCGTTGAAGATCGGGTTCCCGCCGACGACGAGCAGCGTGTCCACCTTGCCCGCGGCCATCGCGTCGGTGAGTTGCTTGAGCGTGCCGTCGAGCAGTTCGCGGGGCGCGTCGCGGAACTCGGCCATCCCCGCGGCGTAGTTGCCGAGTGCGTCGTTCACCAAGTGCGCGAGTACCCGCACCCACTGCGGCTGGCGCGGGCCGACCGTGACGAGCGACTTCCCCGCGTGCTCCGCGAGGTCTTTCGCAACAGCCTTGATCCACTTCGCGTCGAACTCGCGCACGGGGGTTGTGCCCGGCATGATGGGGTTCCGCTTCAGCTTTCCGCCGTGCGACGCTTGCAGTTCGCGCGCGACCGCGAGCAGGTATTCGCCGATCTGCATCGCGGGGAGCCGCAACCGGTGATCGGCCATCGTCCCGGTCACGGTGTACGTCGATTCGACGACGTACAGGCGATTCGGGTGGTGCGCGTCGGCGCGCTTCGCGGCGAACGAGCGCTGGTAAAACACGCTGTCGCCGTCGCCGCCGAGGAAGTCGCTATCGAGGGCGAGCACGCGCTCCGCGCGGTCGAACCGGTAGCGCTGCACGAACGCACCGTTGAAGTGCGCTTTGCCGAGTTCGATCTCTTCCGTGAGGTCGGTCGGTTCGTAGGTGTGCCAACTCGCTTCCGGGAACTTCTCCTTCACCGCGTCGCGCAAGAGCCGCAGCGCCGGCGATGCGGTTTGTTCGGTGAGGATGTAGAAGCCCTTGCCCTTCGCGCGAGCCAACTCGTTCGCCTTCGCGCGCGCGAACCGGTCGAAGTCTTCCCACGCGCGCGGGCTGCCCTTTTCCGTCACCCCGGGGAACCGGTCCGACATCACGCGGTCGGGGCTGTACAAGTCGTAGATGGCGGCTTGCGCGTGCGCGTCGGTGCTGCCGAGGCTGCACGGGTGCTGCGGGTTGCCCTCGATCTTCGTCGGCCGGCCGTCGTGACTCTCGACCAGCACCGGAAGCCCGCCGTTCGCGCGGGGAAGGGTGGTCGCGTAGAAGGTGGGCTTGCCCGGCACGCTGTGGCCGATGTGTTCGTCCGGCGTCGAAGCGAACGGCAGAATCGCGATATCGGGGCGGCGGCACCCGGCCGCACTCGCGACGCCCAGCGCCGCGAGTGTGAGGAACTTGCGGCGGCTCAACCCCGCGGCTTCCGGGTCCGCGTCCGCGGGGACCGCTTCGCCCCGCGACTCGAACACGTTCTCGAACCCGGGGAACTCGCCGGCGTCCGCCGGCTGCGCCGCGGGGTCGGGGGTGCGGTAGTAGGTGGGTTCGGTCGGCATCGCGGTTCCGCTCTGATTCAGAAAGTGCCAGAGTACCAGTGTGCCAGAGTGGAGAGAGAAGACTGTCTTTCTCTCACACACCCTCTGACCCTCACACGCTGGCACTTCCCCCTTACCGGTGGCAACTCTGGCAGCTCATCGGGGCTTTCACCGCGAGCTGCTGCGCGATTTCCGCGCCCGTGCCCGGCTTCGGCTTCCAAGTCAGGTCCGTCACTTTGTCGAACGGCCTTAGGTGCTCGTGCGGGTCGTTGTGGCACTTCAGGCACCAGCCCATCGAGAGCGGCTGATCGTGCCACACCACCTTCATCTCGTTCACCTGCCCGTGGCACGAGACGCACGAAACGCCCTTGTTCGTATGCACCGCGTGGTTGAAGTACGCGTACTCGGGCAGCTTGTGGACCCGCTTCCACTCCACCGGTTTGCCGGTGTCGTAACTGGCTCGCACCGGGGCGAGCAGCGGGCTGTTGCCCTTCACGTTCGCCATCTTCGGGTTGTGGCAGTTCATGCACGTCTGCGCCGCGGGCACGCTCGCGTGCGGCGACTCGAACACCGACTGGTGGCAGTAGGCGCAGTCCATACCGAGCTTGCCAGCGTGTAGTTCGTGTGAGAACGGCACCGGTTGGTCCGGTTGGTAGCCGACGCGGGTGTAACTCGGCAGGGCGTAGTAGTACCACCCGGTCGCGAACAGCGCAAGCGCGGCCACGAAGCCGACTGCGGCCTGTCTCAAGTGCCCGTCGAGCGATCGTGAGAAAATGGCCGGCACGCCCGCACTCCCTCAGAGCGAGACAATTCCAGCGAAATTGACTTTGTGAAATATTTCACAAGCTCGCCACTATCCTACGCGCGCCGCTCGTCGGTTGGCAAGGGGCACGCGCGCAAAACCGCGAAGAATCGGGAGTGTGACCGGTGCGCTGTGCCGCGCCAAGAAAAAACGCCGCGGGCAATCAGGCCGTGAGCGCATCGACCCAAGCGTGAGTCGTCTCGTTCCAGAATTGAAGTGATGCGAGGTCGATTTCCGCGAACGGCACCCATTCGTCCGGCGGTGCCCAGTCGTCGGTGCCGGTCGCTTGGGCGCAAAAGGGCGACGGTGCCCACACCACAAACACGGCGACTCCGTCGGTTTGAGACGACCAACCGAGGAACTCGCGCCCGTCGCGGAAGCGAAACCCGATGCGCGAGCGGTCTTCAGTGAGGCGCTCGAAACAGAGACGGACCGCGGCGAGTTGCTGTTCGGTCACGGGCGCGCTCCGCGGGAGTTTAAGCGAAAAACAAGCGAAATTGGCCCTTCACCCTCTCGCTCCGAGTTCCGCGTGCGCGCGCGGCGCAAGCCCGCAGTGCGGGCTTCGAAGTGATAATACGTTCACTTTCTTGGGAAGTCAACGGGCGCGCCGGTGGAGTTCGCTCGGGCGAAGGTGAGCGCGGCGCTATTTCGTCGGGACCAACTTCCAGAGCCGCACCTCGTGCGTTGCCTTTTGTTCATCGGCCCCGCGCGTCTGACACGCGACCGCGACCGCGTCGCCATCGGGGGTGAGGGCAATTGCGCTCAGCCACGCCAACCGACCCAGTGCCAGCGGTTCGCTCGCCGGCTTGCGGGTCTCCGCGTGGTACACGGTGACGACCGGCAGGTACGGCCCGCCGAGGCCGCCCTCGGTTCGGACGACCGCGACCCGGTCGCTCTTCGGAGCGAACAGCAACTCGTCACGCCTGACGCGCGCGTTCCCCACTTTGGGCAGCGGGTCGCCGAGCGGCTTACCCGTCTGGTAATCCCAAAAGACAACGGTCCCGTTGCACCCGGCACTGACGGCCCACTTCCGGTTCGGGCTGATCGCACACGCGCTCGGGCCGCCGCAATTCTCGGTATCGTTGGGAACCTCCAACGCGATCGTTTGCGCCTTTGTGGGGGGGATCGGCCGGCCGTCCTTCCCGAAGTCCGGTGTCATGCCGACGCTCCACCCGGCCGGGGCGCTCGTGCGCGGGGCCGAGGGCTCTTCGTTCTTCCACACTTCGCGGGGCCAACTCTGTGGTTGTCCGACCGCTTTACCCGACTTGGTGTTGAAAGCAAACGCGGTGTAGGTCACTCGGTTGGCTTTGAACGGGTCTGTCAGCTTCTTGCGGTAATCCGCAAGGAGTGCGGCGAAGTGCTGCCCGTCGGGCGCGAACCCGATTCGGTGAACCCGCCCGTAACCGACTCGGCCGGTCGCGCCCGCTTTCAGGTCGGGGAGGCTCCAGAGTTGCCACGTGCCGTCGTAGGAACCGGTGACGGCGGTCTTGCCGTCGGGGCCGATCGCACCCGACGCGGAAATGTGCTCGGACGCGACCGGCCCGGCGAGAAGTTTGCCGCTGGCGACGTCCCAGAGGCGCAATTCGTAGGTGCCGTCGCGCGGCTCGCGCTCACTGGCGGTGAGCAGTGCCTTGCCGTCCGGTGTGAACGCGAGCCACTTGACCTCGCCGGCTGTCGAGAACGTCCGTTCGGGCTTCGGGTTCTCGGCGCGCGCGCCGAGCGGCAGGGCGCACAGAACGGCCGCGAGGAACGAATGCGCGAGCATGAGGCTGACTCCGAGCGTCCGGGCGGCTCACCGCGAACCGTCCCCAAACTACCGGCACCGTCGGCGCGAGGGCCCGGCGCGGATTGTGTCATTTTTCGCCCCCGGCGAGCGCGGGGCGCTGCCGCGGGTTAGCGCCGCGCACCCGCGGCGCGGTTTTTCGCCGGTCGCGGTCGGCACGCGGCGCGAGCGTGAACTACGTTCCACACATCAGATAGTGTCTCAATTTTCGCCCCCGGAGCCGTTCCCTATGCGCGCCACCCGCCGCCCGAACCGGTCTGGTACGGTGCTGCCGATGCTCGGCGTGTGCCTCATCGGGCTGTTCGCGTTCGTCGCGCTCGCCATCGACCTCGGCGTGCT
>Ga0169931_10000298_pt1 | contig 81340 bp, 87 predicted proteins | sample Kivu_15m_20L_FD_129675 | JGI IMG/M metagenome (GOLD analysis project Ga0169931, IMG submission 129675) | Freshwater microbial communities from Lake Kivu, Western Province, Rwanda to study Microbial Dark Matter (Phase II) - Kivu_15m_20L... | ecosystem: Environmental > Aquatic > Freshwater > Lake... | reverse complement strand
GACACCTCTGGATCGGTGGCCGGTACCCGTTCGCCGTCCGGGGGCGCGCCATGGCGCTGTTCGAGACGTCGTGGGCGGCGTCGCTCCTCATCGGCGCACCGACCGCAGCGATCGTCATCGCGCTCACGTCGTGGCGGGGACCGTTCGTCACGTTCGCCGTCGTCGGCTTCCTCGCTGCGGTGATCGTGCTGCTACGGGTGCGCGACAACCCGGTGCACGTCGTGGCGGCGTCGGCGCGGCACCCTACGGACGCGACGACCGGCACGAAGGGCGTCCGACGGCGGGAACGGGGCGGCCTGCCGACCGGGGCGATCGCCACGGTCACGGTGACCGCACTCGTGTGGAGCTCGGCGGTCGCCGTCTTCACCGTGTTCGGCGCATGGTTCGACCGGTCCTTCGGCTTCGGCGCCGGGACGATCGGCGTTGCCGCGGTCGCTCTCGGGATCACCGAACTCGGCGCATCGGGCGCGGCGACGGTGTTCACCGACCGCTGGGGCCCGCCGCGCGCCGTGCGGCGAGGGATCATCGGCATGGCACTGGCCCTCCTGCTCGTCGCGACCGCCGGTGACCGCGCCTGGATGGGTGTGCTGGCCCTCGTGCTGTTCCTCGGCACCTACGAGTTCGGGTTCGTGTCCGGGTTGGCACTCGTGACCGAGGTCGACCGGTCGGCCCCCGGTCGGGTGATCGGCCTCACCCACACGGTCGGCACGGTCAGCCGGGCCGGCGGCGCGGTGTGCGGCGGATGGTTGTTCGAACGCTGGGGGATGCCCGCCGTGGCGATGTTCGCCCTCGGCACGGCGCTCCTCGCCGGGATCGCCCTCCGCCGGGCCGCCCGTGTGCTCATGCCTGCGGCGTCCTAGCGTGATCTCGTGCACGTCGTCGCCACCGCAGGCCACGTCGACCACGGCAAGTCGACCCTCGTCCACCGCCTGACGGGCACCGACCCGGACCGCTGGGCCGAGGAGAAGGCGCGAGGGATGACGATCGACCTCGGCTTCGGCGCGGCGACGTTGCCGTCGGGGCGGCGGGTGGCGTTCGTCGACGTGCCAGGCCACGTGCGGTTCATCAAGAACATGCTCGCCGGCGTCGGGGCGGTGGACGCCTGCCTGTTCGTCGTGGCGGCGACGGAGGGGTGGAAGCCGCAGTCGGAGGAGCATCTGCGGATCCTCTCGCTCCTCGGTCTCCGCCACGGGGTGGTCGCGCTCACGAAGGTGCGGCTGTGCGACGACGACCTGCGCGAGCTCGCCCGGCTCGACGTCGCCGAGCACGTGCGTGGCACCTTCCTCGAGGACGCGCCGATCGTCGACGTCGACGTGCCCGCGGGGGTCGGGGTCGAGGAGCTCAGCGCTGCGCTCGACACGCTGTGCGCCGCCATGCCCACCGCCGCCGACCGCGGTCGACCGCGCCTGTGGGTCGACCGGGTGTTCGCCGCCCGCGGGTCGGGAACCGTGGTGACCGGAACGCTCGCCGGCGGGGCGCTCGCCGTCGACGACGACCTCGTGCTCGTCCCCGCCGAGCGCGCCGTGCGCGTCCGGGCGCTGCAGAACCACCACGACCGGGTCGACGTGCTCGCGCCGGGGGCTCGGGTTGCAGTGAACCTCACCGGCGTGGCGCATACGGAGGTGACGCGGGGTGACGCCCTCGTGCGCGGCACGCAGTGGCACCGGGCGCGCACGGTCGACGCGTCGCTGACCGTGCTCGACGCGCTCGGCCACGACGTGTCGCGGCGCGGCGCGCACGTCGCCTACCTCGGGTCCGGTGAGGTGCCGGTGCGCCTGCGTGTGCTCGGCGGGTCGGCGATCCCCGCGGGTGGCTCGGGGTTCGTGCGCATGCATCTGCCGTGGGCGCTCCCGCTGCTGCCGGGCGACCGGTTCGTCCTGCGGGAGTCCGGACGCCGGGAGACGATCGGCGGCGGGGAGATCCTCGACGTCGACCCGCGGGTCGCCGCATCTCGCGCCCGACCGGACCGGTCGGTCGACCGAATCGTCGCCGAACGCGGGTGGGTGGAGGTCGACGAGCTCGAGCGACTCACCGCCGAGCACCGGGAGCCCTCGGTCGGCCGCTGGGTCGTCGACCCCGGACTGCTCGACCGCATGCGCGACGCGCTCCGCACCCGGGTGGTCGCAGCAGGTCCGCTGGGCCTCGACACGGTCGAGCTCGACGAACGTGAGCGGGCCGCACTCACGACGATCCCCGACGTGGTGGTCGCGGCGGGCCGGGCGACGGTCGGCGTTCCGGTCGATCCGCTCGCCGACCATCCCTTCGTCGCGGCGCTCGACGCGTCGCCCTTCGCCCCGCCGCCCGCCGACGGGGTCGACCGGGCCGAGCTCCGCGAGTTGGTGCGGCGGGGGACGGTCGTGGTGCGCGACGGGATCCACTTCTCCGCCGGGGCGGTCGACCGGGCGGGAGCGATCGTCGCACGGCTGCTGCTCGATCGGCCTGACGGCGTCACGGTCGCCGAGATCCGCGATGCGCTCGCCTGCACGCGCAAGTACGCGCTGCCGCTCGTCGCGCTGCTCGACGACCGCGGCATGACCCGACGTCGCGGCGATCTGCGGATCGGCGGGCCACGCCTCCCCGATCCGGTCTGACGTCCTCCGACGGCCCGAGGGCCGCCGGCTCAGCTCGCTTCGCGCTCGAGCAGGACCTGTCGGCGTTCGTTCTCGCTCATGCCACCCCAGATGCCGTGCTGCTCACGGATCTGGAGCGCATAGTTGAGACAGTCCGTCCGGACGCCGCAACTCCGGCAGATCGCTTTGGCCTTCGCCTCACGATCAGCCTTCTCGTGCTTGCGTTCGAAGCGGGGCGGCGGAAAGAACACCGCCGCGTTCCTCGGACCGCGACACGCCGCTCGACGCTGCCAGTCCTCTTCTTCGTATCGCTGTGCGCTCACTCGATCAGCCCCCTTGCCGAGTGCATCGCATCCGACGTGACATCGGACACCCCCGCCGGGGACCCTACCCCTGCTCCCCGAACCGGTACAAGCCGGAGAACGAACCGTGTGACAGGTGGCTGACCTGCGGGAACGCGGTCAGTGAACGGGGGTCGACGCCTCGTCGGCGAGGGTGACGAGCAAGGTCACGCCATCGGCATCGACGACGGTGACCCGATCCCCAGGCGTTACATCCGCCACACCCACCGAACGGGCGGGCCACTGAGCGCCCCGCACGACCACGACGCCGGCGGCGGCGACGTCGGTGGCGGCGACGCCGTCCTCACCGACGAGCCATTCCCGGCCGAGACCGATCACCGAGAACCTGCTGCGCACCATCGCCGGCATGCCCCGTAGGAACACGACGAGCGTCAGCGCCAGCGCCGACACCATCGGCACCCAACTCATGGAGACGCCGTCATAGAGCGCCACGGTGCCGACGCCGAAGAGCACGACACCGACCCACGTCCACAGCCGCGGGACCGCGGTCTGCACGTCGACCGCGAACGAGATGAACGACGCAGCGAGCAGGACGAGCGCCCAGGTCCGGAACGGCAGCACGCCGAGCCCGTACGCCCCGAGCGCGGTGAACGCGGCGCCGCACAGGCCGGCGAGTCCAATCCCGGCCGTGTAGAGCTCGAAGAGCAGCAGTCCGAGACCCATCACGAGCAGCAGGTAGGCGACGGCGGGGCTCGCGACGGTGTGCAGCAACTCCGAGCCGAGCGAGAGCTGGACGAATCGCACCGCCGTCGCCGGCTCGCGCTGCACGACACCGTCGACGGTCACCTCACGGCTCGCCACGCCCTCGAGGCCGATCACGAAGTCGCCCACGCTCGGCGCCCCACGCAGTCCCGCAGCGACGGCGTCCTCGTACCCCACGAAGCTGTCCCGCATCCGGTTGGCGAGATCGCCGAAGAGCACGCCGAACTCCTCCTCCGGCAGGACCTGGGGCCCCGTCGCACCGATCCGCGCACCTGGGGCCACCCCGCCGGGCCGTGCGACCGCGACGAGCTGGGCGGCGGCACCCCGGGCCTGGGCGTTCGACGGTCCGACCCAGATGGCGACCGGCACCTGGGAGTCCCGCACCCGGCGGGCCAGCTCGACGACCCGGTCGTCGTCGACGACCGCGCCGGGGCTGTTGAAGCGGAGCACGAGCGTGCGGATCCCCCGCTCGTTCGCCCGCTCGATCCGCCCCTCGACGAAATCGACGAGTACCGGGTCGAGCAGACCGCTGACCTCGACGACCTCGACGACCTCCTCGTCACCGACCTCGGCGGCGATCGCCCCATCCGCGGGTGACACCAAGGTCAGGATCGCGAGCGCGGACCCCAGGACGGCGAGCAGACCCCGGAGGGCTAGTGTCGGACGAGGCACCCTCCCAGCTTCGCCGATCGGGACGGTCCGGGACCAGGCAGGCCGGAATCGCCCGGCCCGGTAGTGGCACTGCGAGCTCCGTTGGACCCTGCGCACTTCTTCTCCTCCTCCCGGATCGTGGTGGTCGTCGGGAAGGGCGGGGTCGGCACCTCCACGGTGACCGCCGCGTACGCCCGGGCCGCCGCATCGGTGGGCCGGTCGGTCCTCGTGGTCGACGTCGAGGGCCGCGGCAGTCTCGACGGGCTCCTCAGCGGTGGCCCCTTCGGCTATGAGCCGGTGGAGGTCCCCCCGGCCGGTGGCGCGCCCGAGGGGCCCGAACCGGCGCCGATCCGCGCCTGTGTGGTCACCGCCGACGAGGCGCTCACGGAGTACCTGCGGGCTCGGGGTCTGCACCGGATCGCCCGACGCCTCCTCGACGGCGGCCTCGGGGACGTGATCGGCCGTGGAGTGCCGGGCATCGGCGATCTCCTGGTGCTCGGCAAGATCCGCCAGCTCGAACACGCCGGAGCGGCCGACCTCATCGTCGTCGACGCACCGTCCTCGGGTCATGCGGTGAGCTTCCTGCGGGCGGCCGGAGGCCTCGGTGACGCGGTGCGGTTCGGGCCGATCGCCGAACAAGCTGCGGCCGTCGCCGACCTGCTCGCCGACCCGGCTCGTTGCCAGGTCGTCCTCGTCACCCTGGCGGAGGACACCCCGGTCACCGAAGCCGCCCAGGTCGCGTACGTGCTCGAGGACGAGGTCGGCGTGGCGCTCGGACCGATCGTCGTGAACGCCTGCGAGACGATCCGGGACGACGATCGATCACCGCCGGCAGGTGCCGCAACGGACGCAACGGTCGACGAGGACCTCGCCGCCGCCATCCGGGCGGCGACGGCGTTCGACCTCGGGCGGCGACGGCGTGAGGCCACCCAGCTCGTCCGCCTCGGGAACCTGTTGCCCCTCCCGCGCCTGCTGCTCCACCGGCGACCGGGGGTCGTGCTCGGACCCGACGACGTCGTGGCGCTGGCCGACGACCTGTGCGTCGGCGTCCGCGAGCTCGACGGGCCGACGCCGGCGGCGGCCGACGCAGGCGGCGTCCCGTGACCGGGCCGGGGCCGCTCGGCGCCCTCCTCGGCCGGTGCGACGTCGTCATCTGTGTCGGCACCGGCGGTGTCGGCAAGACGTCGACGGCTGCCGCACTCGGCGTCGCCGCTGCGGAGGCCGGGCGCCGGGTCGTCGTCGTCACGATCGACCCGGCCCGCCGACTCGCCGACGCGATCGGGACCGGTCGGCTGTCGAACAGTCCGAGCCCGATCCCCGGCCCGTGGCCGGGAACCCTCGACGCGGTGGCGCTCGACGCGACCGCCGCGTTCGACGACCTCGTGCGCCGCCGCGCCCGAGACGCCGCACAGGCCGAGCGGATCCTCACGAACCGCTTCTACCGGGCGATCGCGTCGGGGATCGGCGGCACGCAGGAGTACATGGCGGTCGAGCTGCTCGCCGAACTGCACTCCTCCGGCCGGTGGGACCTCGTCGTCGTGGACACGCCACCGAGCGCGAACGCTCTCGACGCGTTCGACGCGCCCGACCGTCTGCGTCGCTTCCTCGACCACCGGGTCTACCGGGCGTTGACGGCCTCGGGGTCGGGGATCGGCCGGGTCGTCGGTCGCACGGCGCACGGGGTGGTCCGCGCCGCCGGCCGGGTCGCCGGCGGCGAGGTCGTCGACGACGCCATCGCGTTCTTCGCGGCGTTCGACGGGATGGAGGACGAGTTCCGCCGTCGTGCCCGCGAGGTCACCGAGTTGCTGCGAGCCCAGACAACGGGGTTCGTGCTCGTGACCGCACCCCGGGCCGACACCGTCGCCGAGGCCCGACGGGTGGTCGACGCCCTGGCCGGCCGACGGCTGCGGATCGACGTGATCGCCGCGAACCGGATGACCCCACGTTTCACCGGACGCGCGGCGGGGTCGCTCGAGGGCGACGATCCCGGGCTCCGCACGCTCGCACGGCTCACCGCACGACGGGAGGACGAGGAAGCGCTGCTCGTGGGCCTCGCGGAGCGGGCGGTGGACACCCCCGTCGTCGCGCTGCCGTTGCTCGACCGGGACGTCACCGACGTCGACACCCTGGCGGAGCTCGGACGGCTGGCCGTCGCCGCCCCGCCGATCGCCGACGGGCACGCCGGTCCGGTAGCGTGATCGTCGTATGCGCGTCCTGCTCGCCACCGATGCCGACTGGATCCATGACGAGGTCGATGCGGCGCTCGCCGACGACGCCACGGAGGTCCACCGGGTCCGGCGGGGCGTCGACGTGCTCGAGGCCGTCCGGACCCTCGACCCGGAGTTCGTCGTCCTCGACCTGCAGATCGGGAACTGCGGCGGGGTCGCGACCGCGCTGATGCTCCGCCAGGAGGAGGCGACCGGTCGGCTCACCCGACGGGCCATCGTGCTCCTGCTCGACCGGCAGGCGGACGTGTTCCTCGCCCGGACGGCCGGGGTGGACGGCTGGCTCGTGAAGCCGCTCGACAGCCTCCGGCTCCGCCGGGCGATGACCCGCACGCTCGCCGGCGAACCCCACGTCGAGGGGAGCGCTGCGGCGTCGTAGTGCTATCGTCGCCGTCCGCACCGCAGGGTGCGACGCAACGGGTGGTGGCGCAGTTTGGCAGCGCGCCTCGTTCGGGACGAGGAGGCCGGGAGTTCAAATCTCCCCCACCCGACCATCGACCGGCCCCGCTTCGGCGGGGCCGGTGCGCGTGTGGCGTCGCGCCGCGTCGGGACCCGGGGTGGGTACGCTCCCCGCATGCGCACGAGGTGTGAGCGTCGCAGGTGCACGGCCGTTGCGACCGCGGCGATCGCAGTCGACCCCCCGAACCAGACAGTGTGGATCGGCGACCTCGAGGGCAGCGCACCCTATGTCACGGTGTTCTGCACCGCGTGCGCGGACGCCCTGCTCGTGCCCTCGGGCTGGCACCGCCGCGACGTGCGCGAAGCACCACGGCTCTTCGGCGACCGGGTGATGCCGTGGGAGAAGGCCGCTGCCGAACTCGCCGCGAAGGGCCGTGACGGTTCCGAGGCAGAGGCCGGGGACGAGGCCGGCGGCGCAGCCCCGGCGCCGAAGCGACGTCGCGCCGCAGCGAAGCCCCGCGCCGCCGCGGAGGGGACGCCACCGAAGGAACCGTCGAAGCGGACGACAAAGGCACCGCGGGCACCGGCGACCCGTTCGACCGGCGGCCGTCGAACCCCTGCTGCCGATCCGGCGCAGCGACGCTTCGACGACGTCGCCGCCGCCACACCGACGGTCGACCCGGTCGACCCGGTCGACCCCGTCGACGTCGCTGAGGCCCCGACCCCCGCGGAGATCGAGGAGACGCCGCCGGCACCCCGGCTGCTCGCGGTGATGCCCGCCGAGGCACAGGACACGGACGAACCGCTCCTCAACCCCTCCGAGGCGACGCCGCTCCTCGCCCGGGCGTTCAACCAGCACCGTCGCACCCGCTGACGCGGGACGACCGCGGGCTCAGGGTTCGAGGACCACCTTCACCGCGCCCGTGGACTTGTCGGCGGCCGTGCGGAACGCCTCCGCAGCCGCGTCGAGCGGGAACCGGTGGGTGATCAGCGCATCGGCGAGGTCCGGCAGGTCGGCGAACAGGCGGGCCGCGGCGTCGATCTCGCGTTCCCCGGCGTGGTGGCCGTAGTAGATCGCCGGGAGGAGTCGCAGACCCTTGAGCTGGAACGCCAGGCCGGGCAGGGCGACCTCACCCCAGTAGGTGCCGGCGACGACCACGTCGGCGCCCGGCCGGGCGACCTTGACGGCCTGCGCGAGCGCCGACGCGGTTCCGGCGCCGTCGACGACGACGTCGTAGCCACGGCCGATGGCGCGTCCGAGGCCGAGCTTCTCCGCCGCGGCCTCCTGCACCGGGTGCCGGGCGGCGATGTCGACCGTCGCGCCGTATGCCCGGGCGACCGAACCGGCGACGAGACCGACCGTTCCCGCGCCGATCACCGCGACCCGCATGCCCGGCTCGATCCTTCCGACGTTGCAGGCGTGCACCGCCACCGCGACCGGCTCGACGAGGCACGCGACCGCCGGGTCGGTGCCCTCGGGGAGAACCACGACGGCTGAGGGGTCGACGAGCACCTGGTCGGCCATGCCGCCGTCCCGGGCGATGCCGACGATCGCGGCGGTGCCGGTGCTGCACAGGTCGCCCCGACCGTCCCGACAACGCTCGCACGCCCCGCAGAACACGAGCGGGCTGAAGGTGACGGGCCGACTGTCGAGCAGCCCACCGATCTCGTGTCCGAGGGTCGTCGGCCGGGGCCCGAGGTCGACGAGATGCAGGTCCGACCCGCAGATCCCGGCGCTGACGACGTCGATGAGGACACCGTCGCCCTCCGGCTCGGGCACGTCCTGCACCGCGACCCCGTCCGTCCCGACCCGCACGCCCCGCATGCGGCGCACGCTACCGGAGGCGTCCCCGGCCGGGTCGCCTGCCATGATCTCGCCATGACCCTCGACGACGTGCAGCAGCTCATGGAGGAGCAGTTCGGCGCAATGGACCGTGCCCGTGGCATGGCGGCGAGCGTCGCCTGGCTGTGCGAGGAGGTCGGCGAGCTCGCCCAGGCGGTGCGCAAGGGCACCCCGGAACAGCAGCTCCACGAACTCGGCGACGTGATCGCGTGGACCGCGTCGATCGCCAACCAGCTCGGGTTGTCCCTCGACGACGCGATGACCCGGTACCGCACCCCGTCGTGACCCTCGGCGGAGGACCGCCGGGAGGCCTCAGCGGCGAGCGAGCAGTTCGGCGATCTCGACCGCGTTGAGCGCAGCGCCCTTGCGGAGGTTGTCGCTCGCGACGAACAGCGCGAGGCCGTGCTCGACGGTCTCGTCGGCCCGGATCCGTCCGACGTAGGACGGGTCGCGCCCGGCGGCGAGCAGGGGCGTGGGCAGGTCGGTGAGCACGACCCCCGGTGCGTCGCGCAGCACCTCGGTCGCCGCCTCCGGGGTGACCGCCCGCGCGAACTCCGCGTTGATGGCGAGCGAGTGCCCGGTGAAGACCGGAACGCGCACACAGGTGCCCGAGACCAACAGGTGGGGCAGGTCGAGGATCTTCCGGCTCTCGTTGCGGAGCTTCTGTTCCTCGTCGGTCTCGCCGGTGCCGTCGTCGACGAGCTTGCCGGCGACGGGCAGCACGTTGAACGCGATCGGGGCGGGGAACTTGATCGGTGCCGGGTACGGCACGGCGTCACCGTCGAAGGTGAGCTCCGCGCCCCGGGCACCGACGGCGGCGACCTGGGTGGCGAGCTCCTCGACGCCGGCGAGCCCACCGCCGGACACCGCCTGGTAGGAGGCGATGCGCAGCTTCGTGAGCCCGGCGAGGCGGTCGAGAGGCCGGAGCACCGGCATCGCGGCCATCGTCGTGCAGTTCGGGTTGGCGACGATGCCCTTGGGGATCGAGGCGAGGGCGTCGTCGTTGACGCCGGCGACGACGAGCGGCACCTCGGGGTCCATCCGCCAGGCGGAGGAGTTGTCGACGACGATCGGTCCCTGCGACGCGACCTTCAGCGCGATCTCACGCGAGGTGGTGGCACCGGCGGAGAACAGGGCGACGTCGAGACCGCGGTAGTCCGCGGTCGCCGCGTCCTCGACAACGACGTCGGTGCCGTTCCAGGAGATGGTCCGGCCGGCCGACCGCGCCGACGCGAACAGCCGGAGTGTGGTCACGGGGAAGTTGCGCTCGGCGAGGATGTCCAGCATGACCCCGCCCACCTGACCGGTGGCGCCGACGATACCGATGTGCATGGCGGGTCAGGCTACGTCAGACGTCGAGGCCGAACGCCGTGTGGAGCGTCCCGACCGCGGCTTCGAGCTGTCCGCGGCGGATCACGCAGCTCGTGCGGATCGGCGAGGTCGAGATCATCTCGATGTTGATGCCGGCCGTCGCAAGCGCCTCGAACATGCGGGCGGCGACCCCCGGGTCGGTCTTCATGCCGGACCCGACGATGGAGACCTTGGCCATGTCGGCGTCGCCGGTCACCTCGCGGGCTCCGAGGTCGCCGAGCGCCGCCCGGGTCGCCTCGAGCGACGCGTCGAAGTTCTCCGACGGGACGGTGAAGGAGATGTCCGTGAGCCCGCCGTTGCTGACGTTCTGCACGATCATGTCGACGTTCACGCCGCGGTCGGCGAGCGTGCGGAACAACGTCCCGGCGACGCCGGGCCGGTCGGCGAGGCCGCTGACCGTGATCTTCCCGTCGCTCGTGTCGTGGGTGACCGCGATGACGCTTGCCTGCTCCATGGTGTCGTCCTCCATCTTCACCCACGTCCCCGGCTCCCACGTGAAGGCCGAGCGGACGTGCAGCGGAACGTTGTAACTGCGGGCGAACTCGACGGACCGCATCGCCGGCTTCGGGCAACCGGTGGCGGTCATCTCGAGCAGTTCGTCGAAGCTCACGGTCGCCATCTTGCGGGCGACCGGGACGAGTCGGGGGTCGGCGGAGAACACGCCGGACACGTCGGTGTAGAGCTCGCACACATCGGCGCCGAGGGCATGGGCGAGCGCGACGGCGGTGGTGTCGGAGCCGCCGCGACCGAGGAACGTGACGTCGCCGTGGTCGGAGAGACCCTGCGCCCCGGCCACGACCGGCACCTTGCCCTCCGCGAGCGCCTGGCGGAGGCGGTCGACCCGCAGGTCCGCGATCTTCGCGTTCTGGTGGTTGGCGTCGGTCACGAAGCCGGCCTGCCCACCGGTGAAGCTCTCGGCCCGGAGCCCCTGGTCGTGCAACGCCATGGCGACCACCGCGACGGCCTTCACCTCACCGGAGGTGATCAGCATGTCCATCTCGCGACCGTCACGGCTGCGGGCGACATCGGCGGCGAGGCGAAGAAGCTCGTCGGTCTCCTTGCCCATGGCGCTCACCACGAGCACGACCTGGTTGCCTCGAGCGACGGTGCGGGCGACCTGCTCGGCGACCTCGCGGATACGGCCGGCGTCACCGACCGACGTGCCGCCGAACTTCTGCACGATGAGGGCCATCTCGTCTCCCACGGCGGTCCGACCCCACCCGGGCCGGACCTGAGTTCCGGGTGCGGCAGGCTAGCGGGTCGTCACGCTCCCCCGGCGGTCGGCGGCGACCCGGTAGCGTGTCCGACCCATGGGTACCGCGAAGCGCGAGCGTCAGAAGGCGAACCGGCAAGCCCGTCTCGAAGCTGCCGTCGAGGCGCAGCAGAAGGCGAAGACCCGACGCCGCTACCTCGGGTTCGTGCTCATCGCCGTGGTCTTCCTCGGCGGCGCGTTCCTCATCAACCGCCTGTCCGGCGGTGGTGACGACGCAGCCACCGAGGAGGCGACCGGAGCCGGTGACGCCTCGACCTCGACGACCGCTGCGGCGGCCGGCTTCGCCTACGGCGTGGGCGAGTGCCCCACGGCGGGGGCCGAGCGCACGACGACGTTCAAGGTCGCGCCGAAGCAGTGCATCGACCCGTCGAAGAGCTACACGGCCGTGTTCGAAACGAGTGCCGGGTCGATCACCGTCGCGCTCGACACCGCCCGCGCGCCGGGCACGGTGAACAACTTCGTCGCCCTTGCCGGGTGGCGCTACTACGAGAACTCGCTGCTGTTCCGCACCGACCCGTCGATCGGGATCATCCAGGGCGGCGGCCGGACCAACAAGGACACGCCGGGGTACACGATCCCCGACGAGGGATCGGGCTACGCCTACTCGCCCGGCCAGCTCGTCATGGCCCGCACGGCCGCCCCGAACTCGGCGGGCGCCCAGTTCTTCTTCACCGTCGACGACAAGGCGTCAGATTTGAACGGCCAGGGCACCTACGTGCCCTTCGGCACGGTGACATCGGGGCTCGACGTCCTGCAGCGCATCCTCGCGAGCCACGTGGCCGAGGCGGGGAACCCGCTCGGCGGCGCACCCGACCCGGCCGTGGTCGTGCGTGGCGTGACGATCACCGAGGGCTGAGCGGGTTCAGCGCCGCCCGGTGAGCTCGTCGGTCCCGACCGGCTCGCCGCCGCGGAACAGCTTCACCGCACCCGTTCCGGCCACCGTCCACGCGCCCGAACGGTCGCGGAGCAGTGCCGTGCGATCCGGGATCCCGGCGACGACGAGGCCGCGCGGCGCGAGCTGCAGGGTACGGCGTGACTTCTCCGCCGACCACCGGTCGTAGCCGGGGATGAGCGTGAGCTGGTCGGTGAGGCCGAGGCCCACGCCGAAGCCGCCACCCCGGGGATCGACCATCGCGTCGCACAGGACCGCAGCCGACAGCCCCGCCGCAGCGACGACCGATCCCTCGCCGTGCCCGGCGACGATCGCCTCCCACAGGGGGGTGTGCCGCAGCGTGGCGAGCAGGTGCATCGGTGAGCCACCGGCGACGTAGAGGAACCGGGCCGCGCGGGCGACGGCGACCGGGGCCGGGTCGTGGGCGTCGCCCCGGGTGGTGACCTCGACCACCTCGACCCTGGCGCCGAGCCCACCGAACCACGCCCGCGCCCGGTCGACGACGAGGTCGGGGCGTTCGTACGCGGCGGCGGTCGGCAGCACGGTCACGACGTCGGTCCCTGCGTCCGCGAGCAGGTCCGCGTCGAAGTCGCAGCCGGGTGTCCACTCGGCGCCGCCGACGAGGGCGAGCGGTCCCCGCGCCGTCATCTCGCCACCGCCGACGGTGCGGGAATCGCCTCGAGCTGGACGAAGGGCCGGAGCGGGACGACGGGGGTCGGCATGGTGAACCTCTCGATGCTGGCGATGACGAGACCCGCAGCTCGGACGAGCGACGGGACGGGATGATCGGGATGCAGGCCCGCAGCCAGGCGTACCCCGGGGGCGGTGAGCGCCTGCAGGCGCCCCGCCGCACCGGCGCGTCGGAGCGGCTCGAGCAGCGCGACACGCCCGTCGGGCGGAAGGACGGCAACGACCCGGTCGAGCAGGGCCGCCGGATCGTCGGACCCGGCGAGGGCGAGTACCCCGACGACGGTGGTGCCCGGGGCGAGCGCCCCGACGAGCTCCGAGCCGACGAGGTCCGCGAGGTCGACGACGGGGCCGGCCCGGCGAGCGAGCGCGACGCGACGCCGCTCGAGTTCGGCGCGCGCAGCACGACCGGGCAGCACCGGCTCGGCAGGTCGGCTGCGCGCTCGCAGCACGGTGGAGATGCTCGGCCGCACGGATGGCACGCTACCGGCGGGACGGCCCGGGCTCCGCGTCGGCCGTGTCCCGGTCGCCTGCGAGACTGGCGGGGTGCCGACCGAACCGCCGGAGTCCGCCTGGCTGTTCCCGCCCGTGGACGAGGCGGACGAGTACGGCGTCGTAGCGTTCGGTGCCGATCTCGAACCGGGGACGCTCCTCGCCGCCTACCGCCAGGGCCTCTTCCCGATGCACGTGCAGCGCCGCCGGCTCGGCTGGTGGTCGCCGGACCCGCGGGCGGTGCTCCCCCGTGGCGGGTTGCGGGTGAGCCGGTCGTTGCGCCGGTCGCTGCGGCGCTTCGAGGTGCGGGTCGACACGGCGTTCACCGAGGTGATGCAGGGCTGCGGCGACCCGCGGCGGGCACAGGGGTGGATCAACCGGGACATCGTCGCCGCGTACCGCCGGCTCTTCGACCTCGGTTGGGCGCACTCGGTGGAGACGTGGCTCGACGGTGAGCTCGTCGGTGGCCTGTACGGGGTCGCCGTCGGCGGGTTGTTCGCCGGCGAGTCGATGTTCCACCGGGTGGACGACGCATCGAAGGTCGCGCTGGTGGCGCTCGTCGAGCTGCTCGACGACCACGACGCGACGCTGCTCGACTGCCAGTGGCGCACCGAGCACCTCGCGAGTCTCGGTGTCGTGGAGATCCCACGGCCGGAGTACCTGCGCCGACTCGGCCTCGCCCTGCAGCGGCCGTTGCCCGCCGCCTTCCGCTGACCTGCGACCGCCCTGCACAATGGTGGGATGTCCGCCGACAACGCCCCCGCCCCACAGGATCCCGCCGCGCCTCGGCGCGACGACCCGTGGTTGATGCGCACCTATTCGGGCCATTCCACGGCGAAGGCGTCAAACGAGCTGTACCGGACGAACCTGTCGAAAGGGCAGACGGGCCTGTCGATCGCGTTCGACCTCCCCACCCAGACCGGCTACGACCCGGATCACCCGCTCTCCCGGGGCGAGGTCGGCAAGGTGGGGGTGCCGGTCGCGCACCTCGGTCACCTGCGCACCCTGCTCGACGGCATCCCGCAGGACCGGATGAACACGTCGATGACGATCAACGCGACCGCTGCGTGGCTGTTGGGGCTCTACGTCGCGTACGCCGAGGAGCAGGGCATCGACCCGGCCGTGCTGCGGGGCACGACGCAGAACGACATCGTGAAGGAGTACCTCTCCCGGGGGACGTACATCTTCCCGCCGGAGCCGTCGCGGCGGCTGATCGTCGACATGGTCGCGTTCTGCAACCGGCGGGTGCCGCGCTGGAACCCGGTGAACATCTGCTCATACCACCTGCAGGAGGCGGGCGCGACGCCGGTGCAGGAGATCGCCTATTCGTTGGCGACGGCGATCGACGTACTCGACGCCGTGAAGGCCTCGGGGCAGGTCGACGACGACGCGTTCGCCTCGGTGTTCGCGGCGATCAGCTTCTTCTGCAACGCCGGCATCCGGTTCGTCGAGGAGACCTGCAAGATGCGGGCGTTCACCACGCTGTGGGACCGGATCGGTCTCGAGCGGTACGGCGTCGCCGACCCGAAAGCCCGCCGGTTCCGGTACGGCGTGCAGGTGAACTCGCTCGGGCTGACCGAGGCGCAACCGGAGAACAACGTGCAGCGGATCGTCCTCGAGATGCTCGGGGTGACGTTGTCGCGATCGGCCCGTGCCCGGTCGGTGCAGCTCCCCGCGTGGAACGAGGCGCTCGGCCTGCCGACGCCGTGGGACCAGCAGTGGTCGTTGCGGATCCAGCAGGTGCTTGCGTTCGAGACCGACCTGTTGGAGTACGGCGACATCTTCGAGGGTTCGAAGGTCGTGGAGGGTCGCACGGCGGAGCTCGTCGACGCCGCGCAGGCGGAGCTCGACGAGGTGCTGTCGCTCGGTGGTGCGTTCACGGCGATCGGCGAGCTGAAGAGCCGACTGGTGCGGAGCCACACGGACCGCCTGCGGCGGATCGAGGCGGGCGAGCAGACCGTCGTCGGGGTGAATGCGTTCGCCGACAGCGCTCCGGGCCCGCTCGCGGGCGACGAGCGGATCCTGAAGGTCGACCCGGCGGTCGGCGACGAGATGATCGCCGATGTGCGGGCGTGGCGTTCGGCGCGCGACGAGGCAGCCGTGCAGCGTGCGCTCGACGAGCTCCGCCGGGTGGCCGAGGGCGACGGGAACCTGATGGAGCCGTCGATCGCTCTCGCGCACGCCGGCGGCACGACCGGCGAGTGGGGTGCGGCGCTGCGGGACGTGTTCGGCGAGTACCGGGCGCCGACGGGGGTCGGGGGCGCGAGTGCGGGGCGCCGACCTCCGTCGCTCGGCGCGGTCGCCGATTCGGTGCGGGCGCTCGCCGGCGGTCCGCCGCGGTTCCTCGTGGCGAAGCCGGGGCTCGACGGCCATTCGAACGGCGCCGAGCAGATCGCCGTCGCGGCGCGGGATGCCGGGATGGAGGTCATCTACCAGGGGATCCGGTCGACGCCGGAGCAGATCGCCGCCACGGCGCGCGACGAGGACCCCGACGTGATCGGCCTGTCGATCCTGTCGGGCAGTCACCTCGAGGTGGTGCCCGACGTGGTGCGGCTGGTGCGCGCCGCAGGCGTCGACGCCCCGGTGGTGGTGGGCGGGATCATCCCCGAGGACGACCGTGGCCCGCTGCTCGCGGCCGGGGTGGCGGCGGTCTACACGCCGAAGGACTTCGAGCTCGGCCGGATCATGGCCGACATCGTCGAGCTCGCCGGGGCCCACCGGTCGACATGAGCGGATCCGCTCATACTGGGGTAGTATCCGCCGGGTGCTCTCCGGTGGCCTCCTCCGTCGCCTCCGACAGCGGGCAGGGCTGAGCCAGGCCGAGGTCGCCCGGCGTGCGGGCATCGTCCCGACCGTGTTGAACGCGTACGAACGCGGTCGTCGCCAACCGTCACTCGAGGCCGCCGGCCGGATCATCGACGCCATGGGGTACGAGGTGCACGTCACCCGCCCGCTCGACGCCGAGGTCCAGGCCCGCCGCCTCGTCGACGCCCTGACCCTCGCCGAGGCGCTCCCCTACCGGCCCCGCCCGCTCGCGAAGGCCCGCCGGTGACGTCGCTCGTCGATCGCGTCCGTGCCATCGCCGCAGCGCTCGACGACGCCGCGATCGAGTGGGCGATCGGCGGCGCGCTGGCGCTTGCCTACGCGACCGAGGAGCCGCGTGGGACCCGTGACATCGACGTGAACGTGTTCGTCGAGGCGTCCGACGCCGCCCGGGTCTTCACCGCCCTCCCCGCGGGCGTCGTGTACGGCGAGGCCGACGTCCGGGCCGCACTCGCAGACGATCAGGTGCGCCTGTGGTGGGACGACACGCCGATCGACGTGTTCTTCGCCGCGTCACCGTTCCACCTCGAGGTCGCCACCCGTCGTCGCACGGTGCCCTTCGCCGGGAGTTCGATCCGGATCCTCGCTCCCGAGGACCTCGCCGTGTTCAAGGCGATGTTCGACCGGCCGAAGGACTGGGTGGACATCGACGAGATGGCGGCGTCGGGGACGCTCGACCGTGCCGTGTGCACCCAGCGGCTCGCGGTCCTGCTCGGCCCGGACGACCCGCGCGTCGCCCGGATCGCCGGCATCTGCCGGAGGGTCGAACGAGGCGCCTCAGCCCCTGCGGGGCAGTCGGACCGTCGCCGTCGCGGGCATGAGCACCCGGCCGTCGGGGTCCGCCTCGGTGATCTCGAGGGTGACGACGTCGCCGTCGACGGCGGTGACCCGGCCGTCGAAGTGGAGGTCGCGCTCGGGGAACGCACTCGCCCGGTTCTGCCACTGCACCGACAGCAGCCGCGCGCGCGGACCCGCCCACGAGGTCACGTACTGGGTGAGCCAGGCCCCCTGCAGCGGGCCGTGCACGAGCACGTCCTCGTGCCCTTCGAAGCGGGCGTAGTCGACGTCGTAGTGGATGCGGTGCGGGTTCCACGTCGCGGCGGAGTAGAGGAAGAGCTGCACGCGGCTCGCGTTTCGGACGACCCGGGGCAGGACCGCGCCGACGGCGACGTCCTCGAGGTGGACCTGGGTGGGGCTCATCGTGCGATCCCGATCTGCCGGCTGCGGGCAACGACGTCGCCGTGCTGGTTGGTGAACGTGGTCTCCCGCACGATGCGCACGAAGGGCCCCTTCGAACCGGCCTTCTCGTCGATCGACGCGAGGCGGGTCTCCGCGGTGATCGTGTCACCCACGTACACCGGGGCGTCGAAGTCCCACTCCTCACCGCCGAACATGGTGCGTTGCACCCGCAGTCGCATCGGCATGGCGCCGGTGAACAAGCCGTCGGTGCGGATGTGGTCGAGCGGCAGGCCGACGACGACGGCGTGGGTGACGAACGTCGGCGGGGCGACGAGGGTCGGGTGACCGGCGGCGCGGGCGGCGTCGATGTCGAAGTACACGGGGTCGAGGTCGCCGACCGCCTGCGCGTAGCGCTGCGACTCCTTCGCGGTGATCTCCGCCCGGACGGGTTCAGCGACGAGGGTGCCCACGAGGGCTCTCGTCTCGTCGGGGACGAGCGACTCGTCGGTCGGTTGGTCCTGCATCGCCGGAACTGTAGGCACGTCGAGGCCGACGCGCTCGGGGACTAGGGTCGCCCCGGCATGACGACGCCCCGCATCTACCCGCCACCCGGGCATCTCCTGCGGCAACTCGGGATCACGCTCGACCGGCGCGAGGTCGACCGCCTCACCTCGACGATGCCCGTCTCCCCGGAGATCTGCGACGCAGCCGGCGACGCCCGCCTCGCCGTGATCGGGGTGATGGTGGACATGGCGGCCGGCACGCTGACCGTGCGCCACGTCGAACCCGACTGGACGGCGACGTTCGACCTCGCGATCCACCGGATCGCCGGCGCAACGGCCGGGTCGACCCTGCACGCGGTGTCCCGGGTGGTGCGGGCGGGGCGCAACTCGGTGGTGAGCGAGACGACCGTCGACGCCGACGGCGAACCGGTCGCCTACGCCGAGGTCACCTTCAGTCGGCTGCCCCGACGTGGCGACACGCCGGTGACGGTCGTGGCCGACGTCGTCGACTACGGCCGGGGGGAGGCCGCGATCGCCGAACCGATCGCGGACCTCGTCGGGTTCGACCACCGCGCCCCCGGGGTCGTCGAGTTCGGGTTGCACGAGACGATCCGCAACAGCTTCGGGTCGGTGCAGGGCGGTGTCGTCGCCGTCGCGCTCGAACAGGCGGCGCTCGACCTCGCGGCGTCGGCTCCCGACCCGGCGACCGGCCTGCCCACTGCGGTACCGCGGCTCGGGTTCCTGCACGTGTACTACCTCGGCGCAGCGAAGAGCGGGCCGTTCCGCTCAACGGCGACGGTGCTCCGCCGCCGACCCTCGTCGCTCACCGCGCGCGTCGAGCTCCTCGACGTCGGCGGCGAGCGGGTCATGGCGCAGGGCACCGCGATCGTCGAACCCGCCGACTGACGTCAGTCTGCGCCTCGTCCCCCGTCGATATGGCGCCACATCGCAGCGCGGGCGACAACGTCGAGCCCGCAAGCGCGTTCATACGCGCGGATCTCCCGCAGCTCCGGCCCGAACGATGCTTCCTCGAGGTAGCGGAATCCGAGGCTCTCGTAGAACGGCCCGTTCCAGGGCACGTCCACGAACGTGGTGAGCGTGATGTGCTCATGTCCCGAGCGTCGTGACCAATCGACCACGATGTCGATGAGCGCGCTGCCGATTCCCCTGCGCTCCGCCTCGGGCACCACGCTCACCTGGTCGAGGTGGCCTGCTCCGTCGACGACACTGGCAATCGCGTATCCGACGATCACGTCGGCGATCTCGGCGACCCATGCGGTGCCAGCGTCCACGTGCTCGAGAAGTCGTCCCTGGTCCGGCGGGAGGTCCTCCGCGATCGAATGGAGCCCGATCGTTCGAAAGCGCGTGCCCGAACTCGTCTCGACCCGCGGTAGCGACGGTACGTCGGCGGCGACCGCCGAGCGGATCGTCGCCGACGAGCGACCAGCGGTCATGGGACCTCGTCGCCGTCTGGAGCCGCGTCCACCTCGAGTTCGGCGAGCACCTCGTCGGTGTCGGCGCCGAGGGGCCTGCCGGTCCACCGGATCCGGCCCGGGGTGCCCGACAGCTTTGCGACAAGACCCTGCTGTGGGGTGCCGTCGGTCGTGAGGATCGCCTCGCGGGCGGCGAAGTGCGGGTCGGCGAAGATGTCGGCCATGTCGTAGACGATCGCCGCGGCGGCCTCGGCCTCCTCGAACGCGGCAACGGCGTCGGCCGCGCGGCGTTCGGCGAGCCATGCGGCCATCCGGTCGTCGAGCTCGTCGGCGTGTGCGGTGCGACCCTCGAAGGTGGCGAAGCGTTCGTCGTCACCGCAGCCGATGAGCCGCATCACCCGTCGGGCCACCGGGTCGGCGGTGGTGGACACGGCGACCCAACGTCCGTCGGCGCAGCGGTAACAGCTCCGCGGCACGGTGTACGGCAGGCGCGACCCCATGCGGGGCATCAGGTAGCCGAGCACGCCGTACGCGGACGGCAACGGCCCCATGAGCTGGAACAGCGACTCGAACAGGCTCACGTCGACGACCTGGCCGACCCCGCTGTGCAGGGCGACCATCGTGCCGAACGCAGCGACGAGCGCGGTCACCTCGTCGGTGAGGGCGATCGGCGGGAGCAGCGGACCGCGGTCCGGTTCGCCGTTGATGACGGCGAACCCGCTCATCGCCTCGGCGAGCGTCGCGAACCCGGCCCGATGCCGGTACGGACCCGTCTGCCCGAACCCGGTGACCCGGGTGACGACCAGCCGAGGGTTCCGGGCGTGCAGCACGTCCGGCCCGAGCCCGAGCGCCTCGAGCTTGCCCGGGCGGAAGTTCTCCACGAGCACGTCGGACCGGTCGACGAGTCGCAGCAGGTGATCGCGTCCTTCGTCGGACTTCAGGTCCAGGGTGATGGCGCGCTTGCCGCGGTTCGCGAGCTTGTGGAAGTAGGTCTGCCCGTCGACGGGGTCGCGCCAGCCGACGTTGCGTGACGTGTCGCCTCCGTCGGGCCGTTCGACCTTGATCACGTCGGCGCCGAAATCAGCGAGGTAGCGGGCGCAGTTGGGACCGGCGAAGACGGTCGACAGGTCGAGGACCCGGATGTCGGCGAGCGGTCCCGGCCGGTCGTCGCCGCCGGGCCCCGTCACGCCATGCCCCGCAGGAAACCGCCGAGCGCGGCGTCGAACGCCGCTGGGTTGTCGAGGTTCGCGAGGTGGCCGGCAGCGGGGATGCGGACGAGCTGGGAACCGGCGATCTTGCCGGCCATCACGTCGCACGCCCGCAGGAACGGGGTGTCGTCCTCACCGACGACGATGAGGGTCGGCACGTCGATCGTGTCGAGCGTGTCCATCATGCGGGCGTCGTGCTGGGTGAGGAACCCGCGCATGGCCAGCTCGAGGGAGCGCAGGCTCCGGTGGCGTTCGAGGCCGAGGTGCGCCTCGGCGCCGGGCTGGGTCGGACCGAGGTCACCTTCGAGGAACGTCGCAGCGCCTCGGGTGGCGAGCGCGTCGGCCTGCTCGTGCGCCGTGCGGTTCCAGGCGTCGCGGGCTTCCGCATTGCGGAACCCGGGCCCGGTGTCGGCGAGCACGAGCGCCCGCACCCGACGGCGGAACGACGGGTCCGCCCAGGCCGCCATGGCGAGCATCCCACCGAAGGACAAGCCGCCGAGGACGACGGGCCGGTCGGTGACGTGGTCGATGAGTGCGGCGAGGTCGCCGATCACCGCGTCGAGCGTGTACGGCGCCGGGTCGTCGGGCCCGGCCGTCCACCCGTGGCCGCGCACGTCCCAGGTCACGACCCGGTAGCCCGCCTCGACGAGCGGGGCGACGGTCGGGTCCCAGGACCGGAGCGTGAGCGTGAACCCGTGGGTGAGCACCACGACGGGGCCGTCGCCGCCCGTGTCCTCGTAGGCGAGGACGATGCCGTCGGGTCGGGCGAGGGTTCCTGCGGTTGCCATGGGGAGGTGCTCCAAAGGTGGGGTTGCGGTCAGTCGAGGACGGTGATCTCGTCGCCGACGGCGACGACACCGGCGGTGGTGACGCGGAGACCGACACCGAGCTTCCCGTCACGTTCGCGGTTGATGGTGCGCAGCACGTCGAGGTCGCGAGCGATCCCGCCGGGCTGCGGACGGGTGACGAGCACACAACGATTGATCGGCCGCGTGCCGGAAGCCCGCGCCGTGCCGAGGGCGACCACGTGCCCGGCGAGCGACGCCTCCGCGCCCTCGCCGGCTTCGACGATCAGGTTGCCCCGGAACCGGCGGACGTCCCAGGAGCGCAACGACCCGGTGGCGAGGACCGACACGACGGTCCGCCCGGTGTCGTGGAAGGTGGCGTCGGGTCCGTCCCACTGCACCCACGGCGACCCGGCCTCGTCCTCGGCGTCCTCGGCGATCTCGTAGCGCCCACGCACCCCGCCTCCGGCGCGGACGAGCCGCACCGGGCGACCGAGCCACGCGGACATGTCGGTGGCACCGTTCGGGAGGTCGAGGTGCACGTCGTCGGTCGCCTCGTCGTAGCGGGCGGTCGCCTCGAGCAGGCGGGGTTCCCGACGCGCCGTCAGGGTGAGTCCGGTGGCCGTGTCGAGCACGCCCCACTGCCGGTCCCCGGCGAGGCCCGCAATCCCGACGGTGCTGCGGTCGAGCCGTTCACCCTGCATCGACTTCACCGGGTAGCGCCAGATCTCGGTCACGCGCACCGGTGCAGCCTCCCACATGCGATGGTCCGGACGCGGTCCGTCATCGGGCGAGCGCCGTCATGGTCCGCACCGCTCCCGGGTCGCTCACCGTGGACGGCACGATCGCCATGCCGACGCCGACCTCCCGGTACGCGTCGAGGCGTGCCCGGATCTCGGCGAGCGAGCCGAACCCGAGTGCGGTGACGAGCAGTTCGTCGGGGATCAGCGCGCGCACCTCCCGGGCCGACGGTGCCGCCTTGGCGGCCTCGACCACGTCCGCGAAGCCCTGCAGGGCGAAGTTCCGGTCGTAGCCGGGGACGCGCACGTACCCGGCGAGGAACCGCTTGGAGAACGTCACGTTCTCCTCGGTCGGGTCGAGGCAGACGTGCGCCCACACCGTCACCGGTGGCGTGGGCCGGCCCGCCGCCCGGGCGCCCTCGGCGATCTCGGCGACGAACGCCGGCACGGCTGCGGGGCTGATCATGTTGAGCGCCACCCGGTCGGCGATCCGTCCGGCGAGTCGGAGCATGCGCGGGCCGAACGACGCCATGCCGATCGGCAGGCGCACGGCGCCGAACCCGTTGGTGAACCCGCTCGTGCGGAACTCCCCGTCCTCGTGCGCCGTCGGCGCACCGTCGCACGCGGCCCGGGTCGCGGCGAGGAGCGACGCCATCCCGGCGACGGTGAGGGGACGCCGGTTGTGCCACCCCTGCACCATGGCGGGGGAGGATGCACCGACGATCGCCTCGAGGTCGGTGGCGCCGAGGCCGACGAGCGTGGCGGCGGCCATGGCGAGCTGCGGGCCGGTGCGCAACACCCCGGGCATCGGACCGAGGCCGACCGGGTGGCCGGGGAACGTGGATGCGACCCAGCCGCCGAAGCTGATCGGGTCCAACCGGTAGGTCTCCGGCAGCCAGAGCCGCCGGTACCCGAGGTCGACCACGAGGCGGGCGAAGTCCTGGTACCCGGCGACCGTCTCGGCGACGGGGAGTCCGAACACGACGTCGAGGTCGAGGCGGGGTGCGGTGGTCACGCTGCGAATGATGGCAGGATGCGCGCATGGATCCGGTCGATCTGGCGTTGCTGGTGCTGCGTGTCGGCGTCGGCGTGACGATGTTCCTGCACGGCGCGAACAAGGTGCGCGGCGGTCTCGCCGGGGCGGCGGGCTGGTTCGCGTCGATGGGGGTGCGGCCGGGGTTGTTGAACGCCCGGATGGCGGCGGGCAGCGAGATCGTGGGTGGACTCGCGTTCGCCGTCGGGTTCGCCACCCCGCTGGCGGCCGCGGCGATCGTCGGGACGATGGTCGTGGCGGGCATCACGGCGCACCGCGACAAGGGCTTCTTCATCTTCAACCCCGACCAGGGGTGGGAGTACGTGTTCGTGCTCGCGATCGCGACGTTCACGGCCGGGGCGACCGGGCCGGGCCGCATCTCGGTGGACGCGCTCCTCGGCATCGGCGACGCGGGTCTCGCGACGAGCTGGTGGTGGGCGGCGATCGCCGGCGTCGGCGGCGTCGGTGGCGGTCTCGCCCACCTCGCCGTGTTCTGGCGTCCGGGCCGCTGAGGGACGACGGGCCCGCCGCCGGGTCGACCGGTAGGGTCGCCGCCGTGGCGCACGACCCCGGCGAAGTGGAACGGACACGGACCGAGACCGAGGAGCTCCTCGCTGCGGTCGAGGCGAAGCGAGCCCTCGGGCTCGATGCGACCCGCCCGGCGGCGGTCGCCCGTCAGCACGACCGGGGTCGTCTCACCGCCCGGGAACGCGTCGCCGCACTGTCCGACGCCGGCAGCTTCCTCGAGGTCGGTGCGCTCGTGGAGCCGAGCCGGGAGACCGCGTTCACCGAGGACCTCGAGGCGCCCGGCGACGGGGTCGTGACCGGCACGGCGACCGTCGACGGCCGGCCGGTGTCGGTGGTCAGCTTCGACTTCACGATCCTCGGCGGGTCGAACGGCAAGGTCGGCGGCGAGAAGCACGCCCGGGTGACGCACTCGGCGCTCGAGCACGGCCATCCGCTGGTGCTGCTGCTGGAAGGCGGCGGACACCGCATCCAGGAGGGGCTCGACGCCCGCCACTTCGCGGCCGGCGGCAACACGGCCGGTGGGTTGGGCACGTTCGCGGCGATGGCCCGCATGTCGGGCTGGGTGCCGATGTGTGCCGCGATGCTCGGTGCGGGGTTCGCCGGGCCGACGAACTTCTCCGGATTGTGCGACTTCGTGGTGATGACCCGGCGCGCGACCATGGGCATCGCCGGACCCGCACTCGTGAAGGCGGCGACCGGCCAGGAGCTCACGAACGAGGAGATGGGCGGCCCGGACGTGCAGGCCACCCGTCACGGCCTCGCGGATCTCGCCGTCGACGACGACGAGGCGGCCCTCGACGCCGTGCGGCGGTTCCTGTCGTACTTCCCCTCGAACTCGTCGCTGCCGGTGCCGGTCGCACCGTGCGGCGACCCGATCGGCCGTCGCGACGACGACCTGGTGTCGCTCGTGCCGACGAACTCGCGCAAGGGGTACGACGTCCGCCGCGTCGTGGAACGGATCGCGGACGTCGGGTCGGTGATGGAGCTCAAGCCGACCTTCGCGAAGAACATCGTGACGTCGCTCGCACGGCTCGACGGTCGGCCCGTCGGGTTCGTGGCGAACAATCCCGGCCACCTCGCCGGGATGCTCGACGCGAACGCCTGCGACAAGGCGGCGCACTTCATCGCCCTGTGCGATGCGTTCGGTCTGCCGCTCGTGTTCCTCATCGACATGCCCGGGTTCCTCATCGGCCCGGGTGCGGAGCGGACGGCGCTCGGCCGTCGCAGCGCGAAGCTGATCCACGAGCTCGGCAACTCGACCGTGCCGCGGGCGTCGGTCGTGCTCCGCAAGGGCTACGGCCTCGGGTACTTCGCCATGGCGGGCGGGCGGGCGTTCGACGCCGACCTCGCGATCGCCTGGCCGGGTGCGGAGATCTGCGCGATGAACATCGAGGGGGCCGTCGACGTGGCGTACCGCGCCGACTACCTCGCCGCCCCCGACCCGACGGCACGACGAGACGAGCTGATCGGCGTGTTCCGGGCGCAACGCGGCGCCCTGCGCGGCGCGGAGGCCTTCGGCATCGACGACGTCGTCGACCCGCGTGACACCCGTCGCGTGCTCGCCACCACGTTCGCCCGAACGGCGCCGCGCCGGGTCGCGGCGTTCCCGCCACGGCACCGGACGATCCCACCCATCTGACCCCGAGGAGCGCGACGGCCATGGCCTTCGACCAGCGAACCGTGCACGCCGACACCCGACGCCGCGTGATCGCCGTCGGGCGTTCGCTCGACGCCGCTGCGGCAGCGTTGCGCGTCCCGGCGTGTCCCGAGTGGACCGTCCACGACGTGTTCGCGCACGTCCTCGGCGTGCCGACCGACATCATGGACGGGCGCACCACCGACCTCGGGTCCGACGCCTGGACGGCGAACCAGGTCGAGCGGTTCCGAGGGCGCCCGCTCGCCGAGGTCCTCGACGTATGGGAGGCGATCGCGCAGCGCATCGACGCGTTCGTCGACGCCGACCCGATCTGGGGGTTGCGCTTCAACGCCGACCTCGTCACCCACGAGCACGATCTCGCCGATGCCCTCGACCGGCCGGCACCGCGCGACGGTGCTGCGGTGGAGGCTGGCCTCGCCCGCTACCTGCCCGCGTTCCACGACCGTTCCGTGGCGGCCGGGTTGGCGCCGGTCACCCCGACGTGCTCCCCCTTCGAGCTCCTGCGCGCGCTCACCGGGCGTCGCTCCTCGGGGCAGATGCGTGCGCTCGGCTGGCCCGCAGGCGTCGACCCGACCCCGTACCTGCCGCTGCTCAGCAACTACGGGGTCCCCACCGAGGATCTGGTGGAGAGCTGATGCCGCTCGGTCATCTCGGCGTGAACGTCTCCGACCTCGACGCCGCGCGGCGCTACTACGGCGCACTGCTGCCGGCGTTGCGCTTCGAACCGTTCCTCGACCATGTCGACGAGTTCGCCTACCGACCGGCAGGCGGGAAGCCGGGGACGTACCTGTTCTTCTACCCGTCGGAGCGTCCGGGGCCGTACAGCCGACGTTCGACGGGGCTGCAGCACCTGGCGTTCGCCGTGCCGACCCGCGGCGACGTGGTCCGCGCGCACGACCTCGCCGTGTCGCTCGGATCGGTCGTCGTCGAGGAACCGAAGGTCTTCCCGCAGTACCCGCAGCCGTATTTCGCCTGTTTCTGGGAGGATCCGGACGGTTTCCTGCTCGAGGCGGTCTGCCACCACGACCGCGACTGACGCCGTCAGTCGCGCAGGCGGGGCAACACCTCGGTGGCGATCCGTTCGAGGTTCCGCCCCATGAACTCCGGGTCGAGGCCGGGCGGGAGTCCGGCAGTCGCGACGTCGGTGATCCCGTACCCCTCACGGAACCGGCGGAGTTCGGCGACGCAGTGATCGGCGTCGCCGACGATCCACGTCTGGGGGATGGGGGACACGTCGCGCCGGTTCCACGTGTACTCGTCGGGGGTCACGGCGAAGAAGTGCTCGTAGACGCCCATGCGGTAGCGCTCGGCGTCGCGCACGATCGGCCAGTCCCGTTCGGGATCGTCGGTGACGAGGACGGACCGGGCGATGCCGACGCGGTAGTCGTCGGGGTTCTCCCCCCGGCTGATCAGCTCCTCGCGCCAGGGGTGCAGGACCTCCTCGGGCGTTCCCTGGGGAAGGAGGTGCGTGCCGAAGCGGCCGGCGCGACGGGCTCCGCCTTCCTTCATCGCCGCGATCCACAGCGGCGGCCCACCCGGCTGGTACGGCTTGGGGAACACCTCGACGCCCTGCACCTTGTACCGCTTGCCGACGAAGTCGATCGGGCCGTCGGACCACGCCTGGCGGAGGATCTCGATGGCCTCCTCGGTGAGGGAGACCCGGTTGCGGACCGAGTGGCCGAACGCAGCGAACTCCTCGGGGACGTACCCCATGCCGATCCCGAACTCCATGCGACCGCGGCTGAGCTGGTCGAGGACGGCGAGCTCCTCGGCGAGGCGCACCGGGTGGTAGAGCGGCAGCAGCGCGATGTCGTTGGAGATCCGGATCCGGCTCGTCACCGCGGCGATGGCCCCGGCGAGCGGCTGGAACGCCGGCAGATAGCCGTCGCGGATGAAGTGGTGCTCCGTGAACCACACGAAGTCGAGACCGAGCCGGTCGGCGAGGGCGGCCTGTTCGACCGTCGCGGCGTAGACGTCGGCCATGGTGGCGCCGCTGCCCTCACGCATCCGACAGTCGTACATCACCCCGAAACGGAACGGTTGCGTCATGCCGTCGACCGTAGTCCCTGCACCGCGGAGCGCCACCGGTACGCTCCCCGTACGGCGGGGGGGGTGACATGACCGACATCGCGGAGAACACGGGCGGATCCGGTGCACGGGCGTCGTTCCAGGTCCCGGGCTTCGGCCGCACGTGGGCGACGGGGTGGCTCTGGCACGGGTCACGCTGGGCGGCGATCTTCGTGTCGACCTTCGAGGTGAACCGCCGGACGGCGAACCCGTTGCTCGTGCAGGTCGTCGGGAGCGTGTTCTTCGCCCCGATGTTCTTCGGCGGGATCCTCGCTGGTCTGGTGTCGGACCGCTTCGACCGGGCGCGCACGATCAGCGGCCAGCTCCTGGTGCTCGCACCGGCGTCGATGGTGATGGGGCTGCTCGTGGTGACGGACCGGGCACCGCTGTGGTCGTTCTACGTGTTCGTGCTCCTCGTCGGCGTGGGGAACGTCGTCGACATGACGAGCCGGCGGACGTTCGTGCTCGACCTTGTGGGGCCGACCCTCGTGACGAACGCCGTGGCGCTCGAGTCGCTCGCCCTCTTCGGCGGGAACACGCTCGGGTCGGCGTCGGGTGGCGCGCTCATCGACGCGCTCGGGGTCGGCGCGGTGTTCGGGGTGATCGGGGTCGTCTACCTGGTGGCGTTCCTGCTGTTCCGGTCGGTGCCGCCGATCCCCGTGACCCGCGTCGGGCCCCCGTCGTCGATCCGGGCCGACCTGCGCGAGGGCGTCGCCCTCCTGCGGGCGAACCCGGCGTTGCGCAGCCTGCTCGGCGTGACGGTCGTGCTGAACTTCTTCTTCTTCGCCTTCATGCCGCTCGTGCCCGTGTTCGCGTCGAAGCTCGAGGTGGGGGCGCTCCTCGCCGGGTTGCTCGCGTCGGCGAATGGCCTCGGGACGATGGCCGGGTCCTATGTGATCGCCGCCTGGCAGCCGACGGTGCGCGGCCACATCTACGTCGCCGGGGGTGCTGCGGGGATGGTGATGCTGGCCGTCTTCGCGAACATGCCCGTGTACGCGCTCGCACTGCCGGCGCTGTTCCTGTGCGGGTTCTGCGCGGCGGGGTTCGGGTCGACGCAGGGGTCGCTGGTCGCGAGCGTGACCGATCCGGCGGTGCGGGGCCGGGCGATGGGCCTGCTGTCCATGGCGATCGGCAGCCTGCCGTTCGGGATGTTCAGCCTGGGCGTGCTCGCCCGCCAGACCGACCCGTCGCTCGCCGTGACGGTCAGCAGCGTCGCCGGGCTGGCGGTGCTCGCCGCGTGGCTCCTCCGCCGGCCGGAGATCCGCCGGGTGGCGTGACCGTCTCAGTGCTCGTGGTCGAAGACGAGCGCGAGCTGGCGTGAGGTCGCGAGCAGCCGCCCGTCGGGCGACCACAGCTCGGCGTCCTCCTGGTGGTAGCCCTCGGCGGAGGTGCCGGACCGCAGCACGATCAGGCACTCGTCGTCGTCGGCGAGGTCGAGCGTCGCCGTGCGGAAGTAGGTGGTGAGCTCGATCGTCGTGGTGTGCAGCCGGTTCGCCCGGGCCGGATCGTCGACGTGGGTGCGCAACGACGGCGGCCAGTTGTCCATGAGGCTGGCGACGACCACGTGGTCGTAGGGCACGGGGGGTTCCATGCGGAGCCAACCACCCCAGCAGCCGGGCCGCTCGAGCGTGAACCGACGCTGCAGCCGGGCCCGGATGTTCACGTCGTTGCCGCCGACCGGTCGGTCGTCGAGCGGTGTGTCCGCCGGCGCGCCGACCTCGGGTGGCGTGTGGTCGACGATGGCGACGACCGGTGGCTCGGCGGTACCGAAGGTGACCCGCGACCGGCACAGCACCCGGTCACCCTGGCGCACGTCGACGGCGACGAGGACGATCCGGCGGCCGGATCGTTCGATGACGGCGTGCAGGTCGATCTCCCCCTCGACCGCGGTGGCGAGGTACTGCGTCGTCTGGATGCGCGGCGTCACGTCGCCTCTGACCTCGGCGACGACGGCGACGGCGGCGCGCAGCAGCAGCGCTGCGAGCAGGCCACCGTTCGGTCCGACGACGATCCACCACCGGTCGTCGAGCGTGGCCGAGAACCGTCCGTCACCGAGCGCGACGAGTCGGGTGTCGTCCCGGAAGTCCATGGCAGGACGGCTCAGCGGTAGCCGGCGGGGATCTCCCGGCGCAGCGGGGCGGGCTTGGACCACCACCGGCCGGAGAACCGCCAACGCTGCACCTCCCCGCCGGCCGCCGCGTCGGCGAACGCGACGGGCTTCGGCCAGAGCGCCTCGTACGCGGCGAGGATCGCTGCGACCTCCTCCGGCTGCGGGGCGGGGGTGATCTCGGGTCCGGTCACAGCGGCACGTTCCCGTGCTTGCGGCGGGGGACCTCGATGCGCTTCGTGTCGAGCATCGCGAACCCGGCGACGACCTTGCGACGGGTCTCCGCCGGGTCGATCACGTCGTCGAGGTAGCCGCGTTCGGCGGCGATGTAGGGGTTCGCGAACTTCTCGGTGTACTCCTCGACGAGCTCGGCCTTGCGGGCTACCGGATCGGCGGCCTCGGCGATCTCGGCGCGCCTGGTGATCTCGACCGCTCCCTGGGGACCCATGACGGCGAGCTCGGCGGACGGCCACGCGAACGCGAGGTCGGAGCCGACGGCCTTGGAGTCCATGACCACGTAGGCGCCGCCGTAGGCCTTTCGGGTGATGACCTGGATGCGGGGCACGGTCGCCTCGCAGTACGCGTAGAGGAGCTTGGCGCCGTGGCGGATGATGCCGCCGTACTCCTGGTCGACACCGGGCAGGAAGCCGGGCACGTCGACGAAGGTGAGCAACGGGATGTTGAACGCGTCGCAGGTGCGCACGAACCGGGCCGCCTTCTCCGACGACTCGATGTCGAGCACGCCGGCGAGCATCATCGGCTGGTTGCCGACGACCCCGACGGTGCGGCCGTCGATGCGGGCGAAACCGCACACGATGTTGCGCGCCCAGCTCGGGAAGTACTCGAAGAAATCGCCGTCGTCGACGACCGCGGCGATGACCTTCTTCATGTCGTAGGGCTGGTTCGACGACGCAGGGATCAGGTCCAACAGCTCCGGGCAGAGCCGCTCGGGGTCGTCGCCAGCTGGGATCCGGGGTGCGTCGTCGAGGTTGTTCTGCGGGAGGAACGACAGGAGTTCCTTGACGTCGTCGAGGACCTGTTCCTCGCTCTCTGCGACGAAGGTCGCCACACCGGACTTCGAGGCGTGCGAACCGGCACCGCCGAGCTCCTCGAGGGTGACCTCCTCACCGGTGACGGTCTTCACCACGTCGGGACCGGTGATGAACATGTGCGACTTCTCGCGCACCATGAAGATGAAGTCGGTCATCGCCGGCGAGTACACGGCACCACCGGCGCAGGGACCGAGGATCACCGAGATCTGGGGGATCACCCCCGACGACAACACGTTCCGCTTGAAGATCCCGCCGTACCCGTCGAGGGAGATCACGCCCTCCTGGATGCGGGCGCCGGCGCCGTCGTTGAGGCCGATCATCGGGGCTCCGACCGAGAGGGCCATGTCCATGACCTTCTGGATCTTCTCGGCGAACACCTCACCGAGCGCGCCGCCGAAGACGGTGAAGTCCTGCGAGAACACGAACACCTTGCGACCGTCGACGGTCCCCCACCCGGTGATGACGCCGTCGGTGTACGGCCGGTCGGTCGCGCCCTCGGCGCGACTGCGGGCGAGCATGTCGAGCTCGTGGAAGCTGCCCGGGTCGAGGAGGTACTCGATGCGCTCGCGGGCGAGCATCTTGCCCTTCTCGTGCTGGCGCTGCACGGCCCGTTCGGGGCCGGCGTGGAGTGCCTCCTCCTTGCGCTTGTTCAGCTCGGCGAGGCGCTCCCGGAGGGGATGGTCCGACATGGGCGGCAACGCTACCCGTGGGCGTCGGGGGGGCGGAAACTCCCCCTGGTGCCGACTTCGACGTCGTGGGGGTCGAGGACGACCGGCCGACCGTGCGGGGTGCGCAGGTAGGCCGCTCGCCAGGCGTCCGCGTGGCGGTCGACCTCGGCGTCGACCGCGACCCCGGTGCGTCCACAGAGCGCCTCGAGTGCGGTGATCCAGTGCTCGTAGTAGGTGTCGCCGAGGTCGGGGTCGCCGGCCGTCTGGGCGGCGGCAATCGCTGCGGAGAGCGCTGCGGTCCAGTCCGCCCAGGTGAACACCCCGGCCCCGACGAGCCCGACGGTCAGGGCGACCGCTTCGGCCTGCCACGCCTCCTCGAACACCGGCCCGTCCTCGTCACCGGGCAGGGCCACGGGGAGGTCGGGAGGCGGTGCGGCGGCGCCGGCGGTCACGCCGCCTCCAGGTGGTCGTCCCAGAGCTCGAGGTAGACGGCGTCGCGGCCGGTCGCGTCGGCACCCCAGAGCTCCGCCGCCTCGAACCGCACGAGGTACACGTGGCCGACCTCGCAACGGTCCTCCGCCGCCGCCTCCGGGAGTGGTTCGGCTCCGGCGACCCGGACGACGGTACCGACCCGACCGCGCACGTAGCGGGGCTGCCGGGTGTGCCCGGCGGGGTTGCGCACGACGGCCCGCACCCGGTCGCCGGCGGCCCACCTCGGTGCCCGATCGGTCGAGAAGCCCGGTGTCCAGCGTTCGTCACGGGGTCGGACCGGCGTGTCGGCGACGCCGGTCCGCAGCTCGTCCTCGGTGACGAGGCCCTCTGCGACTGCGAGCTCGCACACGGCCTCGAACCACTTCTCGAAGTAGCTGCGCCGCAGGTAGTCGAGCGGCGCCTGCCGTTCGATGGTGTGTCGGAAGCGGTCGAGGCTCCACCGACCGAGCCGCAAGGTGCCGAGCATCAGCGCGCAGGCCGTCGCCTCCCACGGCTCGTGGAATGGGGGTTCGGAACGTTCGGGTTCGGCGTGGATCGGGCCGAACCCGTGCATCCCGCCGAGGTCGTGGATGCGGTTCACGGTGCCGGCGGCGGGTCGGCGGGCGGCAGGACGCGTTCGACGCCGACCATGGCGTTTCGGCCGACGAGGGCGGCGAGTGCCGCCTCGTCGAGCTCGTCGGTTCCGGCGGGCCGTTCGGGGAGGACGAGATAGCGGACCTCGGAGTTCGAGTCCCACACCCGCACCTCGACGTCGTCGTCGACGTCGGTGCCGAACTCGGCGAGCACGCCGCGCGGGTCCTGCACGACCCGGGACCGGTAGGGGGCCGACTTGTACCAGACGGGCGGCATCCCGAGGAGCTGCAGCGGATAGCAGGAGCAGAGGGTGCACACGACGACGTTGTGCACGTCGGGGGTGTTCTCGACGACGACGAGCCGAACGCCGGGGTCGAGGCCGCGGATCCCGTGGTCCCGTGCCGCCTCGGTGCCGTCGGCGAGCAGGCGTTCCCGGAACGCCGGGTCGATCCAGGCGCGGGCGATCACGCCCGCCCCGAGGTGTGGGCCGATGCGGTGCTCGTACGCGTCGACGATCCGGTCGACGGTGGTCTCGCTGACGATGCCCTTGGCGGCGAGCACGCTCTGCAACGCCTTCACCCGGAGTGCGAGCGGCGGCGGCACGTCGCTGTGGTCGTGGTCGTGGTCGTGGTCGTGGTCGTGGCCCACGGGGCGGACTGTACCGCCCGAGTCCGGCCCCGGTCGTCGCTAACCTCGGCCACCGTGCCGGAACTCCGACGGGTGTGCGTGTTCTGCGGGTCGCGCCCGGGCGAGGGGACCTCCTACGTCGAGGCGGCACGCTCCATGGGCGCCGAGTTGGCTGCCCGCGGGATCGAGCTCGTCTACGGCGGCGGTGCCGTCGGACTCATGGGCATCGTCGCCGACGCAGTGCTCGACGCCGGCGGGTCGGTCACCGGCGTGATCCCGACCGGCCTGTTCTCCCGGGAGGTCGCCCACGACCGGGTGACCCGTCTCCACCACACGGCGACGATGCACGAGCGCAAGGCCCTCATGTACGAGCTCGCCGACGCGTTCGTGGCGATGCCCGGCGGTCTCGGCACGCTCGACGAACTGTTCGAGACGCTCACCTGGGCGCAGCTCGGCCTGCACGACAAGCCGGTCGGTCTGCTCGACGTGGACGGGTTCTTCGGCGATCTGCTCGGCTTCCTGCGGCGCACCGAGACCGACGGGTTCGTGAAGCACCGCCACCTCGCCCGCCTGCGGGTAGCTGGCGGACCCGCTGCGCTGCTCGACGAGTTAGCGGACGAACCCCCCGCCGCAGCCCCCTGGATCGGCCCGGAGAAGCTGTGAGCAGTGCCTCCCCCCACGACGGCCACCCCCATGTCGAGGAGGTGGTCGACGCGGCACGCGGCGCCGGGGGCGACGACCTCGCCGCCCGCGTCCGGTTCCTCCTCGAGCTCGACGCTCTGAAGCGGGTGCACCGCCGCAGCCTGCTGGTCGACGCGTCGCGACCGGAGAACTCCGCCGAGCACAGCTGGCACCTGGCGCTGTTCGCGCTGCTGCTCGCCCCCCACGCGGCCGACGCGATCGACGTCCCGCGCGTCGTGGAGATGCTGCTCGTGCACGACGTCGTCGAGATCGACGCCGGCGACGTGCTCGTCTACGACACCGTCGCAATGGCGGACAAGGCCCGGGCGGAGGCGGAGGCCGCCGACCGGATCTTCGGGTTGCTCCCGGGGGCGGAGGGCGCTCGGCTCCGAGGCCTGTGGGAGGAGTACGAGGACCGGGCCACCCCCGAGGCGAGGTTCGCCTACGCGGTCGACCGCCTCCAGCCGGTGCTGCTCAACGCGCTCTCGGGTGGGCGCACCTGGCAGGACCACGGCGTGCACCTCGGCCGGGTGCTCGAGGTGAACGCCCCGATCGGCGACGCCGCCCCGGAGTTGTGGGTGTTCGCCCGTGCCGTGCTCGACGGCGCCGTAGCCGACGGCCGTCTCCCCTCCGCCCCGTCTCCCCTGCCGGGGTGATGCCGGGGCAGAATGATCGCCCATGAAGGTGAACGTCGGAGAGATCCTCACCCGCCGCGCCCGCCAGAACCCGACCATGGAGGGCGTCGTCGACGTCGCGAGCGGTCGTCGGTTCACGTACACGGAGGTGAACGAACGGGCGAACCGCATCGGTGACGCCCTCGTCCGTCTCGGCGTGCGCACCGGCGACCGGGTCGGTGTGCTCGCGAAGAACGGGCCGGAGTTCCTCGAGGCGTTCTTCGGGTGCGCCAAGCTCGGCATCGTGGTCGTCCCGCTGAACTGGCGGCTGATCGCCGACGAGTTGGAGTTCATCCTCGCCGACTCCGGTGCCACGTCGCTGATCTTCGACGACGACTTCACCGCCACCGTCGAGGAGCTGCACGCCCGCGGCGACCGCACCGCGCTCCGGCACTGGATCCAGATCGGCTCGAAGTCCCGGCTCGGGTTCGCGCACGGCTACGAGGACGTGCTCGCCGCTGCGTCGGGTGACGAACCGGCGATCCTCGCCGAGGACGACGACCTGCTCCACATCATGTACACGTCGGGCACGACTGGTCTGCCGAAAGGCGCCGTGCACACGCAGGCCAGCGGCTACTGGGCGTCGGTGAACGGTGCGCTGACCTTCGACGTTCGCAACGGCGACCGATATCAGGTCTGCCTGCCGATGTTCCACATCGGTGCGCTCTACCCGGCGCAGGCGATGGTCCACCTCGGCGCGACGAACGTGATCCTGCGTGAGTTCGACCCGCACGTGGCGTGGAAGGTGATCGACGACGAGCGGATCACCGGGACGCTGCTCGTGCCGGCGATGCTCACGTTCATGCTCGACATCGTCGAGCAGGTGAAGCCTCGGCACGAGCACCTGCGTTGGGCGATGTCCGGCGCGGCCCCGGTGCCGGTCACGTCGATCCAGGCGTATACCGACATGGGCATCCCGCTGTGGCAGCTCTACGGGCTGACGGAGAGCTACGGCATCGGCACGGCCTCGACCGCCGAGCAGTCGGTCGAGCGGCCCGGGACCGCTGGTCGCGGCTACTTCCTGTCGGATGTGCGGGTCGTCGACGCCGAACTGCGGGACCTCCCGCCGATGGTGCAGGGCGAGATCCTCATCCGTGGCCCCCACGTGATGAAGGAGTACTGGAACCGCCCGGAGGCGACGACGGAAACGCTGTGGTGCGACCCGGCCGACGGGTCGACGTGGTTGCGCACGGGCGACGCCGGCGTGATGGATGCCGACGGCTTCATCTTCGTGCAGGACCGGATCAAGGACATGCTGATCTCGGGCGGCGAGAACGTCTACCCGGCGGAGATCGAGAATGTGATCCTCGGCCATCCCGGGGTGAAGGAGGTCGCCGTGATCGGCATCCCGTCGGCGAAGTGGGGGGAATCCCCGCTCGCGGTCGTGGTCCGAGCCGACGACTCGCTCACCGAGGCGGACGTCATCGCCTGGTGCGACGGGAAGCTGGGGCGGTTCAAGATGCCGAAGGCGGTGTCCTTCATCGACGTGATCCCCCGGAACCCCTCCGGCAAGGTGCTGAAGCGGGTGCTCCGGCAGACCACGGACGCGGTCGCCGCCGAGTGAGCGTTCCGGGGGTCGCCGAGGAGGTCGAGGTCGACGCCCGCGCGTGGTTGACCCTCGTCATCGCGGCGACCGCCGGGTTCATGGTGGCGCTCGAGATCACGATCATCTCGGTGGCGTTCCCTCAGATCCGTGAGGCGTTCCCCACGTCGTCGCCGGCGACGTTGTCGTGGATCTTCACGGCGTACAACATCGGGGTCGCCGCGCTGCTGCTGCTCGCCGGGTCGCTCGCCGACCGGGTGGGGCGCCGCCCGGTGTTCATCACCGGCCTGGTCGTGTTCGCGCTCGGGTCGGCGGGGTCGGGGCTCGCGCCGACCGCAGAGCTCGTCATCGCGTCGCGGGTGGTGCAGTCCGTCGGCGGGGCCCTCCTGTTCCCGTCGGGGCTCGCGCTCGTGCTCGACGCATTCCCGCCCCGCCGTCGACAGACCGCGGTCGGCGTGTGGGGCGCTACGAGCGGGTTGGCGGCGGCGATCGGCCCGTCGCTCGGGTCGGTACTCGTGCAGGCCTTCGGCTGGCGGGCGGTGTTCCTCATCAACGTCCCGGTGGCGATCGTCGCCGTCGCCGTCGGTCTGCGGTTCCTCCCCCGTCCGCCCCGTGCCGTCGAGGCTGCCCGCACCGACAAGGTGGCGGTCCCGTTCGCGTCGCTGTCCGTGGGGTGCCTCATCCTCGCGATCACCCAGGCCGAGTCGTCCGGCTGGGCGTCGCCGACCATCGTCGCGACCCTCGCCGCCGGGGTCGGGTGCATGGCGTTCTTCCTGTGGCGGTCGACGCGCCACCCGGTGCCCCTGTTCGATCTCGGGCTGTTCCGGTTGCGGTCCTACGCCGCGGCGAACGCTGCGGCGTTCATCTTCGCCGTTGCGTTCTTCGACTGGCTCGTGCTGTTGCCCACCTACCTGCAGCGGGTGTGGGGGTGGTCGGTGCTCGAGGCCGGGTTCGCGATCGCGCCGAGCCCGCTGCTCTCGGCGCTGCTCGCTCCGATCTCGGGGCGGATCGCCGACCGGTTCGGCGCTCGCCCTCTGCTGGTCCTGTGCGGCGTCTCCGGCGCAGCGGGGATGACCGCGCACCTCCTGTTCACGGGACTCACCCCGTCCCTCGTCGCCGGGGTGCTCGTTCCCGGGTTGCTGATGGGCGTGTGCTCGGCGAACGGGTTCTCGTTGATCGTGGGCGCGGCGATGCGTGACGTCCCCCCACACCGGTTCGGTATGGCGGGGGCCGGGCGGACGACCGTGTTCCAGCTCGCCACCGCGGTCGGCATCGCCGTGGGGGCGGCGATCGCAGGACGGGAGCGAGCACCCGCCGAGTGGCTCGACGCCTTCCAGGTGTCGTGGGTGCTCGCGCTCGTGCTGATGCTCCTGCTCGCCGTGTCGATGTTCGTCGCCTATCCGGCGGGTCCGATGCGCCACGGCGTGCCGGGCAGGCGAGAGGAGAAGCGATGCGGTTCGGTTACACGATCCCGAACAACTGGGGGATCGCCGACGTCGAGGGGTTGGTGGCACTCGGTCCGGCGGCGGAGGAGCGCGGGTTCGACTCACTGTGGGTGAACCACCACCTGCTGAACATCGGGTACGTACGCGACCGGCTCGGGGCCGGTGCGTACCACGACGCGACGACCCTGCTCACCTGGGTGGCGGCGCGCACGTCACGGGTCCGACTCGGCACGTCGGTGCTGGTGCTGCCCTACTGCAACCCCTTCGGCCTCGCGAAGGCGCTCGCGACGCTCGACGTGCTGTCGGGCGGGCGGGTGGTGGCCGGGCTCGGCGTCGGGAGCCTCGAGGACGAGCACGTCCAGGTGGCGGACGTGCCCTTCGCCGACCGGGGCGCGTGGACCGACGAGGCGATCGCTCTCATGCGTGCGCTGTGGACCGACGACGAACCGACCTTCGAGGGCCGCTGGCTGCGGGTGGGCGGTGCGCACGTCGCACCGAAGCCGCTCCAGTCCCCGCTGCCGGTGGTGATCGGTGGGAACCGGCGCCCGGCGTTGCGGCGGGTCGCCAGGTTCGGCCAGGGCTGGCATCCGCTCGGACCGTCGCCGGAGGGGTTGCGGACACGCCTCGTGACCCTCGAGGAGGAGCTCGCGGCGGCGGGCCGCACCCGAGCCGAGATCGAGATCTCGCTCCGCTGGGACATCCGTCCCGGCAAGGACGTGGTGCCGTTGCTCGAGGAGTACGTGGCGGCGGGCGTCGACGAGGTCGTGTGGTCGTTGAGCACGCCGGATCTCGACGAGGTTCGCCGGGAGCTCGACCGGCTCGCGGCGGTCGTGGCGGCCTACCGGGCCTGATCGTCCGGCGGTCCGAGCCGCTGCAGCGCCTCCTGGGTGACCGCGGCGACGAGCACCCCGTCGGCGGTGTGGACGGTGCCGTGCACGAGACCCCGGGACCGCCCGGTGGAGACGGGTCGCAACGTCGAGAGCAACCAACGGTCCGCTCGCGCCGGCCGCAGGAACCACACGGCGTGGTCGAGCGACAACGACTGGCGTGACGCCCGATCGAGCAGGTGGGCCTGGGGTTCCCGTGCGGCCCGGGTGGGCCCGTTGTCCGACGCGTAGGCGAGGGCGAGCACGTGCGCGAGCGGGTCGTCGCCGAGATCCCCGCGCACCCGGAACCACATGTGGCGTTCGTGCGGCGGTCCGCCGGCGGGCGGGACGTCGCGGCAGTCGACCACGTCGCCGTCGTAGCGGCCCGGCGGGAGGTCCTCGGGGCGAGGGAGCCCGGTCAGCTCGACGGGCGGTTGGTAGTCGTCGCCGTCCTCGTCGCCGTGGAACGACGCGGTGAGCACGAGCACCGGGTCGGCGGAGGGTTGGCGTACCACGACGCGGCGGGTCGCGAACGACGCGCCGTCACGGGTGCGTTCGACGTGGTGGTCGAGCGGCTCGTCGAACCGGCCGGTGCGCACGAACGTGGCGTGGAGCGAGTGGACGTGCTGGTCGACGCCGACGGTGCGGCACGCCGCTGCGAGCGCCTGCGCGACGACGAGACCGCCGAAGACGTGACGGCGTCCCGGTTCGGGCGCGCCCCGGAACCGGTCGCCGCCGAGCTCATCGAGCGCCAGCCGATCGTGCAGGGGTGCGCGCACGGCGCCGACGGTCAGCGGCCCTCGGGGCGGTAGACGCGGATCGGCTTCGCCTCGGTCCAAACGTCCGGCTGACGCCGCCACGGCTTGCCAGTGCAGAACCCGCCGTCGACGACCATCGCGTGGCCGGTGACCCACTGGGAGTCGTCGGAGGCGAAGAACAGCGCCGCCTGGGCGATGTCGATCGGTTCGCCGATCCGCTTCATGGGCTGGGCCTCGCTGGCGACGCTACGCATCTTGTCGACGCGACGCTCCGCTGCCTCCCGCCCCTGGTACTCGATGGGTCGACCGGCGGCGAGCGGGGTGGCGATGAAGCCCGGGCAGATGCAGTTCACCCGCACGTTCTCCTCGGCGAGCTCGTTGGCGACGGAGGTGGTGAGGTGGATCACGCCGGCCTTCGCGACGTTGTACAGGTGCCCGGCGTTGCCGGTGCGCAGGCCCGCCACCGACGCCGTCGAGATGATCGACCCCGATCCCTGTCGCTTCATGTGCGGCGCGGCGTGCTTCATGCCGAAGAACACGCCCTTGAGGAGCACGTCGAAGGTGAGGTCGAAGTCGGCTTCGGAGATCGACTCGATCGGCCCGATCGCCCCGCCGAAGCCGGCGTTGTTGAACAACACGTCGATCTGGCCGAACTCGCGGATCGCCTCGTCGATCATGCCGGCGACCTCGTCCTCCTTGGACACGTCGCAACGCACGTACACGCAGTCCTTGCCGAGCCGGATGACGACCTCGGCGCCCGCACTGGCCTGCATGTCCCCGATGACGACCTTCGCCCCTTCGGTGACGAACAGTTCCGCGGTGGCGGCACCGATGCCACTCGCCCCGCCGGTGATGACTGCGACCTTGCCGTCGAGTCGGCCCATGTGTCCCCCATCGTCCTGCGGTCGGTACCCCGCCGACCGTGCGCTGCGCACCGTAGTTGCTTCAGCGTGCGGGCCGTCGTGCCACGACGAAGATCCGCCGGAACGGCAGCACCGTCCGCCCGTTCCGTTGCGGATAGACGACGGCGAGTCGGGCGGCGAGGGCGTCGCAGAACTCTTCGTGGCGCGACGGGTCGAGCGCGGCGAGGACGGGCCGCAACGCCGTACCACGCACCCACTCGAGAACGGGGCGGGCGCCGTGCAGGACGTGCAGGTAGGTGGTCTCCCACGCGTCGACGAGGCAACCGAGGTCGGCGAGGACCTCGAGGTAGTGCGCGGCGGCGTGGGAGCGGGGGCGCTCGAGCACCGAGGCGTCGACGACGTCGCGCCAGGGGTCCGACAACACGGTCTCCTCGATGCAGCGGTGGCTCGGCGCGTCGAAGTTGCCGGGCACCTGGAACGCCAGCACGCCGTCGGGGCGAAGCATGTCGAGGAGGTCGCCGAGCAGACGGTCGTGCCCCTCGACCCACTGGAGCGTGGCGTTGGCGACGACGACGTCGGCGGCATCACCCGGTCGCCAGGTGCGGAGGTCCGCCTCGACGAACTGCACGCGTTCGTTCGCGAGCGGCCGTGCGGCGGCGACCATGTCCGGTGAGCTGTCGACCCCGATCACCGACGCCGTGGGCCACCGTTCGCAGAGCCCGACGGTGAGCGTGCCGGGGCCGCACCCGAGATCGACGACGACAGCGGGCGCTGCAACGTCGATCCGTGCGACGAGGTCGGCGAAGGGTCGGGCGCGTTCGTCGCCGAAGCGGAGGTACTGATCGGGATCCCAGCGCGGCGTCCGGTCGGACATGCCGGCGACGGTACCGTGCGGAGGTGCCCACCCCCCGTGAGGTCGTCGAACGTTGGGTGTTGTCGCGTGCCGGCGACCCGTCGGCCCACGTCGCGGCCTGCTATGCCGCCGACGTGACCGTCGTCGACCTCGACGGCGCACCGCTCGCCGTGGGGCTCGACGCGTTGACCCGCCTCGAAGTCGAGTCGTACCTGCGCGTGCCGGACCGTCGCTGCCGGGTGGTGCGGGTCGTCGCCGACGCCGAGGGCGACACCGTGGTCGTCGAGGCCCTGCAGGTCGGCCGCGACACGGTGGACGCCGTGCCGATGTCGGCGCCGTTGCTGTGCTGGTGGCGGCTCGACGCCGACGGGATGATCATCGAGGAACACCGCTTCCTCCCCTGGGAACGGCGACGCATCCTCGACGACGGGTCCTTCGTCACCCCCCCGGCGCCGGACGGTTCGCTGCGGCGGTCCGCGGGCGCAGCGCGGGATCTCGTCGCACGGTGGGCGGAGGCGTGGTCGTGGGATGCGGGCCTCGCCGTCGACGCGTTCGTCGCCGACGGTGCCCTCGTGCGCCCGGACTCCTGCGATCCGCCGACCGTTCTCGAGGGTTCGGCCGCGTGGCGCGCGGCAGAGGGTGCGGTGCACGCCGATGCCGACGAACCGGCACGGGTCCGTGTCGACGCCGTCGTCGGCGCGGGCGACACGATCGCTGTGCGCGTGGCGTTCGGGGACGGTCCGGCCGAGGTGCTGCTGGTCGTGCTCGACGACACGGACCGGTTCGTGCGAATCGACCGGTTCGCGCCGCACGCCCACGGCACCCGGCGTTAGGGTTCGCCCATGGCAGACGACACGACGACACTCGAGGCCGAGTTCCTCTTCGAACTGACCGCCGAGGTGGCGATGGCCCGCCACCAGGTGATCAAGAACGGTCCGCAGGGCAGCCGCGTCGCGGCGACCGTGACCGGCGGGACCTTCGAGGGCCCGCGCCTTCGGGGCACGGTCGTCCCCCCGGGCGGCGACTGGGTGACGAATCGGGCGGACGGCACGTTCAAGCTCGACGTCCGCCTGCTGCTCAACACCGACGACGGCGCGTCGATCCTCATGACCTACACCGGGGTCGGTCGTCCCGGCGACGGTGCGAGCGAGCTGCGCACGGCGCCGCTGTTCGAGACGGGCGACGAGCGGTACTCGTGGCTCAACGGCGTGCAGGCGGTCGGCGTCGGTCGGGCGGTGCCGGGCAGCGTCACCTACCGGGTGTACGCCCTGCGCTGAGCCCCCCGGGCTGCTAGGCCAGAGGCATGGCTCTGGTCCGGATCTCCCGTCCCGTCGACGGTGTCGCCGTCGTCACCCTCGATCGTCCCGAGGCGCGCAACGCGCTCTCCGTCGCGCTCCGAGAGGAGGCGACGGCGGCGATCAGCGCACTCGGTTCCTCCGACGACGTCGGCGCGATCGTGCTCACCGGCGCCGGGCAGGCCTTCTCCGCCGGCGTCGACCTGAAGGAGCTCGGTGCACCGGGCGGCGCGCCGAGACCGGCGTCGCCGGGGTCGGACGACCTCGTCGGCGCGATCGTCGCCTCCCCCGTGCCGGTCATCGGCGCGATCAACGGTGTGGCGATCACCGGCGGGTTCGAGGTGGCGATCGCCTGCGACCTCCTCGTCGCGGGCCGGAGCGCCCGCTTCGCCGACACGCACGCGCGGGTCGGCATCCTGCCGACCTGGGGGATCAGCCAACGGCTGCCCCGACTGATCGGGATGAACCGGGCGAAGCAGCTGTCGTTCTCGGGCATGTTCCTCGACGCGTCGACCGCGTTGGCGTGGGGCCTCGTGAACGAGGTGGTCGACGACGACGCCCTCACGGACCGGGCCGTCGCTCTCGCTGCGGAGATCGCCGGGAACGACCGGCGCGCCGTGCGCAACCTGAAGCGGGTGTACGACGAGGGTGCCCTCGTGACGATGGCGGAGGGGCTTCGCATCGAACGGGACCGGGCGCGTGAGCACATGACGGCGGTGTCCCCCGAGGACATCGCTGCCCGCCGGGCGCAGGTGCAGGAGCGGAACCGGGCGGCGCAGGGCGGCGCCTGACCGAGCGCTTCAGCGGGCTGCGGACGCCGCCTGCAGGAGCCGCAGCAGGTCGTACTCGAGCTCGACGGCCCGACGACCCGATGCCGCCATGGCGATGTTGCGGTAGGTCCCGTTGAGGTGCTGGGTCGCCTGACGGGACAGGCCGATGCCCCAGCGCAGCGTGCCGAGGATCTTCCACCAGGTGAAGGCGTGCGGGTCGAACCGCCCCCCGGCCTCCTCGTAGCCGTCGACGAGATGACGGCGTTCGCACAGGCCGCCGACCTCGAGGTGGTCGTTGCCGAACCGCCACGTGCGCACGCACAACCAGGCGAGGTCCTCGTGCGGGTCGCCGGTGTGGCAGCCCTCCCAGTCGAGGATCGCCTCGAGCCCGCCGTCGGGGCTCACGAGGATGTTCCCGTTGCGCACGTCGGAGTGCACCATGACGTGCTCACCGGTCCAGTCCGGCTGGTTGCGGGTGAGCCAGCGGAGACCGAGCGCGAACACGGGCGCGGGTTGCAGGAGCTCGTCGAGCTGCTCGCCGAGCACGGCGAGGGAGATCTCGCTCGGCCGGTCGGTGAGCGCACCGCGGCGGACCGCCTCGGGGGTGGCCGACCCCGGCGTGCGGTGGATCGCCGCGAACGCCGCGCCGAGCTGGCGACCGATGCGGGGGCCGAGCGTGTCGTCGGCGGCGACCATGCGCAGCAGGTTGCGTGGCAGGGAGTCGCCGCGCACGCGGGACGAGATGAAGAACGGTTCGCCGAACCTGGTCGGGTCGGTGCACACCTCGTACACGTGGGCGACGGGGGCGCCGGCGGCTTCGGCGAGCCGGAGCACCGTCGTCTCGGACTCGACGCCGAACAGCACCGCACCGGCGGGTGGGTAGATGGTCACGACGAGTTCGTGCGTGGTCGGGCCGGCAGGGTTCGTCGGGTCCTCGGCGTCGAAGAGGATGTTCCCGCGGCGGGCACCGACCGAGGTCTCCACGAGCCGCACGGCGGTGACCGGTCGACCCCACGCGCCGCTCAGGTAGTCGCCGAGATCCTCCGCGATCCGGCCGAGGTCGCGCAGGTGGGTCACGGGGTCACCTCGATCGCCATGTCGTAGCGGTCGTAGCCCGGCTTGTTCACGGCGAGCTTGGCGCCGGTGGCCTCCATGAGCACCTGCCACGCCCGGGCCTCGAACCCCGGCTGCAGGTCGTCGGCCTCGAGCAGGAGACGGTGCAGGCGTTCGTTGAGGGTGAGCAGGTCGTCGACATCGGGCGCGCCGAGCAGGTCCTGCAGCGCCGCCCGTTCGCCGGCGTCCGCGGCGGATTGGAGGTCGACCTCGCGCCGCAGGATCTTGAGGAGGTTGGCGGCGACGAGCGTGTGGTAGCGGAGCGTGCCGTCGACGTTGGGGAGCACCTCGGACTCGAGGAACTCGGTGACGGTTGCGACCAGCTCCGCTGCGGTGGGCCGGTCCTGCATGAGCGGGGAACCTAGCGGTCGCGACCCTCGGCGCGCTCCCGCCGGCGCTGGCGTGATCCGGGGCGACCGACGGCGGCGCCACCGGGGCCGCTCCCGCCTCCGCCACCGGCGCGGTGGCGACGGCCGGCCGGCGCGCCACCAGGGCGCCCGGGGCGACGGTCCGCGCCGGGGCGGCCGGCGTTCGCCGCGACCGGCGCGGCGGCCGCGACGGTCGGTACGGCCTTCGGCGTGGCGGGGGTCGACGGTGCCGCGCCCGCGGGGGCGTCGACGAGCGCGACGGGGAGGGCGAGTGCCTCCTGCAGGCGGCGAGCCTGCCCACGGACACCGTCGACGACGAGGGAGACGACCACACCGCTGGCGCCGGCACGACCGGTGCGGCCCGAACGGTGGACGTAGTCCTTCGGATCGGCGGGGAGGTCGAAGTGGACGACGCACCCGACGTCGTCGACGTGGATACCGCGTGCGGCGACGTCGGTGGCGACGAGGGCCTGCGCCCGACCACGCGAGAAGTTGTCGAGCGCGGTCTGGCGCTGCGCCTGCGAGCGTCCGCCGTGGATGGCGACGGCGGCGACACCGGCCTTGCCGAGCTGTGCGGCGACGCGATCGGCGCCGTACTTCGTGCGGCAGAACACCACGGTCGGCCCGTGGGCGGCGACGAGGTCGGCGGTGCGGTCGATGCGGCGGTCGGGCGCGATGCGCTCGAAACGGTGCTCGGTGCGCGTGCCGTCTCGTTCGTCGGCCTGCACCTCGCAACGGACCGGGTCGCTCTGGTAGCTGCGGATCAGCACGTCGACGTCACCGTCGAGCGTCGCCGAGAAGAGCAGCGTCTGGCGGTCGGGACGGACGAGGTCCAACAGCCGCCGGACCTCGGGCAGGAATCCCATGTCGGCCATGCGGTCGGCTTCGTCGATCACAACGAAGGCGACCTGGTCGAGGTGCAGGTTGCCCTGGTTGACGAGGTCGGCGATGCGACCGGGACAGCCGACGGCGACGTCGACCCCACGGCGCAGGTTCTTCATCTGCGGGACGAAGCTGACACCGCCGTAGAAGGTGGCGGTCCGTCGGCCGGACGGCGCGAGCAGCGGCTGCAGTTCGCCGTCGATCTGCTGGGCGAGCTCCCGGGTGGGGGCGAGCACGAGCGCCTTGGGGTGGAACGGCTTCGCCCGCTCGACGCGCAGGGCGAGCGGGATCCCGAAGGCGAGGGTCTTACCGGAGCCGGTCGGCGCACGTCCGCAGACGTCGCGGCCGTCGAGGGCGGCGGGGATGGCGAGTTCCTGGATCGGGAACGCCGTGGTGATGCCGCGCTCCGCGAGCGGGCCGGACACGGCCTCGGGCACGCCGAGGTCGAGGAAGGTGGAGGGCACGTGGCTCCTGCTGTTCGATTGCCGCACCGGTATCACGCTCGGGGCGGGAACCGACGCCATCCGACACGGTGCCGGACGAAAGCGGTCCGACGCTAGCGGGTTCCGGCGCCGGTTCCACCAAGAGTGACGGAGAGCACACCTTCGGTGACGGTCCGGTCGTGCGCGTCGATGCGCCGCCACGGCACGGTGACGTCGACGGGTCGGGCGAGCGGATCGGGGTCGATCACGACCCGGTCGGGCCCGTCCCAACGCACGTTGAGCCGCTCGTCGCCGAAGGCCACACCGTCGCGGTACCAGGGCCAGGCGCTGCTGCCCGGATCGTTCAGGCAGAAGAACAACGACAGCGCGTCGCAGGTGCGGAGCACGCTGAGCTCGTCGTGGATCACCGCCTGCCGTCCCGCTGCGATCGCCGGCCACAGGCGTACCTGGCGGGCCTGCTCGGCAGCGAGGAACGCTGCCGAGACCGGATCATCGAGCGATTCGACGAACTGCGCGAAATGGGCGCTGCAGAGCCAGCCGACGACCGGCCCGGCGGTCTCGAGCAGGTCGAGTCCGGCGCGGTAGGCGGCGTACTTCGGTGCGTCAGGGTGGTCGATGAAGGAGTATGGGACACCGGTGACCGGGGAGCGGTGCACGGTCGCGTCGAGGCCGACCCAACCGATGTCGTGGTGCGCGACCGCGAAGACGACGTCGTCGTCGGGGATGACTCGTCGCGTCCACGCCGCGGCGATCAGACCGGCCGAGAGCCCGTGGTCGTGCTGGCGGAACAGCGTCCAGGTGCCGTCGCCGTGGTCGCGCACGATCATGGCGAGGGGCGGATCAGGCCTCGGAGTCGAGGTAGTAGTCGATACCGAGGTGGGTGATCTGGTCCTCGCCCATCATCCAGCGCAACGTGTTCTTGAGCTTGGTGAGCTGGATGAAGAGGTCGTGCTCCGGGTAGAGCCCCGGCGCCACCTGGGGCGACTTGTAGTAGAAGCTCAGCCACTCCTGGATGCCGCCGAGACCGGCCCGCTTCGCAAGGTCGGAGAACAGCACGAGGTCGAGGGCGAGCGGCGCCGCGAGGATCGAGTCGCGGCAGAGGAAGTCGACCTTGATCTGCATCGGGTAGTTGAGCCACCCGAAGATGTCGATGTTGTCCCACCCCTCCTTGTTGTCGCCACGCGGGGGGTAGTAGTTGATCCGGACCTTGTGGTAGATGTCGCCGTACAGCGACGGGTTCCGGTCCGGCTCGAGGATGTGCTCGAGGACGCCGAGCTTGGACTCCTCTTTCGTCTTGAAGCTCTCCGGGTCGTCGAGCACCTCGCCGTCGCGGTTGCCGAGGATGTTCGTCGAGTACCACCCGGACACGCCGAGCATGCGCGCCTTGAACATCGGCGCGAGCACGGTCTTGAGGAGGGTCTGCCCGGTCTTGAAGTCCTTGCCGGAGATCGGCACGCCGTGTTCGGCGGCGTAGTTGCGCAGCGCCGGGATGTCGACGGTGAGGTTCGGTGCGCCGTTCGCGAACGGGACGCCTTCGAGCAACGCTGCGTACGCGTAGAGCATCGACGGGGCGATGGTCGGATCGTTCGCGTCGATCGCCTTCTCGAAGGATTCGATGTCGACGTGGGCGGGGCCGGGCTCGAGGAAGATCTCGGTGGAACCCGCCCAGAGCATGACGACCCGGTCGAGCCGGTTGTCCTCGCGGAAGCGGTTTATGTCTTCGCGCAGCTGCTCGAGCATCGCCCGCTTCGACACCGAACCCATCGTGTTCGGGCCGTCGAGCCGCTTCACGTAGTTGACGTCGAAGGCGGCCTTCATCGGGCGGACCGCACGCAGCGCATCGGAGATCGACTCGAGGTGGCGGGGACCGTCGAGGACCCCGGCCCGCTGCGCCGCCACGTACGCGTCGTCGGGGAAGGGGTCCCAGGCGCCGAAGACGATGTCGTCGAGGGACGCGAGGGGGACGAAGTCCCGGATGAGCGGCACCCGGTGGTCGGTGCGGCGACCGAGGCGGATCGTGCCCATCTGGGTGAGCGACCCGACGGGTTCGGCCATGCCGCGCTTGGCGAGCTCGACACCGGCGATCAGCGTGCTGGTGACCGCGCCGAGACCGACGGCGAGGACGCCGAGCCGGCCCTGCGCGGGGGCGATGGTGGGGGTGGGGACCGTCATGCGGGCGGGGCCTCCTTCGAGGTACGGGTCGTGAGCCTACCGAGTCACCCCACCGGGGAGGGGTCGCCCGGTCCGCCGGGCCTCCGAGGTGTGTGCGGAGGGGGCTCGTCGGCCTAGGATTCGCCGGTCCGTCCACCGCCCCGCCCGTTGGAGGCCAACAGGTTGTCCGAGTCGCCCACAGGGAACACCGCACCGGTCATCGCGTTCGACCGGGTTGGCAAGCGGTTCGGCGCGACGACGGCACTGCACGAGACCAGCCTCCGGATCGGTGAGGGCGAGTTCTTCTCGCTGCTCGGCCCGTCGGGATGCGGCAAGACGACGTCCTTGCGGCTCATCGCCGGGTTCGAGCGTCCCTCGACCGGACGGGTGCTGCTCGACGGCGTGGACGTCAGCGGTGTTCCGCCCTACCGGCGGGATGTGAACACGGTGTTCCAGCAGTATGCGCTGTTCCCGCACCTGAACGTCTTCGACAACGTCGCGTTCGGGCTGCGCAGCCGCAAGGTCCCCAAGGTCGAGGTCGGCCGGCGGGTGCGGGAGCTGCTCGAGGTGGTTCGGCTCCCCGACCTCGCCGGTCGGCGTCCTGCCCAGCTCTCCGGCGGCCAGCAGCAGCGCGTGGCGTTGGCGCGCGCGCTCGTGAACCGACCCCGGGCGTTGCTCCTCGACGAGCCGTTGGGGGCACTCGACCTGAAGTTGCGCGAGTCGATGCAGACCGAGCTGAAGCGGATCCAGCAGGAGCTCGGCACGACGTTCGTCTACGTGACCCACGACCAGGCCGAGGCGCTCGCCATGTCCGACCGGATCGCGGTGATGGACGGCGGCCGGGTCTGTCAGATCGGATCGCCCCGCGAGGTGTACGACCGTCCGGCGAACCGGTTCGTCGCGACGTTCATCGGGACGTCGAACCTCGTCGCGACCGACGGTCGACTCGTCGCCGTCCGACCCGAGCGCATGAGCCTGCAGCCGGTCGACGCCGATCGTTCGACCGGCCCCGGCGTCGAGGCGACGGTCACGTCCGCCGCGTTCCTCGGCGCGGTGGTGCGGTGCACCTGCGTGACGGGCGAGGGGACCGAACTGCTCGTCGACGTCGACGCCGGCCGCGACCCCGCGTCGTTCCACCCGGGCGGTCGGGTGTGGGTGTCCTGGCACGCCGCCACCGCCGTCCCGCTGCCCGACGAGGCGTCCGCCGCCTCGGACGACCCCGAAGTCCGTTCAACCCTCGGAGGTGTTCCCGTATGAGCCTGCAGACGTCCCGTCGTCGTTTCCTCGGCGGCCTGGCTGCGGTCGCCGCCGGCGGCGTGTTCGCCCCGTCGCTCCTGACCGCGTGCGGCAACGACGACGTCGGCGGACGTCGTCTTCGGGTGGCGACCTGGCCGATCTACATCGACGTCGAACCGGAGGGCGAGGCGACGCTCGACCTGTTCGAGCGGGCGACGGGGATCCGGGTCGACTGGAACGAGGACATCAACGACAACCTCGAGTACTTCGCCAAGATCCAGCCGACGCTGTCGGCGGGCAAGGCGATCCGGTCCGACATCATCATGCCGACGTTCTGGATGGTGCCGCGTCTCGCCGACCTCGGGTGGCTCGAGCCGCTGCCGCTCGACGCGATCCCGAACGCGAAGAACCTCCTGCCCGGCCTGCAGCGGCCGACCTGGGATCCGGAGGGGCGCTGGTCGCTTCCGTGGCAGACGGGCACGACGGGCATCGCCTACAACCGCAAGGCGACGGGCGGGAAGGAGATCCGTTCGATCGACGACCTCTTCCACCCCGACCTCGCCGGCAAGGTCGGGTTCCTCACCGAGATGCGCGACACGCTCGGGTTGCTGATGCTCGCCGACGGCAAGAACCCGCAGACGGCGTCCGTCGCCGATGCGGAGCGGGCGATCGAGCGGCTACGCAAGGCGAAGGCCGACGGTCAGATCCGGAAGTTCACCGGTAACGACTACCAGGACGAGCTCGCGAAGGGGTCGTTCGCGGCGTGCGTCGCCTGGTCGGGCGATGTGGCGCAGCTCGCGCTCGAGAACCCGGACCTCGCCTACGTGGTGCCCGAAGAGGGCGGCATGAAGTGGGCGGACGCGATGGTGATCCCGAAGGGGACCACCGATCTCGACGCCGTCGCGAAGTTCATGGACTTCGTCTACGACCCGACGAACGCCGCCCGGATCACGGCAGCGGTCCAGTACATCTCGCCGGTGCAGGGGGTTCGTGAGGCGTTGCGTGCTGCCGGCGGCGACGGCGCGGCCCTCGCCGATTCGACGGCGCTGTTCCCCGACGCGGCGACCGAGAAGCGGCTCTACACCTTCCGCTCCCTCTCCGAGGACGAGGAGTCCCGTCTCTCCGAGGCGTTCTCGAAGCTCACCGGCTCGTGAGCACCCGGGTCGGCGGTCGGCGGCTGACGCCGTACCTGCTCGTCGGCCCCGGGGTGGCCTGGCTCGGGGTGTTCTTCCTCGTGCCGCTGTGGAACCTGTTCGTCATGTCGTTGTCGACGAAGCGCTCGCGCTACGACTTCGATCCGGCGTTCCGTTGGGACTGGTCGAACTACGGCGACGTGTTCGGCACCTACGGCACCCAGCTCGGGCGCAGCTTCCTGTTCGCCGGCGTGGCGACGCTCGCTTGTCTGGTCATCGGGTACCCGATGGCGTACTGGGTCGCCGTGCACGGAGGCCGATTCCGCGCTGCGCTCATCGGTCTCGTCATCGTGCCGTTCTTCACGTCGTTCCTGCTGCGGACGATCAGCTGGACGGTGCTCCTCGCCGACGACGGCGTGATCGTGCGGGCGTCGCGGGCATCGGGCGTGCTCGCTCTGCTGCGGGCGTTCGGGTGGATCAACGGGGACCGGTTGCTCGACACCCCGGTCGCCGTGGTCGGCGGCCTCACCTACAACTTCCTCCCGTTCATGGTGCTCCCCTTGTACGTCAGCCTCGAGAAGATCGATATCCGACTCCTCGACGCCTGTGGCGACCTGTACGCGTCCGGCTGGTCGGCGTTCCGGCGCGTGGTGCTCCCGTTGTCGCTCCCCGGGGTGTTCGCCGGGTCGCTCCTCACGTTCATCCCGGCGACGGGTGACTTCGTGAACGCGTACTTCCTCGGCGGGACGTCGAGCCGGATGATCGGCAACGTGGTGCAGGACCGCTTCCTCGTGCAGCTCGACCAGCCGGGTGCGGCGGCGATCTCGTTCCTGTTGATGCTCGTGATCACCGCTGCGGTGCTCGTGTACGCGCGGGTGCTCGGCACCGAGGAGATGACGTCGTGACCGGCTCATGGGGTCGGCGGCTCGTGGGATGCGCGGCGATCGGCGGGTTCGTGTTGCTCTTCGCGCCGATCGCGGTGATCGTCGTCTTCAGCTTCAACGACCCGGTCGGGCGCTACAACCTCGTGTGGCAGCGCTTCACCCTCGACAACTGGCTGCATCCCTTCGAACGCGATGAGCTGACCTCGGCCGTGTTGTTCTCGTTGCGGATCGCCGCCGGTGCGTCGGTCGTGGCGGGGGTGCTCGGGACGCTCGTGGCGCTCGCTCTGGTGCGGCACCGGTTCCGGGGCGGTTCGCTGGTCGACCTGCTGCTGGTGCTGCCGCTGACCACCCCCGAGATCGTGATGGGGTCGTCGCTCGCGCTGCTGTTCCTCGACCTGGGCGTGGAACGTGGCCCGCTTACGATCCTGCTCGCGCACAGCATGTTCTGCCTGAGTTTCGTGGCGCTCACGGTGAAGGCTCGTCTCCGCGGGCTCGACTGGACGCTCGAGGACGCTGCGATGGATCTCGGCGCGTCCCCGTGGCGCACGTTCCGGACGGTGACCTTCCCGATGGTCGTTCCCGGGGTGGTGGCCGCGATGCTGCTGTCGTTCTCCCTGTCGATGGACGACGTGATCATCACGTTCTTCGTGTCGGGCGAGGGCGACTCGACGTTCCCGAAGTACGTCTACGGGTCGTTCCAGCGCGAGCTCGCCCCGCAGGTACACGTGCTGTCGACGGCGATGCTCGTCGGGAGTCTCGGGTTGTTGGCGCTGTCGGTGGTGTGGCAGCGCCGACGGTCGACCGTCAGGCCCGGGAGGGCGTGAGACCGAACACCCGGGCGGCGTTGAGCCCGAGGATCTTGGCTCGGCTCGTGTCGTTCAGGTGGCCCATCATCCGTTCGATCGCTGCGGCGGAGTGCGGCCAGGACCCTTCGTGGTGCGGGTAGTCGTTCGCCCACATCACGTTGTCCACGAGGTCGAGCTGCTCGACGAGCGCGAGTCCGACGTGGTCCTCCTGGAACGTTGCGAAGCAGTTCCGGCGGAAGTACTCCGAGGGGAGGTCGGGGATGACCGGCCGCACCCAGAAGTGGTGCGCCTTGTAGGCGTAGTCCATCGCCTCGAGCATCCAGGGCAGGAAGCCGATGCCGCTCTCGACGAGACCGGCGCGGATCCCCGGGTGCCGTTCGATCACCCCGGAGGTGATGAGCTGCACCATCGGTTCGATGGTCGTCTCCATCGAGTGGCAGACGTAGTTGATGATCGCGCCGCCGTTCCCGCCGACCGCACGGGGGTCGCGCCCCGTCGAGACGTGGAACGTGATGACGAGGCCGGTCTCCTCGATGGTCGACCAGAGCGGCTCGAACGCCGGGTCGTTGTACTGGAGGCTCCCCGGGACGTTGGGGCCGTAGGCCGGCGAGTTCCCGAGGCACACCCCGCGGAACCCGTGCTCCGCCGCCCAGCGCACCTCGGCCATCGCGCCGTCGATGTCGCCGCTCGCGATGAGGGCCATGGGCAGGATGCGCGGGTTCGGGCCCTGCATGTGCTCGCCCACGTGGTCGTGCGCCCAACGGTTCCACGCCCGGCACATCGCCATCGCGAAGCGCGGGTCCGGGGTCGCCCAGCACAGCAGGCCGGTGTTGGGGAAGAGCAGTTCCGCGTCGACGCCGTCGACGAGCTGGTCGGCGAGGCGTTGCTCGATCGACCTGCCCGACTTCACGCGGAGCAGGTCCTCGTCCTCCATGCGGGAGCCGGAGTGACGGTTGTGCTCGGCCCGTTCGAAGACCTGCTGCTCTTGCACGGTCTTCGTCTTCGCTCCGGGGACGACCATCATCGGCTGGTTGCCCTCGGTGATCATCCACTTCGATCCGTCCTCGCGCTCCTCGGTGCGCGGGATCCGGTCGAGGTACTCGGGTTCGACGTTGCGCAGGAACGACAACGGTTCGGTGACGTGACAGTCCGTGGAGACCATGAAGTACTTGTTCGGGTCACCCGGGCGTGCCGTGCGTGTCCACCCCTCGACGCCCGGCGTGATCTGCCGCCAGGCGTTCTTCGACGCCGTCGGTTCCGCTTCGGTGATGGCCATCCCCGCACTCCTCTTGCTCGGACTTTGGGGGACGTTACCCGACCGTCTCCGGCTCCGGTCAGGCGGCGGCGGTCTCGCTGTGGGCCGGTCGCCGCTTCGGGTACAGCAGTATGACGGTGACCGCCGAGCAGGCGGCACACCCGGCGAGGAGCAGGTACGCGTGGTCGAACGGCGCCGGGTTCTCCTTCGACGCGCCGGCCAGTACGGCAACGACGGCAGCGGTGCCGATCGCCCCACCGAGGGTGCGGATGGTGTTGAACGCCGCGTTCACCTGTCCGAACGCTGCGGCGGGGACGCCTTCGAGGGACGCCGCGTTGAGCGGGGAGAACGTGAGTCCGAACCCGGTCGAGAACAGCAGGATGCCGGGGAGGAAATCGGTGATGTAGGTCGTGTCGGTGGGCCCGCGCGTGGCGAAGAACACGGTCGCCGCGACGGGGAACAGACAACCGATCGTGATGAGCTCCCGCGGGCCGCGACGGTCGACGATGCGGCCGGCGACGAGGGAGACCCATGCGGCGTTCATCGGCCCCGGGGTGATCGCGAGACCGGTCTGGAGCAGCGAGTAACCCCAGACGTTCGTGAGGTACAGCGGCCAGACCAGCCAGATCGACATACCGGCCATGGCGAGGAACAGGTTCGCGATGTTCGACGACCACACGGACCTGCGGGCGAACACCGCCAGGTCGAGGATCGGCGCAGGGTGCCGCCACGACCGGAGCAGGAAGACGGGGAACACGACGACGGCGAGCGCGAGCGAGGAGAGCACGCCGGGGCTCGTCCACCCCCAGTTCGGACCTTCGACGATGCCGAGGGTGAGTGCACCGACCGACAGGGCGACGAGCGGGACGCCGAGCACGTCGACCCGTGCGGTCTCCGACGACGACGATTCGCGCAGGAGCCTGCGGCCGGCGACGAGCGCGATCAGGCAGACGGGCACGCCGACGAGGTAGACGCCCCGCCAGCCGACGGCCGCGATGATCAACGCGGAGATGCTCGGGGCGACGGCCGCGCCGAGCGAGTTCGTCGCCGACCACGTGGAGACGACCGATCCTCGGCGACCGTCGGGGAAGTCGGGCAGCACGGTGGCGAGCGACGCCGGGAGCACCACCGCACCGCCGACGGCCTGCACGATGCGGAACCCGATGAGCATCCACACCGACGCCGCCAGCGCGGTCCCGATGCTGCCGAGCGTGAAGACGGCGACGCCGGCGAGGAACATGCGGCGGCGTCCGAACCGGTCGGCGAACCGACCGCCGAGCAGCATGAGGGCGGCGAGGGCGATGTTGTAGCCGGTGATCGACCACGACAGCAGGGTCCGCCCGGCGTTCGGGAACTCCTGCTCGAACTCCGGGAACGCGATGTTCGTCCCGGTCTGGTTGAACGCGATGAGCAGCGTCGCCGACGCGACCACGGCGAGCGCGAGCCATGCCCGTCGAGGGACCTGGGGGGCGCCTTCTGCCTGCATCACCGGGCACGGTACGCTCCGGCTTTGAGCGGGAACAACCAGCCAGCGGGGGAGCGGGCATGACGACGATCGAGGACTCGCCGACGACGGCCGAGGCGACCGGTGCTGCTGCGTTCGTGCGCCAGCCCCCGGCAGTCTGGGCGGCGGACCTGCTCGGGGCGATCGCCGACCAGGCGCCGCAGGCCGACCGCACCCGCACGATCGACCCGGCGGTGATCGCACGGATCAAGTCCTCGGAGGTGCTCGCGCTCTCGGCAACCCGTGCGATCGGCGGCCACGAGGCGTCGATGGGGCAACTCGGCGCAGAGCTCGGGGCGATCGCCGGCGCCTGCAGTTCGACGGCGTGGTGCCTGTGGAACCACCTGTGCGTCTTCCACCTGTTCTGCGGAGCGCTCGGTCCCGCGCATCGTGATCTGCTCGCCGGCATCGTCGAACGGCACGAGTGGGTGTGTTTCCCCGCAGGGGCCGGCAGCCGGGTGCTCGGGCGTGTCGACGGCGACGTCGTGCGCTTGTCGGGCCCGGCAGGGTTCGGATCGGGTTGCCGGTACGCCGACTGGGCCGGCGTCGCGTTCGCTCTCACCGACGGCACCTCGCCGGTGACGGCCGCCGATCTGCGGTTCAGCATCGTCCGGCTCGACGAACCGGGTGTGCGCATCGAGCCGACCTGGGACGCCGCAGCACTGCGTGCGACCGCGACGGACACCGTGCACTACGAGGACGTCGTCATCCCGCTCGAACGCTGCGTTCCCTGGTACGCCGCGAACCGGGCGGAGATCCTGCGGGATCCGGACCTGCCGATGATCTCCCACCGCTACCGGGAGGACTGGGTCGGCCTGTCCGACCTGTGGCTCGGTTCGATGGCGGTCGGCGTGGTGACCGCCGCGCTCGCCGAGGCCGTCGCGTCGATCGGCGGGGGGCGTCGGGCGATCATGGGCGCATCCATGGCCCAGATGCCGATGGTGCAGGCGAACCTCGGCGAGGTCGCGTCGCTGCTCGCAGCGGCCCGGTCGATGATCGAACGGGCGACCGCCGAGGTCGACGAGCGGATCGCCTTCGACGTGTTCCCCACCGAGTTCGACTACCGCCGCCAGGCGTCGGTGCCGGCGATCGCCCTGCAGCTCTGCGAGCAGGCGATGCAGTTGCTGCTGCGCACCCAGGGCGGGAACGGCCTGCGGGAGAGCGGGACGTTCGAGCGTCGCTGGAGGGATTTCACGGCGATGCCGTTGCACATCAACGCGCACCCGGATCGGGTGCACCCCCGACTCGGGCAGCTCCTGCTCGGCGTCGACCCCGACATCTTCTGAGCGGCGTCGACGCCGCGGCGTTCAGAGGTCGCGGTCGCCTGCGGCGAGCCGCTGGAAGATCGTGCGGTTGAGGATCTCGTTCGTGCCGTCTGCGACGTTGATGGCACGCAGCGTGTGGTACGCCTCCATGAGCCCCAGTTCGTTGCGGAACCCACGGGCGCCGAAGGTCTGGATCGCCCGATCGACGGCGTCGAGGCACACCTGCACCGCGTAGCACTTCGCCATCGAGAGCTCCTTGATCGCCCGTTCCCCACGGTCGAGCAGCGCGGCGGCGTTGATGCCCATCAGGTGGGCGGCGTGCACCTGCATGGCCGCGTCGGCGAGCGGGAAGGCGACGCCCTGGTACTCGGCGATCGGCTTGCCGAACGTGACCCGGGTGGCGGCGTGGTCGAGTGCGAGGTCGAGCGCCCAGCGGGCGTAACCGACCGCCCGGGCCGCGTTGTACACGCGCCCGAGCGACACGCCCATGATCGCGAGCGAGAACCCCTCGTGGAGCGGGCCGACGAGCTGCCACGGTTCGACGCGCACGTCGGTGAAGGTGGATCGTCCTTCGACCCCGCCGATCTCACCGTTGAGCAGGATGATCTCCTCGACCCGGAACCCGGGGGCGTCGATGGGGACGAGGAACGCGGAGATCCCACCACGACGGGCTGCGGCCCGGTCAGGGTCGGTGACGGCGAAGGCGAGGATCCAGTCGGCGAAGGTGACGTTCGTCGTCCAGATCTTCGTGCCGTTCAGCCGCCAGCCGTCTCCGTCGGGGGTGGCGGTCGTCCGGAGGTTCGCGGCGTCGGACCCGGCGTCGGGTTCGGACAGCCCGAACGACATCGAGGTGCGACCGGCGACGAGGTCGGGCAACACGTCGGTCGTCGCCTGCGGGCTGAGCTGCTCGAGCACACGAGACGGCCCGAACGCCCAGTGCGACAGCACGTAGGTGCCGAGCCAGTTGTGGGCGCCGCAGCGACGCTTGATGTGTTCCCACGCGGAGTAATAGGCGAGGTAGCCCATCCCGCGCCCGCCCATGCCGACGGGCACGGCGAGGTTGAAGAACCCCGCCGACGACGCCGCCATGCGCACCTCTCGGATGAGCTGCTGCACCTCGGGCGTGTACCGGCCTTCGGCGTCGTAACGGTGGCGGGGATCGCTGAGCGCCTCGTGGTGGTCGCGATGGCGTCGCAGGACCTCCGCCTCGAGGAACGGGTCGAGATCGGCGAGGACCGAGGTGACGTCGTCGGGGATCGGGTACGCGATGGCGGCCATCGCCGCACGCTACCGAGCGTCGTCGGGGGTGCGCTGCGGTCGGTCCCGTGCGATCGACGCATGGCTGTGGGTCGGCGGACGTACTGAGCGGTGGGCTACTTCAGCGACGAGGAGCTGAGCTCGATGGGGTTCCGCCACATCGGCCGGAACGTGCGGATCAGCGACCGTGCCGCGCTGTACGACGTCGACCGGATCTCGATCGGTGACAACTCCCGGATCGACGACTTCTGCGTCCTCGCGGGCTCCGTGACCATCGGCCGGAACGTGCACGTCACAGTCTTCTGCAACCTCGCCGGCGGGCGGGCGGGCGTGACGCTCGCCGACTTCTCGACGCTCGTCGGCCGGTACGCGATCCTCGGCACGGGAACCATCGTGCTGCCCGGGGTGACGATCGGAGAGGGCGTCTCGGCGGGCGCCGGGTCGGTGTTCACGACGTCAGCGGATCCCTGGGGCATCTACGTCGGCGCTCCGGCCCGGCGGGCGAAGGAGCGCTCTCGAGACCTCCTCCAGCTCGCCGAGGACTACCGGGCCCGCTTCGACGGCGGGGCCTGATTCCCCGTCGGCCGACGCCGCGTGGGCCGAGTCATGATCGCGACGCCGAACCCGATGATCAGCAGCGCAAGCGTCGTAGGACCGCTGAGGTCGATCGGGAGCACGGGAGCAGGATAGGCGCGACTGTTTCCACCCGACCAGTCGTTGCGGGAGGAGTCGACGCTCAGCGGGGCTGATCGAGCAGGAGCTGTGCTGCCCAGCCTCGTGACGCGGTGAGGTCCGCCGCGGCGGGAATGGTGAGTCCCTTGCGCAGGATGCGGTCCCAGACCGATGGTGCGGCGAAGACCGTGGTGGCGACGAGCGCGGCCAGACGCGGGTCCCGGAGCGACCCCGGGCCGGACCCGCCGGGGATCTCGTCGTAGAGCGCGAGCACGGAATCGAAGACCGGGAATGACGACCGCACGTCGGCGATGTGCCCGCCGTCGACGAGGTACCGCGCCGCGAGGACGAGCGAGCCGAGCGTCGACCCGAGCGAGAGGGCCGCTCCGAGGTCGAACTTGTCGTCGCGAATGGCGGCCTGCTCGAGCGGGGAGTTCGCCAGGCTCAACGCCTCGCCGATCAGCGCTCGGCGGGACCGGAAGTAGTGGTAGATGAGCCCCTGGTTCACGCCGGCTCGTTCGGCGATCGCCCGGGTTCGCACGTCGGCCGGGCCGAGTTCGACGTAGAGATCCAACGCCGCCCAGATCAGCGCGTCGCGAGCGCTCGCGGGACGGCCTGCCGGGTCCGGCCCCGAGCGGCGGGATGACGCGCCAGTCGCCCAGGGCACCTCGATCGCTGCGTCGGAGCCCCGCTCCACGAGCACCCGGACGGCATCGACCACGGCTGCATCGCGGACGGGTTCGTCGATCTCCGCCGAGCGGGTGCCGATGACGAAGAACTCCTCGAACGTGAGGTACCCGAGCACCGCGCTCAGCACCGAGTACGCAACGGCTCGCGCGGTCGGGGAGGGCTTCCGTGGGTCGCCACCGCGCCGACGCTCGATCTCCGCAGCGACGTGGCGCGGCAGGCTCCGCCCGGCGAGGAGCGGGGCCGGGTCGAGCTCACCGAGTCCGCAACGGATGACGACCCGGCCGACGTCGGGGTGTTCGCGCGCGACCGCGAGCAGCGCCGCCGCGATGTCCGCCGGATCGGGCGACGCCGCAGCGACCGCACGGCGGAGGTTCGCCGCGATGCGGGCGACGACGGCCCCCTCGAGACCCTCCTTCGACCCGTAGTAGCGGCCGATGAGGGTGTGGGAGCAGCCTGCGCCGGCGGCGACCGATCGGATCGACACGGCGCCGGGTCCGCGGGCCGCGAACTGTCGCTGCGCCTCGTTCAACAGCGCGCGCCGCGTCGGGGCGCTCCGGTCCCACGTGTTCCCCACCGCGGCCTTGCCTTCGATCTCGATCCTCCGCATCGCGCGCGGGCAACGGTACCGACGATCGCACCGGAGCGAGGGCAATCCTGCGTGTCCAGTCGACCAGGACTCGCCGCCGACGCTCACCGTCGAAGGCCCCTCCCACGCATGCGACCGCTGCTGCTCCTCATCGCCGAGGCGGTGACGGCCGCCCGATCCGGCAGGACGATCGAGGTTGGCCCGGGCACCTACCACGAGGCGGTCGAGATCACCCTCGACCGGGTGACGCTCCGTGGCACGGACCGGAACGCCGTCGTACTCGACGGTCGGTTCAAGCTGCTCAACGGCGTGTTCGTGAGCGGGAACATCGCCGCCTTCGAGTACGGGACTGGCCATGACGGTCTGATCCAGCACAGCCTCGCGTCGGGCCGTCCCAACTCCGGCTTCTACATCGGCCAGTGCCGGCCCTGCGACGTGACGATCGTCGACATGGTCGCCGAACGGAATGCGATCGGGTACGACGGGACCAACGCATTCGGCGGCGTGGTCGTCGCCGTCGTGATGGGCATCGCCCTCGAAGCGCCCGAGAACTCCCTCCTCATCCAGCACACGGCCCGCAGCGAGTTCGTGCGCACCGACCGACTGCAGGACCGCGCCGTGGACGTGTTGCGGTAGGGCGAGTGGAACCTCTCCTGGGCCGCCGACGGCGGAACCCACCTGGTGCGCTTCGAGGGAATCGCTGCGAACGGAGCCGCTCCGACCATCGTCGACCTCCTCGAGGTCGGCCCGGTCGAGGTGAGTCCGGCTCACCGTTGCAGCCTCAGCGGCTGGCCAGGAACCCGAGCAGCGCGTCGTTGAACGCTTCCGGCCGGTCGAGGTTCGCGACGTGGCCCGCACCGTCCACCACGACCTTGCGGGCCCCTCGGATCTTCCGGGCGAGGTAGTCGGTCGCGGCGAGGAAATGGCGATCCTCGCTGCCGACGAGGACGAGGGTCGGGACGTCGATCTCGCCGAGGCGGTCGATCATCGAGGAGTCCCGCTGTTCGAGGTAGCCGCGGGCGGCGAGCACGAGCCCCTGCGGGTCGAGGTGACGGTCGAGTCCGACCCCGGCCTCCTTGCCGAGCGCCCCGAACCCCTTCGTCTCGATGAGACGGGCACGGAACTCGACCCCACGGTTCCACTTCGCCCGGGCGTCGGGATCACGGAACCCTGGGCCGGTGTCCGCGAGGACGAGCGTCGCGACGCGCTCCGGGCGACGGTTGCGGAACGCAAGTGCGAGCTGCCCGCCGAGGGACAGCCCACCGATGCACGCCCGGTCGATGCCGGACCGGTCGAGCAGGTCCTCCCAGGCGTCGAGGACCGCGTCGAGCGTGTACGTGGCGGGGTCCGAACCCCAGTCGCTGCGACCGTGACCGGGCAGGTCCCAGGTGAGGACCCGGTGCCCGGCTGCGGCGAGCGCGGGCCATGTCGGGTCCCACATCCGCAACGTCCCGCCGAAGCCGTGCGTGAGCACGACCGGCAGCAGGTCGGCGCGGTCGTCGGACACGTCGACGGCCGGTTCGTGGAGCTCGTGGGCGAGCGGCGGCGGCACGGGATCGACGGTAGTGGCGACGGGTTAGGGTGCCCGGCATGGACGACGTCCCCATTCGGAATGCGGCCACCGTGATCGTCGTGCGGGACGGCGCCGATTCGGCTGGACCGCTGGAGGTGCTGCTGCTGCAGCGCAGTGCCGAGCTCGTCTTCCACGGCGGCTCGTGGGTCTTCCCGGGTGGCCGGTTCGACCCGGAGGACTACGCGCCGGGCCGGTCCGATGACCACGAGTGGGCGGCACGGGCGGCGGCAGTGCGGGAAGCCGCCGAGGAGGCGTCGATCAGCGTGTCGGCCGACGCGCTCGTCCCGTGGGCGCACTGGACGACCCCGCCGGGTCGGCCACGCCGGTTCGCGACCTGGTTCTACCTGGCCGGTGTCGGTGGGGGGGCTTCGGAGGTCACCGTCGACGGAGGTGAGATCAGCGATCACCTCTGGATCACCCCGTCGGCAGCGCTCGAGGCGCGCGACCGGGGCGACGTCGAGCTACCACCCCCCACGTTCGTGTCGCTGCTCCGGCTCGCGCGCTACTCCTCGGTCGACCACGCGCTCGCATCGGTGCCAGCAGAGCGCTACCACCGGTTCACCCCCCGCCTCGTGAACCTCGGCGAGGAGGGTCAGGTGTCGATCTACCCGGGTGACGTGCTGTCAGGGACGGACAGCGACGAGCTCGATCGACCGGGGCCCCGTCATCGGCTGTGGATGGTGCGTCCTTCGTGGCGGTACGAGGAACTGTCGGACTGACCGACCGACCCGGCGAAGCCCGCCGGGGCGACCGTGGCCGGGAGGGTCCACCGCCTGACGCGCGGCGGCTGGTAGATAGTCCCGCGTGGATTTCGTCGGCGCGGTGAGCATCGTCACGGGCGCGGCGACCGAGGTCGGTGCCGCGGTCGCCGTGGCGCTCGCCGAGGCCGGCGCCGCGGTGGTGGCGCTGTTCGACAACGACGCCGAGGGGCTCGTCGCGGTGGCGGCGGCCGTTCGTGCGGCAGGCGCGCGGGCGGTGCCTCGCCTCGTCGACACCGCCGACACGGTCGATGTCGCCCATGCTTTCGCCGAGGTCTCGGCCGCCGAGGGCCGTGTCGACGCGGTGTGCAACCACCCGACCCCGATCCCGGGGGCGGGCGGCTTGGCCGATGCGTCACTCGCGCGGGTCGGCCACGTGATCGACGCCCAGGTGACGGCGTTGCTCGAGGCGACGCGACTGGCGCTGTCGATCATGGAGGGTCGCGGCGGGGTCGTGGTGAACACGGTGACGGCGGAGAGCCTCGACCCGTTGCCGTCCGATCCGGTGCACGCGGCTGCGAAGGCGGCGGTGGTCAGCTTCACCCGGGCATGCGCGCCGCTGTCGGGATCGCACGGCGTTCGGGTGAACGCCGTGTGCCCCGGGCTCGCCGACCCGGACCGGTCGGGCGTGGCGGTGCATCCGGCTGGGGCGGTCCGAGTGGGCCGTCGCCTCCCGTTGGCGGCCAGACTGCACGTCGGCGACCTGGTCGCGGCGATCGTGGCGCTCGTGCGTGACGATCGCCGGTTCGGCGAGGTCGTCACCGTCCCGAACCGCTAGACCCCCGACGCCGGGTGGTCGCACCCGGAGGACCGATGGCCGAGTTCACGTTCTTCGTCGACGCCGATCTGTACTTCTACGGCGGTGGTGAGCTCCCGGCGACGGAGGCGGACCTTCGGGAGGCCGGCATCGAGTCGGTGGACATCCCGAAGAACTACGACCTCGACCTCTCGGAACGGATCCCGGTGCGAGTGCAGGGAACCCCCCGGGGTATCCGGTTCTACGCCGCTCTGCTGAGCCTGCGTGATCCGTTGCAGCTCGAGGAGATGGAACGGGTGATCGCCGCAGCGGAGCGACGCGGCGAGGGCGCGTCCGCCACGCCAGAATGATCGGCATGGAACCGCTCGTTGCCCCCGAATGGCTGGCCGCCGAACTCGGCGCCCCCGACCTGCGCGTGCTCGAGTGCACCGTGCACCTCGTCCCCCGTGACGGCGGTGGGCTCCGCGTGCAGAGCGCCCGCCCGGACTGGGAGGCGGGCCACGTGCCGGGGTCGATGTTCGTGGACCTGCAGGAGGACCTGTCGGACACGTCGGCGAAGCTTCGCTTCACGTTCCCCGGCGCCGACCACGTGTGCGCGGCGCTCGGCCGTCTGGGCGTGGGCGACGGCGACCGGATCGTGCTCTACGACCGTGGACCGGGCATGTGGGCGTCACGGGTGTGGTGGATGCTGCGGGCGTGCGGGGTCGACACGGCGGCGGTGCTCGACGGCGGGTGGACGGCGTGGCAGGCATCGGGTGGCGCGGTATCGACCGAGGTCGCGACCTTCCCTGCGGCGACCCTCACCCCGCGCCCCCGGGCCGGGTTGTTCGTCGGCCGAGACGAGGTGCTCGCCGCGATCGGCGACGGCGCGACGTGCGTGGTGAACGCGCTCGACGGGGCACAGCACCGCGGTGAGGTGCAGAACTACGCCCGTCCGGGACGGATCCCCGGGTCGGCGAACGTCGCGGCGGTCGAGCTCGTCGACCCGACGACGAACCGGTTCCGCCCCCTCGACGAACTGCAGTCGATGTTCGACGTGACGGGCACCGGTCGGGTGATCGCCTACTGCGGTGGTGGGGTCGCTGCCTCGGCCGACGCGTTCACGTTGTTCCGTTTGGGCCGCAGCGACGTGGCGGTGTACGACAACTCGCTCAACGAGTGGGCGGCCGATCCGTCGCTCCCGATGGAGGTCTGAGCGGCCGGACGTGCTGGGCCACGAGGTAGTCGCCCTCGGCGTAGGGGGCACCGTCCCAGGTGGCGTCGAGGCGTTCGACCTGCAGGCCCGCCTCGGCGCACCATCCGAGGTGGTCCTCGACCGTCGGTCCGCCGGGGACGAGCTGGAACCCGACGAGCAGTCGGCCGCCCGGCGCGACGTGTGCAGCGGCACGATGCACGGCGGCGCCCCGGTCCGCCGGCGCGACGAACCGGACGACGTTGCCGGCGAGCACGACGACGTCGAAGGTCTCCCCGAGGTCGAGCGTGGCGAGGTCGGCCTCGACCCACTGCAGGTCGGGGGCCTTGCGTCGGGCGTGTTCGAGCATGTCGGCGTCGAGGTCGGTACCGACGGCGTGGTGGCTGCGTCGGGCGAGCTCGATCGCCACACGCCCGGTACCGCAGCCGGCGTCGAGCACCCGACCACCGCCGCCGGGGAGGAGTTCCTCGACACGGTCGGCCTCGCCGTGGGGGTTCGCGCCGTCGCGGGCGAGCTGCTCCCAGCGCCGGTCGTAGGCGTCGAGGTCGGTGCGTGCCCGCCAGGCGGCCCAGTCGTCGTTCATCGGCGGGGACGCTACTGACCTAGCCTCGGCGCCCGTGATCCTCGACGACGATCGACGACGTGCGGCCGCCGCGGTGCGCCGCCTCGGCAACGCGGTTGCGGGCCGGGTGCTCGAACCGGAGTTGCTCGCCCGCATCGCAGAGGTGCTCGAACCCCTGTCGGCGGAGGCCGAGACCGCCCGGGTGCGCGACAAGAGCACCGACATGAGCGGGAACGAGCGCTGGGAGCACTTCCGGCTCACCGGCCGCATGCCCGAACCGCCGGGCGACGGTGAGGTCATCCACTTCGACCCGGGGTCGTTGGTGGGCGGCGTGTACAACCCCTTCGGGATGGGGGCGTCGCACCATCGTGAAGGCGACGAGGCGGTGACGAGACTCACGCTCACCGCACCGTTCGAGGGCCCACCGGCCCGGGTGCACGGTGGTGTGGTCGCGGCGATCGTCGACGAGGCGATGGCTGCGCTGATGCCGACGTTGCAGACGGTCGCGTTCACCGGGGAGCTGCGGATCCGTCTGGTCGCCGGGGCGCCGATGGGCGTGCCGGTCGAGTTCCGCGCACGGCTGCTCGACCGTCAGGGACGGAAGTTGATCGTCGGCTGCACGGGCAGCGGTGACGCCGGGGTCTTCGTCGAGGCCGAGGCGACCTTCATCGAGTTCGACCCCGCCCGGTTCGCCGGGTTGACGGGCGGCGAGGCCTGAACGTCCGCCGTGGGTCTCAGTCGCCCGCTGCGTGCGCTGCGAGGCGGGCGAGGTCGGCGGGGTCGGTGAGCACGACGACGTCGCGCACGCTGTGGCTCGGCCCGGTGCCGACGACCGCCCCGAGCGTCGCCCTGCCGGCCCCGCCCGGAAGCGCCGTGGTGAGGAGCACGTAGGGGGCGTCGGGCCGGGCGGCGCGCACGAGGGCGGCCCGGCCGAGCGCCTTCCAGAATGTGTCGGGCCGGGCGAGCCCCGGTCGGACGGCGGTGAACCCGCCGCACACGTCGAAGAGCCAGGTCCGGCCGCTCCGGTCACGCGCTGCGAGGTCGATGTCGATCTGTCCGGGCAGCGACGGCCCTCGGGTGACCTCGCTCCACCCGGCGTCGGTGAGGCGTGCCGCCGCGTGTTCGCGTGCAGCCGGGCCGTCGGGGTCACCGCCGGGTGCGGTGTCGTCGAGCGCGACGCGGGCACGCTCCGCGAGGACCCGCTCCTCGGCCGCGGCGACGTAGGTCGCGTCGAGGTCGTAGCCGACGTAGTGCCGACCTGTGCGCACCGCTGCCACCGCCGTGCTGCCGGACCCCATGAACGGGTCGAGGACGACGTCGCCCCGGTAGGTGTAGAGGTGGATGAGCCGTTCGGGCAGTTCGACGGGGAACGGGGCAGGGTGGCCGACCCGGGTCGCGCTCTCGGGTGCGATCTCCCACAGGTCGGTCGTCGCGTCCATGAACTCGTCGCGGGTGAGGCTGTGCTCGTGCGGGAGCCCGCGCTCGGCCCGACGCCGCGCCGGGACCGCCCGGTCGAACCGGCCCTTCGATGCGATCACGACGCGTTCGGTGAGGTCGCGCAGAACCGGGTTCGTGGGTCGCTGGAACGAACCCCAGGCGCAGTTCCCCGATGCACCACGGGCCTTCACCCAGACGACCTCGCCGCGCAGCAGGAGGCGCAACCGGTCCTGCAGGATCGTCGTGATGTCGGCGGTGAGCGAACGGAACGGCTTCCGACCGAGGTTCGCCACGTTCACCGCGATGCGGCCGCCGGGTTCGAGCACCCGGACGCACTCGGCGAAGACGTCCTCGAGCATGGTGAGGTACTCGGTGTAGCTCGACGGCACCGCACCCTGACCGAGCGCTTCCTCGTACGCCTTGCCCGCGAAGTACGGCGGCGAGGTGACGACGAGCGCAACGCTCGCGTCGGGCAGTTGCGTCATCGACCGGGCGTCGTGCACGTGGATGCGATCGACGTCGTCGAGCGGGCGCACGGTGTCGTCACTCGAGACCTCAGGCGCGACGAACCGTTCGTAGAACCCGCTCGCGTCGTGGTTCTCACGGCGGGACACGCCGAAGTTCGACGTGGAGGTCGCCTTGCGCTCCGGTCGGCCGCCCTGCACGGGGGAAGACTAGAGGAGCGGGGTGCGGCTACCGGTCGACGGTCCGAGCACGCCGGTCGCTGAACCACACCTCGGTTGCAGACGTGATGCGACAACCGAGTTGTGCGTGCACGTTCACGGCAGCCACGTTGTGCGCGCTGAACGCTGCGGTCACCCGCTGCACCCCTCGCGCACCGAACAGGGCGAGCGCTGCCTGGTAGGTGCCGATGCCCGGCAGCGTGCCGCCGGGCGCACCGACGACGAGGTCGAGGTTGACGTGCCGATCACTGATCGGGCGGGCGAACGCGTACCCGCTGAGCGTGCCGCGCCACCTGACCTCGACGCACCAACTCGGGTGTGCGGCGACGAGGTCACCGGCCCAGCGTCGGTACCGCGCGTCGAGAAGTGCTGCGTCGACACCCGCGAGTCGGGCGTACCGCTCGTGCGCGAACGGGAGGAACTCGAAGGAGGCTGCGTCAACGACGCGGTCGGCCGGGAACGGTCGGGCCTCGACACCCGAGGGCGGCGTGCCGACGTTCGCGATCGCGAGCCGGTACCCGAGCTGCGTGTCGACGTGCACCAAACCGTTCGTGGCGATCGGCCCCACCGTCGGGAGTGCGGCGTGATCGCAGCGGACCTCCACCACGTCGAACTGCGCCGTCTGCCGGTCGAGTTCCTCTGCGTCGCAGCAGACGAGTTCGGGACCGACAGCGATGCCGAAGCGAAGACCGAGCCAGTCCGCGTTGAAGTCGTGACTGCGAACGACGCTCACGGACCGACCTCGACGACTCGGGTTCTGCTGAACGCGTGGAGGAGGTCGAGTCCGTCCCAGTGGTTGGCGAACGTGAGGGCCTGGCCGACCGGCACGATCCGGTCGATGCCGCGGGCCCCGAGGGTCTGCGCGAGTCGGTGGAGATCGGTGCTCTCGAATCCGAACGTGGTCAGGGTCTGGTCTCGCCGTGTCACATGGTCGACGAGATCGTCGATCCGGTCGATGCGCGCCCGGTAGAACAACCCGCCACCTGGGCCGTCACGCGGGGTGTTGCGGAGGTCGTCGAGATCGGCGACCGTCACGTCGTTGTCCTGCCAGTCGAAAGCGGTCACGTGACCATCAGCAGCGACGGACGCTGCGTGCACCAACTTCGCAACGACCGCACTCGTCGGAACCCGTTCCGGTCGCCGGACGACCTGCACCCGGAGCGCCGAGATGAATCGCTCCGCCGCGGTAGCGGTGGTCTCGTCGTCCCCGACCCAGACGATGAGGCGTGGAGATGCGCAACCGAGCTGGTCGAACCAGTAGGCGTCGTTCACGAAACCGTCCACGAGGACGCTGACCGTTGCATCGTCCGCTCCCAGGACGGCTCCGGCGTCGAGCATCGCGAAGGAGAAGCGGTCCGCGAAGGCGAGCTCCGTTGCGTGCGGCGCGAGCGGGACGGATCGCAACGCTGCGATCGTGCCGTCACCACCCCAGAGGACTCGGACATCTCCCTGCGAAAGGGCAGCGCTCACCGCGTCGTCGTGGCCGTAGGACACCACCGCCGTCGAGGCGGCGACCATCGGATGGTCGGCGAGCGTGGCGGCAAGGGTGTCGAGGAGCGGTCCGGTGGTCTCGACCGCACCGGGTGAGAGCCGAACGACGTTGGCGTTGCCCGCGAGCGCTGCGAGCAACCACGAGTACACGAACATCGTGTCGACGTTCGTCGGCGGGACGTGGAACACGACGCCACGAGGGACACGTACCGTGCCGTCGACTGCAGCGATGGCATCCCAGTGCCGGCGGAGCCGCTCGATCCCGGCTGCGCGGATCCACCATGCGAGTGCCCCGAGTGCCGGCTGGCGACGCACCTCGGGATGTCGTCGAAGGCGGCGTGCGAGGTCGGCACAGAGCGAGACGACCTCGTCGTGAAAGGGCGAGAGCTGATGTTGCGCCCGCCGCAGGTCGGCGACCAGCGTCACCGCATCGATCAGACCCGGGCCCGGCAGGACTCGACGGACTTCAACGCCCATGTGCGCTCGCATACGTGTCGGAGCACCCGCGGAGTTCGCTGCGAGGGAGCCGGCCGAGGATGCGGAACGCCTTGCCGCCGAGAGGGTCGCCGGGTGTGTCCACCGCATCGACGACGCCGAGGTCCTCGGTGAGGATCGAGTGGCCCGGGTACGACGTCGGTACGCACGACAGGACCTGCACGACGCCGGGCTCGCCGACGGGTTGCGGCGCCCAGGTGACCGGGTCGCGCACGATCACCTCGGCGAAGCTCGAGGCGTGCAGGCGGCTGTCGTCGCCTTCGACGAAGACGCTGCCGACCTGTTCGGCCATACCGTAGAAGTTCACGACGTGATCGATGCCGAAGTCATTGGCCAGTCGTCGCTTGAACGTGTCGTTGTCGACGCTTCGTTCCTCGAGGTTCTTCCAACCACCCGAGTGCACGACCGTGCTCCCCGAGAGGTCGACGCCGGTAGCGCCGAACGTCTCCACGAGGTGCTGCCACACCATGAACGTGAACCCGAAGATGAGCTTCGGCGTGTCGACGTGCTCGGTGACGAAGGTCTCGAGCCGGTCGCGCTGCTCTCGCATCGTCTCGTCGAGCAGGAAGACGTGCTTGCGACCGAGCGTCATGAGCCCGACGACTCCGGCCGCTCGAGCCGTGCGACCGGTCCGGTCGCGCAGGATCGCGTCCGTGTCGACGATCAGCATCGGCCGGCGGACCGGGCCCAGCACCGCGCCCATGATCGACGTGAGCGCCCTGGTCTGGCGGTTCGCCGTGGTGCGGTCCACGTGGACGCGGGACGGCGCCTGCCCGGTCGTGCCCGATGACGTGATGGTCTTGAAGACCTCAGCGTCCGGGATGCTCTTGATGGTCCGCTGCTTGAAGATGCCGACGGGCAGGTACGGGAGCTCCGCGACCGTCGTCGCGTGCCTCCACGCCGGGAAGAGCGCCTCGACGATCCGTCGGTACTCACGTGACGCGGCGACGTGGTGGCGCGTGAGCTCGGCGAGCACCGGGAACAGGCGTCGTTCACGCTCCGCGGCATCGAGGCCGAACAGCGGGCCTGCGAGCGCATCGTCGATCAGCGGTGACATCGGGCCCGAACCTCGGCGTAGTCCGGCTTCCCGGCGGCAGTCCTGGGGATGGCAGCGAACGCATGCACGCGGACGGACCGCGGTGGAAACCCGAGCCGGCGTTCGATGTTCCGCTCGATCCCGGCTGGAACGCTCTCGGACTCGATCACGACGATCACGCCGTCACCGTCGTCGACGGCGACGACCCTGCCGAGGTCGGCGAGCGCCGCTTCCACGTCGTCGAGGCTGACCCGGGTCCCGAAAACCTTTGCCATGCGCTTGGTCCGTCCGGTGACGCGGATCCAGCCGTCATCGTCGACGGAGCCGAGATCGCCGGTGTGCAATGTGCCGCCGAGGCGGTCGCTGCCGTCGAGGTCGTCACGGCACTCGGCGTACCCGAGCATCACCTGCGGGCCGTCGACGACGATCTCACCGACGCCGTCGTGGTCGGGATCGACGACGCTCACCGTGCTGGCGGGCAGCGCCCGCCCGACACCACCCACTCGGGCCGGGAGTTCCTCCGGCGGCAGAACGGCGATGCGCGCCGTCGCCTCGGTCTGGCCGTACATCACCCACATCCGTCCACCCTGCGCAGCCATCCGTTCGTGGAGGGCGACGACATGGGCCGGGTCGAGGCGACCGCCGGCCTGGGTCAGGTCGGTGAGGTGCGGCAACGCACGCCCGCCGAAGTCCGTGCGTCGGTAGATCTCGTAGCTGTAGGGGACGCCGGGGAGTGAGGTCACCCGGTGCGCTTCGACGGCATCCCAGAACTCGGGGCGGATCGCGCTCGCCGTGCTGAGCACGACCGATGCGCCGGCGATGAGATGGCTGGTGAGCACGGACAAACCGTAGGAGTAGAAGAGCGGGAGGTGGGCGAACGTCCGTGCACCCGGACCGATGCGCAATGCCGTTGCGATCTGATGGGCGTTCGCTTCGACGTTCGAAGCGGTGAGTCGCACGAACTTCGGGCTCCCGGTGCTCCCCGACGTCGGCAGGAGGATCGCTTCCCGCTGCGGACCGCGTTCTACCACCGCATCGGACCGATCGGCGGCCCCGAGACCGACGACCACGTCCGGTCGGTAGGCGGCCGACCACGCAGCGATCCGATCGACCTTGCTCGCCGGATCGACGAGGAGCGTCGTCACACCAGCCCGCTGCAGGGCGAGGAGGTCGATGACCGACTGCGTCGACGCCGTGATGCCGAGCAGCGCGACGGCACCGCGATGGTTTCCCCAGGATTCAGCTCGCCGGTCCACGGCCCGTCGGAGCGCACCGTGCGTGAGGATCGACCCGTCACCTGCGTCGATGAGGGCGACGGCATCGTCGTCACCCGCCGGTTCGACCGCCACGCTCACACGACCATCCCGCCGTCGACACCGATCACCTGACCGGTGACGTAGGAGGCGTCGTCGGAGGCGAGGAAGGCCACGACCGCCGCCACCTCGGAGGGGCTGCCGGCGCGGCCGAGCGTGACGGCGCCGACGCGCTCGTTGCGAATCGCCTCCGGAAGGTCGACGGTCATCGGCGTGTCGATGAATCCCGGTGCGATGAGGTTGACCCTGATGCCGACGGGCCCGAGCTCCTTCGCCGCCGAGAGCACTGCGCCGACGAGTCCCGCCTTTGCGGCCGCGTAGGGGATCTGCCCGGCGTTGCCGCGGAGACCCATGATCGAACCGATCACGACGATCGACCCCCGCTTCGCTCGCTGCATGAGTCGGGCGGCACCTTGGATCTGCCGGATCGCTCCGGCGAGGTTCACGTCGAGTGTGGTGCGGAGGAGGTCCTCGGTGATCATCCCGACCCGAGCGTCGCCGAGCGCGCCGGCGTTGGCGACGAGGATGTCGAGCCGCTTGTGCGCAGCGAACACGCCTTGCACGGCCGCCGAGACGCTCGCCGCGTCGGTCACATCGAGGACCATGCCCTCGGCGCTACCACCCGTCGATCTGATTCGCTCCACCCGAGCTGCGAGCCGGTCGTCGTCGACTCGACCGCCCACGATGACGTGCGCTCCCGCCGCGGCGAGGCGATCGCAGCAGGCAGCGCCGATGCCGTCGACGGCACCGGAGACGAGCGCGACTCGACCCTCGAGCGAGGCCGTCGAGTTCACGCCTGCACGCCGTACTTCCCGAGGATGTCGATCGCCTTGTCATGACTCGACATGTCGACGATGTCCTCGGTCTCGAACATGATCCCGAACCGCTCCTCGAACTCGGCGATGATCGCCATGTGGGCGAGTGAGTCCCAGGTCTCGACTTCCTGGTAGCGGACCTCGGACCACGGGACGCTGCCGTCGAGGCTCAGGACGTCGGTGAAGACTTCGTCGATGATCAGGCGGCTCATCCGACCTCCGTTGGGGATGGCGCAAGCCTAGCGAGCGGTCGAACGGGCCTGAACGGCGGGCTCGTGCGGGCCGGTGGCCGGGTAACAGCCCGCAGCACGCACGGCTGCGGACCAGCGGCCGAGCACGTCGAGCAGATGGTCGAGGTCGGCGCCGAGCGCGTCGAGCGCGGGTCGGACCTGCCGGTCGGTCGCCTCCTCGACGGCCTCTCGAACGGTTCGTCCGGCGTCGGTGAACGCATCGCCGTCGACGAGGCCCCGGGTGCGCAATCGGTCGATGGCTGCCTCGTGTTCGGCAGGGGTCCAACCGCGGGTCCGGGTGTAGGTGTAGGGGCGCAGTCCCCAGTAGAGCTCGGTGAGGATGCCGATCTCGGTGGCGTCGAATCCGGCGGCGGTCCACGCGGCGGTGTGCGCGTCGCCACGGAACTCGCGGAGCTGTTCGCCGAGCTGCCACGCAGTGGCGAGCGGATCGTCGTCGAGGGGGACGGCGAGCACACCTGCGTAGAGCGCCCGTCCTTCGGGTCGCAGCGTCGCCGCGGCGCGCCCGAGCAGGTCGCGTACCACGTCGACCCCGTCGGGCCGCGCTCCGAGAATGCGGCGGAGCGCAGCGACCGCAGCGTCGTGGCGGATGACCCGGAGTGCAGGCATGGCGATGCGGGCACGGCCGGCGGTGACGGCGTCGACGACCATCTGTGGGCGGAACACGGCGAAGGTCGCCGCGACGACCTCGCCGGGGACGTCGCCCATGAGGGAGCCGCGGCTCGTGAAGTAGGCGCACATCTCCGGCGCTGCGACGCCGTTGAACAGTCCGGGACTCGGGTCGAACCCGACGGCTTCGTAGGCGGCGTGCACCTCTGGTGCGAAGAACACCGATCCGACGAAGGGTTCGAGAGCGGCGCCGAGGCGGCGGGCGGCGAGGTGGAGGTCCATGCGACGGGACGCTACCGGTACGCTCCGCCGCCGTGACCGCACTCGATCGTTCGACACCGCATTCGGGCTACTGGCCGTCGCCGTGGCCGGTGGAATGCGGCGGGAACAGGCGGCAGAAGGCGGCACACGGACGACTCGACGCGGCGTCGCGCACGGCATCGGTGAAGTTCCGGCGCAACGACCGGTGGAACGTGATGGTGGTGCGGCGCGACCCGGGTGAGTGGTTCGTCGGGGGGACGATGGCCGCGTTCAGCGGACCGCCGCCGTTCGGGTGGGTGCAGCGCCTCGACCCCGACTCCCTCGAACCGCTGGCGACCTCGCCGGAGCTGCCCTGCGGTGCACACGTGTGGTGTGGTGCGGTGCTCGCGCACGCCGACGGTTCGATCGTGCACGTGAACGGGTCGTTCGTGCACCGCCTCGATCCGACGGACCTGTCGGTGCTCACCGAGCGTGCGCTGCCGATCGATCGCAGCCACAACGGCCTGCTCGTCCTCGCGGACGGGTCGTTCCTCACGAAGGATCTCCGCCTCGAGGGGCAGGGCGGCACGACGTTGACCCGACTCGCGGCGGGTTCACTCGAGGTGATCGGGTCGCTCACCCTTCCCGAGGGTTCGATGGGACGCATCGCCGCCGACATCGGCGATGACGGTGTCGAACGGGTCTACGTGCCCGGCACCGAGCACGTGTGGCGGGTCGCGGTCGACGGCGGGGAGCTCGTCGTCGACGACTGGCGGGCCCGGTACCGCCACGCCGGTGACGACACCGGTCTCGCGTGGGACGGTTGCATCGCCGACGGGGCGTGCTGGGTACTCGACTGCGGCGACGTGTGGTCGGTGCGACGGATCCACGGCACGCTGCCGAACGGCCGGTTCGAGGAGCCGCCGGGGGGCGCGTTGTCGTGGCGACTGCCGGCCCCGTGGTCCGGTGCGTTGCGGCTGTTGCGGCTCGACCTCGACGATCCGAGCGACGTGCGTGCGATCGAACCGTTCGGCACACCGGGTGGCGGCATCGTCTCGCCGCCCGTGCACGTGCCCGAGTGGTCGACCGCAGTCGTGTGGGATTCGGTGCAGGGCGGCCTCGCCGGCGTCGACACGTCGGGCCCCGAACTCGAGGTCCGGTGGGCGCTCGACGTCCGCCCGGTCATGCAACCGGTCGTGTTCCCCGATTCCGGTGAGCTCGTCACGAACGACTTCACCGACGACGGGTTCGACGATCTGATCGTCGTCGACCTCGCGTCGGGCGAACTGATCGATCGTGTCCGCACCGGTTCACGCGTCGGGAACGGCATGTTCCTGACCGCTGGTGACGACCACGACGTCTGGTACTGCACGACGTCGTGCCTCGCCCGGGTGCAGTGGTCCTGACCGCGTCCTCACCGACTTCTCACGAACGCCTTACCCCGGCTCCGTAACGTCGCGGGGAACGGTACCTGTGACGTCGCAGGAAGGGAGCGGTCACCGATCATGTCGAGCACTGCGGACATCGCTGCACTCGGGCGCCGGGCGACCTTCGGGTTCGCTCCAGGTGGACTCGATCGTGCGGTCGGCCTCGGTGCGGCGCGTTGGGTCGACGAGCTCACGTCACCCGATGCACACGGTGTGGCTGCAGCGCCCGACCCGTGGTCGGCGGCGACCTACTCCAACGACCCCGACGAACGGCAGCAGCAGGCACTCCGCATCCTCGACGGCTGGTTCGGCGCGCTGACCGAGAGTCCACGGCCGCTCGTGGAGTCGATGGCGTGGTTCTGGCACGACCACTTCGCCGTGTCGTTCGGTGTGGTGAAGTTCCCAGCGCCCTTCGCCCGCTACCTGTCACGGCTCCGCCGCCACGCGCTCGGCGATTTCCGCACGTTGTTGCAGGAGATGACGACCGACGCGGCGATGCTGCTGTTCCTCGACGGGTCGACGAGCACCGCGGCGGCGCCGAACGAGAACTACGGGCGCGAACTGCTCGAGTTGTACGGCCTCGGTCTCGACGAGTTCACCGAAGCCGACGTCCGCGCCGCTGCGGCAGCCCTCACCGGCTGGGTGGTGCAGCCACGTTCCGATTTCGCCGTGCAGTTCGTCCCGCGTCGCCACGACGCAAAACCCCAGCAGTTCCTCGGGCGCACGGTGCGCGACGCCGCAGGTGTGGTCGACGCCGTGCTCGACCACCCGGCCTGCGCCCGATTCGTCGCGTCGAAGGTTGCTGCGTGGTTCCTCGGGGACGGCGTCGATGCGGCGACGGTCGACGGTTTCGCCCGAGTGTTCCGTGACAACGACCTGCAGATCGCGCCGCTCGTCCGAGCGGTGCTGCGCGCGCGGCTCGACGGTGCCGGTTCGTCGACGGTGGTCTCGCCGTTCCCGTGGTTCGCAGGCGTGTGCAAGGTCGCCGGTGTCCGCCCGCGACCGCAGGCCTACTTCCGGGCGCTGAGCGGCGCCGGGCAGGATCCGTTCCGCCCCCCGAACGTCGGCGGTTGGCCCGGTCCGTCGGCGTGGCTCGGCGCGTCGCCGACCGCTGCGCGGCTTGCGCTCGCGTCGACGGTGGTCGACCTCCTCCCTGCGCCGTCGCCACTCCTGGCTGCCGCTGCTCGCCCCGATCTCGCCTCGCTCGCCGGGCTGCTCGGGTTGCCGGACGGTTTCGGAACGGGCACCACCGCCGCACTGCGCGACCTCCACGGCTCCTCGCCGGGTGGACGCCCCGGTGCTGCCGTGCTGGCGGTCGCGCTGGCTTCCCCGGAACTGGTGGTGGCGTGATGTCCGGGAGGTCGTCGTGCTGAGTCGTCGTGCGTTCCTCTCCCTCGTCGGTGGTGCCGCGGCGACGTCGGCTGCCGGTGCGGGTGCATGGGCGGGGTTGCTGCGCGAACGGGTCGAGGACGCTGCGGCCGTCGCGGTCGGCGGCGGTTCGGTCTCGGGTCGGGTGCTCGTCGTGCTCCAGCTCGGCGGTGGCAACGACGGGCTGAACACCCTCGTGCCGTCCGACGGCCGCTACCGGGACGCACGGCCGAAGCTCGCACTCCCCGAGGCCGACCTCGTCCGGGTGCGTGCCGACGGTTACTCGCTCCACCCCGGTCTCGCCCCACTCGCCGCACGGTGGGATGCCGGTCGCATCGCAGCGTTCGAGGGCATCGGGCAGCGGAACCAGTCGCGGTCGCACTTCAAGGCGATGGACGTCTGGTGGGCGGGCACCGACGGGTCCGCGTCGACGACGGGTTGGCTCGGCCGGTGGCTCGACGCCACCGAGGGGTCGTCACCGAACCCGCTCCGTTCGATCTCGCTCGGCACGGGGGCACCCGCGCTCGTCGGTTCCCGGTCGCTGCCGACGGTCGTCCTCTCCCCCAGTCGGTTCGCTCTCGCTGCCCCGGCGCGTACCGATGCGGCGGCGATCACGGCGGCGTTCCTTGCGACGTCGGCGCCGGGTGGGTCCGCCGGGGATGTGTGGCTCGACGCCGCACGCGCGGCGATTCCCACGACCATCGAGGCGATCGACCTCGTCGACCGTGCCCGTGTCGACGATCCCGACGTCGACCTCGTGACGGGTCGGGTGAACGAGAACACGGCGTCGGCGTTGCTGCAGACCGCGGCGGGCATCATCGAGCTCGGTGTCGGGACGCAGGTCCTGCTCGTCGGGGTCAACGGGTTCGACACGCATTCGAACCAGCTCATCGTCCACGACGAGTTGTTGCGTGACGTGGCAGCGGGGATCACGGCGTTCTTCGACCGACTCGAGGCGGCAGGTCTCGCCGACGACGTCCTACTCGTCACGACGAGCGAGTTCGGTCGTCGGGTCGCGGAGAACGCGTCGGAGGGCACCGACCACGGCTTCGCCAGTGCGCAGTTCGTGATGGGCGCAGGAGTGCGCGGCGGCCGTGTCGTCGGGGAGAGCGGGCTCGGGTCGCTCGTCGACGGCGACCTGCCGATCGGGATCGACACCCGTTCGCTGTACGCGGTCGCACTCGACTGGCTCGGTGGTCCGACCGACGGCGTGCTCGGCAGTTCATTCGATCGTTACGACCTCCTCTGACCGGAAGCCCTCTGCGTCCTCCTGTTCGGCCTCGTGTCGATACCGCTCGCGATCGGCACGGCGGTCGAGGGCACGTCGACGTGATCGACCCTCAGCAGCGGAGCTGCTCCCAGGTGCGGCTCGAGTGCACGGAACCGTCCGCACCGACCATGAGGCACGCAATGCCCGCCGCGTCGGCTTCACGCACGGCTTCGAGCGGCGGGATCACGCCGAGGATCGTTGCGGTCACGTCTGCGGTCGCGGTGTCGGCGGCGACGACGGTGATCGACGCGACGTCGTCCACCGGCCGCCCGGTGCGCGGGTCGATGACGTGGGCGCGCCACCGTTCGCCGACCTGGTGGCCGCGTCGGGCCCGACCCGATGTGGCGAGTCCGCCGTCCTGCACCCGGACCGCGTCGATCGGCGGTTCGTTGTCGTAGGGGCGCAGCGGGTTCTCGACGCCGACGACGAGCGGCGCCCCGCCGTGGTGCCGCAGATCGCCCCCTGCATTCACGACGACGCCCGCGAGGCCGTCCACCGTGGCGAGCGCCGCCTCCACGGCCCGGTCGACGATCCAGCCCTTGGCGAATGCGTTCAGGTCGATGCCGCTGATGGCACCATCGACGATGACATCGCCGTCGACCACCCGGTAGGGCGGGTCGGCGATTCCGGCGGCGGTTGCGCGCAGCAGTCCGTCGTCGGGTTCGATCCCGGTGTGTTCGGCGGTGCGCCACAGGTCGACGAGCACACCGACCGAGGGGTTGTAGCGACCACCGGACGCCACCTGGTGGTCGCGCGCGGCGCCGAGCACGGCGCGCAGTTCGTCCGACGGTCGGGCGACCTCACCCCGTTTCCAACGGCTGAGCTCGCTCGCCGCGTTGAAGATGTCGAAGACCGCCTGCAGGCGCCGGATCTCCTCGACGACGGCTCGATCGGCGGCTGCGGCAACGCTGTCGTCGGGCCCGTGGACGTCGACGACGACGACCGTGCCGAGCAGCGGCTCGTGCACGAACCGCCACGGGCCGTCCGTCACCGCACCGTGCCGTCGCCGTGGAGTTCGGCGATCTCGGCGTCGGTGAACCCGGCGGTGCGCAGGACGTCGTCCGTGTGCTGACCCACCCACGCGGGTGGGCCCGCGACGGCGCCGTCGGTGCGGGAGAACCGGGGGGCGGGACGCGGCTGGGGGATGCCGGCGACGTCGACGAAGGTGCCGCGGGCGATGTTGTGGGGGTGCTCGTACGCTTCGGGGATGGTGAGCACGGGGGCGAAGCACACGTCCGGACTCGATTCGAGCAGTTCGCACCACTCGGCCCGGGTGCGGGTGCGGAACAGCGCGCGCATGCGTTCCTTCAGTTCCGGCCAGCGGCTGCGGTCCATCTGATCGTCCCATTCGGGGCCGGCGAGATCCATGAGCCGTCGGAGTTCGACGTAGAACTGCGGTTCGATCGACCCGATCGACACGTATTCGCCGTCGGCGCATTCGTAGGCGTCGTAGAACGGTGCGCCGGTGTCGGTGGTGTTGTTACCCCGGGGCGCGAGTCGGCCGATGTGGCTGAGCCCGTGGAACGGCGCCATGAGCAACGCCGCGCCGTCGACCATCGCCGCGTCGACGACCTGACCGTTGCCGGAGCGTTGCGCTTCGAGCAGGGCGGCGAGGATGCCGACCGCGAGCAGCATCCCGCCACCACCGAAGTCGCCGACGAGGTTGATCGGCGGGGTGGGGGGTTCGCCGGCCCGGCCCATGTGGGCGAGCGCGCCGGCGAGCGCGATGTAGTTGAGGTCGTGGCCGGCAGTCTGGGCGTAGGGGCCGTCCTGCCCCCACCCGGTCATCCGGCCGTAGACGAGACGCTGGTTCCGGGCGAGGCACACGTCGGGTCCGAGGCCGAGGCGTTCCATGACGCCCGGGCGGAACCCTTCGATGAGGGCGTCGGCGCCTTCGACGAGGCGGAGGACGACCTCGACGCCGGCGGGGTCCTTCAGGTCGACCGACACGGAACGTCGACCGCGACCGAGCACGTCGAGCGGCGGCCGGGTCGGGGCTTCGGCAGGTGCCCGTTCGGCCCGGTCGACGCGAATCACCTCGGCACCGAGGTCGGACAGCACCATGCCGCAGAACGGGCCGGGCCCGATGCCCTGCAGTTCGACGACGGTGAACCCCTGCAACGGTCCTGCCATGACGCGCAACCTCCCCGGACCGGGACCCTCCCCTTGGGGGGTCGCCGATCCGGGGACGGTAGCGCGACCGGTCAGAGGTCGGTGAGCGAACCGGGGCCGCCGGTGCAGACGTTGCCGATGAACGTGGTGCCGAGGTTGCCGAGGGAGTCCTTGGCGCTCACGGTCAGGTTCCGGAACCCCGAACCCTTCGTGTCGGCGACCTTGAAGCGGTACTTCGACCCGCCGACGTCGATGAGGTTGACGGTGTGGCGACCCGTCCAGTCGTCGTAGGACGCCGTGACCTTGCGGACCCCGTCGGGGCTGGCGAGTCCGAACACCAGCACGATCGATGCGTCGCAGGCGATCGAGACGACCTGCGCGGTGGGCCCGTCGTTCTCGCCGATGATCGGAGCGGTGCGGGGCAGGGTCGGGCTGGTGCGCACACCGGAACCGTCGACGGTGGGGGCAGCTGCGGCGGGTGCCGAGCCGCCGCCGGCGGGATCGCTCGCCGGGCTCGACGGGCTCGTCGGCGCATCGTCGCCGGATGCCCCGGCTCCGGCGTCGGCGCCGCTGTCGCGCTGCGCCGTTGGTTCGGCGGTGCCGTCGGCGGCGACGGCGTCGTTGACGTCCCGGTCGGGCACGGTGCCGTTGGTGTCCTCCCATGCGGCGACGGCCACGTCAGCCGACGCGAACGTGCTGCCGACGGCGACGGCGCCGATGCCGACGGCGATCGTGCCGAGGGCGGCGATCGTGCCGATGATCAGGTTCGTGCGAGTGGTGCGTGCCATGTCGTTGCTCCCGTTTCCACCGCTGTCCGTGCGGTTCTGCCGGGGAGATCCACGGCACCGGCGGACGGTCACAACTTTTTCGACGCCGGTCGTCTGCAGTCGCGATCCCGCTCCCGCTCCCGGCCGGGTTCATCGGTGCCAGACTGCTGCGGTTGTCGCCGGATCACATGGGGGGTTCCGATGGCGGGGATGTTGGCGGGGTACCGGGTCCTCGACCTGTCGCAGTACCTGGCGGGTGCCGGGGTGACCAGGATGATGGCCGAGCTCGGGGCCGACATCGTGAAGGTGGAGATCGCCCCCGACGGCGACCCGGCCCGACTGCTTCCGTTCGTGAAGGAGGGGCGGTCGAGCTTCTTCGTGCAGATGAACCGGGGGAAGCGGAGCGTCTGCATCAACTGGGACTCCGAGGAAGGTCTCGCCCTCGTGCACCGATTGGCTCGCCGCTGCGACATCCTCGTGGAGAACTTCGCGCTCGGGGTGCTCGAGCGTCGTGGCCTCGACTACGAGTCGTTGCGGGCCGAGAACCCGAGGCTCGTGATGTTGTCGGTGAGCGCGTTCGGTCGGACGGGCCCGTGGGCCGATCGGCCCGGGTTCGACGGGATCGCCCAGGCGTTCTCGGGGATGATGCACATGACCGGCGACCCGGACGGCCCACCTGCTGCGGCGGGGTTCGCGATCGCCGATTCGACCGCTGCGGTGCACGGGTTCGCAGCGCTCGGCTACGCGCTGCTGCACCGGGAACGCACTGGTGAGGGCCAGCACATCGACATCGCGATGGTGGACGCCATGTTCCACCTGTCCGAGGTGTTGTCGCAGTACGACCTCTCGGGCGGGAGCTACCGGCCGAACCGGATCGGCCAACACCATCCGCTCGTCTGCCCGGTCGGGGTGTACCGGGTGCCGGAGGGGTGGGCGCTGCTGATGTGCCTCGACCGCCAGTGGCCGTACCTGACCAAGGCGATGGGGCGACCGGACCTTGCGACGGATCCCCGGTTCAACCCCTCGACGGTGCGTGCCGAGAACCAGGCGGAGCTCATCCCGCAGATCCAGGAGTGGTTGCTGACCTTCCCCGACAACGAGGCGGTGTTCGAGGCGTGTCGCGTGGCGCGCATCCCGATCGCTCCGGTGATGGATCCGGTCGAGACGATCACCCACCCGCAGTATGTGGCGCGCGACATGGTGCGCCGGGTGCCCGACCCGGTCGTCGGTGACGTGCTGATCGCCGGGTTCCCGTTCAAGTTCTCGGCACAACCGGAGCTGCCCGACATCGTCGCCCCGCTCCTCGGCGAGCACAACGCCGAACTCCTCGGCGAACTGCTCGACATCGACGCCGCGGAGGTCGCCGCGCTCGAGGCCCGTGGCGTGCTGCACCGCAGCGACCGGTGAGTGGCGTGACGACCGGGCGTGTCGCCGCTGCGGCGGCGTCGATCGCGCTCGTCGTCGTTTACGCGGGAGGGTCGGGGCGGTGGGTCTCGCAGGGTGACCGGTGGTACCGCTCGCTGGAACGCCCGCCGTGGCAACCGCCCGACGTGGTGTTCGGCCTCGCCTGGCCGTACAACTTCACCATGCTGGCGGTCGTCGGCGTGGTCGTGGCGTCGTCGGCCGACACACGCAGTCGGGCCGTGTGGCTCGCCGCGTTCGCGCTGAGCGTCGTCGCAGCGCTGGGCTGGGCCCGACTGTTCTACGTGTCGCACGCACTGTGGCCGGCGGCAGGGTCTCTGGCTGGTGCCGCGCTGGCGACCGTGCCGATGCTCGTCGTGGCGTGGCGGACCCGGCCGTGGGCGGGCGTCGTGTTCGTGCCGTACCTCCTGTGGCTGTGCATCGCGACGTCGCTCGCCGCCGGCTACGCCACACGGAACCCGGCCTGAACAGTCCGTTTCGACACCTTTACCACTAGTAGCGATAAAAACAATTGCTACCCTGTCGATTGGTCGCTCGGCCCGGTCCCTCCATCGGGTCGAGCGCCGCCGCGTCGAGGGGCCGGCCAGTAGCCGACCCCTCGCACGGAATGCCTGTTGGCGACGGTCGGCGTCAGGAGCCGAGCGCGGCGTCCTTGAACCCCTTGAGCGCGGTCACCTTCGCCACGGTCTTCTCGGGGATCTGGATCGTCTCGCCGGTGGCGGGGTTGCGGCCGGTGCGGGCGGCGCGGGTGCGACGCTCGAACGACGCGATGCCGGGCAGCGTCACCTTGTCGCCGGCGACGACACGCTCGAGGATCACGTCGCCGATGG